>Ga0315276_10000327_pt1 | contig 40120 bp, 38 predicted proteins | sample YL17G05_0_MG_FD_204542 | JGI IMG/M metagenome (GOLD analysis project Ga0315276, IMG submission 204542) | Sediment microbial communities from Yellowstone Lake, YNP, Wyoming, USA - YL17G05_0 | ecosystem: Environmental > Aquatic > Freshwater > Lake > Sediment | place: USA: Wyoming | collected...
TCGCCCCTCGCCCCTTGCACCTTGCACCTCGCACCTCGCACCTCGCCCCTGAACAATGACCTCCCGCCGCACGATGACGATGCTGATCGCGCTGTGTACAGCGACGTTCTTCGTCACGTCGGCGGGTGCCAGCATGGCGCCGTTTCTCAACCTGATCACCCGCGACCTCGCCACCACGCTGCCCGCCGTCGCGCACCTCTTTTCCATCCAGGCACTGGCCTGGGGTATCGCGTCCCTCGTCGCCGGCATGGTCTCGGATCGCTTCGGCCGACGCGGGATCCTGGTGGGTGGCATTGTGCTGATCGGCACAATGCGGCTGGGCTTTTCTACTGCGGACACCTATACGGCCGCCGTAGGCTGGCAGATCTTCAGCGGGATCGGCGGCGGCGCCTTCATGGGGATCGTTTACGCCGTCGTATCCGAGCATGTCGCGCCTGCCATCCGCGGGCGGGCCATGAGTTGGGTGATCACCGGACAATCGCTTTCGCTCGTGCTGGGGGTGCCGCTCGTCACGTTATTGGGGGCGCTCGGCGGATGGCGAGGCGCGATCGCGACCCACGGCATGTTCGTGCTGATGTCTGCGATTGCGGTGCGACTGGCAACACCACCCGATCCGGCGCCGCATGCGCATGCTGCCCACGCGAAGATTGCGTACGCCGCGCTCTTCAAACCAAAGCTGATCGCGCTGCTCGCAGCCGGCACGACCGAGCGCATGTGCTTTGCCGTGATCGCCATCTTCCTGCCGGCCTACCTGCAGCACGCCTACGACATCGCGCTCGGCGGCCTCGCACTCGTGCTCGCGCTGGTCGCGGCCGGCAATCTGATCGGCAACATAGTCGGCGGCCGCATCGCTGATCGCACGCGCTCGCGGGCACGCGTATTCGCGATCGGATCCGCGCTGACGGCCGTGGTGGCGCTGCCGCTGCTTGCCTGGCATCCGGGACTCGTGGTTTCGGTCACGCTCGGCTTCGTATTCTCTCTTGTCAACGCCGCCGGGCGCCCATCGCTGATGGCCACCCTCGCAGAGATGCCGAGGGAACTGCGCAGCACGCTCTTCGGATTGAATATCACGATGGCCAGCATGGGCTGGTTACTGGCGGGTTCGGTGGGCGGCTGGCTGATCGCGATCAGCGGCTTCGCCGGCCTGGGCGTGTTCTCCGCGTTGGTCGCGGCGCTTGGCTGCGGGCTCGCTTTATTTAGCGCGGCGCGGCCAACGGCCGCGAGTGACAGGTGCTGAGTACTGCGTGCTGCGTGCTGAGAAAGATCGTTGCTCGACTATTTGTCTCGCTTCTTCAGCCAAGGTGTAAATGCAGATCTGCTTTTGCTCCTTCGCAGCACCCAGCACACAGCACTGCATTTTCCGCGCAGCGGGCCGCTCCGCGGCGCTATTGCGCCGTCCAGCCGCCGTCGATCGAGTAGGCCGCGCCGGTGATCGACGCGGCTGCATCGGTTGCGAGAAACACGGCGAGTGCGGCGACTTCGGCGACTTTCACGAATTCCCTGGACGGCTGACGCTCGAGGATGATTTTGCTGATCGCGTCCTCGCGCGAGATGTCACGCACCGTGGACTGATCTTCTATCTGTTTTTCGACCAGCGGCGTCAGCACGTACCCGGGGCAAATCGCATTGCAAGTGATGCCCTTGCCGGCCGTTTCCAGCGCAACCGTCTTGGTCAGGCCGACCAGGCCGTGTTTGGCGGCGACATACGCGGACTTGAATGGCGAAGCCACCAGGCCGTGCGCCGACGCAATATTGATGATGCGGCCCCAGTTGCGGGATCTCATGCCGGGCAGCGCAGCGCGGATGGCGTGAAACGCGCTGGAAAGGTTGATCGCCAGGATCTGGTCCCATTGCTCCACCGGGAATTCCTCCACCGGCGCGACATGCTGGATGCCCGCATTGTTTACCAGTACATCCACCGATCCGAATCGCCTTGCCGCCTGACTGACCATCGCGGCAACTTCCAGCGGCCAGGCCATGTCCGCTGACGAATACAGCACGTTGACGTTGTGTTCGGCGGCAAGCCCGGCGCGAAGCATTTCCATCTGCGCGGCATCGCCGAAGCCGTTGAGCATGACATTGCAGCCCTGCGCTATGAACGCGCGCGCTATGCCGAGCCCGATGCCGCTCGTGGAGCCGGTGACGATTGCGGATTTGCCCTTCAACATGACCGATGACGTTGATACGGAAAGGCGGCAAGTGTATCAGAGCGATCAGGGGCGGCATTGCGGCCGCAGTTCGCTATTGCAACCGGACCCCGTCACACACGATCAGACGCAGCCGCGGCGACCCGGTTGCGTCCCGATTTCTTGGCTTCGTAAAGTGCCCGATTCGCTCGCGCAAGCAACTGATCGGCGCTGCTTCCCGGCAAAGTGTCCAGCGAGGCGACTCCGATACTGAGGGCAACGCGGTCGGCAACAGGCGAGGATTGGTGTGGCAGGGCAAGGTTCCAGACTGCCTTGAGGACCAACTGTATGGAATCAATCGCGCAGTCGAGCGGCATGTCGGGCAGGACCACGGCGAATTCCTCGCTACCGTAGCGCGCACACAGGTCACCGGCACGGCGGAACGAGTCTGCAAGGATCGTACTCACTGCGCGCAGGCACCGATCACCTCCAGGATGTCCGTGCCGGTCGTTGTACCTCTTGAAGTATTCGATTTCGCACATGGCCAGACACAACGACAACCCGCTGCGGTTCGCGCGCACAACCTCGGTGTGCAGCGTCTCGTCAAGGCGGCGGCGGTTAGCAAGTCCAGTAAGCGCATCGGTGCCCGCCAGCACCTCCAGCCGCCGGTTCGCCTCGAGGAGCGCCGCAGTGCGTTCTGCAACCAGAATTTCAAGGCGCGCCCGGTAGTCATTTAGCGCCTGCTCCGTCTGCTTCGAGTCCGTCAGGTCGCGGATCACTCCTGTAAAAATCCGGCGCCCGGCAACAATGGATTCCGTCACGGCGAGCGCCATGGGGAAACTGGCGCCATCCTTGCGCAACCCGACTGCCCCCCTGCCAATGCCGATGATGCGAGTGCGGCCGGACTGCAGGTACGCCCGGATGTAACTGTCGTGCTGACTCGCGTAGGGCTCCGGCATCAGCATGTTGACCGGCCTTCCCACCACCTCTTCCTGCGCATAGCCGAAGATCCGTTGTGCAGACGAATTGAAAGTATCGACAACGCCGCGATCATCGATCGTGATCACTGCATCCACCGTTAGCGCCAGCAACGCGTCGAGGCGTGCGCGTGTCTCAGACGCGACGGTCACCCCCAATCGCTGTTCGCCGTTCTGTGGATGGACGTCGGACTCTCGCATTGCCTCAGATCACACCCTTGTGAGGGGCGACGCTGAAGAACGGCACACCGAAGAAAGTCAGCACCGCGAAAACGAATACCACGCACATCCCGGCCCAGGCCAGACGCTGTGGCAGCCGCCACGCCAAGCGCGCGTGCAGCACGATGCCGAGCGAAAGCCAAGTCAGAAAAGCCCAGGTCTCGAGCGGGTCCCAGCCCCAGTAACGTCCCCACGCGTCGTTCGCCCAAGCCGCGCCCGCCACCAGCATCAGACTCTCGAAAACGAAGGCGAGACCGGCGAAGCGCCAGACCGTCGCATCCAGCTCACGGGTCTGGACATCCTGGATCCACGCGGATGTGCGCGTCACGCAGAGACGCAGCGCCAGCGCAGTGGAAACCAGGCACGCGCCGAGGAACAACTTCCCGGCCAGCACGTGGGCCCACAACCACGGATTGTCGAAAGTAGGCGGCAGCGGTGTGACATCACGGGACGTGGACAAGGCCCATAGCGCGAACAGCGCGAGCACCGGCAATGCGACTTGCGCAGCGGCGCGCGCACTCGGAACCAGCGCGCAGGCCAGAAGCAGGAACAGCCCGAGCGTGAAGACGTTGCTGATCAGGACTTCGTAGAGTGTGAGGAACGGCCCCTGCCCGCTCTGCTGCCAGCGCAGCGCAAGTCCTGCGAGCAGCATTACGATGGCGAGCGGCAGCGCGCCGGCGAGCGCGAGGCGGCGCGCCGCCGGAATCCGGTAGGAGACGAGCGCCGCAACTGCCGCCAGGACGATCAGCGCAATGCCGGCGTCGACCCAGAACTTCTCAGCCGCGAGCCACGACGGGATGTGCATCGCCTTCCTCATCGGCGCGCGAGCGCGTGGCGGGACTCCAGAGCCGCCGGTAGAAATGCAGGCTCAAACCGGCGATGCCGAGGATTGCGACCAGCAGCATCCAGCCAATCAGTGGTTCGCGATCGATGCGATAGCCAAGCCACAGGCGCACGCTTTCAAGGCGCAACGCGCCACCGCGAAGTCGCTGCCATTCTCCGGGCCTCAGGATTGTCGGGCGGTCTTGCAGGATGACGGCCACTTCGGCCGCTGCGCCGTCCCCGCGCAGCGTCCAGCTCGCCTCCCCAGCGGGTCGCAGCGGCGGCTTCAGCGTGAACAAAACGTCCTCGCCTGCCGGCGTACGCCATCCCTGCTCCTGCTTCCATTCGAGCGCCGGGAACGATGGCATGTGCACCGCACCCGTCGTTTCTCCGCCGGCGTCGTCGCGCCAGGTGAGCAACAACGCGTAACCTTTGTTCGAGGTCGGCGAGAAACGATAACCGGCGATCTTCAGTGGGTGGGTATCCGAGAGTTCGGATTCCGGCATGCCGCCGTCAAGCGGCACCGCGACACTGGAGCGGGTGTGCTGGCGCAGCAGGCCGGAGGTGAAATCGACTTCCACCGGACCCTGCACGAACGCGCTGCGCGGTACGTCCACGTTGCGCCAGATGCCTTGCTCCACGATCTGCACCTCCGACGGATCGAAGGCCGTTCCCTCGACCACTTCGACACGTCCGTGCATGCGCGTAAGGATGCCCGCCCCGGCCAGCAGGCAGATCGCGAGCAGCGCGACATGGAAGGCGATCAGCCCCGGCGAGCCGCGTATCCTGCGATTCACCATGATTGCCGCGCACAGATTCAGCGCCAGGACCACGAGCGGCGGTACGATCCAGCCCGAATCCGCCAGCGTCAGCGCATACGCCAGAAAGACCGTGGCGAACAGCGCCGCCATCGCGGCGGCCGTGAGCCGCAGCGACGCCAGCGGCGCGGCCAGCCTGATCAGGGCGGATTGGTGCATACGTTCCTCATCCAGTCCCTTCCTGTTCCCTGCTGGCCGCTCGCCGAGCCGCAGTTTGTCTCCTGCCAAGTGCCGCTGCGCGCGAACGTAATTACCTTCAGCTTCGCGTTCATGTAATAGGGGCCCTGGTTGAAGACCGCGCCGCTGTTGTTGATCGTTACCTCGGTCGACCCCACCGTGCCGGCTTCCGCACCGACGTCGTTCAGATTCACCAGCAGCGCCTTGTTCTTCCATCCGTGGGGTACCGCCGTGTGACACCAGCTGCAGCGCATGTGCTCGATCTTGTCGGTGTGAAAGGCATGCAGGTTGCTGCTCTTGGGGCCGCTGTAGCCGCTGGAATTGTTGTTGCCGTTGCGGTCGGCGTAGGTGCGGAAGTCGTGGCACTTGAAGCACGCGCCATTGTTCGGGTCCGTCGGCCCCGGCGCGGAGCGCGTCGCGCTTCCGGTGAGTGCATTCCAGATGCCCTTGAGGATGAAATCGTTCTCCGAGCCATGCGGCCCCCAGGGGCGGGTCCCCGACGGCACCACGGTATTGGCCGCGGTGCCGCCGCCGTGGCAATCGGAGCAATACATCGTCTGCGTGCCGATGGCCGCGTTGAAAGGCGCAAGCAGGGCATTCACCGAGAGGCTCCGGATCACCGCAGTGCGACCGGTGGCGCCGATGACCGGATGCCACGAGCGGTGATTGCCGGAGGAGAAGCCGGCGCCCGCGCCCGAATCGGCGGTGGTTACTTCACCGCGATGCGTGATCGGCGCCTGAAACTCCATCGCCTGATTGGTGAACTGCGTCATGTTGTTGGTGCCGGACGCGGTGCCGCCGCCGGAGTCGCCGAGGTTCGGCCGTCCGCCCAAGGGGTAGGTGCCGTTGTCGTTGTAGCCGTAATCGGAGTGGCAGCGCAGGCAGACCTGGTACTCGCGCGTCAGGTGCGCGCTGGTCACAGCGGTGGAAGCACCGTCGCCGCCGTCGCCGGTTTTCACTTCGAAGCGCAGCGGCAGGCTGAGGAAAGACGCGGCGGCGAAAATCGGCTCTGTTCCCCACATGCCGCGCAGCACGCCGGAGGCGATGTTGGTATGCGGCACGCCGGCCGTGTGCTCGTGGGAGCGCCGCGTCGCATCGCCGGCACCGTTGAACAGGTTGTTGCGCATCGCGCGGTGCGGATTATGGCAGTCGGTGCATTCGACATGGCGGTTCGACGGCACACCTTTGCCCAGCAGTTGCTGCGACTCGCGCAGGTCGGCATCGATCACGTCGTGCACTTCCGCGCCGGCTTGCTGGTCACCGTTGTTGATAGGCATGTGGCGCGAGAGTGCAAACTCGGACCGGATGTCCGGAACCAGTCCGCCCGCGGTGCCGACAACCGGATTGCTGCTGTGGCACTGATAACAGGTCTCCTCGATCGCCGACGCGCCCCCACCCTTGGGTGAGGTCGGGCTGTCGGTGCCTTCTCGCACGAGCCGCTTCGCGCCATGGACGGTGTGCGGATCGTGGCAATTCAGGCATGCGGCCTGCCAGACCGTTATCGGATTCGGGAATTCGCGCAGCGCGGCCGCGTTGGCCCTGTAGGGCTCGTCCGCGACCGCGGGCGATGCGTGCGCCGAGCCGGCCCACCCGCGCTTGTCGTGGCAGGCCACGCAGACGATGTCGCCACCCTGGCTGAAGCTGCCGGTGATCGGCGGCGACACCTGGAAGCGCTGCAGCCGCAGGAACTTGATCGGCGCGGTTGCGGTCGGATCGTGCAGATGGGGATCGTGGCAGGTGCCGCATTGCAGTTGCCCCTGTCCGGTGAGGCCGGTGGGCTCGAGCGGCACCCCCGGGCGGAAACCCGGCGCGCGCATGGCGATGTGCGGATTGGTCGCCGGGTCGCGCAATTCGCCGTCGCGGCGGGCAAGGTTGCTGTCGTAGGTCACCGAGAGCGGATGATCGCCTCTCAGGTCAGTGCCGAGGTTGCGAGTGAAGCCCGTCGTCGTCCCGGCGCCCGGCGGCATGGTGCCGCCGGGCCCGGTGTTGCTCAATGCGATCGTCTGGTTCTGCTGTCCGGCCTTGACGTTGACGGTGCCGATGGCGAGCGTGCCGTCATGGCAGGACAGGCACAGCTTGCTACTGCCCGAGGGCTGGTCGAGCAACTGGCCGGCGATGGTCTGCGCATCGAGCGAGGAAGACTCGTAGACGGTGTAGGTCTGGCCGGAGAGCCGCCGGTTCCACAACGGGGCGGCCAGCGCATTCGACGCGCCGTGCGGCGTGTGGCAGAAGACGCAGACTTCGGATTCGGTCGTCGACTTCAACGCGCCAGGCCCGGTGATGGAGAAATTGTGCTTGGTGCTGGCGATTTCGGACACACGATCGGCATGCAGACCGCCTGCAGCCAGGAGCAGCGCGGTGATCGCGGCCGCGATCACCGGTATCTTGCGTGCGATCGAGGTCTTCATCTGGGCGCCTCGAGATACTGAAAGATCGACACACGGGCATTGAACACGTCCGCAACGAAAATTCGATTCGCCCCGTCGCTCCAGGCTCCGCCGGGCAGGAAGAATTTCCCGGGATCGCTCCCCCCGCCGCCGATCGGCAGCAGCAGTTGCCCCGAGCGATCGAACACCAGCAAGTGGTCGTAGAAGGACTCGACAACGTAGATATTGCCGTCGCCGTCCACCGCCACGCCCTTCGGCCGCGTGAGATTACCGACGTAGATGCCGCGCTGGCCGATCACCGAACGCGGATCGCCCGTAGCCGAAATCAACTGCACGCGCGCGTTGAGCGTGTCGCTCACCACGATGCCGCCTTCGTGCAAGGCAAGGAAGGTCGGCGCATTGAAACGGCCCGGCTCGGTGCCGCGGCCGCCGAGCGTGCGCACCAGCGTGTGGGAATCGTCGAACACCTTGATGTCGTGCGCAGTCGTGTCCGCGACGTACGTGAGCCGCGTCACCGGGTCGCGGACCAGGCCGGTCGGCCGCTTCAGCAAGCCGTCGCCGAAACTGCCGAGCGGATTGCCGCGCGCATCGAGCCTCACCACGCGCGCCAGTTCCGCGTCGGCAACATAGATTTCCGCATCCGGGCCGGCGGTAATGCCGAGCGGGCCGGCAAAGTGGACGCCGCGGTCCGCGCGATCCCAGAAACTGAGCCCGCTCTTTGCATCGAACACCGCCACGGCCTGCTGCCCGAGATCGGTCACCAGGATGCGACCGGCCACATCGACCATCCCGCATTGCGGGCGCTTGAGAGTTGCCTCGCGCTCGCGCTCGTGATCGACGCCCACAATCCAGGCGAGCATGCGCGAGCCGGCGGACTCCCTGGCCGCGGCCTCGAAATTCACCTGCCCGAGCAACTCGCCGCCGTAGCGGTAGCGCGCCGTCTCCGGCGGCGCCGGCCAGACCGTCTGCTGCGCGCCCGCGCCCTGACCGGGGAAGAGATTGAAGCGCGGTGCCGGCGACGCGCAACCCTGCGCGAGCATGACGGCGGATGCCAGAAGCACGAGCCGGGTACGCATGCCGATTACGGGCATGGCGCCGTCACCTGCAGAGAATAAACCGCGCCGCCGGCCGTGTCGGCCAGATACAGTACGCCGGTTTCGTCGATCCACAGATCGCCCAGTTGCGCGATCCGGGGCAGTCCCTCGATCGACGATGGCGCGCGCACCGCGTCGGCTTCGAACATCACGACACGCCCCCCCGAGTCGCCGATGAATATCCTGTGCCAGCGGTCCACCGCCAACGCAACCGGCAGGTTCACGGTACCCGCAAGATCGAGGGTCTCCATGGCGCCGTCCTCCCGGACGACGTGGACCTTGCGCGCCGAGGCATCCAGCACGTACAGGCGCCCGGCCTCCTGCGCCAGCGCGTTCACGGAAAGAAACGGGCTCGGCCGGGAGACAAGTTCGCCCAACGTGCCGGTCACCTGCCCGAGGCGGTTGAAGATCACGACGCGGGCATTCGCACCGTCCGCCACGAACACCGGACCGGTGCCGTCGGTCACCACGTCTACTGGAATCATCCGTCCTTCGATATTGCGGTATTCACGCTCCAGTCGGCCGTCGAAGCCAAGTTGCCGGACCACGCGCTGCGCGGGCAGCGCAAGATAGACCGAGCGCAGCCGGTCCACATGCAGGCCCGCCACGCGCCCGGACGCGCGCGCCATCACCACGGAGCGCTGCATGGTGCGATCCACCCTCACCAGCTCGCCGCGGCCGCGGTCGGCGATCCACATGTCGTTCGCCGACACGGCCAGCTGTTCCGGGGCGATGAGACTGGAGTGTGCCCCCCCCGCCAGAGTGCCGCGGAAGACCTGCAGCAGGGTTGCGGAAGCCGGCGCGCCGGCCTCGATGCAAAGCGGGGCCTGCGGGCCTGCGTTCCCGCCGGCGGCACAGCCCGCGAACACGAAGCTCGTGCACATCGACGCGAGAGCAGGTCGCATCATCGAGACGTTCATTTCACCAGCGTCCCGGACCGAGCGTTTCGTGGCTGCCGTGGATGCGGCTGGTCAGCCCCGGCTTGCCGGAATGGCAAAGCCTGCAATTGTCGGTAGCCCACGCGATTTCGCCGTTGTGACAGGCACCGCAGAATTTGCCCTGGACGATCTCTGCCATCGTGACCTCGTTAGCGCCCGCGCGCATCTCGAAGCCAAGTTCCGAGTGGCAGACCTTGCAGCGGAAGCGGATGCGGTGGAACCAGTGCGGAAAGATCACGGGCGCGACGCCTTCCTTCTCGGCGCGCTTGTTCAGGACAACGTCGCCATACTCCGGAAACGCGGCTGTCGCCGTGAGCATGAGCACTGCCACGGACAGAACGGCGATCCGGAATCCGGTAATACCGCGGTGGGGATTGCATGGCGTTCGGCGCATCGGTATTGAGAATACCCGGCCGCCGGGCGGCGGTCACTTGTTCCCGGCGGGTTTCTTCACCACGCTGCTCTTGAGCACGCTGTGGCAGCGGTTGCATTCGGTCAGTGGGAAGCTGACCGCGCCGTGGCAGCGCCCGCAATACTCGCCCTGCAGGATGGCCAGCATGTTGACCGGCGTGGCACCGGCCTTGGACTTGAACAGGCCTTCGTGGCAGTTACCGCAATCGAGCCACTCGGTGTGCGCCAGATGCGGGAACCGCACGTAAGGCATTTCCGCCGTGCGGGTCATGATCACGTCCTGGTCGAGGACCCGCACCTTGGTGGTTTCCAGCAGGTTGGTGCGCGGTTTGATATGGCCCTCCCTGAGCGTCTTGACCCAGTTGACCTGGTTGCCGGCGCTGTCGGCGGGCAGGGGCCGGAGCGCCGCGCGCGGATTCTGCAGGGAAGGCAGCGCCAGGCTGGCGGGATCGTGCAGTCCGTCAACCGCGAGATCCTTCCACTTGCGCTCGTCCGCGGCAAACGCGGAAAGCGCGAGTCCTGCGAGCAGGAAGAGGAACCGGAGATTTATTCCACTCATTGCCGTCAACCCGGAATGTAGATACCCGCGCCGCGCAGCGCGCGCTGGTACTCGCGGGTGCTACCCTCCAGCGCCTCGATGGCCGCCTCGAATCGCTTCTCCGCCGCCTCCTTCTCCGCCCGGCTGCGAAGCACCGCCGCCTGGTCGAGAAATCTGCGGTAGTCATCCGCGGCACTCGCCTCGGTCCGGCCTTCCATCAGCAGGCGCATCAGCATCTTGTGCGTGTCATTGCGATCCAGTTCGTAACGGTACTCCTCTTCCTTGCTGGCGAACTTGAGCGAGCGCACCAGGGTATCGCCTCCGCGCTGGTGCTCGATCGCGACTTTGATCGCCACGTAGGCTTCGTCGAGCGTGGATCGCGCCGCGTCGATGCCGCCCGCGCGCCGCAGGTCCTTTGCCTTCGCCACCCGCTCGTCGACGCTGCGGCGCACTTCGCCGCGCATCGCTGCGGCGCACTTCTTTTCGTCACAGATGCGCTCGAACGCGCCGGAAAGCGCCTCCACGCTGGCGAGACGGCTGTCGAAATCCCGCTCCTTCTTGGTCAGCGCGCTGCCGTCCTGCTCCGCGATGCGCACCGCCTCGAACATCAGCTTCGAGGCCTGCGTCAGCTGCGCCTCGGCGCCCGCATGGTCGCCCGCATCGTGCGCAGCAACCGCCTTGCGGTGCAGTTCGCGCGCCTGCTCGCGCTTTGCCATCGCCGCCGCATTGCCGCTCGCCTGAACGCGGCGCGCCGCGGAGGACTCCTCGATCAGCGCACCCACGAACTGCAGGCGTCCGCCATGAGGTTGGCCAACCCCTTCAACGGCGCCGGCCATTGGCGCTGCCGCCAGCAACAGCGCTACAACTACCGCCACCCTCTTCATCCTCTGCACGTTTCCTCCAGTTGACCGGCCGTCACGGCAGCGGCAGCCCGCCCGCGCGCAACACCTGCATCAGGCGGCCCGTTGCGGTTTCCAGCCCGCGGCTGCCAGCCTTGGCTTGGCCCGCCTTGAGCGCTGCTTCCGCGCGCTCGCGCGCGGCGCGGTTCTCCCTCATTGCCGCCGTACCCACTTCCTGCGACACGGAAGCAAGCTTGCCTTCCGTCATGGCCATCTCGACCAGCATTTCGTAGCTCTGGTTGCGGCGGCGTTCGTAGGCGTACTCCTCTTCCGGCGAATTGAACTTCAGCTCGTGGACCAGGGTTTCCTGGTTGCGGATCTGCATCAGCGCCGACTCGACCATGACCGCGGCACGCGTAAGGGACGCCAGGCTTTCCTTGTAGTTGCCCTCGTGCAGCAGTTTCTCCGCCCGCGCCAGCAGGCCGTCCAATGCGGGCTCGTCCAGCACGCCGCCGCGGGAGCGCGCCTTCTCCGCATTGATCCTGGCATAGGCCTCGCGAAATCCGGCGACCCGCGTGCGCACCTCATCGTAGCGACTGCGCCACGCAGACGCATCGTTCCGCCCCGATCTCACCGCACGCAGCGCCTGGCCGAGCGCTCGCAGCGCCTCGTTGGCGCGGCCGTCCGCCGCCACGTCATCGTTGCGCGAGCGCGCATCGAGCGCCGCCTGGCGCAGCCGCAGCGCCGCATGCAGCTGCTCGATAGCATCTCGATTGCCGCTTGCTTCAATGGCGGAGGTTTCGCTGTCGATCAACCGCGCGATCAGCTTCAGCTTCCCTTCAAGCGCCCTGGCGGCTGCACCCGACTTCGCTTCGTCATCGGCAGGTGGGACGGCCGCAGCGCCGGCCTGCGCCGCCGACTGCGCGGTAAGCCACACCAGAAGCAGGCTGATCCGGGAAAACCACAGGCATCGGCTGTGCATCACTTCTTGGCTTTGCCCTTCGTTTCCGGTGACGTGGCCGCTGGCGATGGTGCCGTTGCCGGGGTCGGTGGCGCGGGACTCGACTGGGGCGCGGAGACTGGCGCCGGTGCAGCAGCCTGCAGCGGCGCCTTCGGCTTGGAATGGCAGCGGGTGCACTCGGAAACAGGAAACGCAACCTTGCCATGGCAGACGCCGCACTTTTCGCCGAGCAGGATCGCGGCCATGCTGATCTGGTTGGCGCCCTTCTGCGGAATGAAGATCGCGGGATGACAGTTGGAGCAGTCCAGCCACTCGGTGTGTTGCTTATGGGGGTAGACCACGTCGGGCATCGAACCCTTCACTTCGCGGATGATTTTCAGGTCCATGACCACCGGCTCGGCCGTCGCATCGTTGCGGTCGTAGCGCGGCGTGATCTTGCCGCCGTCGAGGGACTTCACCCAGTCGACGTAATTGCCGGAGCGGCTCTTCGGCAGCGCGGAAAAGGCTTCCCGAGGCGTCTGCAGCGCGACGGTGCCGTCGTTGGCAGGATCATGGATGCCGTCCTCGGGCGGCGGCGGGTTGCGCTTGCGCTGCGCCGGCAGCAGGCGGTTGAAGGCGTTCGGATCGGCGGCCGCGGCGGGCAACGCGGCAAGGAGCGCATCGAATACCGTCAACGCCGCGGCGAGTACCACTGCTCGTGAGGCGAGACGTCGGAGGTTCATCGCGGCTGCCTCACTTCTTGGCGCCCTTGGCGGCTTTTTCACCCGCCGGGGCGACGAGCTTCTGCAGCGTGCTCTCGTGCACCTGAGTCGGCGTGTTCGGCATGGCGCTGTGACACAAGTTGCAGTTCTCCACCGACCAGGCGATTTCGCCGTTGTGGCAGGCTCCGCAATACTGGCCCTCGATGATCTTCACCATGTTGATGTCGTTACCCCCGGCCTTGAACTGGAAGCCGAGGTCGGCATGGCAGACCTTGCAGCGGAAGCGCACCCGGTGGAACCAGTGGGGGAACACCACCGGGCGCATGCCTGCCTTGTCCGAATAATTGTTGATGACGACGTCGCCGTACTCGGCCTGCGCCCCGTCCATTACCACCACCGCGCCAAGTGCTGCCGCACAGAGCAGAAGCAGCCTCGACTTTTTCCATCGCGCCATCATCTCAGTAAGCATTTTCATGGTCTGTACCGTTATCGTCTGTCCGAAACGCTGCAAGCCGCTGCGCCGCCGCAATCAGCGTGGCAGGGTGCCGAAAAACCGCCGCAGCTGGAAGTACAGCAAGTCGTAACGTCTACCGTCCACCTCGGCAACCGACCCGCGTAGCGTCAGTTGCGTACGCCCGAGGATGTAATCGAGCCGGTTGGTCCAGGCAACGGTCTCCTTCCTCTGCGTGTTGATGCTGTCGTTGACCGCGGTGACGAGGTCGTCGGTGAGCAGGCGAAGCTGCGACGAAAAGCGCAGCAGCGGCACGCCGAACAATTTTTCGTGCAGGAAGGTGACGTCGGCGCTCGCGCTGCCATTCCAAGGGGTACTCAGCCCGACGGCGGTATTGCGCGTCGTCTGGGCGGTCAGCGAACCGTTCCACGACGAGAAGCGGGAAACCTGCTGCGTGCCCGACGCCTGCAGGTTCACGATCTGGAAGCCGGTGGTTTCACCGTCCATCCTGCGATTGTCGCTCGCGAACGCGCGGACGAATGCCGAACGCGAACCGCCCAGCGTCGACCAGTCGACGGCTGCAGTGTTGATCAGACGGACTTCGTTGTCGCCGGCCGTGCCGTGCAGGGTGGACAACTCCTGCGTGAGCGAAATTCCCCGCGAGCCCCCCCACAACTGTCCGATGCGGCTCGCGCCCTGGCTCAGGGTAACCACGCCTTCGAGGCCTTGCGCACTCCCGATCGTGTTGTCGGTGCGTGAGCCGATATCGCCGCTCGCGGAATAGCGATAACTCCAGCTTCCGAGCGCAATGTCGCCAGGCGCCCAGGTCAGCCCGGTTTTTACCAGCGAGGAGCGGACGTCCGCGATCAACGTGCGATTTTCCGAGTAGCTGCCGCTTGCCCTGGCGGACAGCGCCGCAGTGGCCTGGTAGTTCGCGCCGGTGGAGAGCAGAAGCAAGCGGTTCTCCGATTGCGCCCCGTCAGTTGACGTTTCGAATCCCGACGCGAGCACCGATCCGGTCACGAGCAGCGGCTTCGCCGTGGCGGGACGCCAGAACAGGCTGCTGGTGGCCTGGTTCTGAATGGTCCGGGTGCCGATGTCGTTGAACTGCTGTTGGAAGTCGACCAGCGAAACGAGGGTGTCGACCGAGAGCGAAGTATTCGGCATATAGCGGTCGTGCAGCGCGTTGACGTCGCTCCCGTTCGATTGCAGCGGATTGTCGCGCTCGATGCGCTCGTGGTCGGAATGGAAATCGAGCTGATGGTTGGAGAACGCTCGGTTGATCGCCAGGCCGAGGAAGTCGTCATTGGTGTGCGACAGGGGCAGAGTCTGACGGGGCTGCTCGTCGTAACGATCGGTATGCTGGTAAGTGAGCGCGTAGCGCTCCGCCGCCGAAGGCAGGAAAACCTGGTTGAAGCCGTAAACGGTCTGCGAGTAGTCCGGACCCGCCAGTTCGCCCTCGACCTGACTGTTGCGCCGTTCCACGAACGCCTCAAAGGGAATCGGGCTGCGCGGCAGCACGCGCAGCCGGGCGATGCCGGTGACGTCGGACCCGGTTTGCGACAGTTCGTTCTGCTTGGTTTCGAAAAACGTCAGTCCCAGGCCCGCCGTGAGATCGGCGAGCCAGGCTCCTCCCAGAGGGGTGTACGCATCCGCCCGCATGGTCACCTGATTCACGTGGCTGTTTCCCTGTTCTTCGCGCGTCTCGCGACGCCCTTGGTATTCCAGATAGCCGCTCACCGCCTGCTGCGCCGCCGCCTGCACGGCCGGCGCGAGCAACGCCAGCGCGCACAGCGCTCGCCAGCGAATGTTGCGCGCGCCGGACCGTCGTTCTGCCTGATGGGGGCGCGGCCCGTTTCCTGGTTCATTGCCACTTTGCTTCACTCACGCTCCGGCGGCCACGCTCAGCCCGGGGCGAGATATTTTTCTTCGATCCGGATACTCGTCGTTGTCCTGAGCCGGGCAATCAGCGCCTTCCAGGCGCGATCCTGCTCTTCCTTGACCAGCAGTTCCCGGGCCCGCGCGCGCACCTGCCCGAATTCGGCGAGTCGCGCCTGCTGGCGCTCATGCAACTTGAACAGCGCCACACCCTCCAGCACCGTGAGCGGCTCGGTGACTTCGCCCAGGGACAGCTTGGTCACCGACTGCTCCACGACAGCGCCGAGCATGCCCTTGTGCACGTAGCCCATGTCGCCGCCGGCGGATGCGGACTTGTCCGCGGAATGCAATCGCGCGAGTTCGGCGAAGTCGGCGCCGGATTTCAGGCGCCGGTGTATCTGCGCGGCTTCAGCCTGCGCGCCATCCCAGGAAGCCTGCGGCGCGGAAGGCGCTACTCGCAGCAGGATCACAGAGACCCGCACGCGCTCGGGTTCAGTGAATTTTTCAGGATGGGTACGGTAGTACTCGCGCACCGACGCCTCGCCCGGATTGACGGCCGCGTTCACCTGTTGCCGGAGCCGGGACGCAAGTTGGTCCTGCTCCAGCTCGCTGCGCAGCGCCGCGCTAAAGGTCTTGTTGTCGTGCTCGGGACCGCCAGACTTGGCCCGCGTGCGGTACATCGCCATCTCGCGGTCGATGGCGGCGCGATCGGCGCGCATGCCGCGCCGGCGCGCCTCCTGGACGGCCAGCGCGCGCTCCACGAGCTGATCGACCACCTCTCTGCGGAACGCGGCGAGGACGTCTTCGGCGGGCTTGGCATGATAGAAGCGCCGGCGCGCCTCGCTGCGCAGCGCCATCGCGTATTCCTGCAGCGAGATATTTTGCTTGCCGACGGTGGCGACGACTTCATCGGCCGGCGCCCGTACCGCCGGTGCCGCCGCTGCCGCCGCTGCCATGCAGGCAGCCGACACGGCGAGCAGCATGACGCAAATCCCGAACTGCCCCGCCCGACGGAACGTCGCGCCCCTTTCGTCGCACTGAGTCTGTCTGCCTTGCCACACGGTTCTTGCCACCCTGCTCAATTCCGGCCGGTCGGGATACCGCGTTGCCGGACTGCCGGGCCGCCCCCGTCCCCAGGGCGGCCGTGTCTCGCGACTACTTGATATGGCAGGCCAGGCAGACGTCGCTGCCGGCGTTGCTCAATCTCATGAAGCTCACCGGTCGAATCACGTCTTCGTGAGGATCGTGGCAACTGCCGCACTCGACGAAGGGCTCCTGGGCAGCCAGAGAGCCGTCGCTGCGCGTATACAGAATCATGTCCGTCTTGTCGCGGGTGCCTGTCGTGCCCGGGAGCGTATCCACCCACCATTGCTGCACACTGTTGATCAGCGCCGTCACCGGCGTCCTGAAGTCCCTGTCCCTGAGATTGGTGCATGCCGTATTGGTGGTGGAGCAGCCGCCGCCGCCATACTGGATGCTGATCGGATGATCGTTGGACAGGTCGGTGCCCAGCATCGGGATCGGCCCGCCCGTCATCGTGACGATGCTCGCGACATCGAGTTCCGCGCCCACCGCGTTGTAGCCGCCGGAGCCGGGCTTGTTGATCACGACGTCCATCGCTTGCGTGCCGTCGTGGCAGGACAGGCAGGCCAGGGACACCGAGCCTACGGCCGCCTCGCCTCCATCGAGCGTACTGGTTTGCAATGTCGAATAGCGCCTGTATCCGGCGGCCGGCGCCAGGAGTCTCTTGTTCCACAGCGGCGCATTGGTGGTCGTGTCGGAACCGTGCGGGGTATGACAGAAGGAGCACACTTCCGTCGTCGCGGTAGTCGTCTGTTGCGCCAGTCCGCCCACACCCATGTCGTGCTTGCTGCCCCTGACGCCGGCATGGGCGCTGGCGAAGAACGCACTCAGCGCTACACCCGCAATCCAGGCCGCGATCCAAGCCCCCATTTGCAGCGACCTGCCCAAATTCACATTTTCGGTCTGCATGATTTCTCCCCCTTTTCTTCTCGCCGGACAATTCGCCGGAGCGCGGTTCCCGCTCCGGTGCGCGCGTCACATCCTCACGGGAACAAAACTACCAATTGATTAGGTCTCGAATTTGACCTGCATCAACATTGTTGACGCGATTCGCCCAAAGCGTATCGCCGTCGCCCGACAAAATCCGTGACCGGCATCACTCAGTGACATAGTCACCGACACGCAACGGCAAAGCGCAGAAAAGACAAGGCCCGCGCCGGCGGCTTGCCGGGGCGGGCCTTATATAGCGGGAGGGCGTCTCAGCGCTGGAATCGCGCCAGCAGCTCGGCGTTGCGCAGCGTGATCCGGCCGCGGCCGAGATCGACCGCGCCCGAGCGCTCGAAATCGCGCAGCAAACGGCTGACGACTTCGCGCGCGGTACTCAGTTCGGATGCGAGATGCTCGTGGGTACCGACCAGCGACGGAGGCGTATCGCGGGATTCGGCGAAGCGCTGCATCAGAAAATCCGCCAGGCGCTCGTCGAGTTTGGAGAAACTGATCTCGTTCACCTGCTCGAATACTTCGACAAAGCGGCCGGCAAGCCCTTCGATGAGAAACGAACGCACGCCATCGTGCTGTCGCATCCATTCGCGAAATGCGGAACCGGGCAGCACAACGGCATGGATGTCCGACTCGACGATGGCTGTAGCTGGCACCGGGCGACCCTGCAGGGCGCCGAGCAGGTTGATCGGGCAAGTCTCCCCGGCGCCCACGTGATAGAGCGTAATCTCCCGACCTGCTTGGTTGCTGATGAAGATGCGGATGTTGCCCGCACCGATCAGCGCGATGTCGTTGCAGATTCCGCCCCGGTCGAACAGCACCGTGCCGGCAGGCGCGCGGACCTCGTTGCCCCGCTCGATCATTTCTGCCCGCAGATCGGCCGGCGCTTCGCGAAAAAACCGGTACTGCTCGAAAACTTTCATTTTCCCGACACTGGCAGAACTGTCCATTTTTCCTGGTCCCTGTTGCAGAACTATTTTTTTCCGTCCGGCGCCGTCACTCTTGCAAGGTTGCCCTCGCCGGCAGGCAAATCGACTGGACGGTAGATATCGACCTTGCGGAAAAACTGGTCTACAAAGTAGATCCGGCCATCCTCGTCCACATGTATCCCGGAAGGTAACATGTAATTCGCTGGGCCGGGCTTGGCGGAGCGGTTGCCGATGAATAGCAGGAGCCGTCCTTCGGGATCGAAAATCTGGAAGTTGCCGAAGGCGGCGTCTGAAACATAGACATTTCCGGCACCGTCGGCGGCGATTCCCTTGGGCCGGCTGAACTGGCCGAACTGCGCACCCATGGAACCGAAAGTTCGCCGGAACTGCCCGTCCGCGGAGAAAACCTGGATGCGGAAATTACCGCCATCGACCACATAGAGATCGCCACCCGGGCCCATTGCGATGTCCCGCGGAAGGTTGAATTCCCCGTCGCCGGTGCCGCGCGTGCCGATATCGAAAAGGTGAGCGCCGCTTGCCACGTCGTAGACCCGGATCCGGTGGTCGCGGCTGTCCACCCCGCCGGTATCGACCGCGTACAGCCGGGCCCCTCCCGGATCGACGGCGACATGCGAAAGATGCCGGAAGGCATCCGGCCCGCCGATGGCGGCGCGGAATCTTCCCTCGGCGTCGTAGACCAGGATCTTGCGCTGGGTGGCATCGGCGACGTAGAGGTTGCAGCTGGCATCTGAAGCGAGTCCCAAGGGCTTGAGCAACGCGCCGGCCTCCTCCTCGCCGATGCGAAAGAATCGGCGCCGCGGAAAATCGAAAGCGAGCACGCGGCGCTTGACCGTGTCGCTGACGTAGACAATGCCTTTGCAGGCCGTCACGTCGAAGGGCTTCGCCATGCCCTCGCCCCTTTCGGACTCGCCGGTGAGCCAGGCGCGCATGCGCGTTTTTTTTGGATCGACCGTCACCTGGGTGCTGTCCAGCAGGCTCATCTCGAAAACATATCTTGGCTCTTCGGGCGCCGGCGGAAACACGATCGGCGCTCGCGGCTCGGCGTCCTGCGGCGGACCCGACGCGCAGCCCGCGGCGAAAACCGCGCAGACCAAAGCAGTCCATCCGGCAGCCGCCACGCGGCGCCGTCCCTTTCCTGCCTGCCCTTCACCCGCTAGACTGCCTGTGTGTCCAGTTGCCGCTCGCGGCTTCTGCGGCGCTGGTTCCGCCATCACGGCATCCGGCATCATACGTCTCGCATCAGGGCGAAAATCCATGCGCATGATCCTCCTTGCGGTTATTTTTGTTTCGGCTGAACTGTCTTCCAGCGCGCTGTCGGCTGCCACGGAGGTTTCCAGCCCGCGCGAGATCTACCACCAATACTGTTCGGTCTGCCACGGCGACCACGGCGACGGCCGTTCGCGCGCGCGCCAGGGCCTGGTGCCCCGGCCGCGTGACTTCACCGCACCGGGCCTCGCGCAGGAGCTGCCGCGTCAGCGGATGATCGATTCGGTTCTCAACGGCCGGCCGGGCACGGCCATGGCCGGCTGGCGCACGCGGCTGGCGCGCGAGCAGGTCGAGTCCGTGGTGGATTACGTGCGCAACACCTTCATGCATGGCGCCAGCACTGCGGTCGCGAACACTCACCCGCCTGCCGGGGCCACCCCGGCAAGCGCAAGCCGGCCGCGCGGAAATTTCGCCGCCGGCAAGCAACTCTATGACGCCAACTGCACGCCCTGCCACGGCGTCGGCGGCAACGGCGCCGGGCCGCGGGCCTACTTCATTTTCCCGAAGCCGCGCGACTTCACTTCCGAAGCGGCGCGGCTTACGCTGGACCCGGCGCGCCTGTTCGTCGCGGTGCGCGACGGTGTCCCGGGTCGCGAGATGCCGGCCTGGGGAAAGGTGCTCAGCGACCAGCAGATCGCCGATGTGGGCACGTACGTCTATCGCACTTTCGTCAGAGCGGACGGCGCGGCATCCGTCCGGGATCGAATCGAGCGGGAATAGATCCGGCCGGCAGGTTTTCACGGCAGCCCTCGGATGCGGGCGACACCACCATAGCTTCCGATCCACAGGTTGCCGTTGTCACCGGCAACGGCCGAAAACACATTGTTCGCAAACAGTCCATCGGCGGTCGTGTAACGGGTGAATTCACGCCCGTCATAGCGCGCCAGCCCGCTGCCGGTGCCGATCCACAGACGCCGTTTCGCGTCTTCCATCAGCATGAAGACATGGTTGCCGGGCAGGCCATCGGCCACCGTGAAGTTCTTCCAGCTGCGGCCATCGAAACGCGCCAGCCCGCCACCCCAGGTGCCGCACCATACGGTCCCGTCGTGCGCGACGGCGAGCGCCACGATGTAGTTGGGGTTGTAGGCAACGTCGACTTTCTGCAAACCCATTTCCTGTTTTTGGCGCGCATGGTGCTCGGAGGCCGCGCCGGGATCGTGCATATCGGCATTCTGGGTGCGCACCAGCTCATAGGGCGCGCCGACGCCATCGGTATGCTTCCAGTTGTGCCACTTGCCGTCCTGGTAGCGCGCCAGCCCCCCTTCGGTGGCAAACCAGATGGCGCCGTCAGGACCCTGCGCGAGCGCGTACACCCAGTCGTTCGGCAATCCGCCCTGGGTGTTGGCCACCGTGAAAGTCTCCCAGCTCGCCGGATCGCGCAGTACGCCTTTGCGCACCCGGTTCGCACCGGACCAGGTCGCAATCCACACATCGCCGTCGGCCGCCTCAAGCACCGAATAGACAAAGGCGTCCGCGAGCCCGTCGGGGATGTTGTAGGTTTCCCAGCCGCCTTCCGGTTTCATCACCGAGAGGCCACCGCCGTAGGTCCCGACCGCGAGCCGCCCGCCAAGCTTGCTCACGTGGAATATCCCATTTGCAAGCAGCCCGCTGCGATTGTCGATCAGCCGGTACTGGTCCGTCACGGTGTCGTAGCGCACCACGCCGCCGGATGTGCCGACCCAGAGGATGTTTCCCTCCATCAGCATGGACTTGACGTTGCGTTCGCCGACACGGAAGTGGCTGAAGTCCGCCGCTTTCTGCCACTTGGGATGCGCAGGAGACACTACCGCTGTTCGCTGGGTGGCCGCCCAGTAACCCGCGGTGGGAATGGCGATCGCAATCGCCACGACCGCAACAAGCAGCGCGGGTCTCACTTGTATTTCTCCTCGCCGCCAGGGGTCTTCGCACCGAAATGCGTCACGGCACCACGTGTGCCCGCCCAGACGTCACCGGATTCCGTTATCGCCACTGCATAGACGTCGTCGCCGGCGAGTCCCGACTCGCGGCTGTAGTTCGTCCAGTGGCGGCCGTCGTAGCGGCTGAGTCCGTGATTGGTGCCGAACCAGAACACCCCGCCCGGATCCTGCGCGATGCTGTACACGATATTGCCGGCCAGCCCGTCATCGGTGGTCAGGTTGCGCCACGTGTCACGGTCGAATCGGGCGACGCCGCCGCCCCAGGTCCCGGCCCAAATCGCACCGTCTGGCGCAACATGGACAGCGAACACGTAATTGGGGTTGTAGCTTTCGCGACCCTCGGCCAGCGTGGAAAGGTCGTGGCGCGAGCGCGTGCCGAGCCCGGTGTTCTGGCTCGCGGGAAGATTCTTTCTGTTCGGCGCCCCGAGTCCGTCGGCGTGGGTCCAGTGACGCCATGTTGTGCCGTCGAGCATCGACACACCGCCCTCGGTGCCGAACCAGACGCGGTTTTTCGCATCGACGGCGACGCCGTAGACCCATTCGTTGACCAGTTCCTTCACGTAGTTGGTGAACACAAGCGTTTCCAGATCGAGCTTCGACGCCCCCGCCCAGGTACCGATCCACACGAAGCGCCCCTGTTGCGCAAAGGCGTAAACCCAGTAATCGGCCAGGCCGTGCATCGGGAACAGCGTCTTCCACTCGTCGCCGCGCAGGCGCGAGACGCCACCGGCGTTGGTGCCGAACCACTTGTCGCCGCGATCGTCGATGCCAATCGCGAACACGTATTCGTTCGCCAGCCCATCCTTGCGCGTGAAAGTGCGCCGCACCTGGGTGCTCGAGAGATCGACTTCGAGCACGCCGGAGGAAGTGCCGACCCAGAGGCTGCGGCGCGCAGGCTCGATCGCCAGCGAGCGCACCACCACGGCGGGCCCCACCTCGAACGATTCGAGCACGACCGGCGTACCGGGGGGCGGCGAAGAACCGGAACGCTCGGAGCACCCGGCCACCGCGAGCGAAAGAAGCATCAGCGCGAAACCGGTCGATCGCCTCATCGCTGCAACGTTCTGAGGTAGGCGACCACGTCGAGCAACTGCTGCTCGCGCAGGATGCCCTGGAAGGAAGGCATGCCGCCCTTCGCCGATCTAAGGCCCGAGGCCAGCGCGGCGTCGGGTTTCATGAGTCCCTGCCCGCGCGAGAAATCCGGCGCCCCGGCGATCACGCCACGGCCGTTTTCGCCATGGCAACTGCGGCAGTAGGTCTCATAGTGATTGCGCCCCTGCATGATGTCGGCGGCCACCCCGATAAATGGAAGCCATCCCGCAAACAGCAAGGCGGCTGCGGCTGTGCGCTTCAAGCATGCGGCTATCCGTGTCATGGTCGAGTTTCTCCTAGCGTTTTCCGCGCGACGCCGCGGTCGCATCGCGCAGTCGCACGTCCCATTGCTGAGCCTTGGCTTCGTCCGGACCCAGTCCGAGCTCGCCCTTGCGGTATGCGACCGAGAGCCTCTGCATCGCGCCGTGGTCGCCCAGTTCAGCGGCGCGATGCCAATACCGGGCCGCACCCTTCGCATCGGCCGCAATGCCCTTCAATCCGCCTTCCAGCCAGAGCGCCAGCCCCGACAAGGCGGGCGGAAAATCCTGATCCGCCGCCGCCTTCATCCAGCGCAGCGCCTGCGCCGGATCGCGCGCGATGCCTGCGCCGGCCGCGAGCATGCGCGCCAGGCCGAATTGGCCTTCGGCGTTGCCCTGCTCGGCGGCCTTGGCGAACCATGCCGTGGCCTCCTCGTTTTGTCCCGAATAGTCGAGCACAAATGCGAGCTTTGCCTGGGCCGGGGCGAATCCGGCTTGCGCGGCCTCGCGGTACCACTGCATCGCGCTCGCCAGATCGCCGAGCCGGTAGGCGGCATCGCCCTTGTCCATCAGCGCCGCTGGTTCCGCGGCGAGAGCCGGCGCGATCATCAAGGCCAGCAGCAAGCCGAAGAGCCGGATTGTCGCGCAGCAGGCGCAGGTGCCCGGTGCTGCTCGCGCGCCCATTCAGCGGACGACCCGTTCGATACGCACTTGTACAGCAGCGCCCGCGGCGGCCTGCACGATGCCGCTGACGCCTTCGAGATCGCCCGACTGCGGCATCGCCTCTCCCGTGATTGAAATCCGGGCACCGACGATCACGCGCGGGAATTTCGAAATCGTCATGCCCGGTGCCATCGACTGGGAATCGTCCAGTACCACCTCGAACGGAAGATCGCGAACCCGGCGGCGCACGATGGCAAGCGGCATGCGTGGCCCCTCCGCGGCCCGTGCGAACACAAAAACGATCGCATCCGGTCCGGCTGTCTTCGCCAGTTCCGGCGCCAAGGCGACGTTCACCGCGATTGACTTCGGCGGTGCCACTTGCGCCGCGCGCGCGGACCCGCTCTCGGCGGCCGGTGCGCCCTGCATCTGCGCTATGTAGCCATCGAGTCGCTGCGCATCGTCGCTGCCGACGGGGAACTGTTTGCGCAATTTCATCCAGAAGGATGCGGCGGCGGCGCGATCGCCGGACTGCAGCCGTTCCACGCCGGCTAGCCACAGCGCCTTGCGGTTGTCCGGGTCGAGTTCGAGCGCGCGCCGGATCAACTGCTGGGATTCGCCCTGGAGCCGGTTGCCGCTGGCCACCGCCAGCGCTTCCGCATAGTCGGCCGCGCGCTGGGGATCGTTCTTCTGCAAGCGGTAGGCGCTACCGAATGCACCGGCTGCGTCGGCATGGCGCTTCATATAGGCGTACGAGCGACCGAGCAGTGTCCAGCCCTCCGCATCGCGCGGCGAGTCCTGCAGACGCCGTTCGAGCCGGGAGACCATTTCCTGGACCTCGTGCTGTTCGCCGGACGCCGTCGGCCGACTGACCGCCGGCTCGCCGCTCAGCACGCCGACGTCGCCGAGCCACAGGTACAGCGAGACCGTTGCAAGGGGAATCAGCAAGGCCGTCACGACGATGGCCCGTCGTTCGTGGCGCGCGGCCGCGGCCGCCGGAACAGGCTGTCCCGCGTCGTCCAGCAACGCGCGTTCGAGATCGGCCCGCTCCTTGCCGAAGGCCTCCGTGCTCAGCAGTCCCTGCCGCTGCTCCTCCGCGAGCTCCGCGATGCGGTCCCGGTAGACGATCAGATTTGCATCGCGCCGATCGGGTCCCGCACCGACTGCGGATCGCGTCAACGGCAGAATAACGATCGCCGCGGCCGCGCCCAGCATGAGCGCCGCAATGATCCAGAAGACGATCATCGGCGGATCCTCACGTGCGGCCTCCGGAGAGTTGCCTCACCAGGGGCAGGATGACTTCGTCGACATCGCGGCGCCCGATCGGGCCGACATGACGGTGGCGAATGACGCCTTCGCGATCGATGACAAGCGTCTGCGGAAGCACCTCGACACCGAATCCCGCGCCGGCGTGGCCGTCAGTGTCGAAAGCGCTGGCCGCGAAGGGATCGCCATAGTAGGCAAGCCAGCGCAAAGCGTCCTCGCGCCGGTCGCGGAAGTTGAAGCCGAACACCTCGACCTTGCGCGACCGCGATAGTTCGAGGAGGAGTTGATGCTCGCTGCGGCAAGCCAGGCACCAGGATGCCCAGACATTGACGAGCACTACACGGCCGCGCACGTCGGCGCTGGAAATCGTGGCGCCTGGCTGCTTAAGATCCGGCAACCGGAAATCCAGCGCCTGCGGACTCCCGGGGAGCCCGCGCGATCCGTTTGCGACGACAAGCGCAATACCGCAGGCCACGGCAATGAGGAGTCCGGCCGTCAGGCGTCGCGATCGCGCCGTCATTCGCGCGTTCCATCCCGGACTCTCTTTTTCAAGCTGCTGCAAAAGTTTCCCCAACGGTCGGATGCCCGGCTTGCTGCCGTTATACTCCATCTTCCCGCGCACTTGCGGGAACGCCAAGACCGCAGGCAGGCGCACCCGTATGCTCGCCGATGCATGCGCTGATGTCATGTGACAATGTCACGTAGCAGCAGCGCCATCGACACAACCTTGACCAAAGTCAAACCGGCGCACGGGTTGCCCTTATGATGGATGGACGCCACCGGCGCGGTGGCGCTGCCCTTGCCGAGAACGATGGTCCAGGAATTCCTATGCACAAACATGCCGTTCCGGCGCGTGCTCCTGCTCGCGGCCGCTTTGCTTTTGCCCGCAACAGCATCGGCGGTCGAGCGGCCGGGCCGCGCTGAGTACGACTACTACTGCTACCAGTGCCACGGCTATGCTGGCAATGCGCGCACCGCGGCAAGCCGTTACCTGTCTCCGCGCCCCCGCGATTTCACGAGCACTCCGAAAGACAAACTGAGCCGGGCGGCCATGGTCGACGCGGTCCGCAACGGAAGACCGGGCACTGCGATGATGCCGTTCTCCCGCGTGCTGTCGGCGCAGCGCATCGAAGCGGTCGTCGATTATGTCCGCGCCGAATTACTGGGCACCGCAGCCCGGGCGCTGCGGTATCACACCGCGTCGAACGGCTGGCGCGATCATGATCGGTACTTCACCGCGTTTGCGTTCGCGCAGGGGACGCTGTCCGTGGACAGCCCTTGGGATTCCCTGACTCCGGCGCAACGCGAAGGCAAGCGCCTGTTTCTTTCCGCCTGCATCACCTGTCACGATGGCCGCCCGTCCGGCTACGATCCGGTGGTTTGGGAACCGCGTGCAGTATCGTTTCCCCGCAGCGTCGATACCTGCCTCGATTGCCACGCCTCGCGCCCGGCAGAACTTCTGCCGCCTTCGCGGGCTGTAGTGCATGTCCCGGACCAGAAATTTTCGCGCGGATCGACTCCCGAGTCGCCGTATACCGTGCACGCAAGATTCGACCGCCGCACCAACCTCAATGCGGCAGAGGAAAGGGGACGTCGGAACTTTCTCGCCAGTTGCGCGTACTGTCATGCGGCGGACGGCAGCGGCCGCAATTGGATCGGCAGTTTCATCGAGCCGCGCCCCCGCGACCTGCAGCAATGGATGTCGCGAAACGTCGTGGACCCCTCTCGCCTGCGGCGGGTAATCCGGTACGGAATTCCGGGGACCTCCATGCCAGGGTGGCGATCGGTCCTGACAGATAGGCAGATCGAAGACACGGTCGCCTTCCTGCGGCGCAGCTTCGGCACTGCGGCGCATCGGCCTTCGTTTGCAACCACGCCGGGCAATCCTGCCGGTTCGCCCGTGCAATGGATCAGGTCGGCTCCTGCCCCTTGATGCCGGATACGAAATTCCTGATTGCCTCGATGGCGGAATCCCGCTGGTCCACATGCGGGAGGTGTCCACATTTGGAGAGCATCAGTGTCTGCGATGGTCCGGACACCTGCCTCGCAATCGCCTCGACCTGCGCCCGGGTGCCATATTGATCGTCTTTACCCTGGATCAGCAGCACCGGTACAGCGATCCCGCCCAGATGCTGCTCAATGTTCCAGTCGCGGAATTCCGGGTGCAGCCAGATGTCGTTCCAGCCCCGGAAGGTGGACACAACGTCGTTGTGATAGCGTCCGAGCCGGGCAGCGAGATCGGTATTTTCAAACGTGGTCCTGGCCTCGGCGATACTGCGCACGGTAATGTCTTCGACGAACACATGCGGCGCCATCGCGACCACGCCACGCAACGGGCCCCTGCCCGAGCCGGCGTGTATCAGCGCAATCGACGCGCCGTCGCTGTGGCCGATCAGGATCGGCGCTTCGATGCCGAGCTGATCCAGGACTTCAGGCAACACCTCGAGCGCCTCGCGGTGCATGTAGTCGACGCCGTGCGCCTGCGTGAGCTTGTCCGACTTGCCATAGCCGTAGCGCGAATACACCAGCGCCGGGCAGCCGGTCGCGGCAACGACATCGGCCGGGAAGTTTTTCCACATCGCCACCGATCCGAGGCCTTCGTGCAGAAATACCAGCGTCGGCTGTCCTGCTGCAGCTGCAGACGAGCCTCGCGGATGCCGATGGATGTATTCGAGGCGATGACCGCCCGCATTCAGGAACACTCAGATCCCCAGGATTCGTTGCAGCATTGCCGGATCGCGCTTGAGCTCGTCGGCGCTGCCCTGCACCGCCACGCGGCCTTTAACCAGCACAACGTTGCGGTCGGTGATCGCCGACACCGCCGCAAAATTCTTGTCAACGATGACGGCCGACAAACCGGCATCGCGCAGTCGCCGGAGCATGGCCCAGATTTCACACGCGACCAGCGGCGCCAGTCCTTCTGTAGCTTCGTCCAGGATCAGCACGTCCGGGTTGGTCATCAGCGCGCGGCCGATGGTGAGCATCTGCTGTTCGCCACCGGACAGTTGCTGTCCGCCGTGGCGCAGCCGCTCGGCAAGTCGCGGGAAAACGTCCAACACCCGATCGAGGGTCCAGTCGCGTTTGCCGCCGATTCCGGGACGGGCCGCCATGACCAGATTTTCCTCGACGCTTAATCCGGAGAAAATTCCGCGCCCTTCCGGAACGTAGGCGATGCCCGCGCGCGCGATTGCGTGCGGCGCCGAACGCGTCATGTCCACTCCCCGCACCTTCACTTCGCCCGCGCGCGCCGGCAGCAGCCCGAGGATGCTCCGCAGCAGCGTCGTCTTGCCCATGCCGTTGCGCCCCATCAATCCCACCGCCTCACCACGATTCAATACCAGATCCACCCCATGCAATACCTGGCTGCCACCGTACCCCGCGACGATACCTCGTGCTTCTACTAATACCTCACGCATACGTCTCACCGCAGAGGCGCGGAGGCGCAGAGAAATTCCGCAGAGAAGGGCGAAAGTTAATGGGGACAATCGTCGCAGTGCCGTTCGCGCAAAATTGGCCGCCGTCGTTGAAGCTCATAACGCACATGGCCGTTTTTCTCCGCGTTTCCTCTGCGCCTCCGCGCCTCCGCGGTGAGAATTTGCGTTACGCACCATCGACGCCCAAGTAAGCTTCCTGAACGGCGCGGCTGGCGCGGATCTGGGCGGGCGAGCCGGATTCGAGCACGCGGCCGTTGACCATGACGGTCAGCGTGTTCGCCACGGCGAACACGGCATCCATGTCGTGCTCGACCAGCAAGATGGCGTGGTCACGCGCCAGCTCGCGCAGCAATTCGACGATGCGCGACGATTCCTCCGCGCCCATGCCGGCAAGCGGCTCGTCGAGCAGCAGCACGCGCGGGCGCGTTGCCAGCGCCATGGCGATTTCGACCTGGCGCTGTTCGCCGTGCGACAGCGCGCAGACGATGACATCGCCGCGACCGGCGAGACCCGCCTGCGCAAGCGAGCGCTGCGCGGCCGCGTTGATGTCCTCGCGCCCAAGCGCGGGCCGCACGAAGTGCATCGAACTCGACAGACGCGACTGTGCTGCAAGTCGGCAATTCTCGAACGCAGTGAAGGGCAGGAAGAGATTGGTCTTCTGATAGCTGCGCGCAATGCCGAGTTGCGAGATGCGCTCCGCCGCGAGCCGGGTGATGTCCCGCCCATCGAAGAGCACCTGCCCCGCGCTCGCAGGCAGATCGCCCGACAGCACATTGATGAGCGTGCTCTTGCCCGCCCCGTTGGGACCGATGACAGCGTGGACCTGCCCCATCTCGCAGGCGAGCGACACGTCGCTGACGGCCGCCAGCCCGCCGAAATGGCGCGACAATGCGCGCGTCCGCAGGATCGCTTCATTCATCCGCCCTGCCCCGTCGCAACAGGCCAGTGAGGCCATTGGGCAAATACAGCGCCACCAGCACGATGGCGATCCCCATCGGCAACTGCCAGTGCTTGCCGGGATTGATGCCGTCCACCGCGGGCAGCGATTGAAATCCGATTTCGAGCAGCAGCATTGCCGTGGCGCCGATGACGGGCCCCGCCAGCGTCCCCATGCCGCCGAGGATGACCATCATCAGCACCGCGCCGGAAAAATGCCAGCCGAGCATGTCCGGATTGACCACGCCGAACTGCACCGCCGCCAGATAGCCCGCCAGGCCGGCGAGCATGCCGGCCAGCACAAAACAGACGAGTTTGTAGCGAAAAGTCGCGAACCCGAGCGAGCGCATGCGCGGTTCGTTGACGCGAATACCGGCGATGACGCGGCCGAAAAGCGACGCGCGCAATACGCCGATGAAACCGAACACGACGACAAACAGCGCCAGGACGACGAAATAGAAATCGCCGAACTTCTCCAGATCGAACGCGCGCCATCCGAAGAAGCCGATGTCGGGTCGCGCGTAGATAAAGATCCCATCGGAACCGCCGGCGATGCCGGTGTCGTGCAACAGAGAATGGAGCATCTGCGCGAACGCCAGCGTCGCCATGATGAAGTAGATGCCGCTGGTACGCAGCACCAGCGCGCCAATGGCGAGCGCCAGCGCGCCGGCGGCGATCATCGCCAGCGGCAGGCTGGTCCAGAAATTCGCGGCTTGATACTGCGGCGAGGACAGCGCCAGGCAGTAACCGGCAATGCCGAAGTAGGCCGCATGGCCGAGGCTCACCAACCCGGCGTGACCGACCAGCAGATTGAGGCTCATGGCAAAGATCGCCATGATCAGAATGCGGGTCGCGAACTGGACGGTAAACTTTTCCGCGACGAACGGCAGCAAGGCGAGCGCTATGAGAATGACGACGGCCGCGATGGCCAGCGTATTCGAGCGCGACATCAGGAACTCTTGCCGAACAATCCGGCCGGGCGCCACAGCAAGACGACGGCCATGAGCAGATACACGCTCATGCCGGCCAGTTCCGGCAGAAACCGAAGGCCGCCGATAGGCAGCTCGGTGACTTTGCCGAAAGTATCCACCAGGCCGATCAGCAGCGCGCCAACGAGCGCGCCCTTCACCGATCCGATGCCGCCGATGACCACCACCGCGAAACAGACGATCAGAACCTGATTGCCCATTGCGGGAAATACCGAGGATACCGGCGCAGCGATCATGCCGGCCAATGCGGCCAGGGCCACGCCAAGCGCGAACACGAAGCGGTACAACAGATCGATGTCGATGCCGAGCGACTGCACCATTTCGCGATTGCTCGCACCGGCGCGGATCATCATTCCCAGGCGTGTGCGCTGGATCAGAACGTAGAGCAGCAATGCAAACACGACGCACACGGCGGAGATCCACAAGCGGTATACAGGATAGGCGAGCGTATCGGTCAGCGGTATCGATGCGGAGAGCAGTTCCGGCATCGGCACGCCATGAACGTCGTCGCCCCAGATGATGCTGCGCAATTCCTCGACGATGAGGATCAGCCCGTAGGTCAGCAGGACTTGTTGCAAGTGGCCGAGCCGATAGAGCCGCCGGATCAACAGCCACTCGAGCAACAATCCCAAGATTACCGACAGCACGATCCCGGCGGGAATCGCGAGCCAGAGGCTGCCCAGGTGCATCGACAGCGACCACGCCAGATAGGCCCCGACCATGTAGAAGCTGCCATGGGCCAGATTGATGATGCCCATGATGCCGAGGATCAACGTCAGTCCACCCGCGATCAGGAACAGCAGCAGGCCGTACTGGACGGCGTTGAGCAATTGAATCAGGAAAGTGGCGAAGTCCATGAAAAGCGTGAGGGGTGAGGGGTCAGGAGTGAGGGCGGGCAATGTTTAAGAGCAGGACTCTACCCCTTACTCCTGACTCCTCACCCCTCACGCCTTAGCTACATCCGGCATCCTCTCGCCGGATCCTCCAACGCCTTCCACGCCACCCCAATAACCTTGTTGTCGCCCTTTTCCACGCGGCGCAGATAGATGTCCTGGATGGGATTGTGCGCTTTGGACATTTTCCACTGCCCGCGCGGGCTGTCGATGAGCGCGCCTTCCATCGCGGCGATCACCGCCTTTTGATTGCCGATGTCGCCTTTCACCTTGCCCAACGCCTGTGCCAACAACAGGCCGGTATCGTAGCCTTGCATCGAATACACATCGGGTTCGGTCTTGTAAGCTTTGCCATACGCCGCGCGAAACGCCTTGTTGCGCGGATTGTCCAGAGAGTCGGCATAGTGCAGTGTGGTGACCAGGCCCTCTGCGGCATCGCCCTGCGCGCTCAGCACGCCCTCGGTGAGGAAGCCGGAACCATACAGCGGAACCTTGTCCTTCAGGCCCGCTGCCGCATAATCCTTCACGAACTTCACCGCACCGCCGCCGGCGAAGAAGCAGGCAACCGCATCCGGCTTGATCGCCGCGATCTCGGTGAGCAGGGCCTGGAATTCCACGTTCGGAAACGGCACGAACAACTCCTTCACCACGGTTGCGCCTGCCGCCGCATAGCCTTCCTTGAACGACGCCAGCGATTCTTCGCCCGCCGCATATTTCCAGGTGATGAACACCGCTTTCTTGTGGCCCCTGTCCACCATCACCTTGCCGAGCGGATGCACGGGTTGCCAGTTGGAGAATGAGGTGCGGAACACATTCGGCGTGCACAGCGCGCCGGTCGCGGCGTCGGCTCCCGCATTCGGAATGAGCATCAGGGTGCCGCTTTCCTTCGCCACCTTGAGCATGCCGATCGCGACACCCGAGTGCACCGAGCCGACGAGGACGTCGACCTTGTCGCGGGTGATCAGCCGGTTGGCGTTGTCCGTCGCCTTGGAGGGTTCCGACTCGTCGTCGACCTTGAAGAATTCGACTTCGCGTCCACCGAACTTGCCGCCGGATTGATCGAGCGCGAGCCGGAATCCATTTTCGATGGCGGCGCCTAGCTGCGCATACGTTCCGGTATAGGGCAGCATCAGCCCTACCCGAAGCTTCGCCGATTGCGCGCGCGCAATCGGCGACAGCAGCGACGCGCCCGCAAGCGCACTGGCGCCGATAAGCAATTCACGTCTTTTCCGATTCTGCATTTTCCGTTCCTCGATATTCTGGTTATCTTGCATTTTCGCCCTTACTCCTCACTCCTTACCCCTCACCCCTGCCGATTTCTCAACTTGAACCTCTGGATCTTGCCTGTTGCCGTCTTCGGCAGCTCGGGAATGAACTCGACCCAGCGCGGATATTTGTAAGGCGCGAGCCGGTCCTTGACGTAGGTCTTCAGCGCGTCGGCCAGCGCCGGTCCCGCGACGACGCCCGTCTTGGTGACGATGAACGCTTTCGGTTTGATCAGATTCTGGTCGTCGGCAACGCCGATCACGGCCGCTTCCAGCACATCGGGATGCGTCATCAATTCCGCCTCGACTTCGAAGGGCGATACATACATGCCACCGACCTTCAGCATATCGTCCGAGCGCCCGCCGTAGGTGTAATAACCTTGCGCATCCCTGGTGTACTTGTCGCCGGAGCGCGTCCACGGTCCGACGAAGGTCGCCAGCGTCTTCGCGCGATTGGCCCAGTAGTGGATCGCGCTGGTCGGGCCGCTGATCTGCAGTTCGCCAAGCTCGCCGATCGCCACGTTTCTTTCCTGTTCGTCCACGAGTCGAATCTCGTAACCGGGCACCGGTTTGCCGGTGGTGCCATAGCGCACTTCGCCCGGCCGATTGGAAATGAAGATATGCAGCATCTCGGTGGAGCCGATGCCGTCGAGAATTTCCACACCGAAGTGTTCGGTCCAGCGCCGGCCGAGGTCGGCCGGCAGCGCCTCGCCTGCTGAGGTGCAGACCCGTAGCGCAAGCTCTCCCTTGCGCGGCAGATCCGGACTGGCCAGCAACATGCCGTAGAGTGTCGGCACGCCATAGAAAATCGTCGGGCGATGGTCCTTGAGGCGCTTGAATACCGCCGCGGGCGTAGGCCGCTCCGCCATCAGAATCGCTGTGGCGCCAACCGCCAGCGGGAACGTCAGCGCATTGCCGAGGCCGTAGGCAAAAAACAGCTTGGCGGCCGAGAACACGACGTCGTCTTCGCGGATGCCGAGGACCGGCTTCGCGTAAAGCTCCGCGGTCTGGATCAGACTCGAATGAATATGCACGGCGCCTTTCGGCATCCCGGTGGACCCCGAAGAATAAAGCCAGAAGCAGGCGTCATCCGCGGCAGTCGGCGCCGCAGCGAATGTCGTGGCCGCACGCGCCATGAGGTGCTGCAGATGCAGATGACCATGCGCGTCCCGGCCGGACACAATGATGTGCTTGAGAAAAGGCGGGTCGTCCAGTAACGGCTGAAAAACCGGCAGCAACGCTTCAGAAACGATCAGCGCGCGGACGCGGCTGTCCTCGAGCATGAACTTGTAATCGGCGGTGGTCAGCAGTGTGTTGGCGCTCACCGGCACGATGCCGGCTTTGATCGCACCCAGAAACACGCTGGGGAAATCGATGGTGTCCAGATGCGCCAGCATGACCCGGCTTTCCATTTCCAGCCCGAGGCCGGTCAACGCATTGGCGGCGCGGTTCACGCGCTCGGCCAGTTGCGCATACGTGTAGCGCCCCTGGTCGTCGACGTAAGCGGTCTTGCTGGCGCGTCCGGCGACGAGATTGCGTTCGACGAGATCGTGCGCCGCGTTGTAGTCGCGTGGAATGTCGATCAACGGCGGGCTGACGCTGTGGTCAGCCTTGCTCAATCCTGGCACATCCCCTCCTCCCTGTTCGCTGGACGAAATATACCAGCCGTGCCGATGTTGAAGGGAACTCACGTTCCAATTCTCACCGCCAAGGACGCCAAGGACGCCAAGGACGCGATGGAAAACCGGGGAAGGACAAACGCCGAGGGGGAAACGGCATGCAAGGCGGTTCGATCTCACGCAAATTGACTTGTACCCTGCGCTTGCCTTTGACCTTCCTTCGCGTCCTTGGCGTCCTTGGCGGTGAGAATTCCGGTTTTCCTGCTCAGGCCGAAGCGGCTACGCCAAGTTGCGCGCGGCATAGTGCGATCCAGCCCTCGATCCACTGCGCCGCTTCGTCTTCCGGCAGGGTACCTGCGCTCGCGTCGTGCAGCATGATATCGCCGATGCGCTTCGCGCCGAGTTCGCTGAGAATGCGATCGAAGCGCCTGCCGCCGTTGCAGAACGTCTCCGCGTAAGTCATATCGCCCAGCGCGATAACGCCGTAGCGGACGCTGGCCAGGTCGGGGCGCGCGGTCTGCAGGGATTCGTAGAGTTGTTTCGCGTTGTCCGGCACGTCTCCCTGGCCGTAAGTCGAAGTGCAGATCAGGAACAAGCCGCCCTTGGCGAATACGCTCGCATCGAGCTCGTCCATCAGCAGCGTCGCGATCCGCACTCCTTCGTCGTCGAGGCGCAACTCGATCTCCTGCGCCACCAACTGGGCGATGCCGGTCATGGTGCCGACCAGGATTGTCAATTCAAGCGCCATCGCCTTGGTTCCGTTGCAGATAACGGTTGAAATTCTACCAGTATGCATTATCATGCAACATAGAAGTGTTCTCGGCAATATAGTGCATATTCGATAAAGGCTTCGATCTGGGCGCGCGCGATCCGGCAGCAGCGAGCAGGGAATCGGCAAGTTCGGCGGCGGCGAAAGAGGCCGCCTTTCTGAACCGGCTGGGGGATCGCGTGCGCGATGCCCGTGCGCGGCGCGGGCTGACGCGCAAGGCGCTGGCGCGCGACTCCCGGGTATCGGAACGCTATCTGGCGCAACTGGAAGCGGGCCACGGCAACATTTCCGTATTGCTGCTGCGCCAGATCGCCGCTGCGCTGGGCCTGGGGCCGGACGATCTGATCGAGGAAGAGGAGCAGTTGGTCGAACTGACGCTGATCCATCAACTCCTGCAGCGGCTTCCGAAACAGCGGCTGGCGCGCATTCGCGCGCATCTGCAAAGCGAATTCGGCAGCCCTGCAGCGGAGCGCAGCCGGCGCATCGCGCTGATCGGATTGCGCGGTGCCGGCAAATCCACGCTCGGCGCCGCGCTGGCGCGCAAACTGGGCGTGGCCTTCATCGAACTCGACCGGGAAATCGAACGCGAAGCGGGTACGGGGCTATCCGAGATTTTCCTGCTCTACGGCCAGCAGGGCTACCGCCGCTACGAGCGCCGTTGCCTGGAGAAAGTGCTGGAAGCCCACGAGCGTTGTGTCATCGCGACCGGCGGCAGCATCGTGTCCGAGCCGGGCACTTACGATCTGCTGTTGTCGACCTGCTTCACAGTCTGGCTCAAGGCCGAACCCGAAGAGCACATGGCCAGAGTCGTTGCGCAAGGCGACACGCGCCCGATGGCCGGTAATGCGCAGGCCATGGAAGATTTGCGCCGCATCCTGCAGGGGCGCGGCCTGCTTTACGCGCAAGCCGATGCCGTCGTGAACACGGCCGGGCACACTGTCGAACAAAGCCTGCGGACGCTGAAGAAATCACTGCCGTCCGCGGCGCAAAAGAGGAAGCCATCATGAGCGCATTCATGGGAAGCGCGATGTCCGCTTCGCAGCCGCGTGTCGATTACGAAACGCGTCCCGAGCAGTATCGCCACTGGAAGCTGGGTTTCGACGGACCTACCGCCACGCTGGCAATGGACGTGAGCGAAGACCACGGCATCAAGCCAGGCTACAAGCTCAAACTCAATTCCTACGATCTCGGCGTCGACATCGAGCTCTACGACGCGCTCAATCGCATCCGCTTCGAGCATCCCGAAGTGAAATGCGCCGTGATCACCAGCGCCAAGGAACGCATGTTCTGCTCCGGTGCAAACATCTACATGCTCGGCCTGTCGACGCACGCCTGGAAGGTCAATTTTTGCAAATTCACCAACGAAACGCGCAATGGCATCGAGGACTCGAGCCGCGACGGCGGACTGAAATTTCTCGCCGCGGTAAACGGCACCGTGGCCGGTGGCGGCTACGAGCTGGCACTTGCCTGCGACGAGATCCTGATGATCGACGATCGCTCCTCGACCGTGAGCTTGCCGGAAGTGCCGCTGCTCGGTGTGCTGCCCGGCACCGGCGGGTTGACGCGGCTGACCGACAAGAGAAAGGTGCGCCGCGATCTGGCCGACGTGTTCTGCTCGACATCAGAGGGCGTGCGCGCCGATCGCGCGAAACAATGGAAGCTGGTGGATCACATCGCGCGGCCGCAGCAGTTCGTCGATGCGGTCAGGGAACGTTCGGCTGCACTGGCCGCGCAAAGCCGCCGGTCAGGCGCCGGTCAGGGCATCGCGCTGCCCGTTTTGTCGCGCACGATCGACGCGACCGGCTATCACTATCGACATGTCGATATCGCGATCGATCGCAAGGCGCGCACGGCAGTCGTCACCGTATCGGCACCTGCACAACAGCAGCCGGCGGATCTCGCCGGCATTCATGCCGCCGGTGCGCGGTGGTGGCCGCTGGAAATGGCGCGCGAACTCGACGACGCGATCCTGATGCTGCGCACCAACGATCTGGAGATCGGCATCTGGATACTGAAGACGCGCGGCGCCGCGGACGCAGTACTGGAATGCGATAGCGCGTTGATGAAGCACTGGGACGACTGGTTCGTGCGTGAAACCGTCGGCTTCCTGCGCCGGACGCTGGCGCGCCTGGATGTGTCGTCGCGCACGTTGTTCGCTCTGATCGACCAGGGGTCCTGCTTCGCCGGCACGTTGGCCGAGGTGGCGCTCGCCGCGGATCGCAGTTACATGCTGCAGTTCGAGGAGGGGGACGGCGATGCGCCCGCGATCGTGCTGTCGGAACTGAACTTCGGCATCGTGCCGATGGTGAATGGCGTGAGCCGCATCGCCAATCGCTTCTGCGGCGAGTCGCAACCGGTCGAAGGCGCCCGCGCGAAAATAGGAAATCGGCTTCATGCCGCCGCAGCCGCAGAGCTTGGCTTGGTCACCTACGCGCCGGATGATATCGATTGGGATGAAGAAGTCCGTCTCGCCATCGAGGAGCGCACCAGCCTGTCGCCCGATGCGCTGACCGGCATGGAAGCGAACTTGCGGTTCACCGGCGCGGAAACCATGGAGACACGCATCTTCGGGCGGTTGACGGCGTGGCAGAACTGGATTTTCAATCGCCCCAATGCGGTCGGCGAACACGGCGCGCTGAAAGTGTTCGGAACCGGCAGCAAGGCGAAGTTCAACTGGGAGCGGGTTTGAAAGTCAACTTCTCGACGCAAAGGCGCCAAGAACGGTAGGTCGCAAAGAAGTGCAAAAGAAAAAATGGGCAATCGTGAAAGCGCAGATGGACCGTTCCGCAAAGTTCGGCGATACGTCCAACGTCCGGTGCACACTTTGAATTCTCTCTTATCTCCTTTGTTTTTCTTTGCGACCTTTGCGTTCTTTGCGCCTTTGCGTTGAGGTTTGGATTTGGAGCATTAAATGAGCATTAATTACAGCGAAAGAATCCCGAACAACGTCGACCTGGCGAACGACCGCACGCTGCAGCGCGCGCTCGAGCACTGGCAACCGAAATTCGTCGACTGGTGGCGGGAGATGGGCCCGTATGACTCCGCGTCGGCTGACGTGTATCTGCGCACGGCCGTGGGAGTGGATGCGCAGGGCTGGGCGAGTTATGGCGCGGTGAAGATGCCGGATTATCGCTGGGGCATTTTTCTGGCGGACCCAGTGCCCGATCGCACCATCGGATTCGGCGACCACTTCGGCGAACCCGTCTGGCAGCAGGTTCCGGGTGAACTGCGTTCGCAGTTCCGCCGCATCATCGTCACGCAGGGCGACACCGAACCGGCTTCGGTGGAGCAGCAGCACCGGCTCGGTCTCACCTGCCCTTCTCTGTACGACCTGCGCAACCTGTTTCAGGTCAACGTTGAGGAAGGCAGGCATCTGTGGGCGATGGTCTATCTGCTGCACGCCCACTTCGGCCGCGACGGCCGCGAGGAAGCGGAGGAATTGCTGTCGCGGCATTCGGGTGACCTCGACAAGCCGCGCATCCTTGGCACTTTCAACGAACCGATCAGCGATTGGCTGTCGTTCTTCATGTTCACCTACTTCACCGATCGCGACGGCAAATTCCAGTTGAAGAGCCTGGCCGAGTCCGGGTTCGATCCGCTGTCACGCACCTGCCGCTTCATGCTCACCGAGGAAGCGCATCACATGTTCGTCGGCGAGACCGGCGTGGGCAGGGTAGTGAAGCGCTCGCTGGAAGCCATGAAAGAGGTCGGCAGCGACGAGCCGCAGGCTGTGCGCAATCACGGCGCGATCGACCTGCCGACCATCCAGCGCTACATGAATTTCTGGTTCACGTCCTCGCTCGACCTGTTCGGCTCCGAAGTTTCATCCAATGCGGCGAGTTCGTTCGCCAGCGGCATCAAGGGCCGGCCGGACGAAACGCAATACAAAGATCATGTCTGCAGCGATGCGACGTTCACTCTGGAAACGCCACAAGGCCAGGAAGCGGTCAGCCTGCGCAACGCCATGAACGAAGTGATGCGCCAGTCCTACATCAAGGATTGTGAAATCGGCATCAAGCGCTGGAACATGCAGATCCAGCGCGCGGGCCATGATTTGCGCCTGGCGCTGCCGAGCCCGCATTTCCGCCGCGCCATCGGCGCCTGGGCTGGCGTGCCGACCGATCCGCTCGGCAAACCGGTCAGCCGGGAAGAATACGATCGCTGGATGCCGGAATGGATTCCGAGCGAATCCGACCGGGCCTTCGTGCACAGCCTGATGAAGCGGGTCGTCGAGCCGGGCAGAATGGCAAGCTGGATCGCGCCGCCGGACCGCGGCATCAATAATCTGGCGGTCGACTACGAATACGTGAAGCTGCCGTAGCTGTCAGCTGAAGGCAAGCGCCGTCTCCGAAGACCGATCAACTCCATGACGAGGATTCTGGGCCGACCATGGAATCCTTGCGCGGTACACGATGGTTTTCATGGATACGCGCCGATCACATTAAGTGACAAAGGCGTCGTCTTGAAGAGCCTTGGGACAGATCGGGCGGATCGAATTCGGCAAGGTTTGACGGCGGCTTATCAGATTGTTAGCGCTTACTTACATTCAGGGCCGGCCGGGTGAGTCACAAGCTTGTTACTGGGCGGGATCACCGACTAGGAGCGGGCAATAGGATTGCGATCCGGAAACTTTAATTAGTAAATACCTAATTAAAGAATTGGGCCTTATGCTTTAATTAACTCCAATCAAATTAAAGCAGCCTTTAATTCGATGCCAAACATTCGCCGCCACAGCACCTATGAAACGACCAGCGTCGCGGGGGAGAACGTCCGCGCGTTCATCCCGCCACCTCTGCCGCCCGTCCCGGCCCTCGACATAAACCCAGTACTACAAGACCTGATCGAAAGAGCCAACCGAGGACTCGGCCGGCTCGACGGCGTCACTCGCATCCTGCCCGACTCTTCGCTTTTTCTCTATACCTATGTACGCAAGGAGGCGCTGCTGTCGTCTCAAATTGAAGGCACGCAATCCTCCTTCTCGGATCTGCTGCTTTTCGAAGCTGTATCTGAGCTTATACTTCAAAGCCAATCGCGATTCCTATTACGAACTACTGCAACGGGTACGCACCGACGGAGACTGGGAAGCATGGCTGGATTTCTTTCTTCGCGGCGTCATTGAAACCACAGAGCAGGCTACTAACACCGCGAAGAAGATCATGGGGCAATTTACTGCGGATCGGACAAAAGTCGAAGCACTCGGACGTCCGGCCGCCTCCGCGCTTCGCGTCTACGCCGTATTGCAGAAACGGGCGCCCTCTCCATTCCGAAAGCAGCGAAACAACTGGGTATCAGCCAGCCGACGGTTACCAGCGCCATTGGCCACCTAGCCTGGATTTCCACGCCCCGCCATTGACCTAACAGGGCAGCGGTTTTCTGGGTTCGCCTCAGGCGCTCATGCGCAACGTGTGATTGTGCCACCAAGGTACCTTCACCGGGGAGTCGAGCAGTC
>Ga0315276_10000328_pt1 | contig 40092 bp, 33 predicted proteins | sample YL17G05_0_MG_FD_204542 | JGI IMG/M metagenome (GOLD analysis project Ga0315276, IMG submission 204542) | Sediment microbial communities from Yellowstone Lake, YNP, Wyoming, USA - YL17G05_0 | ecosystem: Environmental > Aquatic > Freshwater > Lake > Sediment | place: USA: Wyoming | collected...
GCTCTATCCTCCGCTCAGGTCAGAAGTTATGATAATGCCTCGAAATAAAACAGTCAAACTAAAAACTCCGGGATTGACATTAAAGCGCAAAATCCTGGAAGTTTGGGCGCAAAGCCCCCATGAAGAAACCAGTCATTTTTTGGCATATCCATGTACAGATTCTTATGAGGAGCCTATTTATTAATGCGTCTCCACAGGAGTTTTTTGTCGAAAGCCCCGGCGGATTTCCACATGGAATTACACCGGATAATATTCTTGAAAAGACGTTTTGGCGCAACCGATGTATTGCCGAAGTGCTGGAAAAGGCAGAACTGGTGGAGCGTGCCGGACAGGGGATGAACGATATTTTTGAAAGTACTATACGCGAAGGCAAAGGAACCCCCAATTTTTTAGGTAGTGATGCTTATTCCGTGGTATTAAGAATTCCGGCTCAAGTAAAAGATAAGAATTTTATTCTTTTTCTGGAAAAAGCGGCCAGAGATAAGCAGATACTACTTTCTTTTGAGGAGGTATATGAACTGGAAAAGATCAGAGAAAAAGGGATTACAAATGATTCTGAGTTTCGAGATAAATTTATCAATCTTGCTTTGATTGAACAAGTGGGTAGAACCCGAGGCGCCAAATACATTCTCTCACAGCAGTATTATGATTATATTGGAAAGCCAGGTATGCATACTCGATTGGCAGGTTTATCCAGAGAAGAAAAGAAAGCACTGATACTTAAACATCTCAAGAATAAAAAAAAGGGAGTTTTTTCTGAATTTTCAGATGCGTTTTCTGGCTTGAAACGAAATGGTATCAGCAATTTGCTGTCTGAGTTGAAAAAAGAGGGGAAAATCAGGCATCAGGGGAGTCGTCGAAGCGGTTACTGGGAAATAAATGATGAAAATACATAATGTGACCGCGTGTTTACAGTTGGGGTTTATAAGTTGTTGATTATAATGATGTTACGTGTTTCTTAATTAAGATAAATTAAAGATAAACTAAAGATAAAGTTATCCTATGGCTATGTACAAAGACTTTCCAAATTCACCGTATGATATCCTCGACCCTGATACTCGCTGGTTTCCAGCCGATGAGGCACAAGTGGCGAGTGCGGGACTGAGATGACGAAGCGATTAAGTAATTGGAAAAGATTGTTTTGTGGGCTTATATTTGTTCTTGTGTTATATATTGCGCTGGTGACCAAAACAGGATTTAAAAGAGCCTATACGGCGGGAACCTATGTACAGCATGAAGCGGTATGTAGAGATCTCAAAATATTACTGTTGAGTACAGGTAAAACTGGACATCGTCAACTGTAATAACCTATGGCGACTGTCAGACAAGTTCATTGAAAGATTGACTCAGGAACGGGGAAACTCAATCGTTATGAGTGTACTATTAGTGAATTCCAGGGGTCTGGACAGTTAAGGAGCAAAAAAGTTATGTTTTCATCGCCGGCAAGAATCTTTTTGGCAGTCGTAATATTGGTTATTTTTATTGGCGCGGTTCTTAACGCGGAGGTATCGATTTGGGAGTCAAATAACAGGTTAGCTATAGAAAATAGTATAGTCAGGTTTGAGTACGACCTGTCCGGAGGTCGATACGATGCGATCGATAAGCGGTACAATACCGTTTGCGTACAAGACGGCTACTTTCAAGTCGATGATTACCCGAGCACGGCGTCGGGCCTTGTGCATAGCTGGGAAGGCAAAACGGTTTCAGATAAGCTTGGTAAAGGAAAAGCGATCACCATTAAGAGCAGTAAGCCAACCCAGCCGATACTTATATTTGAAATAACCTTGTACGAATGCAAAGGCATTATTGTCTTTGGCGGCGGGATCGAGAACACAACTGATAATCCTGTTCGAGTCAAGCAAATCAAGCCGTTGGCGGGAGGTACGCTTTTCCCGGGATTTGACATGACGAAAAACTTTCGGTTGATGGACGGCAACAGTGGAGGCGAACCGCTGGAATGGGGAGTGACAAGATATACCGCCGTCCACAAAAGTAATTATCTTCATTCGCGTAATAACCTGCTGATGACCTTTGGCGAAGATGAAACACGCCGATCGCTGGTTATGGGCGGTTTGACGTATCATGATTATGAGAAGTTCGCCACCGTTGGCCAACCGCGTAAACTGGAGCTGTCGTCAGAGGTGGGTGGGAAAAAGTCGCTGGCGTGCTATCTGAATTTGCCGGATGATAAAATCGATAGCGCATCGAGTGGTGAGTCATTATGTCTGGTGAAGGGTGATGGAAAGAAGGTTTTCAGTTCTTTCCACTCCTACAAAGCGTTTTGTGGTGATGAGATCACGACGGCCGCAGCCGGGGAGGATGGTGTTATTCTGGAAGCTTCCGGCCTAGACGCGAAGACCAGATATTACCTGGGATTTTGCTGGTGGCATACGGATGAGGAAGACCGAATTCAATCGGTAACAGTGGATAGTGGCGAAGATACGAAAAAGTTTGTTCTGCTGGACAAGAAGACTGTGCCTATGTGGAACAATAAAAAGAAAATTCCCGCGGAACAAGTCGAACTTCCGATCCCTGCCAAAGCATACGCTTCCGGCAAGATGAGGATTCTGTTTGAAAGCCAGGCCGATACCGATAAACCTTTGCCGGTTGTTGTCAGCGAGGTGTGGCTGCGTAAAGGGACAGTGGCGCCTTTGCTGCCATCGGAATTGACGCCGGTTAACGAGACACCGCGACCCCGTCACAAAATGACCGGTGAACTGTACGCCGAGGACCCGGTGGGTAAACTGGTTGACCCGGGGGTATATTATCTGCCGAAGGATCGATTTTATGTTGATTTTGCCACCGGCAATCCATTCGATAATTTGGAACAATATGGCCGGTGTATTCGACTGGCCCAAGAGATCGAATTGAATATGTACGATTTTCCAACCGTATGCCTGTGGTATGCTAATCACAGTGGTTACGGTGGCGGCGGGGCTAAGAATGACACGGTCGGAGCGGTGGCGGAGATAGAAGCAATCGCCAAAAGCGGTTTTTTGAAATACTCCCGTGCGGCGGTTCGCCTGGTGCCCGATTGCTACACAAAAAACAATCAGCAGGGGTGGTGGGACGATGAGCATTTCCAGAAGCACGGCAGCACGAATCTGGGGGATTTTGAAGGCGGCACATACAAGGCGCCCTACGAAACGTCGGAGAAATGGGGTAAGGCGATTACCGAACGCGGCGGTATCCCGCTGACATATTGCCAGACAGGTTTTCGCTCGGAAGATTACGCGCATGCATTTCCAGAGCACATGCTGTTCAATAAAAGCGTGGCCTGGCGGAATGAATCTGATAATCGCCCGCTGGACGATGACGAGTTCTGGGGAAATGCCTGGCGAAAGAATTTTCAGGTCTGGGGGTATGATTACACAGATCCTGAATTTATCAAACATGTGCGTGAGGTGTACAAGAGTTTTCGAGTTGGTGGGATTAAGGGATTGATGTTTGATTACCCGTCTACCGGCTGGGCATCGAGCGGAGGTATGGAAGACAAATACGCTACAACGGCCCAGGCATACCGGAACATCTATAAGCTGGCCTATGAGGGACTGGGGCCGGAAAGCTATTTAGATGAGCGTAATATGGAGCGAGGCTCGGATATTACACTGGGCCTGGTGGCTTCCCAGCGTACGGAAAATGACACCGACCTGATTAGCCCGGGCGTGGTTACACGATGCGGGCTGCGCTGGTACAAGAACCGAGTGGTGGTTAATTACGACACGGATTCGAAGAATATAGCTCGGCTTCAGGAAGATCGCGATGTGGTACGCAGCTTGTTAACCATGTCCTACGTCACCACGGGACGATTACTGCTGGCCAACAGTTTCACGCAATTGAAGCCGGAAATCATACATGACCTGACTCGAATATATCCGTTCCATGTGACGGCGAAAACGGCTCGGCCGGTCGATGCGTTTACGCAGAAATATCCCCGGATATATGACTTTGAAGTATCCCCGGCGTGGCATCAATTGACTTTATATAATACTGAGTATGAAAACAAGATGGACATCGACATAACCCTTTCCGGCAATACCGCAGAAGGCGGTCTGGGATTGAACCCTAATAAGGGATATTATGCATACGATTTCTGGAACGATGCCTTCGTCGGTAAAATCAGCGGGAACAATAAACTTTCACAACAATTACGGCCCGGAGAGGCCCGCATGATCTCTATACATGAAGCCAGGGAACATCCTCAATTCATTTCCACAAATCGCCATATTATGCAAGGCTATATCGATCTGGTCCAGATTGAATGGCTCCCCGGACGAAATATTTTGAGAGGGATCAGTAAAATTACAGGAGATGACCCCTACGTGATCACCGCAGCCGCAAATGGTTATGTAGCAAAAACCGCTGAAGTCAATGACCCGGACACCAAAGCAGTCCTCGAAAATACCGATAGCGGACTGGTGAAGTTAACCCTGACACGATCTAAAAATGCCATTGTGGAATGGACCGTCAAGTTTTAATAAAGTGGTTCTTGTCGAAAGTGCGGAATCGTAGTTTTACTACCCGGCATTTTCACACAGTATGGGTGTGCGAATTCGCACTTTTTCTTGTGTATTGTTTATACGCAAAGTTAGAACAGGGCCTTTTGAGGCAGGATCGATAATTTTATACATTAGCGGAACATTTATCGAAGTTATGTAAAAAACCATTTTCGCATAACAGGCCCTGTTGAGTGAAAATCGGGTTGAAAAAACTGCGAAAGTTAACTGGGTATATGAGGGGGTTATAATAAGAAAACGGGGAAACTCAATCGTTGTGAGTATAAGAGTAACTGTTATGGAGAATTTTTAACAATAACGGAAAGGTCAGGGCCATGGCCAAAAGAAGCTTTAATTGGAAATTCGCGATTGTTTTTGTTTTGGGGGTTGGCGTACTGTGCATTACTGCCTATGCGTTACGACAGTGGAACCGGAGCAATCGGGCGACGAATGCTCTTGAGTTGGGTAATAAGGCATACGAAGATGGAAACTGGGAAGAAGCGGCCGGGAATTTGGGTCGTTATATTGCTGTTATGCCTGGTGATGTATCGATATTACTTAAGTATGCAGATTCTCAGCTTAATATCAGGCCTTTGAAGTCCAACAATATTCAACAGGCTATAGGTGCCTACAGGCAAATCCTGAGGACTGACAAAGGTAACTCCGAAGCTATAGAAAGACTCATTGAAATATATTTGGAAATGAATGCCCCAGGTGAGGCTGAGTTTATCGCGAGCGAATTTCTCAAAACAAGTGAAAGCCTTGCGATACGCAGGATGTTGGCGGTGGTGCTTGCCCAACAGAGGAAATTTAAGGAGTCGGCAACGGAATTGACCGGCATCATTGAAAGATTCCCTGAAGAAGTTTTGGCTTATGAAGTTTTGGGTCGGCTGGCGGAACAACGCCCGGAAGATATTCCTTTTCCCGGCGAACATTGGTTTAACGAGGCGGTGAGGAATAATCCTGAATCGGCGCAAGCGTATATTGTACGCGCTTCTTATTATTTGAGGCACAATAATCGAGACAGTGCGTTAGCTGATTTAGTGCGTGCTGAGGGATTGGGCTTATCCGATCCGCTTATAAAACTGCGTCTGGCCAACGAATACATAAATTTGGGCGATTTCGAGAAAGCAAAGCTTTACCTGGTTGACGTGCAGCGAGAAAATCCCGAGGCCCCGGCTTTGTGGCAAACCTGGGCGCAGTTTGCCCTGAGATCGGGGTCGAAAACAGAGATGTTACGGGTTGCCCAGGAGGGGTTAACATCGCTTTCAACCAAGAAGTGGGATTTCATGCCGACCGCGATTGATTTGTTCGTCGAGGCGGGCGAATATGAGCAGGCAAGTGGTTACATTAATGAGCTGCGCGAAAAAGAAATGATCCCGGCAATGTTGGCTTATTATGAGGGGATCATTGCTTATCATAAAGATCAGAACTATGAAGCGATAGATCACTGGCGGAAGGCATTAGAACTAGGTGACAGGTCGTTGAAGCTTCGAATGGTATTTGCGGAGGCTTTGAACAAAGTGGGTAACATTCAGGAAGCTCTCCGGCAGTTGCGCAGCCTGGTTTCCGAACAGCCCGATTCTTTTCAAGGGCGTTTGAGATATGCCAAATTATTGGTTCAGGAGGGAAAATGGACGGATGCGGCCGAACAGGCCCGTCTGGCCAGTCAAATCATTCCGGACAGCCTTGAGGCGGCTTTACTGAACGTTCAGGCACGAATGCAAATACTGCAACAGAGTGGAATCGGTTATGACGATCCAGAGTGGAAAATAGTAGGAAACAAATTGGCGCAGTTGGATCAGGCCAGCCAAGGTGCCCTGGGGGTAAAACTGGCTAAATTTCAACTGGCTATGCTTATTGAGCAGGATGAAGAAGCGGCGAATTTATTGGAGGATATGAAGAAAACGTATTCTTCGAACGTAGAGGTGGCCCTGGCGGAAGTCAGACTATTACACAAACAAAACAAACCGGATCAAGTCAGAAAAAGATTGCGAGAAATCGTCAATGATTATCCTCAAGAGGTTACTCCGGTCAAACTACTGGTGACGTTACTGGCCGGCGAGGACAAATTGGAGGAATGCGAAAAACTGATTAGTGATGCGTTAACCCGCATTGAGCATTCCCAAGCGCAGCGGCAGTTGGGGATTTTACTTGCTGATTTATATCACTCTTGCGACAAGAAAGATGAGGCGTACAAGGTATTAGAGGTTTTGGCCCAGAAGTTACCGCAGGACATCTCGATAAAGCGGCAGTTGCTAAGATGTGAACAGGTTACGGGGAACGTTTCCGAGGCCCAGGAGCTTGTGGACAGGATTAAGGAACTGGAAGGGCAGGATGGCTGGCAGTGGCGCTATGAGCAGTCGAAACTCTGGTTAAACAGCAGCGACGTTCAAACTCATCACACTCAAGTTGTCTCGCTTCTGGAAGAGAATCTCCAGGCCAATCCGGATGATAACGACAGCCGAATGCTCCTGGCGGGAGCCTATGAGCAGTCTGATGACCTGCAATTGGCGATTTCCACTTATCGCCAGGCCTATAATCGCTCTCCGCAGGATCTGGCTGTGATCATTCCTACGGTCGCCGCTCTTAACAAGGCCAAAGAGTTCGGCGAAGCAAACGAGATATTAAATCGCGTAGCTCAACAAAAACTATACCACCCGATTTTGTCAAGTTTGAGATTTCAAAGTCATATAGGTTTGGGTGAGGTTGATTCGGGTATAAGCATTTTGGAGGATTTGTTGAAGGATAACCCGGATAATCGGCAAATTCAACTCCAGATAGCGTTATTGAAAATGAGGCAGGATAAACTTGATGAGGCAGAGATTCTATTAAGCAAATTGCGATCTGACGATTCGGAGTCTTTGGCTGTACTGGTCGCACTTATCGAATTGTGCGTTAAACAAGGCAAATCCCAAACGGCTATAGAACTGGGTAATGAACTTGTAAAAAAACAAAATGATGCATCCGCTTTTCTTATTCGTGCTCGAACATTTGCCATGTTAGAGAAAGCTGACCAGGCAGAAGGAGACTTCAAGCATGCTGCCGCTATTGCTCCCGACGATCTTAATGTCTGGGTCAGTACCTGCAACTTTTATCGATCTCAGGGAAAGATTGATGAAGCCTTAGGCGCAATCGAGAAAGCCCTGTCCCTGGAAGCCGGCAACCCCAACGTACAAAAGCTCGCTATTAGCCTGCTATTAAACTCGCAGGATCCCGACAGGGCCAGCCGTGGGAAAACCATCCTCGAAGAGGCTTTAGTTGCCAACCCCGATGATGTGGAACTGCGTGTTTATAAGGCACAGACCCTGCTGGCTATGGGGACGCAACCAGCTATTGAACAGGCAACAGATATTTTGGAGGGTATAGCCGAAGATCAACCGAAGTTCGCCCAGGCCTGGCGGCTCCTTGGCGAGACAGCCTTACAGCAAGGTCAACCAGGGAAAGCCATAGACTTGGCTTTAAGAGGTCTTGTTTTCTCGCCCAATAATAAAGACTTGCTGCTTTTGAAGGCGCAGGCCGAATGGGTGCGGTCGCCGGCCCTGGCAATTTCCACAATTAACACACTAAAGGAACTTTATCCGGGTGATACGGATATCACATTATATCTTGCCCATACATACCTGGCAGCAGACAATGCTCCAAAGGCGATCTCGGTGCTTGAGGAAGGACTGAGTTCTTGTGAGGAAACCGATCGCAAAAGACTTGGCGTCGCCATGGCCATGGCCATGTACAAGAACGGCGACAGGGAAGCATCTCTAAAACAATTGGATTTGCTTTATGAATCTGCGCCGGACGATGCGAATCCATTGCTAGCCCAAACCAGACTGCTTCGGGACGATGGCAGATGGGAAGAACTAAAAGACAAAGTTGTCCAATGGTATGATACGTTCCCAAAGGGGGCTGAGTTATTAATCTCTGTTTCCAATGAACTGGCGGCGTCTGAAGCAGGTGAGGCCAAAAAAACGGCTGAGGATATATTGCGGATGGTGTTAGCTAAAGAGCCCGATAACGTCGAGGCCATGCAAACCCTGGCAACTCTTTTGCAATTTCTGAATCGTAGCGACGAATCAGTGGAACTTTACCGTAAACTTCTTAATCTTGTGCCTGAGAATGTTGTTGCCGCCAACAACCTGGCCTGGATATTGTGTGAAGAGCAGGGTAAATACCAGCAGGCTCTGGAGTTGGCTCAGCGGGGTCTGGGGCATGATCCGAAGTATCTCGATCTTATCGATACCCGTGGAGTGGCGTATTATCGACTGGGTGAATATGAAAAAGCCGTGCTGGATTTCAATAAATGTGTTGGGCTGTATCCATCACAGGTTCCCGGTATTGTTGGGTCATATTTTCACCTTGGCAGAGTTCAGGCGCAGCTCGGTCAAAAACAGGAAGCCCTCAAGAACCTGGAACAAGCATTAGAATTGAATCAAAAAATCGGCGGATTATCCAAAGCGGATGTCGATGAAGCTCGTAATCTGTGTGATGAATTGTCGCAGGGAGTTTGATTATGTCACAATTACCACGTCCTATAAATAATTTTATTGACCAAGAGCGAAATTATGATCTGCCCCAGGCAGTTTTGCTCACTGAAAAGCAGTGGTCATACGTAAAAAAACGCTATAACATGACACACAGAGAATTTCAGATCGCAAATCTGGTCTGCAAGGGTTTTAACAACGAAGAAATTGCTGAGGAATTGAACATAATGCATGGTACGGTAAAGACCCATATCCGTAATATCTACCGAAAGACCTGGGTGCATAACAAGATTTCAATGCTCCTGAGGTTTGTCGAAGATGCAAAAGATTTTTGATCCGATTATATCCACCTCTTATTTTTCACCTGCCAACTCTAATTTTTTTACGACCCCATACTGAACTTTGTTTTTTCCCTTCTCTGAACACCCGACTTGGCACACCGATTGCCGATCAAACGTATGACTCAACCAAAGACGGACGTGGTGTAACTACTTTAATACCAAAGAGTTAGGTGTTCTGTCCGGGTCTTTCGCCATCTACACGACCATAACGGTCGTTTTTTTTGCCTAAGTTTAATTTTTATCGGACGTTTCATTTTTTTTTGCAAATTTCCGATTTTTTAGTTGACCTGTGTTGCCAAACCGGCTATGATAATCTTTAGTCCAGGGAGGTATAATAATGCCTTTGAGATTGGTTTATGCGGAAATTTAGGAGAGTTTAGTAAAAGTTTATAAGTGATAGTGAAGCGCGGAAGGGAGAAAACTCACTGATCCACTTCCTTCGCTTTATATCTCTTGAGGGTATTTGTGCGGACAGGGTGTATAGAGAGGCGATTTGCATACTTGGGAAGAATTGCGTCTCTATAAATGATTGGAAGTGGAGAAAACTTGACGGTTCGAGTGCAAAGACAATTTTTGTCTGCTGTGATAGTGACGTTGTCGCTATGTGCCGTTGCATTTGCAGCGCCGAGTGGTGTTGTATGCAGTCTAAGTGGACGAGCGGGTGCGGTAAGCGACAGTTACGCTGATGCTAAGGTATCAGCGACGACTGGCGATACCGCGGATCGTTTGTTTGTTGAAACGTCCGGGGCAGTGACGGACAGTCTGATTGGTCCCGGAATTTGCGAACTTGCTCAACCAGCTAATTCTGTTATGGCCGAGGCCGCCCGGGTGTTTTTCCAGCCGCCTGATGTTCCTGTCCGGTCCGCCGGATTACAAAGCGATCATGTCAAGAACCTGCCAGCCATACCTGGCGCCGTTTTGATGGGCATAGTCGGTTTTCTGTGCGTTTCACTGGTGCGGGACCGTAAGGTTTGGGTGGCGGTGTTTGTGGGGATTATAGTTCTAAGCCAAGTCGGCGTTAAAACTTTACCCAAATTAACAGCCCACTTGGCCCGGGGTAAGTTAAACGATAGGCAAGCTGCTACCGTAGCTGCCAATCCAATTCGCCTTGACCATTCTTTCAACTGGCTCAATGACCTTGAAGACCGGCACTATATAGGCTTGCTGCACCGTCTGGCCGGTTCTCCTGACGGCGACAGTGCATTTGGCAATATCATTAGGGAGGCAAATCGCGGGAAAACTGATCGAAAGTTATCGGACGGAGGTTTTCTATTCGCGAGCCAGGATAAAATATCCTCACAACCGGCTATCATACCTGTTCAATGCAGTTTCAATCCGCTTGCCGGCAATTTATCTAAGCGGATCATATCTTTTATTTGTTTTTCACCCGCATTCATTTTCAACAATCTGGGCCGCGGTCCCCCTATCCTGGCCTGAAAAGTTTTTCAAACTTGAGAGCGTACTCGCGAGACACTCTTAAAACTCTTATCGTTATTTGGATTAAATTAAAACTTTTGTTCTTTAGGAAATAGAAAGAGGTAAAAATTATGAAAAAGTTGATTTTAATAACAATTTTGGTTGCTTTTATGGCCGCCCCGGCTCTGGCAAACCAGAGCCTTGGAACGTGGGAAGAAGGCGCTCCCCGTACTGTCCATACACTTTGGACATTTGATGCAGGAGTCATACCGGGTGGTCCTTATGACTGGACAGCAGATCCTGCTGTATATGAATCAGAAGGTGAGCAGGGACTCGGAACCGCAACGGCGTTTGTTAGTGGAGACTATGTAACCGGCGGGTTCACCGATCCGGCACAGATTAAAGTGATGCTGGAGATTTCCAACTTTCCAGGGGGCCCTGCTAAGACAATTTGGGTTGATGTCGATTATGTAGGCGTCTTGGACGATATGCGAGTACAAGGAAAGATAAGTGGTCGAACTTATCCAGGGACTGTTCTTCTCACACCACCAGCAAACAGCACCGCTGATTTCGGTTTTCACGTCGTTCCGAATCCGGATAAAGAAGACATCTGGTTTTCGATTGTTTTACCATCGACTGGGGCAAATGGTGTACAACTGCTTGGACTTCATGTTGACACACAGTGCCAAATTCCGGCTCCGGGTGCTATTTTGTTGGGTAGTATTGGCGTTGGTCTGGTTGGCTGGCTCCGCAGACGTAGAGCCCTGTAAGATACTGAACGATAGAGTGTTTCATAATTAAGAACGCGACGGAACGTGACAATGCCGGGCTTGACGGAGTGGAGGAAGATGTGAGTTTGTCTCATACTCGCCCCCGTCGGGGAAGCCCGGTATGGAGAGTGGTTATGAAGAATATTATGGTTTCAGTTTTGGGTTTGACATTGGCGCTTGTCTCTCTGGCAAGCGCCAATACGACCTACACGTTCGATGCCCCTCCGGACAACGACAGGAGACATTTCAATGACCTGTGGGACCTCGATCACACCATGGTTTACGTTTGGGAGATAAACTGTTCGCCGGCTGCTGATGAAACGGTCACCGGCGCCAGTCTCTTTATAGATAACCTCAACAATTACGTGGTAGAGGATGACGATTTTCTGTTCATCCGCCTCCTGAACGAAGTTGATATTAACGAGGCCGTCTCTTATGGCATTGTTGCATTCTGGGAAGATGGCGGAGTATATAGAGGTGACGATGGTTCGGATTCGACAAGTGATGTTCTTGATGGTTATGGCCAGTGGCTGACCACCTATATAGATGATGACACCGGCGAGAATCCGCCGGAAGACTTCACCTATACATTCAGTTCGGATGAAGTTGGTCTGCTCAGTAACCATCTGGCAAATGGTGGTGTGTTCGGTTTGGGCTTCGACCCTGACTGCCACTACTACAATGACGGCATTACGCTTACCATTGAGACCAAAGTTATCTCCAACCCGACTCCTGGTGCGATGCTGCTGGGTGGTATTGGTGTAGGCGTCGTCGGCTGGCTGCGAAGACGGAGAACCCTGTAGATTTTGTTGCGTAGGTGTGTATGAAGAAAATCAATTAACTAGTTGATTGTAAGATAAATAGCTTGTGTCGGTAGCAGGAGGTTTACGCCGTAAGGTGATTACCCTTCCTGCTGCCGGAACAGCTATTTGAGGAAAAATGTTTATGAGGAGCAAAATATAATGGACGGTAAGTTAATAATATTTTTAGCGGCCGTTACAATGGTTTTAACAGCATTTACTATGCCTGCAATGGCTGGCATGACCGACCTTACCTCCTATGGTGCTGTATCTGATCCTAGTAACAACAATGGAGCCATCTTCAAACAGTGGGATGGGCAACCGACCGGAACGGGAGTTTTTCAGCCATTTGTCAGACTTCAGAATAAAGGAGTTGAAGAAGGCTACAACCATGATCGTGATATACCCGAGTTTGACGAGAAGAAGGGAATCTGGACTCACTCACTCCTGCTGGGTGAGGTACCCATTGTAACGATTGGTGATGTCAGTTACCGGGAATTTGCCCTGGATATCAATGAAAGCAAGTCCTGGGCAGGTAGATTATTATCGTTGGACGAACTCAAGATATATTTGGAGGATTCCGGAAATCTTTATTCAGATGACTTCAGTTCGCCGGTTTATGATCTCGATGCAGGCGATGGAGATAATTGGATAAAGCTCGATTATTCGCTTAACAGCGGAAGTGGGTCAGGAGATATGCTAGCCTATATTCCTAACAACAACTCCTGGTCGAATACCGACTATCTTTACCTGTATTCGAAGTTTGGGATGAACCTTTATGCCGATGATGGTGATACTACGTCCGATGCAGGCTTTGAGGAATGGAAGGTGGACCCCTCTCCCGTTGTTATTATTCCTGCGCCGGGCGCTGTTTTGCTGGGCGGTATTGGTGTGGGCATTGTTGGCGGGCTCCGCAGACGCAGGACGTTATAAAGAAAACGCCAAAAGCAACTACCAGGGGCAGGATATAAGTCCTACCCTTGTTTAAAGAAGGTGATTTTTATGAAGAAAATGATTTTATTTTTGCTGATTGTTGCTGGGGTGTCTGTACCCGCGATGGCTGGTCCAACATTCACCGGCGGAGATTTCGTGTGGAAGGGCAATACACTTAGTGCAGTGGCAGAGGTTTCGTTATCAGATTATCCTGGCCGTAGTAACGCTGGGGCGTTTCGTGTCAATCTGGTTAGTGGTTCGCTCACTCCTTCGATTTACAGCGACGTGACCGCTCCGCAAACAAACATTTACACTACATTCTGTGTCGAGAGCCAAAGAGATATATCCCTGAACACCACATATTGGGCTTCTATTGACAGGAACGCGTATTCTGGTGGTGTTGGCCCGGCCGGCGATCCGGTCAGTAACGTTACTGAGTGGATTTACGACGAATGGCGTGCTGGGAACCCATCAGCGTGGACCCAGTATAACATTTCGCGGGCAATTTGGTGGGCCGAGGGTGAGACCGGCGGCAACAAAAACTCCGTGGCCACGGATGCGCTCACCGCACTCGGCTACAACCCCGATAACCCTGGAGCCCTTGATAACGCCGAGCATACTTATGTCTTGAATCTTTGGCGTGGTTTCGAGCGGTCGAATGACGTATGGTGTGCAATAGAAGACAGGCAGAGCCAGCTCATTACGATTTCTACGATTCCCGCTCCGGGCGCAATTCTGCTCGGCGGGATTGGCGTGGGGCTTGTCGGCTGGCTTCGAAGACGCAGAACACTGTGAGTTTTTGCCATCTGAATTGTGATGTAAAGCAAAGGGGCTGGGAATTATGACCCAGCCCCGTTTTTTTTGCGATGATTCAGGTTTTCTACTATTTTTTCCACATCCAGTTTACCGCCAGGATATCAAGGTCTCCTATGTTCACAATACCGTCGCCGTTGAGGTTCTCGATACCGGCTGTGTCTTTGTTCCACCATCCGGCCATCTGTGCAAAGTCGATAAAATTCACTTTGCCGTCGACGTTAAAGTCGGCGATATTGCCGTTTTTACTGGCTTGAACTGTTCCGCCGTATGCGCCCATATTGGTTCGTTTACCGTTCGGCCAGGGTTCACCGCTCCAGTCACAGGTGGGATCACCCATATCGATGCAGGGGCTGGTAGTTGAATCTGATACCCAGTCCTGAATGCCGCCGTCCCATCGTCCGGCGGTACTTTGCAGATGAAAATCCCATAAATCAGCGTCACCACCGGGGTCAAACGAGACAAAGTTCGGATCGATATCAATATTGGTCAGACTCTTCCAGGTAAGAGTGCTGCCGGTCTCTACAAACACATAGGACTGATCACCCTGCACATTACAATAGTCCACCGATGCACTGCTGTTGTCATATAGATATATGTGGCCGCCCTGGGTTGCTTCGTTCGCCCAGAGGATGCTGTTCTTGATGCTGGAGCTGCCGCCGGACTGACAGTATATGCCCCCGCCGATACCCGCGGCTGAATTCTTTACTATCGTGCAATTGACCAGACCAACCTCACCCGGCGAGTAACAGTTTATACCGCCCCCATCGCCAGCCTCGTTGTTAGTGATAATGCAATTGGTAATGGCAGGATTACTACCCACACAGTCGATACCCCCGCCTTCATAACCAGCGTTGTTACCACTTATAACGCTGCCGATTATTTCCGGGTTACTACTGTAGTTGCAACTGATACCTCCACCATAATACTCCGCTGAATTGCCGGTTATGGTGCAGTCGATAATCCTGGGGCTGCTGGAGTCGCAATAAACTCCGCCTCCCGAGTCTGTAGCATGAGCATTTCTGATAATGCAGCTGCGGATTGTTGGGCTGCTTTCATAGCAGTAAATGCTTCCGCCATAGGCCCCGATTACCGAGCGAGCGTTTCTGATAGTCAGTCCCATAACCATGCAGTCAGGGCCTTCGCCGCTGTGGAAGTAGAAAGCGCGACCATTTTCCTGCGGGTCGATGATCGTGGCAGCCACGATGGCAGGATCGTTGGGATCTGTACTACGGATGGTTATGGATAGGCTGTCGGGATCGAGGTCGCGGTTTTTCTGGCCCATATAAATACCTGGTCGTATTACTATAATGTCGCCATCATTAGCTGCGTCGCGATCAATGGCATCTTTAATCCACCGGTATGGATCGCCGGCAGTTCCGGTTCCCGGGTCATTTGGGCTCCCGGCATCGACATAGATCACCTCTGCCATGCAGATGCCCGCCAGTCCCAGAACCAGGGGAAAAATTAGTTTAGCCACTTCGTAGTTCTCCTTTCTCGCTGAGAGGTTGGGCTCGCCAATCTCCGATTCCATCCCACCACATCATAATATAGTCAACCATCTGTGTTTCTTTGTGTTTTTGTTTGTATCGCCCCATCGTCATTTCATGAAGCTGCTGCATGCTGTTCAACCCGCCGATTTGCCAGGCTTTCACACCGATATCCACCACTTCATATTCTCTTTTTTCCAAGTTTGTTGCATTGCCCGAAACCAGTTCGAGAAGTTTTTGGGAAAATGGTTCCAGTATTTTCTGGTGTTCGCTGCGTAATATCTTTTCATCAGCTTCCAGCTTTTCCAGTAAAAGTTGTTTTTCCCGTTGCTGTTTTTCCCGCAGTACCCGAACACGTTCCAGACGTTTTTTGCGATGCTGCCGGCTGACGGGCAGAAAGTTTTCTATTACGCCAATGGCTGGGTCAATAATTATCCAAACCAGAAATGTCGTCCCCATAGATCCGTATGCCACCCCCAGCAGGCATTGGGTAATATCTTTCATACCGATTACACCTGCTATCCCAGCCAGACCACCCAAAAAGGGACTTATCCCGTAGAACACCATGTAATAATCTGTGCTGGTCAACGGGTGTTCCTGCTGAATTATCTGACTCCTGGCAGCTCCGCGGAAAATCGCAAACAAATACAGGCTCACCAGCAGTAAGACCAGCACAGCAGAATGGCCCGATAATGAAAAAATCACCCACCATCCGATACCGGCCTGGCGCAGGGCCAGGATCAGGACATAACTGGCACATAAGGCAAACCAACCAGTGCTCAGAAGGTGAATTAGTTTTAGAATCTGCCGTTTGCGCATCGATATATACCCAGATTCGGGGAAAATCAATCGTTGTTATAACCTCAATCATTATACGGTCCAACTGCTGCCGGGGCCATATTATTTACCAGTTTTTGTCGGACCGGTTTGTGCTGAGCCGATGGTATCATGTTAACTCATTGAGAAAGCGTAAGTTAAATACAAATTCCTATACGCTTAAATTAAAGCACACCTTTTTAACATTATCGGCTGAAGCTTGGCGCAAAGTCATAAAAAAAGACGTTGTTGATGGTTGCTGATATAGACCTTGCGGCAGTGTTTACAAGGGGTATAATCAACTCGGCTGTAAATTTGCTCTGGATGTTAAACTGTGTTGTACCGTATGCAAAGATAAGGAGATGTGCAAAAATGGTTATCGGCCGGTCATAAAAGGATGTGGCATAGCCACTTTTTATGTTCCATAAGATTGGCAAAAGGCTGCTCCCGTCGGTCGCTCGCTGGAATGGTAAAATCACGAAATTAGAGAAGTTTTAGCATAGGAGAAAAATTATGCGTTTAATGTCTTTTTTTGTGTTTGGCCTTTTGTTCGCAGGTGTTGTGGCTGCTCAGGGAGGGGACGACGGTCAAACCCATCTGTTTTCTGTTCATGATATGCTGGCGATGGATCGAATCTCCGATCCTCATGTTTCACCGGACGGCCGGTGGATTGTCTTTACGCTACGTCAGAGCGACCTTGAGGAGAATTGCGGCCGGACCGATCTTTGGCTGGTTCGTGCGGATGGGACGGACCTGCGGCGGCTGACGAGCCATCAGGCCGGTGACAATAGTCCCTGTTGGGCGCCTGACAGCAAGTCGGTATTGTTTCTTTCGAGCCGTAGCGGATCTTCCCAACTCTGGCACATACGCATCGATGGCGGTGAGGCCAGGCAGATCACGAAGTTGCCTCTTGACGTAGCGAATTTAATTGTCTCACCCGACGGGGAATACGTTTGCTTCAGCATGGATGTTTTTCCCGACTGCGATACTATGGAAGATACCAAAAACAGGCTCGACGAAATCGATAAGAGAAAAACGAGCGGCCGAATTTATGATCGCATATTTATTCGCCATTGGGATACCTGGAAGGACGGTCGTCGTTCGCATTTGTTTGTCATGCCCGCCGCCGGTGGTGACGTGGTAGATGTGATGGCCGGTATGGATGCCGATGCTCCTTCCAAACCGTTTGGCGGTACGGAGGAGGTGACGTTTACGCCGGATTCGAAAGAGATTGTTTTTTCCGCACGTGACGTGGGACGTCAGGAGCCGTGGTCAACAGATTTCGATCTTTATCGGACGCCAATTGACGGATTGAGCCGGCCCAGATGCCTGACAGAAAAAAACCAGGCCTGGGATACCAATCCGGTTTTTTCGCCCGACGGCGGAACCCTGGCGTATTTGGCTATGGCCATGCCGGGTTATGAATCGGACCGTTTCCGCATTGTGCTGTATTCGTGGCCAAACGGCAGCGAACGGGTCTTGACGGAAGATTGGGATTACAGTCCATCGTCGATTTGCTTTTCGCCGGACGGCAGGACAATCTACACCACCGCTGAGAATCTGGGTCAAAAGTCGCTGTTTGCCGTTGATGTAGATACCGGCAAGGTTCGCACCATAGTAAAAGATGGTTATGTCGGCTCAGTCGCCGTAGCAGGGGAACGAATTATTTACGGCCTGGATAACCTTCAATCGCCGGTGGAACTGTATTCGGTTAAGACTGACGGAGGTGATGTGCGCACTATCACGCGGATTAACGCTGAAAAGATCGCTGCCGCCCGGATGGGCCGGTACGAACAGTTCACTTTCAAGGGATGGAACGATCAGACGGTTTATTGCTATGTGGTCAAACCCGCGGATTTTGATTCCAACAATAAATATCCTGTGGCTTTTCTGATCCACGGCGGCCCTGAGAGTTCGTTCGGAAACCATTTCCACTATCGCTGGAATCCACAGGCATACGCTGGAGCGGGTTATGCGTCGGTCATGGTTGATTTTCACGGTTCGACCGGTTATGGGCAGTCGTTTACCGATTCCATACGAGGCGACTGGGGCGGCAAACCGCTGGAAGACCTGCAAAAGGGTTTGGCTGCGGCGTTAAAGCGGTATCCATGGATGGATTCCGAGAGGGTGGGCGCGTTGGGCGCTTCGTTCGGCGGTTATATGATTAACTGGATCGAGGGCAATTGGCCCGATCGTTTTCGATGTCTGGTAAATCACGACGGCAATCTCGATGAGCGCATGGCTTATTTCGATACTGAAGAGCTTTGGTTTTCCGAATGGGATCACGTTGGAATGCCCTGGACTAACCCCCAGGGGTACGAAAAGCACAATCCGGTAAATTATGTTAAAAACTGGAGAACCCCCATGTTGATTATTCACGGGGGCCTGGATTTCAGGGTAGCTGAAACTCAGGGAATCGCTACGTTCAATGCCCTGCAACGGCTGGGTATTGACAGTAAGCTGCTTTACTTTCCAGATGAGAATCATTGGGTGCTCAAGCCGCATAATTCTATTCTGTGGCACGAGACGGTAATCGGTTGGCTGGACCGTTGGCTAAAGCCTTAGATGAGGCTCCTGGTTGTGTTTTTGATTGTCAATTATTCACTTGTAGGCGCGAGGAGCATGATATGAGCAAGGGTTCAAAAGTTATTGTTGGGTTGGTCCTTTGCCTTGTGTTTTCGCACAGTCAGGGGTCGGCTCAGATTCGTGAAAGGTCCGAGGTTGCCATTGAGGATACATGGAATCTGCAGGATATTTGTGTCTCGGATGAAGCATGGGACAAAGCCAAACAGGCCCTGTCCGGGCAGTTTGACAAGGTCCTGATGCACAAGGGCAAATTGGCCGATTCGGCGGCTGCACTGCTGGCTTGCCTGGAGGCTAACAGTCGGATTTCCAAGGAATTTGATCGCCTGTATAGTTACGCTCACATGAAATCCGATGAGGATGTGCGCAATTCGAAATATCTGGGGATGAAGCAGGAGCTTCAGCAGATCATCACCGACTACAGTTCCCAAACATCGTTTGTCGAACCGGAAATTGCCGCCATGGACCAGTCTCAAATTGATGAATCTATCGGGCGGGAACCCGGTTTGAAAGTCTATAAGATGTATCTGTACGACATACAACGTACCAAGGCGCACAGATTGTCCCAAAAGGAAGAAAAAATACTTGCCGAATCGACTCTGCTGGCCGACGCGCCGGCTTCAATTTATAACGTCTTCAGCAATGCGGAAATGCCTTTCCCGGAAATCACGTTAAGCACCGGCGATACGGTCAAGTTAAACCAGGCCGGATACGGCCACTATCGTGCTGAGCCGAACCGCGGCGATCGGGAAGCCGTCTTTGCGGCATTCTGGAAGGCATTTAACAATTTCAAACAGACCTTCGGCACCCAGCTTTACGCCAATGTAAAAAAACACATGTTCTATGCCCGCACCCGCGGTTACGACTCATCACTGGGCCTCGCTTTGGATGGAGATAATATTCCAACAGAGGTGTATCAGACGCTTATACAAAATGTTCATAACAATCTCGATCTGTTTCATCGGTATCTCAATTTGAAAAAACGAATGTTAGGCGTAGCGCAACTGAAATATTCCGATGTATATGCGCCCGTGGTCAAGGATGTCGATTTGGAATATACTTACGACCAGGCCAAAAAGCTTGTTCTCGATTCGCTCAAACCGTTAGGAAAGGATTATATCCGCGTGGTCGCCCATGCCCTGGAAAACCGATGGATCGATGTCTATCCAACGCCGGGCAAGTGTTCGGGCGCCTATTCAAGCGGCAGTGCCTATGACGTTCATCCATACATTCTTTTAAACTTTACCGGGCAATACGATGATGTAAGTACGTTGGCTCATGAACTGGGCCACACGATGCACAGCTATTATTCCAATAAGAACCAACCGTACCCGCTGGCCGATTATTCCACTTTTGTCGCGGAGGTGGCCTCAACCTTCAACGAGGCTCTGCTGATCGACATGATGTTGAAAAAAATCACCGATGACGATACCAGGTTGTCTTTGTTGATGAGCTACCTCGATGGACTGAAGGGAACGATTTTCAGACAAACGCAGTTTGCCGAATTTGAACTGCGTATGCACGAAAAGGCCGAACGCGGCGAACCGCTCACCGGAGATGCTCTTACCGAGCTATACGCTGGAATTATCAGAGAATATTACGGCCACGATAAGGGCATTTGTTATATCGAGGATTTATATACGGTCGAATGGGCCTTTATTCCGCATTTTTATTACAATTTTTATGTGTATCAGTATGCCACCTCTTTTACCGCCTCGACGGCCCTGGCCGAAAAGGTGTTGGCCGGAGAACCCGGCGCCATCGAAAAATATATCGAGTTTATCTCAGCGGGAGGCTCGGACTATCCGATCGACATCCTGAAAAAGGCTGGCGTTGATATGGCCACCGCAGACCCGTTCAATAAAACCATGGCCGCTATGACGCGAACCATGGACGAGATCGAAAAGATTTTAGATAACTAGCGATTTTAGCAAAGTAAAGGTCTTCCTTGCTTTCTTTCATACACGAGTTCATATTATACTAATTATGAAGCATATAGTCGTTAAAAATACCGTGCTGGCCCTATGTCTTATATTAAATCATGCGATATTTGCCGCCCACGAAGTTCTCATCGAGGCGGAGAGTTTTCAAGAAAAAGCCGGCTGGAAAGTCGATCAACAATTTACTCATATTGTCGGATCGCCTTATCTGTTAGCCCATGGCTTGGGGGTGCCGGTGGAGAACGCGAAAACACAGGTGAGCTTTCCGGCCCTCGGCGATTACCGCTTATGGGTTCGCACCAAAAACTGGGTGCCGGGCGATTGGCAGGCCCCGGGCCGCTTTAAGATAATGGTTGACGGCAAGACGATTCCAACCGTTTTCGGCACGGAGTCGGGATGGAAATGGCAAAACGGTGGTACGGTTGCCATAAACAAGGAGAAATGTTTAATTGAAATAAAGGATCTGACAGGTTTTGAAGGACGATGTGATGCCATTTTCTTTACCACCGATAAAGCTTTTAATCCTCCCAACACCATCGAAACGATGAGAGACTGGCGGAATCGATTGTGCGGGATACCGGCGGTTCCGCAATCAGTCGGCAATTTCGATCTGGTGGTAGTCGGAGGGGGCATAGCCGGTTGTGCGGCTTGCTTAGCGGCCCAACGCCAGGGATTGAAGGTCGCTCTGATCCACGATCTGCCCGTTTTGGGCGGTAATGCCGGCAGTGAAGTTCGGGTTCACACCGAAGGTATTCCTGGCAGGGGATCTAACATCCTCAAAGGCATCGATACCATACATTGGCCCAATGGTGCGGCCGAAGCCATTGCGGATACCATAAAACGAAAAGAGACCATGGATTACGCCAGCGGTGTCACACAGTTTTTGAGCTGGCGTGCCTATGCAGCTAACACCAAAGCAAATCGAATTATCAGTGTTGATGCTAAACATATTGAAACGGGCCAAACCAAACGATTTCAGGCCCCCATTTTCATCGATTGCACTGGTGATGGCTGGATTGGCTATTGGGCGGGCGCCGAATACCGCTACGGACGGGAAAGTCGCGATGAATTTCACGAAAGTTGGGACCAATATGGCGATCTGTGGTCACCGGAAAAACCCGATAATAGGGTCATGGGAGCATCGGTTTTATGGAACACCCACCGAGTAGAGGAGGCAGCTCATTTCCCGCAAGTACCCTGGGCCATGGATGTTGCCAAAGACAATCTCGCCCTTGCGGGCGAATGGTATTGGGAATACTCCTCTGACGACAAACACCAGATCGATGATGCCGAAGAAATTCGAGACCATCTTTTCCGGGCGATCTATGGTTCTTTTTACAATGCCAAAAGAAACCCGGATAATTCGAACATACAACTCCAGTGGGTCGCTTTTATCGCTGGCAAAAGGGAGTCCCGCCGACTGATGGGTGACTATATCTATACACTCAAAGACATGACCGAAGGACGATATTTTGCGGATACGGTCGCCGAAGAAACCCGCAACGTCGATATCCATTACCAGAAGAACTTAGCCGCAGGCAACGACAGCAAATATGATTTCCTGGCGGAAGCCATATACAGGCGAACGGATAAATACTACATTCCTTTTCGTTGTTTGTATTCGAAGAACATCGATAACCTGATGATGGCCGGTCGATGTTTCAGTTGTTCACATATCGGTTTGGGTGGCCCCCGCGTCATGAATACAACCGGCCAAATGGGAGTCGCTACGGGCTTTGCCGCGGCGATTTGTAAAATACATGACACTACTCCCAGGGGCGTATATAAAGAGCATCTGCAGGAACTGCGAACATTGATTGGTTACGCCTCTGAAATGAATAAAGCACAAAACGACTGATTATATCACCTTGACTTTCACAAATATACCCAGAGTGGCGGTACAAGATTCCAGTGAGACGCCGGCGGTACATGGCGGGGATGGTCCGGAATCCAAAACGTTGAAAATATCCTTGAAAGCGGTATGAGAATGGGTATAATGGGTGGGAATTGTTGTTTTGCGGCTGGTTGCGTTGGCCAGTCATTGAGGGATTCGTTCTATGCAGTTCGGAGGATATCGTGATGAAGTGTTGTACACTTTTTGTTGTTTTGGGTTTCACTCTACTCGTCAATTCCGGGTTTGCAATGGAGGATACCCGTGAAATGACCTTCGACAAACGCTATCTGAATATGCCTGTAAGGCATGGCGAAGCCAAGTGGCTCATGAGCGTTATCATCGATGGTGAAAAAGTACGCGAATTCGCAATAGAACTGTCCGACGAGAAGCCGGACTACTGGGTGTGGCTCGATCTCGCGGAGTTTCGCGGCAAAAAAGCCACATTGAAGATTTACTGCCCTTTGGTGGATAAGTCCAAAGTACTGGCGGCGGTCTATCAGGATGACAAAATCAAAGAGGCCGAGAGCTTCTATAAGGAAAAGAATCGCCAGCAGTTCCATTTTTCGTCCAAGCGCGGCTGGAATAACGATGCTAATGGCCTGGTCTATTACAAAGGCGAGTATCACCTCTTCTACCAGCACAATCCTTATGGCTGGAACTGGGGCAATATGACCTGGGGCCATGCCGTCAGCACCGATTCTGTTCACTGGACCGAACTCGGCGATGCAATTCACCCCGATAAGCTGGGTACGATTTTTTCCGGCTCGGCGGTCATAGATCACGGCAATACGGCCGGCTTCCAGACCGGTGATGAAGAGGTTCTCGTGTGTATCTACACCTCCGCCGGCAATACAAGCTTCCTTTCCAAAGACCAACCATTCACACAATCGCTCGCATACAGCAACGACCGGGGCAGAACATGGAAAGTATATGAAGGCAATCCCGTTGTCAAGCACATTAACGGCGACAATCGCGATCCCAAGGTGATTTGGCATGAGCCGACCAAACGCTGGGTTATGGTTTTGTATCTCGATGAAAGCAAAATGGCTTTTCTCAGTTCTCCCGACCTGAAAAACTGGACCAAAAACAGCGAACTGAAATGCTTCCATGAATGTCCCGAACTCTTCCAACTGCCTGTCGATGGTGACAAGTCCAAAACCAAGTGGATTCTCTACGGCGCCAGCGGCCAGTATCTCATCGGGGACTTTGACGGCAAGGAATTCAAGAGCGAAACCGAAAGCATTAACTTTCACGACGGCAACTGCTTCTACGCGTCCCAGACCTTTACCAATATGCCCGAATCCGACGGGCGGCGCATCCAGATCGCCTGGGGCCGAATCTACACACCGTATATGCCGTTTAATCAGTGCATGCTCTTTCCGGTCGAGTTGACGCTACGAACCACCGACGATGGCGTCCGCATGTTCGCCGAACCTATCGATGAGATCAAAAACATACACGGCAAAAAACATATATGGACAAGTGAAATCCTAAAACCCGGCCAAAATTTTCTCTCCGGTCTGTCCGGTGAACTCTTTCACATTCGCGGCTTCTTCGATGTAGGCTCCACAGCCCAGATGGGCTTTAATATCCGTGGAACCGAGGTCCTCTATGACGCTGATAAAAAGCAGATTTCATGCAACGACAAATCGGCCAAACTCGAACCTAAAAACGGCATGATTGCCCTGGAGATACTCGTTGACCGCAATTCCATCGAGATATTCGCCAATAGCGGGCGTGTGTATATGCCCATGGGCGGCGTCCTGCCTGAAGACAACAAAAAGATCGAGCTGTTCAGCAAAACTACCGAAGTAAAGGTCGCTCTGCTGGAAATCTACGAACTAAACTCGATCTGGAAATAATGTGATATTGAGTAATAACTCAATAGTCAGAACTTATAAGGTAATCGGGTACAATATGGCCTTGTCGTATTATTTTATTGTTAATCCTAAATCAGGCTCAAGTGCCAATATCGCCGGCGTTCGAGACCTGCGCGACTACCTTCGCAGTGGCGACTGTAAAGTACATCTTGAGTTGACCCGCTCGCTGGAGCATGCCGGCGAACTGGCCCATCAGGCCATGGCGGCCGAGGTGGAGGTGGTTGTGGTCGCCGGCGGTGACGGAACCGTCCGTACCGTTGTCGATGCCATGGTCGGCTCGGATTTACCGATACTTATTATTCCCTGCGGTACGGAGAATCTTCTGGCGTGTGAACTCGGACTGGACGGCCTGCTGAAAACGACCATCCATACCCTTGAACACGGTTTGCTGAGAAATCTCGATCTCGGACAGGCAGATGGTAAGCACTTTATGGCTATTTTGGGGGTCGGGTTCGATGCTGAAGTGGTCAGGCGGGTTCACAGTCAAAGGTCGGGCCATATTACGCCGGCTGGCTATATTTGGCCGATTTGCCGGACTTTCTGGGAGCATCGATTTCCTCATCTTCGCGTCGAAGCTGACGGCCAACTACTGTGTGACGAGCCTGCGATGGTCTTTGTCAGCAACATCTCCCGTTACGCTATCGGGCTGGGTATTTCACGTGCTGCGGATTTTGGCGATGGGATGCTGGATTTGTGTATCTATAAATGTAACAGTCATTTACGGCTTATTTCCCACGCGGCGCAGACAGCTTTGGGTACGTCGGACAAGAACAAAATGGTGATCCGCAGGAAATGTCAGAATATTTCGATCAGCAGCCCCGAACCCGGCGCCCGGGTGCAGCTTGACGGTGATCCCGGTCCGTCTTTGCCTTTAGATATCGAGGTTATCCCCACTGCAGTTAAGGTTCTCACACCACCGCCGCCCGGCCATAATCAGTATCATCCGCCAGTACGTTTCTACCACTTGCGGCGTTGGCTGTTGCGATAGTTTCCAAATATCTGTAATATAGCCTAACAGGCTCGTTTATTTCATTTTTGGCAGGTTTTTTTGGAATGACTAAAACGATAACGATTGGCACATCAGAGGTTGATAAGGTTGTGGTTGGCCCAGGAGAGGGTTTGTTTCTGGTTGCCGGTCCCTGTGTGATTGAGAGCAAAGACCTGTGCTTTACGGTTGCTGAGCATCTTAAAGAGCTTACCGGCAAATTGAAGATAGGTTTTGTTTTCAAGGCCAGCTTCGATAAGGCTAATCGTACCAGTGGTGAGAGTTTTCGTGGTCCCGGTATTCAGGAGGGCCTGAGAATCCTCGATCAGGTCCGCAGGGAATTCGCTGTTCCGGTGGTCTCGGATATTCATCTTCCCGAACAGGCAAGTATCTGCGCCGAGGTGCTCGATATGTTGCAGATCCCGGCTTTTTTGTGCCGTCAGACCGATTTGGTTGAGGCGGCGGCGCGATGTCAAAAATGCGTTCAGGTAAAAAAGGCCCAGTTCATGGCTCCCTGGGACATGAAAAATGTTATTTCCAAGATCACCGACCAGGGTAATCAGCAGATTATACTGGTCGAGCGTGGCAGTTCCTTCGGCTATAATCGGCTGGTCTGTGATATGTGTGCCATTACGCAGATGCAGCAATTGGGCTATCCAGTTATTATTGACGCTACCCACTCTACACAGCAGCCCGGCGGATTGGGCACATCTTCGGGCGGCTCTGCCCGGTTAGCCCATATCCTGGCCCGCTCGGCGGTGGCGGCGGGCGCCGACGGGATGTTTATCGAGACCCATCCCGATCCGAAAAAGGCCCTTAGCGACGGCGCCTGTATGGTGCCGCTGGATCAGATCGAAGGACTGCTTAGCTGTTGCCGGGAGATATATGCCTGTTGCCGGTAAACAAAGCTCACCATGAACCAGCAAAAAACACCTTCACTTCTTTTCTAATCCGACCGATGTATTAGTGAAAAATACTGGCTATTTGCCGGCAAGTGTGGGATACTACCGGCGGATAGGGTCTTTGGAGTGTTGAGATGCCTCACGGCTATATGGATCTGTTGGAGTTGTCCCGATTTCTGGGAGTAGATTTGCGTCGTGTAGATCGCATGGCGCAGCGTGGTGAGATCCCCTGTCAGAAGGTTGCTGGACAACTGCGTTTCAACCGTGTGGAGGTTGCCGAATGGCTCCAGCGGCAGATGCCGGTGCTGAATCGTGAGAAATTGGCCAATATGGACGCCGGCATTGCCTCGAACCGCCAGCTTGATCCGGAAGATGCTATCATTGCCCCCTTGCTGCATCCGGAAGCCATTGAACCGTCTTTAGGCGCTCAAACCAAAAACAGCGTTCTGAGAGAGTTGGTGGCAATTGCGCAGAAAACGGAATTACTTTACGACCCCGAATCGCTGTTGGAGGCTCTGATCAGACGCGAGGAATTGTGCAGTACGGCAATGGAAGGCGGTATCGCCTTTCCGCATCCACGCCGTCCGCTGCCATACGCCGTGGCCGAGCCGATACTTGTTATCGCTGTCACTCGTGGAATCGGTTTCGGTGCTCCGGATGGAAGATTGACGGATTTGTTTTTTATGACCTGTTCCCAGGATGATCGTCACCATCTTCACATCCTGGCCCGTCTTTGCCGAATGCTGTACGACGAAAACCTTGCTAATCATTTGCGGCAGGCCGGCACCACCGAGGAGATTATCGAACTGATGCGGAATCGAGAACTGGAGATCATCGCCGATTCGGTATAGATTTGAAGCCAACAGGCTTTATATTTTTTCTCCGGGTTCGGCGTGTCTGGTAATTTTGAACGCTCGGTTACCGCGGAATTGTCCTATTTTGCCGGCAAATTTGCTTTTGCCTTCCACCTGGAGGATCAGGTCGTGGGAGACTTCCTTGTCTATTTTTAAAACATCGTTTTGATCCATTGCCAAAAGCTCTCTTACTTTGATGGTTGTTTGCCCCAGATAAGCTCTGGTTTTCAGTTTGGCGTAGTTGACATTCTCCTTTAATGAACCGTAATGCTCTTCCTGATCGCGTTTTTTGCTGTAGCTGAACCAATCCTGACTTGCCAGTCGTCCTACCAACGGCTCGATGACATTGAATGGTATGCACAGGCTCATAGACCCGGAGCGGTTACCCATTTTGATTTCAAGTCCGATTACGACGACCACTTCGTTCGGCGCGACGATCTGCACCAGTTGCGGATTTGATTCGCTTTGGACGACTTTGAATTTAACATCGACGATATTGTTCCATGCTTCGGCCAAAGTCTCCAAAGCACGTTCGATGATACGGTTTGCCAACCGTTGTTCAATTTGCGTCAGCGGCCGCTGCGGTATGTAAAGTTCTGCGCTACTTCCTCCCAGCATCCGGTCGATAATGGGATAGATTATCAGCGGACTGATCTCCAGACATATCTGGCCTTCCAGTGGTAAAGCGCTTAGCAGTGAAAATGAGGTGGGGGTCGGCAGCGAATAAGTGAATTCCGCATAGGTCAACTGCTCAGTACTGCGTACCCTAACTTCGATAATGGTTCTCAAATAACCGCTCAGGGCCGCCCCAAAATTCCGTGCGAATCGCTCGTGCAGCCCCTCAAAAGCCAGCATCTGATCTTTACTGACTCGTTCCGGTCGTTTGAAATCGTATGTGTGAACATCAGCTTGCTTGCCGGCCTCGTTCAGGTCGGCCGGCCCCGAACCTCGATCCCCATACGCCCCCGCTTTAATTTCACCCCCGGCTACGGCGCTTAATAAAGCATCTACCTCATCTTGATCGAGAACGTCGGCCATCGAATATATCTCCGTCACTCACTGGTCCGCACAAGGATATTATCGGACATTTCACGGACAGACTTTAGAGAACCTTTGACCTTGGCGGTTTTGTGCTGCTATTTGTCGGCTATTTTCTCCAAATGAAAGCCTATCGTCACTTGTTTTTTGTTTAGTATCTCTATCTGGCCGTAACCTTCAGGCAAATTGTAAATCGGCAGACGGTCGAATTGTAACGATGGTTTCTGCTCGTCTTCTTCGCTAATTTCCAGTATCAGGTGGTATCTTTTGTTGTATTCTTCCAGTGCCTGAGATGTTCCACGGCACTCAATGGGCGAGTATTCGTCGAGTCGTGTGCTGCCGTCGATGACTACCTTGTATTTTCCTTCCAAGGCGTAAGGTTTGATAATTCCCAATCTGGGGTTTCTTATCTTATCCAGCTTAAGATTACCACCTTCGGATAATTTGACAATTACCTTATTATTCTTTACCCGGTTCAAAGGCGTTACCTCAACCGTAAATTCCGTCTTTATTTGTATGGCTGCGCTGATCTGTTGTTCGTTGAAAACTATCTTTGCTTCTCCCAAGACGCCGGCGGGCACATAAGCTTCCACCTCTGCAGGGCTGATGATTTCCGGGTTCAGCTTATCTTTGTTTGGTCCGTAAACGTTTACGGGAAAGGGCTTTAGCACCAATTTGGTTACCCGAAAATGCAGGTCCAGGTCCTTTGGTTCCGTATCGATAACCTGCAGGAAGCTTTCTCTGTTCCTGGAGTATAACCTATCTACGAGCGCTATTACGGGGCTTCGGTAATCCTTGGATTGGTCCTGGGGAATGTAACCTAACTTTTGCACATCCAGCGTTATGCTGGTGGGATAATCCTTGTTTATCGCCTGAATCTTTCCAGTCGGGCCTTTTACTATCAACGTAACTTTTCGGTAAGATTCAGCCTGAGGAATATTATTCTCGTCGAGATATTGTACCAGCAGATCATTGGTATGACTGACCAGGTCGATCGTTACCGACACGGGTATTTCCTTTGTCACTTCCCGCTCGGCGAACACCCAAATCAGGCAGCTTAATACCACCACTAACAACAGTGTTTTGAGCTTTGGCCACATAGCTATGGTTTCTCCATAGAGCTTTTTTTGAGGTTTTGCTTCGATTTATCCTTTGGCAAAGCACAGTCGGATTCCATTTCCCGGTCGGTCGAATCGGTTTTTGGCGGCGGTGGCGGTTGTTTGGAATTTTTTGTTGGGACAGACACCATCAGGTCAAAAAGCCGCTGACGTAGTTGCTCCAGGGTCAACAGTCGGGCCAGTTTGCTGTCCACCGCCAGGGCGATCTGACCTGTTTCTTCGCTGACCAACACCACGGCCGCATCGGTTTCCTTGCTCATACCGATTGCCGCCCGATGTCTGGAACCCAACAGGCGATCATATTCCCCGTGCTCTGCCAGCGGCAGTTGTACCCCCGCCGCCGCTATTTGTCCTCCCCGAATGACCACGGCCATGTCATGCAGTGGTGATCCAGGCCAAAAGATCGTATTTATCAGTTCGGCGGTAACCTGGGCTTCCAGGCGTGTACCGCTGGCTATCAGATCGCCCAGTCCCACCTCACGTTCCAATACTATCAGTGCCCCTATTTTCGATCGGCTCAGCGTCGCCACTGCATCGACAATCTGTTCTATCACATTGAGCATCTCCGGAGTAGCGGTTCGGCCAAAGCGCGTTCCTCCCAATTGCATCAGACCCCTGCGCAGTTCCGGCTGAAACGCTATCGCCGCTACCACCAGCACCGAGACCAGGAAAGATTTGAATAAAGGATCGATTCGTTCCAGCTCCAGGCTGCTGGTCAGCAGACTGATGGCCCAGAACCCCAAAAGTAGAAATACTATTCCCTTGAACAGCTTTTCTCCGCCGGTTCCTCGCAAAAAGCTCATCACAGACCAAACCACAAAGCCGATCAACAACAGCTCAATCAGCACTGGAATAACGTCGTACGAGTTCCATACATATTGCAGATATCTGATGAAAATCATTTGTCCGTATCCGTTCTGGTCACCAGCTTTTGCCTGACCCGTTCAGTTGCCGTCGAACTCATCGCCTCGAAACGTATGGCCCAGATACGTTTTTTGTACGAGCGGATTTTTTATCAGCTCTTTCGGCTGGCCGTACGCCAGGACTTTCCCCTCATTTATTATATACGCGTGATTGGCGACTTCCAGTGTTCGTTCCACATTATGATCGGTGATCAAAATACTGAGCCCGTTTTCCTGCAGGCGATAGATTTCTTTTTGCAGGTCCTCGACGGTGATCGGGTCAACTCCGCTGAACGGCTCGTCCAGCAGGATCAGCGATGGGTTCGTCACCAATGCCCTTGCGATCTCCAGTTTTCGTCTTTCGCCGCCGCTGAGCAGTCTGGCCTGCTGACGCCGTACTTTGCTCAGGCCGAATTGATCTACAAGCTCATCGGCCCGTCGGTGGCGATCTCGTCGTGTCAGGCTCATCGTCTCCAGTATCGCCAGCAGATTCTGCTCTACACTCAACCGCTGAAAAACACTGGGCTCCTGCGAAAGATATCCCATCCCAAGGCGAGCACGTCGAAACATCGGCATCCCGGATATATCACGTCCTTCAAAGATTACCTTACCGCCGTCCGGGCTGACCATGCCGATGACCATTCTAAAAGAGGTCGTTTTACCGGCTCCGTTACGCCCCAGCAGTCCTACGATTTCCCGATCATGTACTACAATGGAAACATCATCTACCACCGTCCGCCCTGAATACTTTTTTTTCAGGCCCTGTGTTTCCAATAATACCATTTCCATTGAGACATACTCCAGGACCACCGCACTGTTTTATACCCAATTGCTATATTTTTGTCAGAACAAAAAAAGCCCCATTTACCTGAAGCGGCAAATCGGGCTTTGCTTTATTATCAATGCCACCGGGATCAAATCAGGCTCGTGCAATTTCAGTAATCTCCACCTCCAGATATTTTTGTCGATGCCCGATCCGGCGCTGTGAATTTTTCCTTCGGCGAAACTGCATCGGATAAAGCTTAGGCCCCTGTGCCTGACCATTGATTTTGCCGACCACCTTTACCCCTTCCACTAGTGGCTGACCGACCAGCACCGTCTCATCGTCACGATAGAACAGCACCTGACCGAACTCTATGGCAGTCTGGTCCTCTTCCATATCCCACAACTCCACACAAACCACGTCACCGGGCTGAACCTTATACTGCTTACCGCCATCTTCTATTATTGCATACACCTTATTCTACTCCTGTTCTGAGCAAAGTATAGTAAACGCCCTATTATGTTGTTTTTTCGCTGCTTGGCAAGGTTTTTTTTTGATTTATCCTTTATTTTAGAAATTATTGCGGTTCGTGGTAGAGGCTGACAACCACCTAAAACCGACAGAATCTCCACAACATGTTGTTGTTAAAGGAGTTAAGTTATGTCCGGTTTTATGGTAAGTCGTTCTTGCCCCTGTTTTCATATACTACCCAGGATTAATATTATATGGACATACAAGTTAAAATATGGTCAAATAAGCCTTTATAGTGTTAAGAATCACGTCCAGAAACCCGATAGTTGCTACGAGGCAGGAAAAATTGTAAATGTAAATAGAAAAAGAAAGGAAGGCAGGAAAGAGATGAAAAGACAAACAACAATTATTTTGGCTCTGGTAATTTTTTCTGTTCTGGCCCCACTTTGTCTGGCCCAGACTATACCTCCGTTGGCGCGCTGCATCGTCCACACAAACGGCGATCCCGCGGTTAATGAGGCCGCACGTCAGGGAGTGGTTGACCATGGAGGCCATACCCTTAAGGAACTGCCAACGGGTAATGGTTCGGTGGTACTCATTCCAGAGGTCGCCGCCGGGCATATCAAGAAAATTGTTGGAGTGACAACGGTAGAGCCTGATTTGATCGTCAAAGCGGTAAATGGACCGCTGGAGGTCGAGAAAACCGCCAAGCCCGCCACCAAGCCCACTAGGCCCCCTAAGGACCCCCAGCCCGAACAGCCGCCTCAGGGAATGCCCTGGGGAGTGGACCGGATCGACGCAGATTTGGCGTGGGGGACGGTTGTGGGCGCTAATATCGGAATTGCCATCATTGACACCGGCATCGACAAAGACCATCCGGACCTCAGCGCCAACCTGGCCGGCGGTACAAACTTTACCGGCAAGATACGAGGCAGAGTCCGTAGGGTCGATCCCGACGCCTGGGACGATGACAGCGGTCACGGCAGTCATGTCGCCGGCATCGCCTCCGCTCTCAATAACAATATCGGTAGTGTTGGTGTAGCGCCTGCGGCAAGTTTGTTCGGCGTAAAGGTCCTGGACGAAAGCGGTTCAGGCTATCTCAGTGATGTTGTCGATGGTATCTACTGGTCTGCCGGCAATGAGCTGGTCAGCGTTATCAATCTTAGCCTGGGAATCGAAAAGGAAATACTCGACCAATACCCTGCCGATAAGCAGCTTCTCAAAGACGCGGTGGACTATGCCTATAATCAGGGCGTCATAGTGGTTGGGGCTGCCGGTAACGAGGGTAATTCCGAAGGTACAGGTGATAACGTTATTTATCCCGCCCGCTTCGATTCTGTCATCGCCGTAGCTGCCACGGGCAGTGACGATCAACGCGCCTCGTTTTCCAGTACCGGTCCCAGCGTCGAATTGGCTGGACCTGGCGTGGACATCTATTCCACCTGGAACAATGGCCTATATAACACCATACCCGGCACGTCTATGGCCTCACCCCACGTGGCGGGCGCCGCCGCTCTGGTAGTGGCCAATATTGCCAATCTTGGCGACCTTAACGGCGATGGATGGGTTAATCAGGTGGACGTGCGTCTGAAACTTCGGGAAACTGCTGATGATCTCGGTACGGTTGGCAACGATGAGTTGTTTGGCTACGGTCTGGTGGACGCTCAGGAGGCGGCGACCGGTATAGAAACCTTACCTTAACTTTAGGACACGTGTAAACAGCACAATAAGCCCAATCGTAGGGCCAACCACATATTATAACGCAGATCGCATACTACTGATAAAATCAGCTAATTCGCTCTTGCCGTGATCGGCCTGGGTCAGGTTCTTTTCGATGATACTGACCACTGCTGAGCCGACGATGACCCCGTCGGCTCCGGCATCGGCCAGGTCTCGGGCTTGTTGGGGCGTACTGACCCCGAAACCTACGCATATCGGCACGTCCGTCTGTTGCTTGAGTGATTTGATCAGCGGAACAACCTGCGCACTCAGTTTGCTGCGTGCGCCGGTCACCCCCAACAGCGAAACCGTATAGATAAAACCAGTGCATAACCGGGTGATTTCTTCGCGACGCTGCCGGCTGGTGTTGGGCGTCACCATATATACCGAGTCCAGCCCGTTATCTTCCAGAAACCCGGCCACCTCCCGGGCATCGTCCACACACAGATCCGCTACCAGTACACTGTTGACCCCCGCCGCCGCCGCGTCGCGATAGAACTTTTCAGGTCCATAGTGACAGATCAAATTATAGTACATCAGCAATCCGATCGGGATATCACGATAGGTTTTGATCTGGCGAATCAGCTCGAACGCCTGCTGACAGTCTATGTTTTGTTCGAGAGCGCGTATATCAGCCTTTTGGATCGTTGGGCCATCGGCTATCGGGTCGCTAAATGGTATCCCCAACTCCAGGATATCCGCTCCCGCGTCGATCGCCGTTTTGATCAGTTCCAGCGACGTCTGCGGATCAGGATCACCCAAAACAAAAAACGGAATCAATACCGCCCGATCCACCGAACCAAATACGTCCTGATAGCTTTGCATAGGTACAATCCAAACTGTAATTATTTCTCTGCCTGCGATAAAAAAATATGGCGTGCTTATGCGTATCCTAAGCATGAAGCCTGCCAACCACTTGTTCGCATGGGTTTTCTTTTATTGTGCTGTTTCTGGTCGGTATTTGATAAAGGCGTCCACGTCCTTATCGCCGCGGCCGCTCAGGTTGATTACGATGATATCGTCCGCTTTGAACTTTCCCGCCTGACTGACCACCCAGGCGACGGCATGTGCGCTCTCGAACGCCGGGAAAATCCCTTCGCTGCGAGCCATAAACAAAAACGTATCCAGCACCTCCTCGTCGGTAGCTCCGACGTATCTGGCTCTGCCGCTGTCACGGAGCATACTGTGCTCCGGTCCAACGCCGGGATAATCCAGCCCGGCACTTACCGAATGTGATTCGATGACCTGTCCGTGCTCATCCTGCAGCACATAAGAACGTGCTCCGTGCAGTACTCCGACGGAACCTCTTTGCAGCGTCGCGGCATGCTTGCCGGTATCAAGCCCGTAACCGGCCGCCTCCACCCCCACCAGTTGTACGTCTTTATCGTCAATAAACGCCGCGAATATCCCGATGGCATTACTGCCGCCGCCCACACAGGCGGTCACGACCGTCGGCAATCGCCCCAGTTTTTCCAGACACTGCCGGCGTGCTTCGTCTCCGATCACCCGTTGGAAAAACCTTACTACCGTCGGATACGGATGTGGTCCGGCTGCTGTGCCGAACAGATAAAAAGTATCGTCCACATGCGCCGTCCAGTATCGCAACGCATCATTGATTGCGTCTTTGAGCGTTCCGCTTGCCCCGGTAACCGGGATCACTTCCGCTCCCATCAGTTTCATTTTCTGTACGTTGGGCATTTGTCGTTCAATATCGGTAACGCCCATGAAAACCTTCGTCTCCATCCCCATCATGGCGCCGACAGTCGCTGTCGCCAGCCCGTGCTGACCGGCTCCTGTCTCGGCGATGAGCTTTTTTTTGCCCATATACCTGGCAAGCAGTCCCTGCCCGAGCGTATTATTCAGCTTATGGGCGCCGCCATGCATCAGGTCTTCTCGCTTGAGATAAACCTGGGCACCTGCCCGATCACTTAGCGACTGACTATGATAAAGCGGCGTAGGCCGACCGGCGTAATCACCCAGCAGTTGTTGCAGTTCGGCGCAGAACTTTTCGTCCCGGTGGTACTGCTCAAACGCTTCTTCCATCTCTTCCAGTGCCGGCATGAGCACTTCTGGAATATAATAGCCGCCAAACTGACCGTATCGCCCTTTGTTTTTCATAGTCTTACCTTATGGCGGCGCCTTCGAACAATGGGTTGTCTGCGGATGCTTTACCCGTTTTTTGCCGCGAAATCGTTCATAAAATCGACTACATCTTTAATCGAATCGAGTCCGTTGGCGTTATACATCGACACTCGTATCCCACCGACGCTGCGATGTCCCTTGACCCCCACGAAACTCGCTTCCAATGCCTCGGCTACAAATTTCTTCTCTAACTGTTCACTGGTCAGCCGAAATACTACATTCATCAGCGAACGGTCTTTGTGCGGGATGTTGTTCCGATAGAAGCCGTTCGATCCGTCAATCGCGCCGTAAATGAGTTTCCCCTTTGCGATGTTTTCGGCTTCCATCGCTTCCACGCCGCCCCGTTTCTTAATCCAGTTGAGCACCTTGTTTGTCATGTAGATAGTAAAGCAGGGGGGCGTATTAAACAATGAGTTTTTATCCGCGTGCGTTGTATAGGAAAGAAACGTCGGCAGTCCTTTGTTGACTTTTTCCAGCATATCGTTGCGAATCACCACTATGGCCAAACCCGCCGGTCCCAGGTTTTTCTGAGCGCCGGCATAAATCAAGCCAAACGGCGCCGGGTCAAACTCGCGCGACAAAATATCGCTGCTCATATCCGCTACCAGCGGTACGCCGTTCGTATCCGGAAACTGCCGATACTGCGTACCGAATATGGTATTGTTCGAGGTGAGGTGACAATAGGCCGCGTTCGGGTCGAGTTCCAGATCGCTCTGCTTCGGAATAGAGCGGAACACGCCGTCCTTTTCGGTGGTGGCCGCTACACGCGCGTTGGCGATGATCTTCGCCTCCTTGATCGCACTTTGGCTCCATGCGCCGGTCAGGATATAATCAGCGCTCTGCCCCGGGCCGATCAGGTTCATAGGCACCATGGCAAATTGCAGACTTGCTCCGCCCTGCAACAGCAACACCTTGAAATTATCGCCAAGGCCCATAAGTTCCTTGATCAACTCGATGGTCTCGTTGTGCACCTGATCGTATTCTTTCGAGCGGTGCGAGGTCTCCATAACGCTCACTCCGCTTCCCTGAAAATCGAGCAGCTCATCACGTGCAGCTTCCAGTGTTTCCAAAGGCAGTGCCGCCGGTCCGGCATAATAATTATGAACTCTTGCCATAATTGCTTCTCCTGTGTTAAAACTTTTTTAATTTCCTGACTTTATCATATCCATAAAACAAAAACGGGTTTTAGCCCTCGCGCAGTCTGTCATTTCAATACATTTATCACCAATCCGGAGAATATCTTAGGATAAAAGAACGTCGATTTTTGCGGCATTTTTTCGCCTGCTTCGGCTACCGCCTCCACCTCCGACGGCCTGGTGGTATTCATAAAGAACAAACCCTGCCCATGACCGCTATCCACTTTATCGATAGCACACAGCGTAGCAGGGCCAAAATCCTTGATATATTCGACGTTGGTCTGTGCCGTAAGAGCCGCCTCGTCGATACCCAGATGTTTTTCCAGTATCAGCTTGTGTAGAATCGCTACGTCCAGTCGCCGCCACGCCTGGGACTTATCGCCGGCCAGCCCATCCATCACGCTTTCGTCCCGTAGCGTCGCCACGTAGAACGCTCCTTCATTGAAGTACATTCCAAAGGCGTGCGCATTGCTTTCAAACTCCAGTTTCAGGGCCTCGAACATCATCTCCCGTTTGGCCTTCTTTTCCACTACGTTATTGAAGGCCATTCGCGCTACGTCGAAATGCTCATTCAATTGGCCCAGCAGTCTATAGGGATCAAACTGGGCTATGTTCTTGATCAACCGATGGGTCGGCAGTACGATCAACCCTTCGTTGTGGGTGTTAACGAAGGTCATCATCTGAAAGGCTGCGGCGGGATTACCGGTTTCGCGGTAATAATTCAGGGCTGTTTCGTAACGATGATGCCCGTCGGCAATAAATATGTTTTTGTCATTCATCACCTTTACGATAGTTCCGATCTGCTCCGGGTCGGTCACCGCATAGAGGCGATGCACCACCGCCTGGTCATCGGTACAGTTAAGCAGTTCCGGCCCCTGAGACGCCTTTTCCAGGATCGCGTCAATCGTCTTGTTCGGGTCGCTGTAGAGCATAAATATCTGACCGGTTTGGCTGTTTGTCGCCCGCATCAGGTTCAATCGGTCCGCCTTGGGGCCGGCCAGCGTCTGCTCGTGTGCCCTTACCCCCTGGCCATAGTCCTGAAGTTTACCCAGCGCGATAAAACCAGTCCGCCGATACGTCCCTTCCGCCACGGTAAAATCCTGAACATAGACGTATATGCTCTCCTTATCATCCTGCTTCAGTGCGGCGGAACTGATAAAACCACGCAACGCCTCAGCCGCACGGGTATATACGTTTTGGGTCTCGTTATCTGTCGGCTCGGTTTTCCCCTTGTTCACGCGGACAATATTATATTCGCTCTGCTGATACAGTTTTTCCTGCTGATCTGCGTCGATTACATCGTAAGGCGGCGCGATACACCGGCCCGGGTCACCCACTACCGATGATTCATAACGATAGCCCTTAAAAGCAGTTATGTCCATTCTACTTCCTTCCTGTCTTCTGGTTGTCAATCGCTATCTCAACTGCGTCTGCCGCGAAGAGTCAGCATTCTAGCAACTTGACTTTTGATAGTCAAACACTTGCTGCGCAAGACCTTCCACCCCACCAAAAAAACACCCAAAACACGGCAAATCGCACCCCAATCTCGCGGTCCTTAACGAAAATGCTATACATCCTAAATCAAAGAAGTTACAATATGTCGCAAAATGACTGTTACACGAACGGAGGTAATTTTTATGTTGTCCTTTATAATGGTGTCAATGCAGGAAGTATTAGTAATAGTGGTTATCGCCGCTATCATCGCTTTTTGTACTGCACGCCGAAAAAAACGGAAAAAATAAACTCCTCCACTTCAAAAATGCCTCAAAACTCAAAAACACTTATTGGCAGTCGGGCGTCGGCTGAATATTTTTCAAACTTCCGGTTAACAACCAATCCCAGGGGTGGTGTAAAGTTAGCAATATGTTCGGTTGTGCACATCAAAACTAAAAAAAAAAAACGTAAAAAGATAAAAAAACCTTGCATTATACGACCGGATGTGTTAACCTTACTATGGAAAGCAGGCAGATAAGGTTGTGCCAAAGTGAGGAGCGAAAATGTACACCTCATTTCACTTTGTCTAACCCAAGCCGATCATGTAGATAACTGTGGTTATTTTAACGAGTTGCACGCGGGATATGTGAAACACAGGGTAGTTTCACATCCTGGCACAGAGCAGATGTGGGAATTTTTCTTCTCAGGAGGAAGGAAATGAGTAAGTCGTGTTTGAGGGCAGTTGTTTTGCTGGTCGTTTTTGTTGGTCTGCAGGGCGGGTCGTCGCAGGGAGACTTGTCTGACCTGACGGTGTACGGCACGTACGATTTTTATTGTATTACCAATAACGATCCCCTCAATGCCATTGTCGGCGAAGAGCAGTTGTCTGTCGATGTTGCCAACGGGGGAAATGAAGTAACTTTCATATTCAATAATGTTGGCCCAACGGATTGCGCCGTTATGGATGTGTATTTTGACGACGGTACACTTTTGGATATGATCGGCCTTATTGATAACGACGATGGTGTAGGGGGCGATCCGGGTGTGGATTTCAGCCAATACGCCAGCCCTCCCGATCTTCCCGGAGGTGACAGCATATTCCCGCAATTCGAGACGACGGTAGGCTTTTCCGCGGATGCCGATACGCCTCAGCCGACATTTTGGGCTGTCAGTCCGGGGGAGCAGTTGGGAGTGGTTTTCTCGCTCAGGCAAATCTCGGACGATCCGCCTGTGTATGGTACCGTTCATGATGTAATTGATGAACTGAATGACGGCACCCTGAGAATCGGCATACATCTTCAGTCAATAGGTAGCGGTAATGGCAGCGAAGCGTATGTGAATAATATTCCTGAGCCGACGACTATATGTTTGCTGGGGCTGGGCGGCTTGGCCCTGCTGAGGAGACGTAAGGGATAATTACCCTTATGATACTTTATCAGTTAAAGGGTTGTGAGTTTTCGCTTGCAGCCCTTTTTCTTTGATATTGACATTTTGTCAGAAATCTTGACGCCATCGCTAATTCTCACCTACTGTGGAACTTGGGTTAAAAGTATTTTGGGTTCCTCATAAGAATCTGTACAGAACACGAGACTAAGAACTGCTGTATCCTATTGACCTGCAAGGAGATACGTCATTTGTCGCGACATTCGGAAGCGACCCTTGGATTTATTGCATTGGTGTCAATCCCGGAGTATATATGCCGGTGGCTCTTGAGATTGCACTATTCGCAAATCCCAAGAGCCAAACTCCGGTCTTGACCCCTGAGTCGGCGCTCGAGTTGCGTCCCCGCAGAGCTCTATCCTCCGCTCAGGTCAGAAGTTATGATAATGCCTCGAAATAAAACAGTCAAACTAACCCAACTTTCGCAGTTGAGGCGGGGAATTGCGATTTTTTTAATTTTTTCCCCGCGTAGCGTTTCAAAATCGCCATAAGTGTTCCAAAACCCTGCGTGGTGAAGACCTACCCTATTGCAAGCCTG
>Ga0315276_10000330_pt1 | contig 40022 bp, 35 predicted proteins | sample YL17G05_0_MG_FD_204542 | JGI IMG/M metagenome (GOLD analysis project Ga0315276, IMG submission 204542) | Sediment microbial communities from Yellowstone Lake, YNP, Wyoming, USA - YL17G05_0 | ecosystem: Environmental > Aquatic > Freshwater > Lake > Sediment | place: USA: Wyoming | collected...
CATCCCATTCAGGGTCACTGAAATGATGATATGCATCAACAAAATCGTAAATTGTGAAAAATTCTTTTCCTTCAAACAGTCTGGTGCCACGTCCAACAATTTGTTTAAATTCAATCATAGAATTAATTGGGCGCATTAAGACTATGTTACGAATATTTCTTGCATCAACACCCGTTGAAAGCTTTTGTGAAGTTGTAAGAATTGTAGGAATAGTTTTTTCATTATCCCTAAAATCTGCCAAATATTGATCGCCGAGTTTACCATCATTTGCAGTAACACGAACACAATAATTAGGCTCTTTGCTTTTTTTGAATTGATTAATTAGATCCCTGACTGCGAGCGCATGGTCCTGTGTTGCACAAAAGACGATTGCTTTTTCACTTTGATTAATCTCAGATAAGAATATTTTAACTCTTTTGGCCTCACGTTCTTTGATTTCAATTATCCTGTTAAAGTCTGCTTCTTGGTATATCTTTCCTACTTCCACTTCTCCTTCAATAACTTCATCATCTGATGTGTAAACATAGTCATCCATTGTTGTCTTAATTCTTCGGACTTTAAAAGGCGTCAGGAATCCGTCATTGATTCCCTCTTTTAATGAATAAATGTACAGTGGTTCTCCGAAATATCTGTAAGTATCGGCGTTCTCCTTTCGTTTTGGGGTGGCAGTTAATCCTAGTTGAACAGCAGGAGAGAAGTATTCCATTATTCCTCTCCAATTTCCTTCGTCATTTGCTCCGCCTCTATGACATTCGTCTATAATTATTAAGTCAAAATAGTCTTTAGGGTATTCTCCAAAGTAAGGTGTGTCGTTTGGACCGCTCATAAAAGTCTGGAATATCGTGAAAAATATGCTGCCATTTGTTGGAACAGAGCCTTTCTTTCTTATTTCATCAGGTTTAATTCTTACTAGAGCATCTTCTGGGAATGCGGAGAACTCATTAAAAGCCTGATTTGCTAAGATATTTCTATCTGTGAGGAAGAGAATTCTTGGCCTTCTTGCTCCATCTCGTTGTAAATTCCAGCGTGCATGAAATAGCTTCCAAGAGATTTGGAATGCGATCGTGGTCTTTCCTGTGCCTGTTGCAAGAGTTAAGAGTAATCTATTCTTTTTGTCTGCTATCGCATCTAAAACTTTATTTGTTGCAATTTCTTGATAGAATCTAGGTTCATAAATTCCGCCTCTAGGGACGGCATTAAATTTATCTTTCCAATTGTTTTGAATTTTGAAGGTTTTATTCCATAATTCATCTGGAGCTGGGAATTGTTTTATTGTTCCCTCTTTTCCTGTCTCCATATCTATTTGATAAATCTCTTTACCGTTAGTTGCAAATGTAAAGTTGATGTGCAATTTCTCAGCATAATCTTTTGCTTGCGCAACACCTTCACCCGCCTCTTTGTAATCTGCCTTGGCTTCTATGATCGCAAGTTTACGGCCTTTGTATGAGAGTACATAATCTGCTCTGATCGGACTGGCTCTTATATTGCCTGTCTGAATTCTACCTAGAGTAATTGGAAAGTTCCTATTGATTTTAGAGCCTTCAATTACACCCCAACCGCTTTCTTTCAGTTTAGGATCGATGAGTTCTGCTCTAGTTTCGTCTTCATTCATACCAATACCTTTGTAAGTTCTCCTTTAAATGCTTTCTGGAGAATTGACTTCTTGAGTTCTTCCAAGTCTAAAAGTTTCTTTTCGTAGATTGATGAAAGTTGTTTAGTTTCATGAGATAATTTATTTAATTTTTTAACAATTAATTGTTGCTCAGCAATAGATTTCGGATAAACTATTTTAATCATTTTTAAATTTTTAAGAATAATTCTTCTTATGGCCGCCCCTGTTTTCTTACCAACTGCGATTTTAAGAAATTGAGGATTTTTTAAAATATATTTTAATAAATACGAATCTATAATATTTCTTTTAGGTCTTATTATTGCTAATGAAGATAAAACTACAAAGTCTTTTTCGAAATCTACTAATGATACTTTTCCAACAGTACCATCTTTTGAAAAAAGAAGATCACCAAAATTAGGTTTGCAACCGTTTTTTAATAAAGCTTGATAACTTACTTTGTTAATAAATTTACATTTTTCAAAATTAATAATATCCTCTTCAATATCTCTAACAGTAATGTAAGGATATTCATCTTCCGTCGATGATTCTGGGGAAAAGTGACTTCCATCCGTAATTTGATCACTTACTTCCATCAAAGTCTTCTCTTCCCATCCTTCGCCTTTATTCTCGAAAACGCTCTGCAAGTAGCTCTCAAAAATTTCTTTGGCATTCTCTAAGTTCTTTTCAGAGTTTTCTTTTGTCTTTGCAATGCTTTCGAAGGCTTTGTCTAAGATCGCAACGATGCGTTTTTGTTCAAGAAGAGGAGGAATGGGGATTGAAACATCTCCTAATTTAGAACCTGATAATTCTTTAAAAGTGGTTCCGCTTCCAAGACTATTTAACAAATCTACTGAACTTTTTAGGAAGTAATACAAAAACATAAAGTCTAACGTTTTTTTTGGAATGATTCCTTTACAACCTTGATTTGTTGACATCGGTTTTTTATTTATTGCTAAATGTCCTATCGGCGCTCTGGATGATAAGATAATAGAATTTATCGGTAATAATTTAGCAGAGGAATTTTTTAAACCTGAATCAGTTATTTTTCTTTCTGTTTCATCAACAAAGAGATTATTTAATTTCCCCATATCTCTAGGAGTTATCCATAAATGTTCACCATCCCAATAACTTTTTACTGTAGTATCAGGTGTGCCTCCATTTACTATCTCGCAAACATCTCCTAGCTTCTTTACTTCCCAAGCCATTCTACAATAACTCCTTTATCGATTTGAGAATATCTGCGCTTTCTTTATCTAGTGTTGCTATTTCCTTAAGTATCTCTTCTGGCTCTCTTAGCGCTGCTTCTTCTTTCTTATTCGAATTCTTCACAGACAAATCATAAGTCTCAGTATTAATATCCTTAACATTCACAGTCCATGAATTATCAGAATCTTTTTTCTCTTTTTGCAGTTTAACAAACTCAGCCAGATCATTTTCATTCAATGGATTGGTTTTGCCTAAATTTCTATCCAGATTTAACTGATAATACCAGATCTTTCGCGTAGGAACGCCTTTTTCAAAGAACAGCACCACAGTCTTTACTCCTGCGCCCAAGAACGTGCCCCCGGGCATGTCTAAAATTGTATGTAGATTACACGATTCAAGCAAATGCTTTCGTAAAGATACTGACGCATTATCCGTATTAGACAAAAATGTATTTTTAATAACAATGCCTGCTTTTCCGTTGGCTTTCAGTATTTTGATAAAGTGTTGTAAGAATAAAAACGCAGTTTCTCCTGTTTTGATTGGGAAGTTTTGCTGTACTTCTGCTCTTTCTTTCCCGCCGAAAGGGGGATTTGCTATAACAATGTCATATCTGTCCTTTTCTTGAATATCCGCTAGGCTTACAGAGAGGGTATTGGTGTGAATTATGTTCGGAGATCCTATTCCGTGGAAGATCATGTTCATGATTCCGATAATATACGCTAGCGATTTCTTCTCTTTACCATAAAATGTGCTTTTTTGAAGTATTTCCATGTCTTTAGTGCCAAGATTTTTGCTGTTCTTGAGATACTCAAAGGCTTCGCACAAGAAACCTGCTGAACCAACAGCGCCATCATAAATCTTGTCGCCTATTTTCGGATTAACTACTTTCACAATTGTTTTAATAAGTGGGCGAGGAGTGTAATATTCTCCTCCATTTCTTCCTGCATTACCCATATTCTGGATTTTTGCTTCATAAAGATGAGACATTTCATGTTTCTCGGCATTAGAACCAAAACGCAATTCATCAATCAGATTAATTACTTCTCTTAGATTATAGCCGCTCTGAATCCTGTTCTTTAGCTCACTAAAGATCTCTCCGATCTTATATTGGATTGTATCTGCGTTTTCTGCATCTACTTTAAATTTTTTAAGGTAAGGGAATAATTTTTGATTAACAAAATCTGTCAAATCATCCCCTGTAAGTGCCTTATGATGGTCTATCTTGCCATCTTTGCTTTTAGGGACTGCCCAAACACTCCATTGAAACTCAGGAGCTATGATGCTAGTATATTTTTTTCCTGCTAACTTTGCAGAAGTCTCTTTTTCTTTCTCAAGATCATCAAGGTACTTTAAAAATAGAATCCAGGAGGTTTGCTCCACGTAGTCTAATTCGCTGCCGCAGCCTGCGTCCTTCCAAAGAATATCATCCGCGTTTTTAAAGATCTGTTCAAACATGCCATTCCTCCGCATCCCTTTAATAGAGAGTATAATCTCTTATTCTAATGCTTTTCTGTTTTTTCGGGGTTTCCCGTCATTTTCCGAACCCACCTCGCTTCGTTCGGTGCTCAAATTGGCAGCGCGCCAGCTATTTCGTCCTGAACCAATCGACCCTTGTCTTGTACGCATTTATGCTCTGTTCTTAAAGTACAAAAACAAGGCCATCACCGCGAAAGCGGCGAATGCGATCCACCCAATCAGCGGGAGTTCGATAATCTGCCCGAAAATTAAGCCCTTAACAGGTAAAGACAAAACCAATACCAAAAGTATGAGGCCTATTCCGATAATCGCACCCCACGCCAAATCATTTTCGTCCATGAGTTACTCTAAGTATCGCTTTTTCTTATCTTTTATGAAAAACAATTCTGGTTTATTCTTCCATTATCGCCAGCTTTCGCCTTCCTCCTCGTAAGAATCGCTGTGCGAAAGCCCCGAACACCACTGGACAACATGACTGCTGTCCTGAGCCCACTGGACATCTTCGCGTAACTCTTTTAAATCCCTTTCTTCCTTCTTAAGAAGGGTGATATCGATGGAATTGAAGACTAAAGACGAATTCAAGTTAGTAGGCCTGAAGAAGGTGACTACGTTAAACAATTGCCAGAAGGACCTTCCGCTTCTTTGGCAGGAGTTCAATAGGAGGCATAAGGAGGTCAAGGGCGTAGCCAACCCTGCGTTCCTGGGTGTCGGCTTCATGGAGAGGGAGATCAACATGGATGACTGCTATAATGAGCCCTACGCCTACGTAGCAGGCTTTGAGGTAAGATCTTCATCAAAAGCCCCGAAGGGCATGGTCTCAAAGGTGATCCCTAAGCTTAGCTACGCTGTCTTCCAGCACAAGGGAAACTTGAAATCCTTGTGGAACACCTACGAGGACATCTACTCAAAGCAGTTACCAAAAGCCAACCTAAAGCCCCATAAGCTTGGCTACGGCATAGAATCATACCCAGAAGGCTGGACTGACGAGGAAAACGCAGTGATGGAGATATGGATAGCGTTGGAGTGATTATGCTATTATCCTGATCCCTTTCTCTTCCGGGATCAGGGTCACTTCTCCTTTTAGCGAGTATCTTTTGGCCAGTTCCTTAGGAATACGAAGCCCTAGGCTTTTTCCCCAGGGCGTCAGCCTCGCAGTATATTTTTTCATCTCGCGATACTTGTCAGCTACTGAGTGCAGCTGCTTCATGTCCACCATCTCATAGCCGCAGGCCACACATTTATAGAAAACATAATCCACTCCTTCAGGAGTCTTTGCCCTGTGTTCCTTCATCTCTCCTTTGCATTCTGAGCATCTTTTCATCTTCTTACCTCGATTGTCACGATTATTATCCTTTCTCCTTCAATCCTGTCCACGCACACCACTGTGCAGCCAGGGTATTCCTTGCAGAACTTGTAGCGGTTCTTGCCATGCCTCTCCACTCTTCCCCCTTTCAGGGCTGCCTCTATCATGTCCGGGGTCACTCCCCGCTGCATGGCCCTGATGAAGGCGTGCCTTTTCAGCTCGAACTCGAACTTGGAAAAGTCCATCTGCTGCTCCTTGATATCTCATAATATCAATTGATACTATCTTGTTTATATAGCTTTTGGTCAGGAGCTGGTTAATAAAGTCATCTTAAGGATAACAGCGATTGTTTCATCAGATTCGCGAATATTCCGTCTTTCCAACCGCAATTCTTCCTGCAATCCCGTAAAAAACCACAGGTCTCACTAGTCAGCTTGACGCAGCCTATTTAAGCGCATCCTTCTCGTAAATTGGTCATGAAACAGCCTCCGGTAAAGAGCACGGGTTATGATTCATTAGTCGCTTCCATAGGCGTCCTGCTGGAAGATGGCAGGAAGCAGGCAGTCACCACAGTCAACTCTATCCTGGTCAGGACCTATTGGGAAATAGGAAAAATCATCATAGAGTACGAGCAAAATGGCAAGGAGCGGGCAGAGTACAGCTCTCAGCTGTTGAAACGCCTTTCTATTGACCTGACAAAAAGGTTCAATAAAGGTTTTTCTGTGGATAACCTTGAGAGGATGCGGCGCCTCTACTTGATTTTTAAGAATTCCGCGACACTGTCGCGGAAATTGAGCTGGAGCTGCTATTGCCTATTGTTAAGGTTAGACAATCATTCTGCAATGAGATTTTATGCCATTGAAAGCGAAAGAAATGATTGGAGTGTCCGAGAGCTTGACAGGCAAATCAACTCTATGCTTTTTGAGAGGCTGGCCTTGAGCAAGGATAAGAAAGGGGTCTTGGAGCTTTCGAAAAAAGGCCAGGTGACAAAGGATGCTTCTGACCTGATAAAAGACCCTTATGTCCTTGAATTCCTGGATCTTGAAGGATCAAGCAAGTATTCAGAGAGCGAGCTGGAGCAGAAGCTGATAGATCATCTGCAGAAGTTCCTGCTTGAGCTTGGGAGAGGGTTCATGTTTGTCGGAAGGCAGCAGAGGATGACCTTGGACTCAGAGCATTTTTTCGTGGATTTGGTGTTCTATAATCGGATCTTGAGATGTTTTGTGCTGATAGACCTGAAGGTCGGAAAGCTCACCCATAAAGACCTGGGGCAGATGCAGATGTATGTGAACTATTATGACCGGGAACTGAGGTCAAAAGAGGAAAATCCGAGTGTGGGAATCCTCCTGTGCGCAGACAAGAAAGAATCTGTTGTGAGATACACTTTGCCAGAGCATAATAAGCAGATATTCGCCTCAAAATACAGGCTTTATCTGCCAGATAAGGATGAGCTGAGGCGGAGTCTCAATAGGCTGCTGGAATAATATAATCCTTCTGCTTTCGCCTTCTTCCTCGTAAGAATCAACTACGAAAGCCCTGCCGAATGCCTTCCGCTTCTCCAATCGCAATCTTTAAATATTACTTTGTATATACTTAGTATTACCATGGAAGTAATCTCTTTGAAGCTTGACGAGCAGATGCTTAAGAATATCGACTCAGCCTTAAAAAAACACAATTTCAGCACAAGGACTGAGTTCATAAGGGACGCCATCAGGACAAGGCTCTCCCGTCTAGAAAAAGACGAGATAATAGCAAAGCTTGCTTCTTTGAGAGGCGCTTTCAAGAGCAAGACCAACCTTAGTGATGAGGAAGTGAGGAAGCTGGTCTTTGAGGAAAGAGCTGCCAAGTTCGGAATCAAGCTAGATTAGCTCTTCTGGCTTATATATATAAAATCTATTCTTGATATGGTCAAAGTTATGGTCTCTTGATATCAGAAGAGCTTCTGTCTCCAAAGCTATCACCAGGTGCAAGGCGTCTGATTTATGCAGGAGCAGTTTGGCTCCGATCCTATGCGCTTCTCTTTGCTGTTCCGGCCCGTCATGGAACCTGAGCTTCAGTTCTTCAGGGATGATTTCAAGCACGGTATTGACCTGCTCATCAGACAGATATTTTCTTAGTTCATCTATCAGATGGTCGCTTATCACCACAACATCTTCTTCATCAACTATCTTCTTCAGCAGCTGGAACGCCCATTCTCCAAGCGGCCTTAAGCCATCCCGCCTATCCTCAAAATAATCTCTCCAGACGCAGGCATCGATATAGTATCTGGTCATGCATCATCGATAAGAGAGCATCTTCATATAATCAGGCCAACGATTTTCGGAACAACCACAAAGGAATCGTAAAGAATTTGATTCAGCCTCGTAAGAACTAGCTTCAAATTACCTGATATAGAAATAACATTAAAAAAATAATGTTTCGCTCATTCGATATTCAGCGATTTCATTATCCTGTCTAGCTTCCTGTTGATCTTTTCAAATTCATCAGATGAAGGGCTGGCTCTTGGCTCTGGGCGGTCATTGGGCTTTTCTCTCGGCTCAAATCTGCTGCCTTCGTTCTTCTTGAAGCACTCCCGGCAATAAACAGGCTTATTATTCGATGGCTTGAATGGGACTTCGCAGCTCTCGCCGCATTTGGCGCAGACTGCTTTATGCAATTCAAGCCCTGTATTTCTGCTTCTGGGCCCGTCAAATCTTCCTTCTGGCCTGCTGGGCCTGTCAAAATCACGGCTCTCTGACCTGCCGTAGCTTCTTCTTTTAGGACCATCAGAATCTCTTCTGCCAAAACTGCCTGTCTTATTGAATTGTCGCATGTTGCACCTGCATAAACATCATTACGTTGTTTATTGCCTTAAGAGATTGGATTTTCTTTTAAATGTGTTTGCTATTCTTAGTCTACTTCTTCCCCTTCAGCACCGCATGCGCAGCAGCCAGTCGAGCAATCGGCACTCTGTAAGGCGAACAGCTTACATAATCCAATCCTATGCGGTGGCAGAACTCAACAGAGCTTGGTTCTCCTCCGTGCTCTCCGCATATCCCGCACTTAAGCTTTGGCTTTACCTTCCTTCCCTTGGCCACTGCTATCTTCATCAGCTCACCAACGCCAGCCTGGTCTAATGCCTGGAAAGGATCACGGGCATATATTCCCATGTCAACATACTTACCCAAAAACTTCCCAGCGTCGTCTCTAGATAATCCTAGTCCCATCTGTGTCAGGTCATTTGTCCCGAAGCTAAAGAAGTCTGCCTCTGTGGCTATCTCGTCAGCAGTGATGGCTGCCCTAGGCACTTCTATCATCGTCCCGATAGTGTATTCTATCTTTACTTTCTTCTCTTTCATAACTTCTTCAGCCACTTTTATGATCAACTCTTTTTGTAATTTCAATTCCTTGACAATACCAACCAAAGGAACCATTACCTCTGGCTTGACATCAATGCCTTTCTTCTTGACTTCAGCGGCTGCCTCGAAGATAGCCCTTGCCTGCATCTCTGAGATTTCTGGGAATATTATCCCTAAGCGACACCCTCGATGCCCTAGCATCGGGTTGAACTCATGCAATTCCTCGATCTTGGATTTTATCTTTTCAACAGAAAGCTTCATCTCAGCAGCCAACTCAACGATATCTTCCTCTTCATGAGGTAAAAATTCATGCAGTGGAGGGTCAAGCAATCGGATGGTCACAGGCAATCCTTTCATCTCAGTAAATAATCCGATGAAATCTCCTCTCTGCATAGGTAATAATTTAGCCAAGGCAACCCTTCTTCCGCCAAGGTCTGAAGCTACAATCATCTCTCGGACTGCTTTTATCCTGTCTCCTTCAAAGAACATGTGCTCAGTCCTGCAAAGACCGATTCCTTCTGCTCCGAATCCTCTAGCAACCTTAGCATCGTTAGGAGTATCAGCATTAGCACGGACGCGAAGCCTTCTATAGTTGTCAGCCCATTTCATCAATGTACCAAAGTCTCCGCTAAGTGAAGGATCTACCAACGGTATCTTGCCCTCAAACACCTCTCCTGTTGAACCATCCAGTGTCAGGAAGTCTCCTTCATTGTAGATGACTCCATTAATCAATAGCTTCTTCTCTTCTTCTTTTACTTTTATCTCGCTGCAGCCTGATACGCAGCACTTGCCCATTCCTCGAGCAACGACTGCTGCATGGGAGGTCATCCCTCCTCTAGCAGTCAAAATCCCTTGCGCTGCGTTCATTCCCTTGATGTCTTCTGGGCTTGTCTCTGTCCTGACAAGTACTAGTTTCTCTCCTTTCTCTGCAAGCTCAACAGCTCTCTCAGCATTAAACACTATACTGCCGACTACTGCTCCTGGTGATGCAGGCAGTCCTTTTGCTATCAGCTTTGCTTTTTTCCTGGCAATAGGATCGATGGTCTTGTGCAATAGTTGGTCAAGCTGTTCAGGATTGACTCTAAGCACTGCTGTCTTCTCATCTATCATCTTATCCTTGACCATGTCAACAGCTATCTTAACAGCTGCATGAGCAGTCCTCTTACCATTACGGGTCTGGAGCATGTACAGCTTTCCTTCCTGTATCGTGAACTCCATATCCTGCATATCATTGTAATGCTTCTCAAGATTATCCCTTATCCTTACAAGCTCAGAGTACTGCTTAGGCATATTCTTCTTAAGCTCAGAGATGTGTTGCGGAGTCCTTATGCCAGCGACAACATCCTCTCCCTGGGCGTTCATCAGGTATTCTCCGTAGAAGGCGTTCTCTCCTGTCGATGGATTCCTTGAGAAGCAGACTCCTGTGCCAGATGTCTCTCCCATGTTTCCGAAGACCATCGCCTGGACATTGACAGCAGTTCCTAATAATCCTTGTATGTTGTTAAGTTTTCTGTAGGTTATTGCTCGTTCATTGTTCCATGAGCCAAACACAGCATTAATAGAAAGCTTCAGCTGATCCTGTGGTTTTTGAGGGAACTCTTTTCCAGCATGCCTCTTCACAGTCTCCTTATACTTTTCAACTATCTTTTTCATGTCAGATGCATCAAGATCAGTATCATACTTAACGCCCTTGGTCTCCTTTGCGTTCTCCATCACTTCCTCGAAGAGCCTGTGCTCCACTCCCATGACAACATCTCCGAACATCTGGATAAATCTTCTATATGAATCCCAGGCAAATCTTTCATTGCCTGATTTTTTGGCAAGCACAAGTACGGTAGAATCATTAATTCCAAGATTAAGTATTGTATCCATCATTCCCGGCATTGATGAGGCTGCTCCGCTTCGGACAGAGACCATGAGAGGATTTTTCTTGTCGTCAAAGGATGCTTTCATCTTCTTCTCCAGCCTCTCGATGTTCTTTTTCACCTCTCCTTCAAGAGCAGCAGGCCATTTATTCTCCTTGCTATAATAGGCGCAGCTCTCAGTGGTGATGGTGAAACCGGGCGGGACTGGTATTCCTAGTTTGGTCATCTCTGCAAGATTGGCTCCTTTGCCTCCTAGCAATTCTTTCATTGACTTGTTTCCCTCAGAAAAAAAGTACACATATTTCTTTACCATGTAAAACTCCTCCTTTGGCTAGTTTGAATAAGTGTCTTATGCTGGAAGACAAAGAATCCATTTATAAATTTTATGAGAACAAACCATCAGAGCAGCCGCACGGTCTTCTTTTGGGAGATTTCTTTATTCATCTCAAGATAGACAGGGTCTTTCTCTGGGTCTCGGTCATAGCCGAACTCAACGAAGCGGTAGAGGATATGTGAGAATATATCGGCAGGTGTTTGTTTTTCAGCTAAAGAGATTTCTACTTCAAAGCAGTCCCGTCGACTATAGTGAAACTTGGCCGTTTCCATGACTCAGAGAAGGCGCTCCTGTTGGTCGTGTTCTCAAGTCCGGTGTCAGGGTCAAGGAATGCTATGAACTCTAGCCTGCACTGGCCAGAATCATTCTCCAATGCAAGGCACTTGGCAATGTCGTTTGGCAGCAGGGCATTGACCCAGAGGATTTTCGCAAGCCTAAAATTCAATCCCCCTGGATTATTATCCTCCCTGTATGAGTGATAGACTATTTCTGAGCATGCCAATGTGCTGTTGTCAGAATAATCAAACAGGAGGTCATAGAATTTTCCTGCGAAGCTCAAGGCCTTGAGGATCGCTCTAAGCTTGACATCATTTGAGAGCTTCGGCCTAAGCACTCCAAGATAGTCTGATTGTGCATAGTCCTCTATAGGCCCTATGCGAACATGCAAGTGCTTTGATTCTATCATGTTAGCCTCATACTCACCATATTTCTCAGTGTAAGCCTCATACACTTCAGGCATCTTCTCACGCAGGTATTCTGAGACTGAGCCGTTTATCACCTTGCTCCCGTTAAAGTATTCATCCATTTCAGTCAATGTCCCTGTGTAGATGAATGAGTGTTTCCAGAATCCAGGGTAGAGAGGGTTTGATATGCGCCAATCAGTCCTCTCAATGATTATGTCTCCTGGCCTCAGCTCTGGCCTTATATTCTCGATATATTTATGGGTTATGCTGTAGTTTGAGCATCTTGTGTTGATGAATATGACAAGAACCAGTACGAGGATGATGATAAGCGCTTTCTTGGCTTTTTCTAGTTTCATATTTCAGAATCCGCTAAGTTTTTTCTGAGTCTCATTATCCGATGATTCCCTGCAGCAAGCCCAGCTCTTCCTGAAGAAAGGATATTTTCCATTGTTGTCCTTGATGAACTGGGCGGTCTTAGGGTCAGAGGGATAGCCGCTGCCAAAATCGACATCATGCTTCTTCTTCAATTCAGATATCTCATGATCTCTTGTTACCTTTGCGGCGATGCTAGCAGCCCCTACAATCACGTACTTATAGTCTGCCTTGTGCTCGACAACAAGCTCTGGCTTGTACTTGAGCCTTGAGAATATGTAATCCTTGTATGCCTTCTGGTTGGTACTGGGGCAGTCAATGAAAGCCTTGTCAGGCCTCATCTTGTTGAGAAGAGCTACTGCATGGTCTGCTTCAAGCCAGTTAAGATTAGTCCCATCACTAAATACAGCAGTATCTATCTCTGCAGGAAGTATCTTGACGATCTCCAGCTTGCAGAGCTTCTTGATATGGACTAATATGTTCTCTCTTTGCTCGGGGGAGAGCAGCTTTGAGTCCTTCACTCCCAGCTTCTTCAGCTTTTCCTCGTCATTCGGGTCTATGCATGCTATGGCGATGACCAAAGGTCCAATGGCTGGTCCTCTTCCTGCTTCATCTATCCCTGCTATTATCATTAGGATAAAGAACCTTTGAGAGTATATAAAATTATTGCCGGGTTTCAGGCAATGCTGCCAAGATATTTCATTATCATCCTAATATCTGCTTTCACAAGAAGGTCATTCCTTCCTTTATCAGCAGGTATGTAGGTGAACCTCTTGTTATATGCCACAAGGCCTGCTCCTGAAGGAAGGTTGAAGCTTAACAGGTTTATGAACCCTGCAGGGCTTACACACCTGTCGTTGATGTTGATCACGAATCCTGAGCCATAATCCTCTCCCGGGTGATAATGATGAGATCCTTTCATGCCAAGATCATCTGCCAGCGAAAAATTAACTTCCAGCCTGCAGCCTTCCCTTTTTGTTATGAGACCTCTCTCCTCCGCCCATGAGCTGTCCTCTATGCAGTCTATTATTGCGCTGTTGCTTTTGCAATAAGCCCTTATGAAAGTCCCCCATTCAAGTTCTTCTCTCTTCTCAGTCCTTGAGATGATTCTCTCAAGCCCTGGCTTGTCAGTTATGGATACTTCATCAACCCATTCAAGAGGGTGGCTTGCAGGGAATGCCTTTGAGATTCCTAGCTGGAAGGGGTATTTCAGGAATGGCTTTATCTTTCTCTTTGGTTCTGGTGATAATGCGTATATTATTAATAAGGATCCGGCGAGCCCGCATCCTAGTGCCGGCTCTTGGCTGGTGATTACTCCGAACAAGGAAGAGCCAATTGCCATTGAGGAATAGCCTGTTATCCATTCATCCAGGTTCTGCCCGGTATTAGCTCTGTATCTTTTCGGGAGTTCATTCATTTTTTTTTTTCATGTTATTGCTTTCAGTATCATCAAGGGCTTATTTAAATCTTTCTAAAATAACTCCTGTAAAGTAGTTAAAGAAATTGTCTGGTGAAGAATCTTTTTCTGGGCACAAACGTAGGCTCTACCAACCCATCTATCTTATCGAGCAGTTTCACATGCTCAAGCCCTATCTTTCCAAAGTACAGTTTCTTCATGCCCTTGCTGCCTTTATAATCTAGGAATGCTTTAACTCTTGAATAGCCCTCAAGATAGACATAATCTTTTGTGTATGCTCCTGGCCTTGAGGTATTGCCCATTCCTCTTTTAGCTCTCAAGGCCATCCCCCAGGAATCCTCATCATCAAAAAACTCTTTCAAGCCTTCAAATACGTCTCTGAAGCTTCCTTGCAGCGCAAGATCAACAGCAACTACTCTTCCTGCATAATCCTTCAATGTCTTGGCCATGGAGCATCCTGCTTTCTCCTCGCAGTTCACAGCCAGCCCTTCCTCTGTCATCAGGTAATCAGGGAATCCGATCACAAATAGCTTGTAAGGCTGTCTCCTGCCGTTCTCTGAGCGGAAGACATGGGTGCCTATCTCGTGCGCAACTATACGCCTAATGAAATCATCACAGAACAGGGATCCTTTCTTGATGTAGATCTTTTTCTCAGAGGCTCTTACAGCAGCTTTTGCGACCATGCTCTTCTCAGATACATTCCATCCTGAAAGCCTAAGCCCTGAGATGATACTGTTGACTCTCTTGGCTGTCTCTTCCGAGTCTATGTGCTCATGCTCACGGCGTCTTCTGTGATTAATAAATATCTTTGATCTTTTGATGAGTGCTTTGCTTGGCTCTCCGAAGATGGCCTTGGAGCATCTGCTGAAATCACTGCTGCCGATGGCCTTGTTCATCATGATACTTTTGCTGAACTTCTCAAGCTTCTCCTTCAACAGGTTATTGATGATGCTATCATCGAGCCTGATCCTTTCGATCTTTCTCATGAGCTCGCTGCAGCTGCAGCCATGTTCACGATAGCGGAACCTCGGGCTATAGCTCCTGTCCTTCATGAATCTCCTCTTTTCAGAAGATTCGTTCAAAGGATTCATGGCAAGGAAAGGAATGCTCTTGTCAATTCTTTCAAGAAGATGCTCAAAATCAGAAGTACTCTTACCTGTCATCAATAAAACTTTAGAAAACCTGTATTTAAAGCTAACTGAAAAATCAGAACTTCATGCTGTCAAGCTTGCCAGTCCTCTTATTAATGGAAGGATGAGTGGAAAACAATTCAAAGATGAAGCTTCCCCTGAAAGGATTCACAATGAACAGCGGAGCAGTGGATGGGTTTCCTTCACCTCTTTTGAAAGGACGAGCAGCATTGGCTTTCTCAAGTTTCTTCAAGGCAGAGCTCAGGCCTTTTCCGTTGTGCAAAAGCTTCGCTGCGCTTTCATCAGCAAAGTATTCTCTTGTCCTTGACAATGCGAGCTGCAGCAACAGAGCAATCAAAGGAGCAAGTATTCCTAGCACCAAAAGCTCCAGTAGGTTATTACCTCTATCATCATCTCCTCCCATACCTCCGAACATCGCTCCCCAACGGGCCATGGTCGCAACATAGGAGATGACTCCTGCCATCACAGCAGCGATAGTCTGTATTAAAGTATCTCGGTTCCTTATGTGGCTTAGCTCATGGGCCAAGACTCCCTTTAGCTCCTCGTCATCAAGAAGGTCAAGTATGCTGTTGGTGACAGCAACAGCAGCCCTCTTAGGGGTTGGTCCTGTTGCAAAAGCATTAGGAGTGGCTGACTCAATGATGTATACTTTAGGCATAGGAAGGCCTGCCTTACTAGACACTTCCCTGACAAGCCTGCGAGCCCTGTGGCCCTGAGGCAATTCCTTTGCCTTGTACATCCAAAGCACTATCTTGTGGCTCCACCAGAACATCACAAAATTCATTATAATGACAAAGACGAAAGCAACAATCAATCCAGAAGTTCCGCCCAGCAGATTACCTATCCAAAGCACAAGCGCAGTCAGAAGCGCAAGCAGTATTGTCGTCTTGACAGCATTGGTGAAAAATCCCATGCAATGAAAGAAAAAATGCTTGTTTTTAAAGATTATGGATTATAAGTCACAAAGAAAGGATTTTCTTAAGTTCATCCATGCTCTTGGCCTTGCTCAGCTTATCTCTCATGGCTGCGCTTCCCTTCATGCCTGCAGTGAAATGTTGGCAGTGCAATTTCACCCTTACGACGTTAGTCTTATGCCCCTCAGCAAGCTCAAGATAGCGCTTTATCATCTTCATACGAGATTCATCATTAACCTTGTCATAGCTTCCTTTCTTCAGGTAATCATTTATCTGCTTGAAGATCAAAGGGCTCTTCATCGCAGCGCGGCCGAGCATCACATAGTTGCAGCCAGTCTCTTTCATCATGCGCTCAGCATCCTCTGGCGACGAGATGTCTCCGTTGCCGATGACAGGCACACTGACAGCCTCCTTGACTTTCTTTATCAGGCTCCAATCAGCCTTTCCGCTATAGGCCTGCACCATAGTCCTAGGATGCACAGTGATAGCAGAGGTTCCTGCCTCCTCGCAGATCTTGGCGACCTCGACAGCGACTATCCTGTTGCCGTCCATACCGCTGCGAATCTTGACAGAGAAAGGAGTATGTAACTCCTTGACGCACGACTCAACAATGTTCTTTATCCTGTTCTTCCTAAGCAATAATGCGCATCCAGAACCCTGCTTGATAATCTTCCTGGAAGGACAGCCAAGGTTGAAATCAATAACATCAGGATGGTATTCTTTCTCGACGAACAAGGCAGCCTTGACAATGCTCTTGGTGTCCTGCCCGAACAGCTGGATTCCGAAAGGCCTCTCATTCTCAGAAGCATCAATCAGCCTGATAGTGGCAGCATTCTTCCTTACCAGCGCTGGCGCGCTTATCATCTCAGAGAACACAAGAGCGCAGCCGCACTCCTTGCAGAGCAACCTGAAAGCAGGGTCGTTCACCTCTGCCATCGGGGCGAGGATGGCCTTTGAATTTAATTTTGGTAATTGCATAAGTGCACTGACAGAAGCCAGGTACTATTATTAAGTTTATTCTTTTGCCTGCGCCCAAAGAATATCAAAATACTGTTTATAGGCTGCAGCCAAATTCTTGTCTCTTATCAAAGTAGCTAATGGTTTTTCTGTCCAAATTATCATCGCGACTTTATCCCCGTAAATTACAGTCTCTGTCAATGAATCGAATCTTTTCGGGAGGAATCTGACTCGGGTTATTTTGCTCTTTATTAGTCTGCTCCAATCCCTGAGTTCTTCATTGAATATCATCTTGATGACTATTTTTTTCTCTTCACGCTTCAGATTGTAATTGGCCCAGAACGCGCTCCCCATCATTTCAAGGGATGATTTAGGAGCTCCGAACACGTAATAGTCATCATTTTCTTCCAATGTATCCTTAAACAGCACCTTGAGTCCTTTTATCCCCCGATAAATTGTTGCTTCCTGATTCTCTTCCTTCATTGATATGAGTTTTGACACTTCTTTTTTTACAGCGTCAGATATTCTTTTCTTCTCATCAAGCGATTCCTGCTCTTTTTCCAGCATCTGAGATATGGCTTCTGAAGGGTTGGCTTGGAAGATTTTTCTTTTACTTTCCAATATGTATGAGACAAGGCCTTTGTTTATCAGTTTTTCAAGATTATCATAGACGATGTTACGATGGAATTCTGTTGCTTTGATAAGTTCTCCTGCTGAAGCAGATCCCTTCCTTAGAAGCGCGATATATACTTTTGCCTCGTTTCTGTTGAATCCTAATCTAATCAGCAATGATTCTTCCATTGTCATATGAAAGATTATCCTATATATAAATATTGTCATCACAATATGTGACAACAAATGTTAAAATACTCGGATAAGATACCATTGGGCGATGATAAATAAATGGAATGACAAGGATGTTGAACAATACAGCCAGTATGACGACTCAGAACTTGACATAATCCATCCAGAGCTGTTTCGAATGCTGGGCGATGTTTACCAGAAAAAGGTCGTGGACTACGGCTGTGGGGAAGGAAAATTTCTCGAGGAATTAATATCTCGAAAAGTAAAAGTATATGGATACGATATCTCAAGTGTCATGATAAGCTGCGCAAAGGAAAGAATTGCCGATAAAGGAGTCTTAGAAGTGATTGAAAGCGGAAAAATACCCCTCCCTGACAATTCCATCAATGCGGTTGTAAGCAACTTGGTGTTGATGATGTGCCCCGATTACGGCATGCTGGAACAGATATATAAAGAAGCAAGTAGGGTCCTGGTAAATAACGGATCATGGATCTTCTGCATAACACATCCTGCATTTATAGACCGCGAGTTCACCTTATTTAGAAGCGTATTCAACAAAGAATTTAATTATTCCGAAATAGGGCAGCCATATCAGTTCGTATTAAGAAAAAAAGATGGCAACGAAATCACCAAGGAATCATTTGTTGATTATCACTATCCTTTAGCCACTTACATCAACTTACTGCCTGAAATGGGTTTTAAGCTTGAAGATTTCAATGAACTGACCGTAAAAGATAATCCATTACCTCTCTATGTGATAATCAAAGGAATAAAAGAGCATTCATTAACACAAACAAGAAACAACAAAGATTATCATTAAGAAAAATAATCAGAGGGATTTATCCCTCCGCCTACTATAGCGGGGGGTGGACTTTCATCGTCGATTCTTTTGTGAATCGTCGGATTTGAACCACCGACCTCCGGGTCTCTCTAAGAACATTGCTGCTCTCATATGAGCCCGACGGGCACTCCTAGCTGCCCTACCCCGCTATATCCCCGAGTTATTGATATTTGTTTAAAAATCTTCCGCCTATCTTATCGTCTTCTGACAGCCACATCCCCTATTGGTGTGATGACACTAATTATCACACCAAAAGTTTTTTATTCTCATGAATAGCTCCAATCAACATGTTCGAGAAACTGCTGTCAGCAGGTCTGACAAGGACTGAGGCCAAGCTTTACGTAACGCTGGTGGACCTTGGAAAGGCCCAGGCAGGAATGCTTTCAAGAAAGACAGGCATCCATAGACGTTCCGTCTACGATGCTCTTGAGAGGCTGATAGAAAAAGGCCTTGTAAGCTGGATAAAGGAGAACGACAAGCGATTCTATACAGCAGAATCTCCTGAGAAGCTCTCTGATATTATAGACCTGCAAAAAAAAGAGCTTGATGGGGCGATTCCCGAGCTCCTCCTGAAATTCAACGAGCAGAAGAAAAAACAGGAGACTCGGTTTTATAGAGGCGTTGAGGGCGTGCGCGCAATATTCGAGGACCAGCTTTCAGAGTCAAAGCCAGTTTATATCATCGGAGCGTCATATAATGCGAGCAGCATTCTTAAGTACTATATGAACCATTACACCTCGAGAAGGATAAAGAAGAAGCTCAAGCTGTACCTTCTATACTGCGGCGGAAGAAGGGATTTCTCAGTGCCGTTTGGCAAAACAGGATACCTCCCTGAAAGCTATGCGAGCCCCGTCAGCACCAACATATATGCGGATAAGGTGGCAATAATTGTCTGGGGTGATGAGCCTGTCGCTATCCTGATAAAGAACAAGCACGTAGCCGAGACCTACAAGAACTACTTTGATATTCTCTGGAAGCTTGCAAAAAAGAAAAAAGAAGGGCCTGCAAAGATGCCTGCGGTCTCTGAAGTGTGATCTAGCCGCAATAATAGTCATGCATGGCCTGCGTTGTTGTCACGTCTTAAAGCTGATTATTGTCTTTCCTCACCTTGCGCTTATGTAGTTCAGGGGCTTGAATTTTCGACGTGGCTCAACAAGCGGATGCCTTTGCTGATTTGGCTGGTTTCCTCTGATATTCGCCTTTATCTGGTCGTAGCAGAGTATCAGCTCTCCAGCAACATATTCGACACGTGCTCTGCTGCTGTCAGCTATCTCGTGCTGGCAAAGTTCTGTAAGCCTATATGCTATTTCAAACACGTTTTTTCTTCTTGGTGCTTCTGCGATTATCTGGTCAGATATCTTTTTGTTGAGGCCTCTCTGGTTGTATGCTGTAAAATATTGCACGAGCTCATCTTGCGTGAGATATTTGCCTTTGCTCTGCTCTATTTTTTCTGCAACATCCTGGCTTATTGTCAAGAGGTCTATCAATTGGTCATCAAGGCTAGTGCTCTTTTTTCGATGGATTATGCGTTTCATGCTGCTCTGCAGCGCCTCTCCTAAAAACAAAGTCCAATTTGAGCAGACTGCGTTGAACCAGCCAAGCCCGTATTTTATAGAGTCTGATCCTGACCCTCCATAGACGCCGAACTTTCCTGTGTTCATGACAAGATGCATCCCGTCAAAACCATTGTTCAGAGGGAAGTTCACGTGCAGGCTTTCAGTGCCTCTGAAATACCTAATCACTGGCTGCGTCCCAAGGATCATTGTTGCATTGCGGATTAGCTTGACAGGATTCTTCTCCTCAAATTTATCGGTGACGACAGCCAGCGGCTTGTTGCCGGCGAATCTTAGGTAGAGGTTTTTTTCTTGGTTCGTCTGCACTATCCTTTCTTTCACCTGCTTTTTTGTAAGCCCCGGCTCAAAGTTCCTGATATCTACCCCGCACCGATTAAGAAATCTTCTGTTCAATGAGTCAGGGACAATAAGTTCAGTATATATTATGCTCTCGTCGCCAGGCGTCCCTGTTATCCTTGGCCCTTCTTTTGGCACTTCTATCATCTTTGCCCTTTTCACAGGCACGTTTCTTAGGTCTGTTATTATCTCAACCATGTTATCTCCTCCTGATTAATTGATCCTCTTTTGGGCGTAAAGAAACTATATCAATATATGGGGTGATGTACTTCACCACAATTTTAGGAAGAAGATTTATGGCTATAACTTCTTCCTCAGCCGCGGTCCTGGCATTCCCATATCATAATCTAAGTTTAGTGAATCATGATCTGAGAAGAAAATAATACGCCACGGCCCAGGCTATGAATCTCAAAGGAAAATTGCCACCGCTCATGATGGCAATTGTCATCAGGTATTATCCTGCTGAAGAACTCCTTCGTGTCCTTTATCAGGCCAGGCTCATACTCCATTATTATGATGCAGGTAGTGTGTGCTGCGAGAACACCAGTGCAGAGCCTTCTTTCAACCCGCTCTGCTTCAAGAACCCTTCGACCTTGTCTGTTATGTTGATGAGCTCGCACTTTCCCTGTGCATTGACCTTGAAAGAATGGGCCTTTATCATGGCTCTTGCTGGTAGGTATAATTATATAAATTTAGTGAATGATAGATTCAAGAAAAAACATCTTCAGGACAGGTGTGAACTCTTTTTAGCCTTTCCCGATAGGGCTTATCGGGCCTTTGTTGTAGTAATTCCACCAAACATCTCCTGCGCAGAGAGGGTAGCTTCCAGGGCTGTAATCCCATGGTTTCTGTGGACCGATGTAGTGTATGACGTCGTATCCATCAGTTTCGGCAGCTGTTCTGAGCCAAGGCACAAGCTCTTTTATCTTAAATATCTGTATCGGTCTCTGGAGCAGCCCTATCGCTGCCTGGAAGAATCCCATGCCCGTCCAATGCTTTTCTGCCTGAAGCATGTGCTCGCTGCAATACTTGATCTTGGGCTTGAGCACCTGGCTCACCCAGTTCCTGTTCGCGAAATATACTCCGTCGCAGAAGAGCATGAACTTATCTCCCTTCTCTATTACGCCGCCGTTCTTCCTGATGAAATCCACCATGAGCATCATTGATTCAGCATAAGGCTTGTCAGAGACTATCTCTTCCAGCCCTCCGTCGCAGGTCATTGTCTCAGGGTATTCGAAGCTGAAGGGCCTGTTCACTATGGCGTCAGTGTCCAAGTACATGAAATTAGGCTCCTTGATGAATTCTGCCTGGAACTTTCCCATGTTCATCTTGGTCACATGGCTTCCCTGGCCTGATCTGACATGACTCCATTCGCCTGATCTGAATCGCTCATGGGCATATATGTGGCCTGACACCAGCGACAGGTTAGTATCTGAGAGCTGATGCACGAGATATATCCTGGCATTGTCTTTTCCAAGGTTGTGATGTATAGAATTGATCTGCGCTATAAGAGGCCTTATGTAATTGTCATCTGCTGCCAGCAATATGGCTTTGTTTCCATCTTTCATTGGTTGAGCGAAAATGATAAACTTTTTAAAGGTTGTTATTTTTACTATTGTATAATGATTAAAAAAATGAATTTGATTTACCTTTGTGAACCGACGAGAAGCCATTTCGCCTCCAGCAGAATTCTTGATGTCCTGAAAGGATTAAGGGCGGACGGACACAACATGATTGTCGGCTCAGGCTCATCAATGAGAGATTATGTTGCCAAGGAAGGGTTCGAATTCTTCGATAACGGGCTAAACCCTGTCATAAACCAGGAAGAGCACGAGTCCATTGATGAGAGGAACGCCATCCAGATGTCAGAGAATTATCTTAACCCACAAAACAATATCAAGGCATACTGGCGTACAAAAAAGCTATTGCAGAAAGAAAAGTTTGACATGATGCTGTCAGACAACCTATGCAGCATAGTGCCGTGGTTAAGCGAAAAACTAGGGATGCCGTATGCAGTCATGAGCTTCCAAAAATTTGTTCTCTCTCCTCCAGTTGCTAAGCTTTTCGAGGCGTCAGTAAAAAATTACTTGCAGGGAGTCCGCGATTTTGTCAGGGAAGAGAATTTACACACTCCCTTGCCTTCCAGCCAGTCGCCTGTCGGGATCACGCCGTCAAGAGACCTCAACATTATCTTTAGCTCTCCTAATTTCGAAGGAGAATTGGTTGAGAATGCAAAATATGTCGGAGGCGTCAGGATTGACAAGACTCCTGGATACAGGAAAGGGCTTGAAGGCAAGTTACATTATGCGAATGGGAAGAATGCATATTATTCTCCAGGTACGATATTCTGGGATCAAGCCCAGCTCAAGGAAGTCATCGGCCTTGCGAGGAGCCACGAGATAAACCTTTTCATATCCGAAGGCAAGCTCTTCAAGGTGCGAGAGGAGGTGCCTGCCAATGTGCGCGTCTACGATTGGATTACTCCATCAGAATTGGATAAACTGATCCCTGAGATGGACTTGGTAATCGCACAAGGGGGCCTCGGATTGACCACCAGATCTATTAGGTCAGGTGTTCCTTTGTTAGTTGCGCCAGTAATGCCAGGCAACTTCCCCCAGGCAGTCAAAGTAGGCAGGTATGGAAATGGAATCAGCCTATTCATGAATGACATAAACATGAATTCTGCTTTTGAAGAGATTTTATATCAGAACCCGGCACGATATAAGTCAAAGGTAGTTCAGTTGAGAAACGAATTTGACCAGCTGGGCGGATCCTCAAAGGCGGTTGAGCTGATCAAAGAGCTCGCTTATTCGCATTCTTCGTGAATAACTTTCTTATGATCGGGAATAAAAATAATATCAAGACTAGCCCGATCACTCCTATGCTGGTGATGATATACGTTGCAGGGAAAGAATAAGCCACAGATACCTGGCTTAATCCATAGAATAATATCCCTGCGCCTATGGCTTTTATTTGGTTATTTATGGACAGTATGGTGGCCCTGTGCTTGGTCTTGATATTCTCATGGAGATTTGATTCAACTATTACCATCAGATACCCTGTTATGATACCGGTCACTATGAAGAATAACAGCCCCCAGTAAGGCACCAAGAGGCTGTGCAGGAAGATCAATAGCCCGAAAATGATCCCTATGAAAAAAAGCGATCTTTTCCCTCCGATATTTTTCTCTATCCTATGCGCAGCTTTTGAGGATAATGCGCTCACTAAGGCCACAAGAGCTGAGAACACCCCTATCGCGGCTATTGGAATAGAGATTTTCTGCAGGTAAAGGGACCATGAGGAATGCACGTAATCCAGAACAGAGAATATGATCAGGGAGAAGAAGATGAAGAACCTGATTTTTTTATTCTTGGACGCAATCTTGAGTGCGGATGATATGTGATTGAGATATCTTTTGAATGAAACAATTCTTCTGGTAAGGTTCACCTCTTTCATCAGAAGTATGATGAACAGGCAGATGAACATGAAGAAGAGGCCCACAATCGCGGCCAATCTGAAATATATCGAGAACAAGAAAGCGCCTAGCGGGAAGAAGACAGCTATCCCTATGTAGAACATGAAATGCCGTTTCCCGTTGATCTTTTTAAAGTCCTTTTCTAGGTTTATGGCCTTGACTGAGTCATAGAGCAACGATGAATCCGTCCCGCTCTGGAAAGAGTAGGCTGCTGCTCCGAAAATTTTAGCGACTAAGAACATCCAGAAGCTATTCGCGAAGATGTATATCCCGTACTGCGTTATTTGGGCGGCTTGGGAGATTATCAGGGTGTTTTTTCTCCCGATAAAATCCGCGAGGGCTCCGCTAGGGATCTCTAGCAGAAAGGTAAAAAGCATCCAGATGGCCATTATCTTCAGATATTCGGAAAATGTCAATCCTGCGGCCATGAAGAATAATGGTTCGATGACTACCAGCAAGTCCCCCCATTTGAAGAACCTGAACCAATTCAGTTTTGCAATGTTGGCCCGAATCGCTAGTTTTTCCGAAGGATGCATGAGTGGTGATAATCCCAGTATATTTATAAAGTTTTATAAATCCAGAAATATTCTTACTAAATAAGAGTAACTATTATAAATAAGATGCAATTCTACGCTCGAATGATGGCTCCCTCATTAATATGCATGTGCGGCGTGCCCGGATCTGGAAAAACAACCATAGCGAATAAGCTCAAGCAGGATCTGGGAATGATTGTATTAAATCCCGCTAAGTTCAGGACAACACATGTTCCGCTTTCCATTTCAGAATCCCCTATTGTAGACGCTGAATGGTATGGTGCCGCAGAAGAATTCCTTAAGAGCGGAAAATCTGTGGTTATGGACTCGACATTCCACAGGAGGATAAAAAGAGAGAAATTATACTTGTTCAATGAGGGGTTAAGGCATGATTTGATGTTTATACACTGCGTTTGCGATTCCAGAACAGCCATGAAAAGATTAAAATATCAGCAGGAGATAGGACAAAAAACTTTTTATTGTGACATCTCTGATATGGTTCTTGCCTACAGCAAAACATACGAGGATATATTGGAGGACCCTCAAAAACCTCCTATTATAAGATTTAACAGTGAAACTGGCGCTATTAGTAAATTTAATTATGATGGGTCCGAACTTTTCAATAGGATCACAGCAATCCTATCAAAGTAATATGCTTTTCTATTAGGATCGGCTGTAAGAAGAAAATAATACGCCACGGCCCAGATTTATAATTTAACCTTTTCTCAACAACTTCTAGAACTTAAAAAACATAAAACAAAAACAATAAATTAATAAACCTTCTCGCTAGATATTAGAGTAAATAATGAGTTATGAGTGTTTGAGTGAAAAAGAGGCGAGGGAGAAGCTTGCAGAGTGTGGCTTCAATGAGATAAAAGAGATGGCTCATGTTTCTCCTCTGCACATCCTTGTAAGGCAGGTGAGGAAGAACATAGTAGTTTATTTGCTGTTATTCTCAATCATAATATCTTTTTTTGTCGGCAAGATAGTCACTGCTTTTACCATTGTGGGAGTTCTGATTGTGGTGATTTTTGTAGGCTTTTTCCAGGAAAACAAGGCAGAGCGTGCTATTGCCGCGCTGAAGAGAATGATTATGCCTGTCTCCATTGTCATCCGTGGAGGAGTTGAGAAGGAGATTCCGACAAAAGAGATTGTGCCAGGAGACATAATTCTTTTGAGGACTGGCGAGAAAGTTCCTGCCGACAGCATCATCCTTGATGAGAAAGAGCTTAGAATGAATGAATCGGTGTTGACAGGCGAATGCAAGGAGATACATAAGACTGCGGCTGAGGATCAGAGTGATTGCAAAGATATTAATATAGTTTTTATGGGGACTTTTGTGACAAGCGGAAAAGCCACAATCAGAGCAGTTCATACAGGCATGAACACAAATTTTGGAAAAATAGCAGGCATGATATCTGCTGCTGAAAAAGATCTTCCTTTGCAGGGAAAGGTTAATAGGCTAATGAAATATATGATTTTCGCAGCCATTCTAGCATCTCTGCTAACAGGGACTATAATGATATTGAGAAATCTCCCTTTCACATATACTCTTTTTGTCGAAACTCTGATGGTAGCTCTAACTCTTTCTGTTGCAGCTTTTCCAGAAGGATTTCCTGTTGTTCTAATAACAGCCCTTGCTTCAGGAGCTCACAGGATGGCTGGGAAAAACGCGATAGTCAACCGAATGTCAATTATAGAAACATTGGGAGAAACAACCATAATATGCTCGGACAAGACAGGCACCATTACCACAGGAGAGATGACTGTCAAGAAGATTTTCTCTGACAATAAGATGATAGATGTTGGCGGAGTCGGCTATGAAGGCCATGGAGACTTTACCTGTGAGAATAAGAAAATAATGCCTGATAAAAATCCATCCCTAAGCCTTATTTTTAGGGCTTCTGTGCTGTGCAACGATTCAAGGATTGAGAGAAGAGGCGATGACAAGCAATTTGTTGCTTATGGCAGTCCTACTGAATCAGCTTTGCTCGTGTTCGCATCAAAGATTGACATGTACAAAGAAGATATGAAGGCAAAAAGAATTGAGGAGATTCCTTTCAGCTCTGAGCGCAAGATGATGTCTGTTCTGGTGAAAGAAGGGAAAAATAATTTTGTCTATGCGAAAGGAGCTCCGGAAGTGCTCCTGAAAAAATGCAAGTTTATCAGGGTCAATAGCAGGATAATTAAGCTCACCAGTAAAGAGCGGAAAAAAATTCTTGCAGCAACCCATAAACTGGCAGGCCAGAGTTTTAGGACAATAGCACTTGCTTATAAAATTTCAAAGACCACATACACAAAAAAGATAGAGGAAAGCTTAGTCTTTCTAGGAGTGTTGGGGCTTGATGATCCCCCTAGAGAAGAAGTAAAAGAATCCATCTCATTGTGCGCCACTGCGGGAATAAAAGTTAAGATGATAACAGGCGACAACAAAGAGACTGCAAGAGCCATAGCAGAGCAGATAGGATTGAAGGGCGGAATACTCTCAGGGGAAGAGCTTGATGAGCTCAGCGATGAAGAATTGTCAGAGCAAATCGATGGTATTGTGATATTTGCCCGTGTCAGGCCAGAGCATAAATTAAGGATAGTGAAAGTCCTAAAGCAAAAAGGAGAGATAGTCACCATGACCGGCGACGGAGTCAACGACGCGCCTGCATTAAAAGAAGCGCACATAGGGGTTGCCATGGGAAAAAATGGGACTGATGTTTCAAGAGCATCAGCAGACCTGATACTGAAGAATGATCATTTCTCCACTATAGTTGATGCTGTGAAAGAAGGCCGCACCATATTTTCCAACATTCAGAAATTCTCTGCTTATCAGCTGTCAATCAATGTGGCTCAGATAGGGCTGGTATTCTTGTCAGTCCTCTTTGGTTTGCCTTTGCCACTTGTTGCCATACAGATACTGCTCATGAACATAATATCTGATGAGATAACAGCAATCACTCTCGCATTCAACCCTTATTCAAAGGATGTGATGAACATAAAGCCAAGGAAAAAAGTTCCTCTCATAAACAAGTCTCAATTTCTTATGATAATAATATCAGGATTGGTCATGACTGCAGGAGCATTATTTGTTTTCAATTATATACATATAGTCAAAGGAGAGCCTGTGATTATGGCAAGGACAACAGTCTTTATCACTATGTCTTTTTTTGCCATTGCCAACGCATTCAACTTCAGGTCATTTAGGAAGACTGTCCCGAAGCTCAATCTTATGGGGAATGAGTATTTGATGATTGCTTCGTTAATCTCTCTGCTAGTTTGCTTCATAGCGATATATACTCCTTTGCATTCAGTCTTTGAGATGGTTCCGGTAAGGAATTCATATTGGCTGCTCGCAATTGTGACATCACTCAGCGTAATTATAGCTATGGATTTAATCAAGACAATCTACAAGAAACACCCTGCGTTCGTCCATCATACATGAGGATTTGTTCTAGAATCTTATAAGATGAAATCTTAGGAGAAAAAGCGCCACGGCCCAGATTTGAACTGGGGATTCCCTTGCGAGAACAGGATTAGCAATCTTTCGCCAAAAGAAGGATTCCTTCCTCTGTCTGCGCTATACCAGGCTAAGCGACCGTGGCATCGAAGTCTGGTTTATGCTAATCTTTAAGGGACAAACTTCGCGAATTTTTTTAAATGTTTCGGATTATTGGAGGAAATACGGTTTATCAAGGAGAAAACCATGTTTTTGCCAGAAATGCATATTTTAAACTCAGGATGCCCGGACTCTCTCTTAATATCCCACTTATTTGGCTTGATATCAATCTGTTCCAGTAATAAACAGATATCGTCTCTCAATTGCCTTGATATCGATGAGAATTCGATTTTTGGATAATCAGCAATTGTTTTTTTATTGATCCTCTCGAACCTCATACAGCCATCTGTATCAAAGTAACCTCTTAAAAAGGCTTTTTTTATAGGATTTGTCGCGCTCCTTATATCTTCCGGAACCCTGATATTCAGTTTTTTACCAGGCTTTATTCCAAATTCTATGATTGTATTAATCAATTTCTTATTGCACGTTTGTATGCCGTAACAACCGTTCTTGCCTCCCGATCGAAACTTCGGCTTTTTTTCCAATCCAAACAGTTTATTCAAAAGAGGAAACACATGCTGATTATAGTAATATTTTTCTTTTAAATCACCTCTTTGTTCCCAAACTAACGATTTAGAATTAGTTCTGTAGAGAGTTCCATCTCATATGTGCATACCTATAAACTCTGCGAGTTCCGGAGTTAATTTTGTTTTCATAAAAACCCCTGATTTTTTGAACCAGCAAACTCTGTTTGATCGTTTCACCTGATGAAAATCAAAATTAGCGTAAGAACGAGCGTTTATAATGTTTACGTAGGAATGTTCAGTGCGCTATACAAGGATAAAAGGGCAAAATATTAAAACCTCCTTGTTTCCTCGCTCTGGCATGAAGAAAGCTGCTTTTTTATTACTGCTCCTGCTATTGCCTTGCCTTGCCGCAGCCCAGCGAGATGAGCTTTTTGAGTATCATGCCCTTAACCTCAGGCTTGACATCTCGAACGACCTTAAGGTTAAGCCTGTCAGCAGCGATTTCTATCTCAGCCAGGTGACTGCGACATTAGCATGGTATCCTGTGGATGATTATCGCCAGAAAATTGAGTCCATAACCACTGAGCCCATGGCTGATTTCAAGGAAGGTGATGGCTTTGTCTTCATATGGGAGAACCCGAGCCGGAGCAGCTTTGAGCTGAAGGAAAGTGCGAAGCTCACAGCAAAGAATGAGTTCCTGAAGATCAGCAAGAAAGTGCCTTTCCCAATCAAGGACCTTGATCCAGAGATAGCAGGCTATCTCAAGACTCAGGAGATTATAGATACCAATGACGACATCAAATCATTAGCCTCCAGCCTTGTGAAAGGTGACTATGATCTTTTCTCAGCAACCTCTAAGCTTGCAGAATGGGTTGAGGACAATGTAGAATACAATCTCACCACAATGACCGCGGACGCATCGCAGAAGGCCAGCTGGGTGCTGGTCAACAGGAAAGGTGTGTGTGATGAGCTCACAAGCCTTTTCATCTCAATGTGCAGGAGCGTAGGCATACCTGCAAGGTTTGTCACAGGCATCTCTTATTCTAATATTAATCTGCAGAATGATGGCTGGGGGCCCCATGGCTGGGCAGAGGTATACTTCCCAGGCTATGGTTGGGTGCCTTTTGATGTCACATACAAGGAGTTGGGCTATGTCGATGCCACCCACATAAAGTTGAGGGCCACTGCTGATGCAAGGGAGACCAGTGTGGATTACACCACCAGAGGCAACGGCGGAGAGATGATTCCAGGCCCTCTTGAGACAAGCGTGGCTGTCATAGGCAAGGATTATAGGCTTGAGCCTATCGTTGACATCAGTCTAGAGGTGAAGAAAGCAGAGGTCGGATTCGGGTCGTACAATCTTATCATAGCCACTGTGAAGAACCTCGAGGATTATTATGTTGCAGGAGAGCTTTTCATTTCAAAGGTTACTGAGATGGATATTGTCAGCGAGCCGAACATAGATTTCTGGCTTGCCCCTCTCCAGGAGAAGAGGCTTTATTGGCTTGTCAGAGCCAGTCCTGACCTTGACCCTTCATTCACATATACCTTTCCTCTCAGGGTGAGAAATTCTCGAGGAGAAGAGGCCTCTGCAAGCTTCAAGGCCAGCAGGGATGGGAAAATATTCTCTGAGAATTATATGCAGACATTAATAGAGCAGTTGAAGCCGGCAAAGCCCTACGCTGACAAACTTTTGATAAGCTGCAGCTCTGATAAGAAAGAGCTCTTCCTATCAGAATCTGTGCGAGTAAATTGCATGGTGAAGAACAACGGAACCACCTCCCTGAACCAGCTCAGGGTATGCCTGGAGAATGACTGCTCGCTCACAAGCATAGACCCATCCAAGACCGCGAATTTCGATTACAGGACCAAGTTCGAGACCCTGGGAGTCAAGACTCTCACCTTCAAGACAGAGAACAGCCTTGTCGACAACGAGTATTACATAGTTATAGATGTGCAGGACAAGCCGCTGATCGAGATATACAACCTTTCCTACCCAGAGACCATTAGCTATGGTCAGGGTGGCGAGGTGATAATAAGCATGAGGCGCAAGTCAGGCAGCCAGCCGCAAAACATCAAGGTCTCATTGGACCATGAGCTTATAAGCCATGAATGGTCTCTCTCAAAGCTGGAATCAGACTATGAGTTCAAGATCCTGATCAACGGAGCAGACCTTGCTCTTGACAAGAATGATTTCGCGATAAAAGTGATATATCAGGACATCAAAGGGAACAACTATCAGATCGATCGTAAGTTCTCGATAATGCTCAACAACCCTTCATTCTTCCAGCGCCTGACAATAAGGATGAACATCCTGGACCGTAAGATGAGCATCTGGCTCTCAAAGCTCTTCAATAAGATTTAAATAACCCTCAAGAATACTTCCTTCTCATGCCTAAGAAAACAAAGGAAAACAATAGCAAGACATTATCGCAGGCAAAAGCCGCAAGGCTGGTGCCTGACACTAGCATAACTATAGAGGGCATCCTATCAAAGAAGATCGAGAAGAAAGAACTCTCTCCCAAGCAGATCATAGTTCATGAGTCTGTCATGGCAGAACTGGAGAGCCAGGCCAATAAGAACAAGGAGACAGGATTCCTCGGCCTTGAAGAGGTGAAGAAGCTCAGGGAGCTCAGCACAAAGCACGGCTTTGAAGTCGTGTTTAAGGGTAGTAGGCCTACTGATTTTGAGATAAAGCATGCCAAGACAGGAGAGATAGATTCTGTGATAAGGCAGCTGGCATCAGATGAGAAAGCCACTCTTGTGACCGCTGACAAGGTGCAGGCCTTGGTGGCCGAGAGCAAAGGCATCAGTGTAATACTTTTTGAGTTCGAGGATGAAGATGAGTCTCCACTTGTCCTTGAGAAATACTTTGACAGCAGGACCATGAGCGTCCACATACGTGAGAAATGCTCGGTAAAGGCCAAGAAGGGATTGCCTGGCGACTGGGAATACGTCGAGGTCGCTCCTGAAATACTGGACCGGGAGGCAGTCAAGGATCTGGCAAAATCCATAACAGAGGAGGCGAGCTCAAGGACCGATGGATTCATAGAGGCAGACAGGAAAGGGTCTACCATAATCCAGCTGTCAAATTATAGAATTGTCATAACAAGGCCTCCATTCGCAGACGGCTATGAGATAACAGCAGTAAGGCCTATAAAGAAGCTAAGCCTTAAGGAATATGATCTCAACGAAAAGATCCTCAGCAGGATTGATGAGAGCGCAGAAGGGGTGCTGATAGCAGGAGCCCCGGGCCATGGAAAGACAACATTCGCGCAGGCATTGGCAGAGCATTACCTTGCCAAGAGAAAAGTCATCAAGACCATAGAGTCACCAAGGGATCTTTCGCTAGGCAATGAGATAACACAGTATTCTATGAACTATGGCTCAAGCCAGGAGATACATGACATACTATTGCTCAGCAGGCCAGACTACACAATTTTTGATGAGATGAGAAACACAGAGGATTTCAGGTTGTTCTCAGACCTTCGCCTCAGCGGAGTTGGCATGATAGGAGTTATACATGCCACCAATCCGATAGATGCCATCCAGAGATTCATCGGCAGGATAGAGCTGGGAGTGATCCCTCATGTCATCGACACAGTCATATTCATCAGGAACGGAGTCATAAACAGGATATTCTCAGTCGGGCTCCAGGTTAAGGTGCCAAGCGGCATGATGGAAGCAGACCTTGCAAGGCCAGTCGTCACAGTGAATGATTTCAATACAGGACGCCTTGAGTTTGAGATCTACAGCTACGGAGAGGAGACTGTTGTTGTGCCTGTGAGAGCAGAGCAGAGGTCGCCTGCTCAGAAGCTAGCTGAGGAGAGCATAAGGCGAGAGATGATGAAGCATGTAAGCAAGGCCCAGATAGAGATGGTCTCTGACAACAGGTGCAAGGTCATAGTGCCTGTAGGAGAGAAAGGACGCTTAATAGGGCATCAAGGCCAGAACATACAATCATTGGAAGAAAAGCTAGGCCTCGGGATTGATGTGGTAGAGGAGGATGAGAAGCGCGCAGGCAAGCGCGAAGAGAGGCAAGGTACCATTCCTTACCAGATCAGGGTTGATGGAAAGAATATAATGCTGGCATTAAGGCCTGAGGATGCCAACAAGGAAGTTGATATCTATCTAGGAGATACTTTCCTGCTATCAGCCACTGCCTCAAAGAAGAGCATGATCAAGATCAGCAAGCAGCACGGCATAGGCCGCACCATTCTAAAGACCATTCACGCCGGCGAGAAGCTCGAGATAAGAGGAGAATGAGATTTCTTATTTGCTCTTGATCAGGAGCATAAATCGTCATCTGTCTTTTGCAGAATACAAATCTATAAAAAGGAAGCTTCTACACTCTTTTTTTTAATGCGAACAATGGCTGAACGAAGGAAGAAGATTCCAGGTTCTAGATGTTCGTCCCCATCCGCAGCAAAAGAGGCGAGCAGTCATAGGAATATACTAAACAGGTGGTATGGATGAGAAAACCTTGGTTCGGCACACACATAATATCAATGGAAGACCTGACAAGAGAAGACCTTGATAGGATCCACATGGTCACAGAAGAGCTTCGTTCTGATTTCCTGAGAAGGAATTTCAGCAAATGGGATAACTTGCTTTCCAAATATAACGTCGCATCTGCTTTCTTTGAGAACAGCTCAAGGACGAGGCTGAGCCACAGGCTGGCGGCCAATTATCTTGGCGTGGATAATTCAGACGGATTCTATGGCCCGGAAGGTACTTCGCTGCAGAAAGGAGAGTCATTGCACGATACAATCAGGATGCTGATCGGCTACGGCAACAACATAATCGTCATGCGCCATGCAAGCGAAGGGTCTGCGCGATGGGCCGCTGATGTCGTCGAGATAGCCCTCAGGGATGATCTTGAGAAGCTAGGGATCGACAGGAGCCCTGTGGTGATTGTCAACGGCGGTAGTGGAGCAGAGCAGCATCCGACGCAGGTGATACTAGATTCCTATGTCATCAGGATGAGGAGAGGCACAATTGACGGCCTCAACATAGGATTTTTTGGTGATATAAAGAACAGCAGGGTCGCCAACTCATGGTTCTCTGCGATGAGGCTTCTCAAGGACTCGACTCTTCACCTAGGATTCCCAGAAGGGTTCGGCCCTGACCATGACACTTTTGGCAGGCTGAAAGACAGGGGAATACATGTCGAGACTTATGACTCATTGGATGGATTGAAGAATGTTGACGTACTCATACAGCTCCGGCCTCAGCTCGAGAGGATGAACGACCTGGAGCAGAAGATGTTCACGACAGAATGGTCTATCACCCCTGATGTCGTGAATGCTTTTGTCAGGAATGATGCGATGATACTTCATCCTTTGCCAAGGAACAAGAACAATCTTGAGCTTGCGATGGGAGTCGACAGGATGCCCCAGAGCTTCTACTTCCAGCAGGAAAGCCTCGGCCCGTTCACAAGGGCCGCGACATTCGCTCTCATATGCTCAGAGTACGGCAAGACCCAGTTCAGGGAAGGGTCGAATGAGAAGCTTGACTTTAGCATCCTAGGAAAATTAGTGGAAAGGATAAGAGATGAAGCTAGCCCGGATGAGAGGCGCAGGAAAGTAGGATTGATTGAAGGCAATGGGGTTGTAATAGACCACATCCCTGCGGGCGATGCCATGAAGCTGGTCCAGCTCTTAAAGATAAGTAAATTTCCAGTCTATATAGGAAGCAATCTGCCTAGCCATCAGTCGATGGGCAGTAAGGACTTGCTGAAGTACGACGGTCTTGGGAATCTTGACCCTGATTCCTTGGCAAGGATAAGGCTTTTTGTTCCTGATGCGACAATAAATTATATCAAAGGCGGAGCTGTTGCTCAGAAATTCCGATATGAGCTGCCAGAGCGCATAGGGGATGTTGTGAATTGCGCCAACCCTAGGTGCACCACCAGCCATGACCAGAATGAGCATGTGCCGCAGAAGTTTTATGTGGTGAATTCTGTGACGCCAGAGCTCAGGTGCGCCTACTGCGACAGGATTACCAGGCCTACGAAGAGGCAGCCGATGCCTACCCGGGTCAAGTGAGAGGTTCAAATTTTTTTCTTTTTTCATACTTAACAATTCTTTTATCATATTTTTGAGCAAAATATTTAAACCATCAGCCCCTCTTCCTGTGTGAAATGTTGTCAGCTCAGTTCATAAGGGATAATGTGGAGCTCGTCAAGAACAACATGGAGAAGAAGTTTCTTGACAGCGGCATAGTAGATGATTTTCTCAGCTCTGACTCTGAGTGGAGAAAACTGACTCGCCAGGCAGAGGACTTGAAGCATGAGCGCAACAAGGTTAGCGAGCAGATCAATGCAGCAAAGAAGAGCGGAAAGGATGTCACTCCCTTAATAGCAAAGGCAAAGGACATCCCTCAAGAGATAAGATCATTGGAGGAGCAGCAGGAGAGGCTGCAGGCAAAGTCAAAAGAGCTCCTATCAAAGATTCCTAACGTGATGCATGATTCCGTCAAGCAGGGCAAGGATGCCAGCGAAAACCTTGTAATAAGGACCGTGGGACATCCTAAGAAATTCTCATTCCCTGTCAAGAACCACGTCGAATTGGCAGAAGGGCTTGGCATAGCTGACTTCGATGCTAGCGCAAAGATATCAGGCAACGGATTCTACTTTCTCGAAGGAGAATTAGCTCTCCTGGACCAGGCATTGATTAGGTTCGCCATAGATTTCATGCATAGGAAAGGCTACCGCTACATTGAGACCCCGCTGATGATAAAGCATGACGTGCTCGCAGCAGCCACAGACACCAACGCCTTCCGTGACTCAATATATTCTGTCGAGGGAGACGACACCCTCTGCCTCATAGGCACCAGCGAGTATTCGATGCTAGGAAGATATATGGATACTACATTCCAGGAGCAGGAGCTTCCAAAGAGGATATTCTCCTACAGCATGTGCTTCAGGAAAGAAATTGGCAGCCACGGAATAAATGAGAAAGGACTATGGAGGACTCACCAGTTCAACAAGGTCGAACAGTTCATCTTCTGCAGGCCAGAGGAATCATATGATTATTATGAGGAGCTCCTCAAGAACTCAGAGGAGATAATGCTTGCATTGGAGATGCCCTACAGGATCGTCGAGTGCTGCTCAGGAGACCTGTCTGCCTGGAAATCAAGGAGCGCAGACATAGAGGTGTGGAGGCCTACTGTTGATGGTTACGGGGAGATAATGTCTCTCAGCAACTGCACAGACTATCAGGCAAGGGATCTTAACATAAGGCTCGTCCGAAAAGACGGGAGCAGAGAAGTGGTCCATACATTGAACAACACAGCATTGGCCACCTCAAGGATGCTGGTCGCAATACTCGAGAACTACCAGAACGAGGATGGAAGCATAACAGTGCCGAGAGCATTGGTGCCTTACATGCAGGGGATAAAGAAGATTTCTAAGAAGAAGTGAGGCGAGGGCGCAGGATCCTGAGTGTGGCTACATATTTTAGTGATATATGATTGTTTTCAGATAAAACACGCGAATGTTTGTAAGAAATTAAATATTTTTATATTTGTTGATTATACAAATTTTGTTTTTTATATCTGCGGCTTTTGTTCTTCTGAATCTCATGTTCATTTATACAACTTAAATCAGGTAATTCTAATTAATCTCGTTGAGCCAGAAATCTCCGCACTTTAGTACGGGGATTCGCAAGAACCCTGCGTGGTCGAGCATAGCAATGCGAGACCTATGGTAGTTCACAAATGATTGACACTTTTTGATTCTAATTGTTTTCTTTTTCGGTAACCCCAAATAGCAGTCGCAGAGATTACTGTGATGGTTGTTGGTATTGTTGATTCTTCTGGTTTTGGAGTTCCTTTCAAATTATGCATTCCATAAGTTAATGATATGGAGATTAATGACGGGAACAATGACTGAAGCAATTATTGCTTTTGTTTTATTTATTCCGTAGCAGTTGAAAATCTACAATAATTAATTACTGCGTTGACAGAGTATATGTCTGAAAGACAAATAAGCTTAAATGTTTTTGTATTAATTCATCCATCTGACTAACTCAGAGAAACCTGTGAATAATAGTAATATCAAAGACGCTTAAGTTTTTGGTATCTTCTGTGTATATCACGCATAGTTTCAGAAAGTCCTTCATCAATTAGATACTTATCAGTAAACGGCACAGTCCTGTTCCAACCTTTTTGTTCAATTTGAACTCTAAATTCTATGGACCCAGAATAAATAGGACATGTTCCGTCATACTCCAAAGAGTCCCAATCCCGGCGGGTTTCTGCTACCATGGAGGACATATCTCCCTCCTTAATATTATACTTAGCGTAATGTACCGCCGTACAATTCTTAATATTACCAAGAACATCAATAGTTAAGAATCCTCTGCACTTTCCAGGGATGACGTGTTGAATATACAGTTCATCTTCGTCCAGAATCAGATTCTTCACTAATTCATTTTGATATAACGCCTCGCTTGAAGGGATCAAGTCAGGATTCGGATTAGGTCCACAGGGTATGAATTCTAGGTACACTACCATGATTGCTCCTTTGTTTCTATTTTCTTTAATAAACTCTTTGCTGAAGATTTCCTGTGCAGTGGTGCTTGTCACCAGGGATGTGAATGCCCAAGGAACGCCTTTTTGATGAAGAATTTCTCTCGCTCGTATGGTTTCATCAAAACTTCCTTTAGATTTTAAATAATCGTGAGTCTGTGCAGATGTACCGTTGATACTTAAGCACGGAATCAGGTTTCCAAGCCCTGAAAGTTTATCTGTATAAGCTTCATTAAGTAAACTACCATTTGTGAGCATAAAAAATACCATGTCTGGATTTTCTTCTGCAATACTTATAACCCTAGCATCTAATGTAGGTTCACCACCAGTATAAAACACCCACTTGTAATTAGTTCTAGCCCAATCAATAGTCTGATATAGTATACTCGTGTCCATAACCTCCCCTCCATCAGATTGCGAGTAGCAAATATCACATGATTTATTGCATTCTTTTGTTATTTCAACAACCAAAACTCCGCTTCTACCATCTTTATTTATGCCCTGTTCATAGACTCTGAAATCTGACCGAACAAAGGCTTCCCTGGTTTTTGGATTATCCGTTAATCTCGTAATTTTTAATATGCTTTCCAATAGCTTAGGTCTGGATTTTTCTTCAACCCCGGATTTTACAAGAAGATTCATCAATAAAGGGCTTTGATTCTGTAATGCTCGGGATGTTTTGTCCTGTATGAAGGTTATTACCTGTTCAATTCCCATTTTCAATAACTACTGATGCGCTCAATTATTTTTTCAAATATTCGTAGTTTCCTAGAATGAAATGCTATGTATTTATAAAGATTGCGTATGATACCCACTCTCTAGTGATAACTTTTAGTAAAATTTATATATGAACTGATAATTGCGAGGTGTTATGCCCCAAGAAAGATTATCCATAGTTGATATGGTGTCATTACTGACAGCAGGTTATGCTAATCTTAGTGGATACTATCGAGTGGCAAATAATATCAATGTATTTCCCGTTGCAGATGGTGATACAGGTAATAACATTAAAACAACCCTGGAAGGAGTTTTAAGCGAATTAACACCTGAGGAGTCGATGGATCGCTTCCTAAACCGTGCAGCACATCTATTTTCTAAATATGGACGCGGGAATTCCGGCAAAATCTTGTCCCTTTTTTTTCAAAATTTCTTCACAAGTTTAAATTATGAAAGTGATTCTATTAGGTTAGAAGATTTTGTTGCAGCAGCTGACTTCTCTATAGATAAAACATGGGATATTTTATCTGAGTCTGGTTTTCGGCCACGAGAAGGCACGATATTAACTACAATTAAGTCGGCCTTTGAAAATATTGATACGGCTGCGGATTTGGTAAATGGCTTTAGCACAATTTACGAAGGCTCAATCCGCGGACTTGAAGCTACTATTGAAAAAAATGAAGTATTGAAGAGAAACGGAGTTGTAGATTCGGGAGGATTATGTTTTGTATACATGGTTGAAGGCATGTATAATCATTTGAGCAGAAGCAATCTGCATTATGATAAATACGATAATGTTAGTATCACAAATATACAACCTTCAGATTCACAAGCTGATTATTGTTTTGAATTCAATATTCGAGTAGAAGTTTCGGTTGAAGAACTCGGAAGAAAGCTAAATGAAATTGGAGAAAACGGGCTTCTTCTTAGACTAAATGAAAAAGACCATAACTGCCATGTTCATATAACTGGAGCTAATCTTCAACTATTATTAAATTATTTAACTGACAGAAACCTAATTTTGCAGGATTTTAAGCTTGATAATTTTGGAGAAGCGGATCAGGATCAAACCATCTCTGAACATCCTGAAATAACTGGAACAAGACCTGCAGTTATTGTTAATACTTATTATTCCATTCCAGCTGCCATTAGTAGTTTGCCACATATATTTGTTATTGATGGTTATATCCAGATTGGAGATGAAGTGTATAAAAATAGCAAGGTAACTACAGATATGCTTGAGGCTGCATTAGAAAAGAGCTTAAAAGTTACAACTTCTCATCCTACTCTGGCAGATTTTGAAGACTTATTTAGTAGAATTCTTTCTGAGGGTTATGATTCAATTTTATCCATTACTCAAAGTTCTAGAAGTAGTGGGGCCCATAATACGGCGCAAATTGCAGCTATGACTTCAAAACATTCTGATAGAATACTTGTTTTTGATAATGGTCAGGCTAATGGCACAAATACAGCATATATCAAGGGTGTTTCTGACAAACTAAGAGGTGGGTTGTCGTTCACCAGTTTACTAGATTATGTTACTCAATGTGTGTCCAAAACCAGAATGTATTTTGCAGCTGATGGGGGAGCATTATCAGCAAGAGGTTATTTGTCCAGTGCACAAAGAAGTCTGGTTTCAAATTCAAATATCACATTATTTACCTATGAGAGTGGCCTTGTTAAAGTAGCAGGGGTAGTGCCTTCAGAAGAAAAAGCAAGTGATTTCTTTCTTGATATGATTAGAAAAGATCTGTCGGGAGGGAATAAACAAATGACTATAGGTATTAGCAATAATAACGGGTCTGACTTTTTATCGAGATTTGATGATAAAGTCAGAGCAGAATTTGGCACTTCAATATCAGAGCTATATCTTAATCCCTTGCCACCTACTGTGCGTTTAAGTCTAGGTAAAAACGGATTTGGAATAGTATACATGATTGGTGAAAATGGACTTTGAAAAGTTTTATGGATTAAGGTATGCCGAAACAAATGAGGATCTTGAATTAGTTGTTGCCACCTTAGACACTAAAAAAGGAAACAATTTGGTTGGAGTAGCAAGTTCAGGAGATGTCTTATTCACAGTCCTTGCTGAAAGTCCTTCAGCAGTTATGGGTATTGATTTGAATGTGCATCAAATAGCTTATTGTGAATTAAGAAAAGCTGCTTTTAGAAAATTAACTTTAGATGAATACTGTTCATTCTTCGGATTTGAGGAATTTAGCGACAGACATGATATTCTCAGAATGCTATTAAAGGACATACCATCCGAGTATCACCCTGTTTTTGATGAACTTTTTGAAGATATTGCGGGGGGTATTGTAAATAGGAGTACCTTCTACTTGGAAATGCAGAGAGAATACCAAAAATTTGTCGGGGTTTTAAGGGAGTTAAGTATTGATCAAGGAGTAGCTGTAGGATTAAAAGGGAGTGAAGATGAGAGAGAATCGATTGCAAAACAAATAGGAGCAGCAGATGGTTTTTCACCAAATTTTAGGAAATATTTTAGAGTTG
>Ga0315276_10000332_pt1 | contig 39926 bp, 35 predicted proteins | sample YL17G05_0_MG_FD_204542 | JGI IMG/M metagenome (GOLD analysis project Ga0315276, IMG submission 204542) | Sediment microbial communities from Yellowstone Lake, YNP, Wyoming, USA - YL17G05_0 | ecosystem: Environmental > Aquatic > Freshwater > Lake > Sediment | place: USA: Wyoming | collected...
TTAGCCTTCTACCTTGATGACCGAGCCGGCCCCCTGTCCGCCGCCCACGCAGGCGCCGGTAAGGCCGATCTCCTTGCCACGCTTCTGCAACTCGTGGATGAGCGTCACGACCATGCGCGTGCCGGTGTTGCCTAGCGGGTGGCCGAGGGCCACCGCCCCGCCGTTGACGTTGACGATGTCGGGGTCGAGGCCAAGTTCACGGGTGGCGAGCGCGGCGACGCAGGCGAACGCCTCGTTCAGCTCGGCCAGGTCGACGTCCTTTGCCGTGAGGCCCGCCTTCTCGAGAGCCAGCCGGGCGGCCTTGGTCTCGCCGAGGCCCATGATCGCGGGCTCAACGGCGGCGGTCGCGTAGCTCACCAGCGTCGCGATCGGCTCGAGGCCCAGTTCGGCGGCCTTCTTGCGCGAGGTCACGACGACGGCGCTCGCGCCGTCGCTGAGGGCGGAAGCGTTGCCGACGGTCACGACGCCGCCTTCTTTGAAGAACGGCTTGAGCTTCGCCATCGACTCCAGGCTGGCGTCGCGGCGCGGGCACTCGTCGGTGTCGATGACCAGCGGGTCGCCCTTGCGCTGCGGGATCACCACAGGGACGATCTCGTCCTTGAAACGCCCGCCGTCGAGCGCCGCCACGGCGTTGACGTGGCTCCTGTAGGCGACCTCGTCCTGCTGCTCGCGGGTGATGCCGAACCGCTCGCTGAGGTTCTCGGCGGTCACGCCCATGTGGTAGTTGTCGAAGGCGTCCCAGAGGCCGTCCCACACCATGGAGTCGTACATCGTGTCGGTGGGCATGCCCATGCGGTAGCCGGTGCGGCCGTTCTGCAGCACCCACGGGGCGCGGGTCATGTTCTCCATGCCGCCGACCAGGAAGATGTCGCCCTCGCCGGCTTTGATGGTGTTGGCGGCCATCGCCATCGCCGAGGCACTGGACACGCAGACGCGGTTGAGGGTGATGGCCGGCACCTCGACGGGGATGCCGGCTTTGAGCTCGGCCTGGCGCGCGGTGTTCTGGCCCAGGCCGGCCTGGATGACGTTGCCGAAGATGACCTCTTCGAGTTGTTCGCCCTTGACCCCGGCGCGGGCGAGCGCCTCCTTCATGACCAGGGCGCCCAGGTCCACGGCGGGCGTCTTGGCGAAACCGCCCATGAAGCGGCCTTGCGCGGTGCGTACCGCAGCGAGGATGACGACGTCGTTGTCAGACACAGCTTCCTCCTCGTGTCGTAGCGCGTGTGGCCGCAACTCCCGTCGCGAGATCCACGCCCCGCTCCACGACCCATTGCTTGATGATCGACTGTGGCATGCTACCGCTTCACGCCTCTGCGTGACGGCGGACGACTTCTTGCGCCAGGAACGAAGCGACCTCGAGCGGCGTGGTGCGCGGCCCGAAGCCGGCGTCGTAGCCGAGCTCCTTGGCGAACGCGTTGTTGATGCGTGGTCCTCCGACCACGATCACGAAGCGTTCGCGCACGCCCTCGGCCTCGAGCAGCTCGATGAGCTGCGTGAGGTGCTGGACGTGGATGTTCTTCTGCGTGACGATCTGGCTCACCAGGATGGCGTCGGCGTCGCGCTCGAGCGCCGTCTTAAGGAGCTGCGCGCAGGGGATCTGCGAGCCCATGTTGAGCGCGTCCATCTCGGGATAGCGCTCCAGGCCGTAGTTTCCGGCGAAGCCCTTCATATTCATGATGGCGTCGATGCCGACCGTGTGCGCGTCGCTCTCGACGGCCGCGCCGACGACGCTCAGCTTGCGCCCCAGGTTCTCCCTGATGAGGGCGTTGATGGCGTAGTAGTCCATCTCCCTGATCTCGAGGTAGTCGCCCTTGACCTCGTCGGGGTCGATGCCGGTGTCGGTGCGGCCGTAGGCCACGTAGAACGTGTACTCGGGGTCGATGGCCTTGCACTCGGCGATGCCCACGGTGTGGAAGCCGAGCTTCTCCAGGAACTGCTTGCCGACGTCGGCGGCCTTGATCGAGTACGCGATCGGGAGGGTGAACGAGAACTGGATGACCCCGTCGTCACGAGTATCGCCGTACGGTCGTACTAGCATCAGTGCCCCCCTTCCTGGGCCGAGACTGACGCGCCGGGCGGCGGGCCGGCAGGCGCGCCGCTCATGCGGCCCTCGCGCAGCGCCGCGAAGAGCGGGTTGAAGTAGTCGGCGGCTACCGCGAAGACGCCTTCGCCGCCGCGCCCGCCCTTGGGATCGCGCTTGACGTCGGCGAACATGCCGCGCGATAGGGCCTCGAAGAGCCCGATCTCGCGAACCTCCTCGAGCTGCTCGGCAGCCTTCTTCAGCTGGTCGTTGGCGCGCTGCTCGATCATGCCGCCGGGCTTGAACGTGACCTCGTTCGCCAGGTCGCGACAGCTTTCGAACACGTACTTGGCGTTCTTGATGCTCAGGTAGCGGTCCTGGAGAAGTGGCGTGTGCAGGGCCTCCGTGAGCATGCCGAGCAGCATGATCTCCTGGCCGGTGAAGATGCCGGTGAAGTTGAACATGCCGTCGATGATGTGGCCGTGGAAGATGTCGCCCGGCATGTACTTGGTAGGCGGCATGTACTTGAGCGGGTAGCCCGGGAAGAGCTGCCGGACCAGCTGCGCATCGGCGATCTGGTACACGACCTGGTCCGGTTTGGCCGGGTCGATCTCAAAGGCGTGCCCGAGCCCGATCTGCCAGGGCTCCAGGTTGGCGCGCAGCGCGAAAGCCTCGTTGATGAAGTCGGAGCTGACCACCGTGAAGCCCTTCTCGAAGGCGTCGGCGGTGGTGAGGTAGTTGTCCTCCCCGGTGTTGATGATGATGCCGGCACGGGCGTTGATCAGCCGCGAGAGGTACTGGTCGACGAACGTGCGCTTCATGTTGATGTTGCGGAAGATGATGCCGTACATGGAGTCGTTGAGCATCATGTCGAGGCGCTCCAGCGCGCCCATGGTGGCGATCTCGGGCATGCAGAGACCGCTGGCGTAGTTGCACAGGCGGATGTAGCGGCCCAGCTCGGCGCCGACCTCGTCGAGGGCGGCGCGCATGAGGCGGAAGTTCTCCTGGGTGGCGTAGGTGCCGCCGAAGCCCTCCGTGGTCTCGCCGTAGGGCACGTAGTCGAGCAGGCTCTGCGCCGTGGTGCGGATGACGGCGATCACGTCGGCGCCGGCGCGGGCGGCGGCCTTCGCCTGCGCGGCGTCCTCGTAGATGTTGCCGGTGGCGACGATCACGTAGAGGTAAGGCTTCACGGGCTCGCCGACCTCCGCCACGAGCTCGTTGCGGCGCCGGCGGACGGCGTCGATGCGCGCGACGCCCTCGCGGGCGAGCTCCTCGGCGCGCGCCTCTGCGGCGGCGCGCCGCTCGCCCGGCACCTCCGCCAGGCCGAGCTCGCCGGCGGCCACGCCTTCCGCGGCCTGCTGGGCGCTCTTGCCGGTCTGCAGCATGAGGTCGACGAAGGGCCGCATGATGCCGCCCGGGAGCAGCTTGCGCGCCTGCTCCACCACGACGTTGACCAGCGGCACGTCGATCTGGTTGACGCCGGCGATGCCGAGCAGGCGCAGCGTGGCGCGCTCGGTGGTGTCGGTCGTGTGCTCCTCGATGTGTTGCTGGATGTCTTCGGCGATGGCGTCGGCGGCCGCGCGGGCGCGGTCGGCCAGGGCGCCGTTCAAGCGGAGCGCATCGTTCACTGCATCATCCTCTTTTCTTCAGAGAGAGACCACGTCGGACCGCCGCGCCTCGCCGGGCAGCGAGGCGCGGCCGCCCACGACGTCGAAGACAGGCACGCGGTCGCCCAGCGCGCCGGCGACCGCGTCGAAGAAGACCTTGGGCTGGTAGGGCTGCGGTACGCGGAACGGGTTCGCGGTAACGGCCAGCACGCGCAGCGGGGTGAGAACCTCGAGCGCGATGCCACGCTTGCGGAAGCGCTGCACTGAGGCCGCCGGCAGCACCAGCACGGTGGCGTCGCGCACCACGACGCGCAGCTCACGACGCGGGGGCAGCACGCGCGTGAAGTCGTCGACGAACTCCTGCGTGAGGGCGCCGCCGATGAACAGCGTGCGCGTGCCCAGCCGCTCGACCTCGCGGGCCACCGTGACGCCCTCCCCGACGACGCTGCTGAGCTCCAGCGGCGTGACCTCGCCGCGGTCGTCAAACGACAGGGCGCGTGCTCCCTGCGCCAGGTACGGCGCCAGCTGCTTGCTCGTCTCCTTCGACACCGCGGGCAGCAGCAGCACGTCGAGGGTCGCCGCGGTGGTCTCGAGCACGTCGCCCAGGGTGTCGCCGACTATGCCCCCCGTGGCGACCACGACGCCGTCACTCACGCGCGGCGAGGCGCTGCCGATGCGGTTGATGGCGCCGTCGACGAGCACCTGCTCGGCGCCGTGCGCCTGGAGACGCTCGATGGTCACGCGCAGCTCCGCCAGCGTCGTCGGGCCGCTGACCTCGACCTGGCCCTCGTTGCCGGCGCGGCCGATGATCACGCGCCCCAAGGGCGTGAGAAACGGCAGCTCCTCCAGCACCTCCATGGCGTAGCGCGAGCGCTCGAGCGAGCCTTGCGTGGTCGCCACGAGGGTCCCGGCCGGCGGCGCGATGCGCGGCTTGGCCAGACCGGTGAGGTGGTCGATACGCTCGCCGTCGAGGCCCAGAGAGGTGAGGCCGAACAGGTGCGGGCAGTTCGCCATGAGGGCGTTGACGACGGTGGTCTTGCCGGCGTTCTTCACGAGACCGATGACGGCCAGCGAGCGGCAGCCGGAGCCGGCGATGATGTCGTAGAGGGCGTCGACGGTGGCCGCGTCGGGACGCGCCTCGGCGCCGCCGCCGATCACTTCTTGCCTGCGGACGAGCGGCCCGCCGCGCGGACGGCGCGCGGCGGACGTGCGCCCGCCTCGTCGCCGTGCCGGATCTCCTTGAGGTAACTGAAGATCGTGTAGCGCGAGAGGTCGAGGGCCTCGGCGACCTGTTCGGCCGAACGCTTCACGAGGAAGGCGCCGCGCTTCTCCAGCCGCTTCACGACCTCCATCTTCTCCTCGCGCGTCATGGCGGCGGGCGTCTTGCCCATCTCGGCGAGGATCTTGGTGATCATGCCGGCCACGACCTCGCGGATGTCGGCGGCGAAGATCTCGCCCGCCTCGGGGGTGACGCTGCTGCCGAGGTGGCCGACCGCCGTCACGTTGGCGAGCGTGCGCTGCGCCTGGACGATCTCGGAGATGTCGAAGTTGAGGCCGAGCAGGCCGAACGGCTCGCCGGCTTCGTCGCGCAGCGTCACGGCGAGCGACTTGAGGATCTTGCCGTCGTGCGACGAGACGTACAGGCGTACGTCCTGCGTCTCGTCGGGGTTACGAAGGTTGCGGAGCATGCGGTCGGTGGGCACGTCGCCCACGGTGCGTCCGGTCACGGCGCCGTTCTCGATGGCGACGATGGAGTGAGGGAGCCGGCCGACGTCGTGGAGGACGACCTCGCAGTCTGGGCCGAACATCTCGGCCAGCCCCTGGACGACGGGGAGCAGCGCCTGCATGCGGGCGTCGAGCGGCTGCTTGAGCAAACGACCCTCCAGTCGCGGCGGCGTAGTACGGCGGCTCCCCAAGGCGCCGCTGCGACCTTGGAGAACAGGTATACACCGGCGCCAGGCCGTTTGTCAAAAAAGGTGGGGTCCCTACCCGGTTTAGTGGGGACAGCCTTATGCAAGAGCAGGCGGACGGCGCTTCCGCGCCGCCCGCCCGCTGCGTTCACTCAGGGGGTGCAATGGCATTCCTCAGAGGTTCGCCGGCCGCGCTGCCAGGGTGGCAGTGACGTCCTGAGTCTTGCCGCTCCGCTCGATCGTGATCGTCACCGTGTCGCCGGGATTCTTCGTCGAGAGGAAGGCGACGAGCTCGTCTGAACCGGCGATCGGCCGGCCATCCGCGGCGGTGATGACGTCGCCGCCGACAGGGAGCTGCTGGCCGCCCACGTCGACGGTCTTGCTGCCGCCCTTGATGCCGGCTTTGGCCGCCGGGCTATCGGGGTAGACGCTCGTCACAAGAGCACCGCTCTGAGTTGTGAGGCTCGCCGCTTTGGCCACTTCCGGCGTGACGGTCTGCAGGCCGACGCCCAGCCACGCATACTGCACCGTGCCGCCCTTCTTGAGCTGCTCGAGGGAGCGAATGGCGGTGTTGATCGGAACGGCGAAGCCGAGGCCCTGGTTGCCGCCCGACTGGCTGGCGATCATGGTGTTGATGCCGATGACGCGCCCCGCGTTGTCGATCAACGGGCCTCCGGAGTTGCCGGGGTTGATGGCCGCGTCGGTCTGGATGCCGTTCGGGATGGCCTGCCCGTTCGGCTCCCTGAGGTTGCGCCCGATTGCAGAGACGATCCCGGACGTGATCGAGAAGTCGTAGCCCAGGGGGTTGCCGATCGCAACAACGGGCTCGCCGACCTGAACCGCTGACGAGTCGCCGAGCGGCAGTGGCTTGAGATCGACTCCACTGGGGTCGACCTTGATGACCGCGACGTCGCTGACAGTGTCGACACCCATGATCTCGGCCTTGACCTGCTGCGTCTTGCCGCCGCCCTTGTTGAAGACGATGGTCACGCCGGTCGCCTTCTGGCCATTGTCCTGAACGACGTGCGCATTGGTGAGGATGTAGCCGTTGTCGTCGACCACGAAGCCGGTGCCCAGGGACTGACCGCCTTGCGGCTGGCCGAAGAGGTCGGTGCCGCTGCTGGCGAAGTCGGACTGGACCCTGACGACTCCGGCGGAGAGTCCCTGGTAGATCTGCTCAGGCGACTGCCCGTCGCCGGTCGTGGGCGCGTAGACGGCCGGCGTTTCTGCCGCCCTCTGCACGACGGTCTCCGTGCTCTCGCCGAAGTTGAACACGAGCACGAGAACGAGGACCACGAGCGCGGCGCCGACCGCCCCGCCCCCGAGTCCTACGAGGAACCCTCTCATCTTCATCATTGCTTTCCCTTCGTTGTCACAGCCGGTGGGTGCGGAGGCGACGCGGCCGCAGCCGGGCGCCGCTTTCCCGTTGCCCACGATGATGTCCGCTGGGTGTTAACTGCTCGCGGGGGCGTGTTGAGTAACGCCTCAGGAGTGATTAAGGATTATGAATCGGCGCTCTGGGCGCGCCGCCGAGGCGCGCGCGGCAGCCGCACGGAGAAGCTCGCGCCGCCGCCACCCGAGTCGGCGCGGATGCCGCCGCCCATCATCTCGGTGAGCTCGCGGGCGATCGAGAGGCCCAAGCCGGCGCCCGAGGTGGTGGCGCGCTCCTCGCTGCCGCGGTGGAAGCGCTCGAAGACGTGGGGCAGCTCCGCCGCCGGGATCCCCGGCCCGTCGTCGCTCACGACGATCGTCGCCCACGAGGCCTCCGCCTGGGTGGCCACGCGCACGCTGCTGCCCTGTGGCGAGAACTTGACGGCGTTGTCGACGAGCGCGCGCAGGACCTGCGCCAGGCGCTGCTCGTCGCACCACGCCGTCACAGCCTCGCCGTCGTCCACGGCGAGCGTCAGCTCCTTGGCCTGCGCCTGGACCTGGAACTCGTCGAGGACCGAGCGGGCCACGGCCTCGAGGTCGACGTCTTCGGGCTGCATCTCGATGGAGCCCGCCTCTACCGTCGAGAGGTCGAGCATGCTCACGGCGAGGTTGCGCAGGCGATCGACCTGCTGGCGCATGAGCTGCAGGAACTCGCGCTGCTCGTCGGCGTTCACGTTGCCTTCGTCGATAAGCTCGAGGAAGCCGGCCAGCGAGAAGAGCGGCGTCTTGAACTCGTGCGAGGCGTTGGCGATGAGGTCGCGGCGGGCGCGCTCGAGGCGCGCCTGGGAGGTGACGTCGCGCAAGACGACGATGGATGTGAAGTCGGCGGCTCCGGCGACCGGGTACGTGGTGGCCTCCAGTGTGCGCTCGCCGTGCACGAACACTACCGCCTGCGTCTCGTCTTCGCGGCGTGACTCGTGCCACGCCTCGGCGACGTCGGCCGGGAACGTCTCGTCGAGCCCGGCGCCGACGGGCACGGGCTCGTCCAGCAGTTCGGCGGAGGCCGGGTTGGCGATCGTGACCGTGCCCTCGTCTGACAGGCCGATGACGCCCTCACTGAGGTCGTTGAGCAGCACCTCGACGCGGTCGCGCTCGTACTCCACCTGGGCGAACGCGCCTCGCAGCCTGATGGCCATGATATTGAAGGTCGCGGCCAGCTGCCCGATCTCGTCCTCGATGGTGGCCGGCACCGTGGCGGTGAGGTCGCCGCCGGCGATGGCCTCGGCGCTGCGCTCGATGCGCTTCAGGCGGCGGGCGATGAAGTAGGAGGCCAGATAGCCGAGCAGGAGGCTGACGCCCATCGCCAGGACCGTGGCGAAGAACAGCTGGCGCTGGACGGCCGCCACCGCGGCGTCGACGTCTCTGAGCGGTGCGATGACGAGCACCACGCCGGCCACGGTACCGGTGCCGACGTTGGTCGCCACAAGAGGCACGGCCGTCGCCGCGTAGCGGCCGGCGCGCGTGGTCACCACGCCCTGCACGACCTTGGCCGACGTGAGCGCCTCCGAGATCATCGGGTAGTCGCCCACGTCGAGCGGATCGGCCCCGCCGGTGTCGTAGCGCGGCACCTGGTTCCTCGTGAGGACGACGACGCGCGCGTTGAGCCGCATGCTGAGACGGCCGACCGTGTACTCCAGCGACGCCCGGTCGGCGATGACCGTCTCGCCCGTGGAGGAGTTGTAAGCGATCCACTGGCTCACGGTGTCGCTGATCAGCTTGGCGTTGCCGCGCTGGTCCACGAGCTTCTGCTGGTCGAGGCGGTCGGCGAGCGGCGGCACCACGTAGGCCCAGGCCACGATCATGGCAAGTGCCACGAGCGCGAGGATGAGGACGGTCAACCAGTTCTTGACAGAGCGGAACATGCAGGTCGGGCGCGCCCGGCGCGCCCGCGCCTCCTAGAACTCGCGGAACTTGTAGCCGATGTTGCGGACCGTGAAGATGAACTCCGGGTCCTTCGCGTCGCTCTCGAGCTTCTCGCGCAGGTGACGGATGTGCACGTCCACCGTGCGCGCGTCGCGATAGTCCGAGTCGCCCCAGACCAGCTGCAGGAGCAGCTGGCGGCTGTACACGCGGCCCGGGTGCGAGATCAGGGTCTTCAGGATCTCGAACTCGATGTAGGTGAGGTCGATCTTGGCGCCGCGCAAGATGACGTTTCGCTTCAGAAGGTCAACTTCGAGCTCGTCGACCTTGACGACCTCCTTCTTGGCCGCTTCGGCGCTGCGGCTCATCTGGGCGCGGCGCAGCTGGGCGCGCACCCGGCTGCGAAACTCGCGGAGGCTGAACTTGTCTTTGGTGATGTAGTCGTCGGCGCCGATCTCGAGGCCCAGCACCTTGTCGAACTCGTCCGACTTGGCGGTGAGCATGATGATGGGGACGATGCTCTGCGCGCGGATGCGCCGGCAGACCTCCATGCCGTCCACATGCGGCAACATGAGGTCGAGGATGACCAGGTCGAAGCTCTCGCGGGCGAAAGTCTCGAGAGCCTCCTCGCCGTCGCGGGCGGTGACGACTTGGTAGCCCTCTTTCTCGAGCGGGAAGCGCAGCAGCTTGAGGATGGCCTCCTCGTCGTCGACCACCAGGATGCGGGCCCCGTCGTCTGCCATCACGCCTCCCTCTTCTCGGCACGGTCGCGCCCGCGCGGCGCAGCCAGACCGCGGGCGCGGAAAGCGGCGCCCAGGGCCGTGGCGATGGCCTCGCACCCGGCGAGGTCGGCGCCGGGGTAGTCGACGGCCGTCAGTGTCGTCTGGATGTCGTGCTTCACACACTGTTCGGCAAACTGGATGACAGCCCTGTACGCCTTGCCGAACAGCGGCCGGCAGATGCGGTCGTAGCTCTCCGGGTCCGCGGCGTTGAGGCTCACGGTGACGGCGCCGAGGCCGGCCGCCGCCAGGGCCGCCGGCACATCCACATCCGGGTTCAGGAGCTGCCCGTGCCCGTTGGTGTCGAGCCGGGCGGGGATGCGCCGCAGCCGCAGCCACTCGGTGACGGCCAGCACCACGTCGAGCCGCATGGTCGGCTCGCCGAACCCGCAGAACACGACTTCGTCGGCCGGGCCCTCGAGAAACTCGAGCTCGACGGCCCGGGTGACCTCGTCGGGCTCGGGTTCGTGCGTAAGTGCGAGCACCTCGCCGTAGACGCCGTCGGTCCACTCCCGCAGACAGAATCCGCAGGCGCAAGAGCAGCGGTTGGTGATGTTCAGATAGACGGCGCTCCCGCTGCCGCGGTAGGCGATGGTATCGGTGTGCGTGAGAGGTCGCGTCATGGCGTGTAGCCGGGAGACTGCCCGGGGCGAGGGCCGACGGTCGGCAGCCCGAGTATAGCAGGGTAGAATGAGTGCCCTGTGAACGACACGACCGAGAGACTCGTCGACTTGTGCGGACGCCTCCGCGAGGTCGTCTTGCCTTCGCTCGGCCAGCATGCCGCTCGCGATCACTCCGGCATCGCCGTCGGCGGCGACGTCACCTTCGGCATCGACGAGCTCGCTGAGACGCTGCTCGTGGACTACATGCGTGACGAGCTGCCCGCCTGGGCCTTCTACTCGGAAGACGGCGGTCTGCAAGGCGCCTCGGAACCCGAGCTCATCCTCATCGTCGATCCCATCGACGGCACGCGCCCGGCCGCGGCCGGCTTCGAGATGGCCTGCGTGAGCATCGCCGCCGTGCCGCCTCTGCCGGCGCCGACGATGGGCGACGTGGTCGCCGGCGTGGTGCAGGAGATCAAGGGCGGCGACCTCTTCGTCGCCGAGAAGGGCGCCGGCTTCAGCATGAAGCGCTCCTCCGGCGCCGACATCCCGTTCCTCCCCACCGAGCGCACCGATCTCGAGAGCCTGTTCTGGACGCTCGGTTTTCGCGGCCGGCCGGCCGTGGTCCTGGCGAGCGTCCTCGAGGAGCTCATCGACGTGTCGTCGGTGGGCGGCGCGGCGTTCGACATCGGGTCCGCGACCTACTCGGTGACGCGCATCCTCACCGGCCAGCTCGACGCCTACGTGGACATCGGCCCGGCGATCATCGAGGCGCACCCGTGGGTCGAGGCGGAGTTTCGTCGGGTGGGGCGCGGCAACGTCCTCTGCAACTCGCCCTACGACCTCGCTGCCGTGCACGTTCTCTGCCGGGAGGCCGGCGTGCCGATAGGCGACGCCGCCGGCCGGCCACTCGACGACAAGCCGGTGCTTGGCTCCAGCGCCGAGTACCAGCTGGCCTGCATCGCCGCGGGCAACCAGGAGCTTCAGGACAGCCTCATCGAGGTCGTTCAGCGCGGCATCCGCCACCTGCGCGACCTGCGTACGCCGTGACCGCGCTCTCCGAGCACGAGGCGATGCTCTACGAGCGTCTTGAAGGCGGCGCCGTCGACTGTCAAGTCTGCCCGCGCCGCTGCCACATAACGCCCGGCAAGAGCGGCGTGTGCCGGGCGCGCGCCAACCGCGACGGCACGCTCTACGCCATCACCTACGGGCGCGTCTGCAGCGTGGCCGCCGACCCCATCGAGAAGAAGCCTCTCTATCATTTCTTCCCGGGCACCACGGTGCTCTCGCTGGGCAGCGTGGGCTGTAACTTCACCTGCCGTCACTGCCAGAACTGGCAGATCGCCCACGCCGACCCCGGCGAAGCGGCCCGCGACCTTCGCGAGCTGCCTATCCGTAACCTGCCGGTGCTGGCCGACCACAACGACTGCCAGGGCGTCGCGTGGACGTACAACGAGCCGACCATCTGGCTCGAGTACATCCTCGACGGCGCCCAGCTCGCGCACGAGCATGGTCTGTACACGGCGATGGTCACCAACGGCTACATCACCGAGGAAGCCCTCGACGCGCTGGCGCCGCACATCGATGCGTACCGTGTCGACGTCAAGGGATTCAGCGACGAGCAGTACCACGAGCTGTGCCGCATCCGCGACATGTCGCCGGTGCTCGCTGCGGCGGCGCGCGCCAAGCTGGTGCACGGCTGCCACGTAGAGATCGTGACCAATGTCATCCCCGCCTTCAACGACGACGACGAGACGCTTGGCGGCATCGCCGCATGGATCGCTGCGGAGCTGGGGCCGGACACGCCCTGGCATGTCACGCGCTTCACGCCCTATCTCGAGTACGCCCATCTCTCGCCGACGCCGATCCCCACCCTGGAGCGCGCCGTGCGTATCGGCCACTACGCCGGTCTGCGCTTCGTGTACCTCGGCAACGTGCCCGGCCACGAGGGCGAGAACACGGTGTGTCCGAACTGCAAACGCCTTCTCGTGCGGCGCACCGGCTACGCGGTTGAGGATGTCGCCCTGCGGGGAACACTGTGTGCGATGTGTGGGGAGAACGTGAACGTCCGCACGACCCTCAAGTGAAAGCCGGACAGCCCGCCAGTCCCTGAGCCGATTGGATCAGCCCTCGTGAACGACTACGTGAAGCTCGATATCCCCGCCAAGGCCGAATACGTCGTGCTCGGCCGCCTCGCTCTTGCGGGCCTGCTGCGCGCGCGTGGCTACTCCGAGGACGCCGTCGCCGACCTCAAGCTGGCGCTCACCGAGGCGTGCTCCAACTCAGTGAGGCACGCCTACGATCACGACGAGGGCCAGGTCCATCTCCACTTCACCGTGCATCCCGACCGCGTGACCATCGAGATCCGCGACGAGGGCGGCGGCTTTCACGAAGATGACGTCGACTGCCCCGAGTGCCAGAACATGCCCGAGCTCAAGGTCAGCGACGGCGGCATGGGCATCTCCATCATCCGCGCCGTCGTCGACGACTTCGACCTCCGCCAGCGGGACGGCGGCGGCACGGTGCTCGTCCTCACGAAGATGCTCGACGCCTGACGGCGTCGCGCCCGGCTCACACCATCGGCGTCGATGCCCCGGCCTGCGTCCGCACAACCTCCGGGGTTTAGCTCCGGCCCGGGCCACGGAACAACGGGGACATCACACCTGTTTCTTCGGCCGGGCCGCGGCCGCTTCACCGTGGCCGGCGAGAGGAGGACATCTATGGTTACCCCGCTGCGCCAGCGCAAGGTGGCGCGAGTCGTTTTCGATGAGTCCCACGGCGAGGCGTGGTCGATCTGGCCGGACGCCGCCGCGGCCCTGCGGCCCGAGCATCCCGGCGCCGCTTCGTACGCCGCCGCCGCCGCCGCCCTCGCCGAGCGCGACTTCGAGGTCGCGGCGCACACGGACGGCTCGCTGGCCGGCGGCGTACTCGACCATGCCGACGTACTCGTCATCGCGCATCCGTCCGCTCCCCAGTGGGAGCGCACGGTCGGCGGCTCACCGGTGCTCTCCGCCGAGGAGATCGCCGCCATCGTGACGTTTGTGGCCGCCGGTGGCGGTCTTGTGGTGCTCGGCGAGACGGAGGAGGACAAGTACGGCGCCAACCTCAACGAACTGCTGGCGAGCTTCGGCGTCGGCATCGAGAGCGCGACCGTCTGCGACTACGGCGACGCCGGCGCCGTGCCCACGTGGGTGGCCGCCGAGCCGGCCCCCGGCGCCGGCGCCGCGACCGTGCTTCACCTCGTCGACGTAGCGTGCTTCTATCGCGCCGGTACGCTCGTCACCGACGGACCCGGCGCGGCGCTGCTGCGCACGAGCGCCACCGCGCAGCCAGCCCGGGCCGCCCTGCTCGCGGCCGTCGCCCACGGTGAAGGCCGCGTGGTCGTGGCGGCCGACTCGGATCTGTTCGGCGATGACTTCCTGGGCAGTCACGATCACCGGCAGCTGTGGCTCAACGTCTTCTACTGGGTCGCCCTGGCCGCCTTTCGCGCCGACTCGGCGCCGCTGGTCTCTGAGGCGGCGCAGGACCCGGCCTGGCGGCGGCTGCGCGACGAGACCAACGCGCTGCGCCGGCTGCAGGAGCCCAAGGGCGAGGTCGATGCGCAGCTTCACGACCTCGCGGACGTACGCGCCCACGTCGAGGCGATCATCGAGAGCCTCGACGCTCTGGCGCCGCGCTTTGCCCAGCAGAAGGAGTACCTGGCGCAGGTGCCCGTCGACCTCAGAGCATGGGTCGACGGCGGCTGCGCCAAGCCCGACTTCACCGCGTCGCTGGCCCTGTTTCGCCCCGAACAGCACCGCCGCGACGGCGTGGAACACCTCGTCGTCTTCCCGATGTACACCCCCAACGGCTCCGCGGACACGCGCTTCGAGGCGCTCATCGTGCGCACGCCGTGGCCCGAGTTCGTCGCCCAGCTCGAGCGCGAGGAGTTCGACAACGGCAAGTTCGTGCCGGTCCAGTTGGTGGACTACACGGACGGCTACGACAGCGAGTGCGCCGTCCTCTTCCCCGAGACGGTCAGCCTGGCCACCCGGCCCACCAACAACTTCGGCGGGATCTTCTGCGACCGCGAGTCGTCGCGGTTCCGGCGGGCGACGGCGGCGGGCGCGGAGGCCCTGCGCATCGACCTTCCCCCCGACGCACAGGCGCTCGTCAGCTCCGCCGACCTGGCCCTCGAGACCTACATCATGTGGGACCTCATCCACGACCGCTGGCACAGCCACGGCGAACTGCCGTTCGACCCCTTCATGATCCGCCAGCGGCTGCCGTACTGGATGTACTCGCTCGAGGAGCTGCGCGTAGACCTCGCCACCTACGGCAGCGCCGGCGAGCTCGCGCGCCGGGGGTTCCCGTTCGCGCGCTACGTGCAGTACGCGATCCTCTTCGACCGCATCCTGCGCTTCCCTATCACCGGCAGCCGGGTGCGCAACTACGACGGGCTCGGGGGTCAGCTGCTCTTCGCGTTTCTTCACCAGCGAGGCGCGCTCCGCTGGTCGGACAACCGTCTCACCATCGACTGGGAGACGATCGAAGGGGAGGTGGCGGCTCTGCGCGAGCGCGTCGAGGCCCTGTATCGCGGCGGCATCGACAGGAGCAAGGTGTCGTACTGGGCGGCCGCGCACGACCTCGTGGCCGAGTACGTCACGCCCAACGTCGCCTCGGCGTGGACGCGGGAGGCGCGCGTCGTCTCGGACGAGGCCGAGCCGCGCGCCTGGATCGACCGCGTGCTCGACGACGAGTTCCCGCTCAGCACCTTCTACCTGACGCTGCAGAAGAAGCTGGCGGACAGGGCCGAGGCGGCGCGGGAGCCGGCGCATGTCTGAGGGGCCGGCTCGCGAACGCCGCCTGGTGCTCTTCGCGAGCGACAACTACGCGGGCGTGCACCCCGCCGTTCTCGCGGCGATAGCCGCGGCCAACGGCGGCTTCGCGCCCGCCTACGGCGACGACGACTGGACCCTGGCGCTGCAGGAGCGGATGCGCGAGGTCTTCGGCGATGTCGACGTCTTCCCGGTCTTCAACGGCACCGGCGGCAACGTCACGGCGCTGGCCACGGTGATGCAGCCCTTCGAGGCCGTCATCTGCGCCGAGACCGCGCACATCAACGTGGACGAGTGCGGCGCGCCGGAGCGCTTCGCCGGCTGCAAGCTCGTCGATCTGCCGACCGCCGACGGCAAGCTGACGCCGGATCTCGTGCGCGGCGCCCTGGTCGGCATCGGCGACCAGCACCACGTGCAGGCGAGGGTCGTCTCGATCACGCAGCCGACCGAGCTCGGCACCGTGTATACGCCCGCCGAGACGACTGCTCTCGCCGAGGCAGCGCACGAAGCCGGGCTGCTGCTGCACGTCGACGGCGCCCGGCTGGTCAACGCCGCCGTCGGTCTGGGGACCGGCCTCCGCGAGATCACCGGCGACTGCGGCGTGGACGTGCTGACCTTCGGCGGCACCAAGAACGGGCTGCTCGGCGGCGAGGCGGTCGTCTTCTTTCGCCGCGACCTCGCCGCGCGCTACCTCTTCGTGCGCAAGCAGGGGATGCAGCTGGCCTCCAAGATGCGCTTCGTCTCGGCGCAGCTGCTGCGCCTTCTCGAGGGTGATCTGTGGCGCGAGACCGCCGGCCACGCCAATGCGATGGCGCAGCGGCTGGCCGCGGCGGCGGCCGGGGTCCCCGGCGTGCGCGTCGCCTACCCGGTGCAGGCCAACGCTGTGTTCGTCGCCCTGCCTGCGGCGGTCGCGGAGCGTCTGCTCGAGGACTATCGGTTCTACACGTGGGACGAGCAGGCGGGCGTGGTGCGCTGGATGTGCTCGTGGCAGACCTCGGCTGAGGACGTCGACGAGCTCGTCGCCGCGCTGCGCCGAGCCTCCGCTAAGCCATGACGACCGGCGGCGGTACAGCGTACGCGACCATGGATGAGCTGGCCGAGGCGTTCGGCCTCGACACCGCTCAGGTGGCAGCCTTGTCTCGCTACGCGGACCTGATGCTGGCCTGGCGCCGCGGAAACGTCACCGCACTGCATACCCGCAAGGAGATCGTGAGCACGCTCTTCGGCGACGCGCTGGCCCTGCTCGACGTGCCGCAGCTGCGCGAGCGGGTCGGCGCCGGCTGGCTCGACCTGGGCGCCGGCGCCGGCGTCCCCGGCATCCCCCTGGCCGTGGCGCTGCCCGCTGCCGAGCTGACGTTGCTCGACGCGGCGGTCAAGAAGTGCGCCTTTCTTGAAGCGGCGGTCGAGGCTGCCGGCCTCGCCGCGCGCGCCACCGCGGTCTGCGCGCGCAGCGAGCATCAGGCCGCCGCCGGGCAGCCGGGCCGCGAGGCGTATGGAGTCGTGCTGGCGAGGGCCGTGGCGCCTTTGCCGGCGCTCGTCGAGCTGGCTGCTCCTCTGCTCGCGCTCGGCGGTGTGCTGCTGGCGAGCAAGACAGGGCAGGCGGTGCGGAACGAGCGCCCCGACGCCGTGGCTGTGGCACGGCTCTGCGGTCTCGCTGCCGGGCCCGTTGTGGCGCTGCCCCGCTCTCCGCTCGACGACGCGGTGTGCGCCGTCTACCTGAAGGTCGCGGCCACGCCGAAGCGTTTTCCGCGGCGGGAGGGCCAGGCCGTCAGACACCCGCTGGCCCGCTGAGGCGCATCCGCCCCATCTGCTAGTATCGGTGCCCCGCGAAAGGAGCCCGGTGACTCGCGTCATCGCCGTGACCAACCAGAAGGGCGGGGTCGGCAAGACCACCACCGCAGTCAACCTCGGCGCGTGCCTGGCCGAGGCCGGCTTCGACGTGCTTCTTGTCGATATGGACCCCCAGGCCAACGCCTCGGCCGGCCTGTCCGGACGCGCCGACGACGCGCGCCTCAGCAGCTACGGGGTACTCGGTGGAGCGGCGGGCGTCGCCGAGGCGACGGTGCGCACCGCCCTCGATCATCTGTGGCTCCTCCCGTCCTGCCCAGACCTCGCCGGCGCCGTCGTCGAGCTGGCCCAGGCCGACGGCAACGAGTACGTGCTCGACTATGCGCTCATGGGCCACGTGAGCCAGTTCGACTTCGTGTTCATCGACTGCCCGCCATCGCTCGGCGTGCTCACCATCAACTCGCTGGTGGCGGCGCGAGAGGTCCTGATCCCGGTGCAGGCCGAGTACTACGCTCTCGAGGGCCTGGCGCAGCTGCTCGAGACGGTGGAGCTCGTGCAGGAGCATCTGAACCCCGAGCTCGCCATCCTCGGCGTGCTCGTGACGATGTACGACGGCCGCACGCGCCTGGGGCGCGAGGTCGCCGGCGAGGTCCGCGAAAACTTCGGCGCCAGCGTCTTCGATACGTTCGTACCGCGCAACGTGCGCCTCGGCGAGGCGCCCAGCCACGGGCTGCCCATCTCACGGTATGATGCGACCTGCGCCGGCAGCGACGCCTACTTCGATCTCGCCAAGGAGGTCGTGTCTCGTGCGTGAGAAGAAAGCGCTGGGCAAGGGTCTGGGCGCGCTGATCGGCGAGGGCAGATCGGCCCTCGGCCGCGCCGGCGGCGCCGGCGGCGAGGGCCGCCTGCGCGAACTTCCTCTCGCCGAGATCGCGGTCAACCGGCGTCAGCCGCGGCGCACCTTCGCCGCCGACGAGCTCGAGGAGCTGGCGGCGTCCATCAGGGCGCTCGGCGTCGTACAGCCGGTGGTGGTGCGGCCGCTGCAGCCGGCTGCGCCGGCAGCGGCCGCCGGCGACGCAGGGCCCGCGCCGGCCGGCCAAGCGCCGGCCTCTTCCGGGCACCGCTACGAGCTCATCGCCGGCGAGCGCCGGCTGCGCGCGGCCGGGCTGGCCGGCCTCGAGTACATCCCGGCGCTGGTGCGGCCCGCCGACGAGATCGCGTCACTCGAGATCGCGCTCGCCGAGAACGTCGCCCGCGAGGACCTCAACAGCATCGAGGAGGCGCAGGCCTACGCGTCGCTCGTCGACGAGTTCGGGCTCACGCACGAACGCATCGCCGAGCTGGTGGGCCGCAGCCGGGTCGCGGTCACCAACCTCCTGCGCCTGCTCGAGCTGCCCGACGGCGTGCGGCTGATGATCGAGCAGGGCGAGCTCAGCGAGGGGCACGGGCGCGCCCTGCTGGCGCTGCCCGACCACGGGCAGCGCCGCAGGGTGGCGCGCCTCGTTGCGTCACAGGGCCTCTCGGTGCGGCAGACCGAGGCGCTGGTAAAGACGCTCAACGAGAAGGCGCCGGGAGGCGCCGCGCCTGCGGCCCGCCCGCCCGCCGGCGCCGACTTCAGCGATCTTGTCGACGAGCTCTACGGTCTGCTCGAGACGCCGGTGCGCATCCGCAGCGGCAAGCGCGGCGGGACCATCCAGATCGCGTTCAGGAGCAGGGGGGAACTCGAGCGGCTGGTCGGCCTGCTACGGTCGCTCGGAGATTGACCGGCGCGGCTTGGTCAACGTGCGGGGCGCCGACGAGCAGGGGAACCGGCTCGGATGTTGCAGACCAGGTGCACCGCACACTGAGATACGCGGCGCTCTCAGCTGAGCCCTCTGTCAGGGTGACGAACCCCGTCACTCGCCGGTGACGGGAGCCCGGGAGTCGGGCGTGAGCGTCACGCCCGGCGTCGGCTGGGTGGTCGAGGGCGCGGTCGGCAGCGGCGTCGGCGACGCGTACGGGTTCGTGGTGGGGTAGTCCGTCGTGGTGGGCGCGGGCGTCGTGGTCGCGCCGGGCGTGGGCGAGGCGCCCGGGACCGGCGTCGCTTCGGCCGGCGGCAGCGCCCCGGCAGGCACCCAGACCACGGTACCGTCGGCGAGCTTGTAGAAGGACCCGACGAGCGTGCCGAGCCCCTGGATCTGGGCGCCGTTCGCCATGTCTATCTTCACGATCTGGTCGCCCTCCTTCACGATGACCTGCATCTGCGGCGTGCCCGGATTCGTGACGATGGTCATGTTCTGGTCGGTCAGGAGGCCGCTCAAGCCGGCGGCCGAGAGCGCCGCGACCAGGAACCCGACGGCGAGGACGAGGGCCACGACGAACAGATTGACGAGGCCGTCGAGCGGATCGCCGTTGCGGTCGGCTGTGCCGACGCGGCGGCGACGCATGTAACGCAGACCGTCGCCGCGGGGCTCGTAGACGGTCCCGAGGTTCTTGATGGTGGGATGGTCGTCGGACGCCGGCATGGCGGCCTCAGCGACGTGTGGGCGGTGCGCCGGCGCCGGGCGCGGACGCGCCCCCGGCCGGCGGCTTGGGATCCACGGGCCCAAGGTCGGCGAAGGGGTCATCGTCGCTCTGCCAGTCCATGGCGGGATCGTCGAACGTGAGCGGCGGCGCTTCGCCGGCCGCCGGAGCGGGCGTCACGACCGGCGGCACGGCCCCGACGGCCAGCGGGTCGACCGTGGTCACGGCCGGCGGGGGCGCCGCCGCAGGCGGCGCCGTCACGGCCGGCTCGGCGACGACAGGCGCCGGGCCACCGTCGCCGGCGGCGAACGGGATGAGCGGCTCTCTCGGGGTCTCTAGCAGCACGGGGATCACCATCGTGTTCTCCACGTCTTCGACGACCTCGTACTCGACGACCGGGTCGGCGTCCCAGACGCCCCTCTTGTTGCGCCGCCGGCCCGCCTGCAGGCGCTCATCGCCGCCTTCGAGCAGCTCGAGCAGGTACTCCATGTCGGAGATGTCCTGCGAGTACAAACGGTCGCGGACGATGCTGATGCCGAAGGCGATGCCGCCGATGAGCAGACCGACGACGGTGACCGAGAACGCCGTGGTGAGGTTCTCGGCGAGCTGGGTGGTGTTGCCGCTCGCCAGGCCCAGAAGCGCCGGCGACAGCGGGATAAGGGTGCCCATGAGGCCCAGTATGGGGCCCACGCGGACGAGGATGCGCGTGCGCTCCAGCCGTTTGACCGTGTAGAACTCGTACTCCTGCAGCAGCTTGAGCGGCTTGGCCGCCAGGCGTTCGGTCTGGTAGTTGCGGATGAGGTCGAAGAGGAAGCGCGCGACGACGATCGAGTAGTTGTTCTCCTGCAGATACCGGTAGGCGGTGCGCGGCTTGCCGTCCTGGAAGGCCCTGCGCGCGCGCAGCGTGCGCGCTTCGAGCGCGTCGAGATCTCGGTAGCGGAACCGCAGGTACAGCTCGTAGAGGAAGAAGCCGAGCTCGATGAGCACCCAGAGGAGGCAAGCGAGCGCCGCGATGAGGACGGGCCAGAGCAGCACCTGCGAGACATCGTAGATCACCTGCTGGAGCCCGTTCACGCTCTGCTTACCTCCCGGCCGGTTTCACGAGGTCCTTGGACTTTCCGAGGGCGCCCTTGAGGCGCTCCCAAGCGCTACCGCCGCCCTTCAGCACCGCGCCCTCACCGGCGGCGCTGAGCGCCTGCTCGCGACGGCGGAAGGCGAGGTAAGAGATCGCGGCGCCGATAGGCAGCATGGCGAGCAGGGTACCACCGAGGAAGCCCGCGGCACTACCCGAGTCGCCGCCGCTCCCGGCGCCCGCGCCGCCGGACGGGCTCGGCGACGCCACCGGCACGCCGCTCACCGGGTAGCCGCCGCTCTGGTACGGCGTCGGGGTGACCGTGGTATCGCTCGAAGGGTAGGCGGTGGGGGTCAGAGTGGTGTAGGGCGTCAGCGTGGACGTCGGCTTCGGCGTGGGGTAGATCGTGGCGGGCGGTGTGTAGGGCGGGGCCGGGGTCGGGACGTAGGGAGGCACCGGCGTGGGCGTCGGCGTCGGGACGGCGATCGTGAAGCGGCGCTCCACCTTCTTGACGTTGCCGGCGTGATCGATGATCTCGAGCCTGTACGTGTGGAGGCCGTTGGGGACGTTCTTGAGCTGGAGGTGCAGGCGGTAGCGCCCGATGTCGGCCGGTTTCGTCTTGTTGAGGTCGTCCACGTAGACGCGGCACGAGTTGGGGTTGACGCCGGTGCCCTTGGCGCCGTCGGTGTACGTGGCGCGGATGAGCACCGAGTGGGTGTTCGTGTACTTCTGGCCGTCCTTCGGCGAGACGGACTTGATCTGCGGGCGAAACACGAAGGCCTTGAGAGCGGAAGGTCGCGTCGCAGGGAACGTCGTGAACGGCTCGTCGCGCAAGGCGACCAACGCCCAGCTGGTGGTCGGCAGCGGCCCGGTGGCGTCGCCACGCTTCTTGACGTAGGCGCCGTTCTTCAGCTGGAGTGTGGCGAGCGCGAGCTTGGGTGTGTTCGCAGCGACCGTCCAGTCGGCGCTGTCGGGCTTCTCGCCCATGGCGAGGATGGCCTGGATGGCGGCCGCCGTGGCCCAGGCGTCGGTACCGGCCCCGGGCTCGTACGGGAAGCCGCCGTCGGCGCGCTGGTTGGCCTTGAGGTACTGACGGGCCGCGGGGATGATGGCGGGGTCGAGGGCACCGTCCGCAGCGAGCGTCAGGGTCTGGATCGCCACGGCCGTGTCTTCACAGTTCGAAGGATGCCCGGCTTGCGCCGGGAAGCCGCCGTCCGCGAGCTGCTGGGTCGCGAGCCACTTCTCGGCGAGCCCGAACCGGTCTTTCTGGTTCTCGCCGAGTGCCTGCATGGCGAGGATCGCCCACGCGGTGGTGTGGACGGCCTGGAAGGTGCGGCTCGAGGTGGCCGGCGAGAAGCTGCCCCTTGTGGGCGAGCCGTCGACCAGGTCCTGGTAGCCGTAGAGCTTGGCCAGGAGGTCGATGCGCGGGGTCCCGGCGACGAACACGCGTTCGGCGCGGTCGACCGCGACGTAGGACATGATCGCCCGTGCGTAGTACACGGGCGCGTTGTCGACGTCGGGGCCGGTGGCGGCCGCCTCGTGGCTGTGCGCCTGGAGGTAGTCGAAGGGGTTGTTGCCGTCGACCGTCCACGCGGTGGAGCCGACGCGTTCGCCGCTGGCCACGGCCCCGAGGATGACCCACGCCGTGGCGGACATAGTGCCGAACCCGCCGTCGGTCTTCTGGCGAGCGTGGAAGTAATCGAGACCCCTGGTGACCGTCTTCGGGCGCGGATCCGACGCCGCCTTGTGCTTCGCCGCAACGGCGCCGGCGGCGAAGCTCACTGCCACAATGGCGGCGAGCGCGAGCGCAAGCCAGATCTTCCTGCCCATCCTCATCCTCCAACTCGCCCGCGCCGGTGCGGGAGGCCATGCTCCATCGTACCAAGCCCCTGTTGCCGCGGCTACCGTGGGAACAGGGGCGGGACCGTGTGCCGCCGCTGCCCAGGGGACGCGGGCCGCGCGACCGTAGTTCGGGCTCGCGCGACAGGTACATGTGTCTAGGCGGCTAAACCTAGGAGTCCGGGGCGCCGATGGGGACGATGTGGTACGTGTGATGGCGGTCAACGAGACAAGCGGCGGGCCCGGCAGCGTCGAGTTCTTCGGCGTCAAGCTCAAGGTCAACAACCCGCACCTGGCGGCTCTGCTCAACAGCAGCGTGAGCGATGACGTGCAGGTGATCGGCCGGCGCGCCCGCGACGTGTTCGCGGGCGACGGTCGCGCGGCCTACGAGGGCGTTCACCGCAGGGCGCCGAGCGCCGACGGCAGCACCGTGCGAGTGGTCAAGGATGACGAGGGCCTGGACGAGTGAGTCCGGCGAGAAGATGCCACCTTGGGCGATGGGCCGGGGGCGCGAATGCGCCCCCGGCCCATCGCCGTACGTCGCGACGTTGTATCCTAGTGAGCCGATATGCCTGCCCTGACCTCACTCGTCATCCCGGTCTTCAACGAGGCCGACAGCATCGAGCCGCTCGTCGCGGAGATCGACGCGGCGCTTGGGGCCGCCGGCTTGGCCTTCGAGATCGTCTTCGTCGACGACGGGTCCACAGACGGCTCGTTCGCCGCGATGGAGCGGCTTGCCGCCGCCCGTGACGACGTGCGCGTCGTCAAGCTGCGGCGCAACTTCGGCAAGGCGGCGGCGCTTGCGCACGGCTTCGAGAACGTGCGCGGCGACTACGTGGTCACGCTCGACGGCGATCGCCAGGACGACCCCGCCGAGATCCCCGGTCTCATCGCGCGCCTGAACGAAGGGTACGACCTGGTCTCGGGCTGGAAGCAGAGCCGCCAGGACCCCCTCAGCAAGACCGTCCCCTCGCGCTTCTTCAACTGGACGGTGCGCCGCACCTCGGGGCTCCCCCTGCACGACTTCAACTGCGGCCTCAAGGTCTACCGCCGCGACGTGGTGGACACGATCCATGTCTACGGCGAGCAGCACCGCTACATCCCCGTCGTGGCCGCGCAGGCCGGCTTTCGCGTCACCGAGCAGCCGGTCGGTCACCGGCGGCGCACGGCCGGCAAGTCCAAGTACGGCTGGCAGCGCTACCTGCGCGGCTATCTCGACCTTCTCACAGTGCTCTTTCTCGGTCGCTACCAGCACCGACCGCAGCATCTCTTCGGGGGCATCGGCACACTGCTGATCCTCATCGGCGTGCTGGTCGAGCTGTATCTCAGCGTCGACAAGCTGTTCTTTGGCAACCCCATCGGGCAGCGCCCGCTGTTGCTGCTGGGGGCGCTGCTCATCATCGTCGGCGTGCAGCTGCTCTCGCTGGGCCTGATCGGCGAGCTCATCGCCAACTCACGGGCTCGCGGCGGGCCCGACGACGCACAGGTCGCGCTCGTGGTGGGGGCCGCCGCTCCACAAGACGCCGCGGTCGCTTCGGCCCCCGTCGCCCCGGGCGCCGCCGACGAGCCGTGACCCGCGCCGTCGCCTACTTCGGCACGTACGATCCTGCCTACCCGCGTAACGCCGTGCTCATCGCCGGTCTGCGAGAGCTGGGCGTCTCTGTGCTCGAGTTCCGGACGCCACTGCCGGCGCTGACGGTGGCGCAGATAGCGACCCCTCGCGGCGCCGTGCGGCTGGCGGCTGGGGTCCTCGAGGCTCACGCGCGGCTGCTCGTGCAGCACCGCCGCCGGCTTCGGATCGACGCGGTCGTGGTCGGCTACCCGGGGCACTTCCTGGTGCCGTTCGGGCGCGTGCTGGCCGCCTTCCGTCGCACGCGCCTCGTGTTCGACCCGCTGGTGTCGCTCTGGGACACGTTCGCCGGAGACCGCGGCCTGGTCGCAGCCGGCAGCTGGAAGGCGAGCGCCGTGCGCGCCGTCGACCGCGCGGCCTTCGTCGTGCCCAGCCTCGTGCTCGCCGACACCTGGGCGCACGCGGCTTACTACGAGGCCGAGTTCGGGCTCCCTCGCCGTAAGCTCGCCGTGGTGCCCGTGGGGGCGCTGCCGGCCACGCCGGCCACCGGCGGCGCGCGCCCGCTCGAGCACGGCGAACCGGCCACCGTCTTCCAGTACGGCAAGTGGAGCCCGCTCCATGGCGCCGAGACCGTCCTCGCGGCGGCGGAGCTACTGCGCGCCGAGCCGTTCCGCTTCGTGCTCGCCGGCGAGGGGCAGCTCTCGGGCGTGCTCCGCGCCGAGATCGCCCGTCGCGGCCTTGCCAACGTGGAGTGGCTCGGCGCGCTGTCGCCGGCCGAGCTCCGCTCTCAGGCTCTGGCCGCCGACATCTGCCTCGGCGTCTTCGGCGGCTCCGCCAAGGCCGCTCGCGTGATCCCGAACAAGGTGTACGACGCGCTGGCCTGCGGCCGCCCGGTGGTGACGGCCGGCACGCCGGGCGCCCGTGAGCTGTTGCACGACGGCGAGGACGCGCTGCTGGTGCCGGCCGCCGACGGCGACGCCCTGGCGGCTGCCCTACGGCGCCTGCTCGATCTCGACGAGCGCGGCCGGCTGGGCGCCGCCGCGCTCGCCCTGTACCGGCGGGCGCTGACGCCGCCGCTCATCGCCGGCGGATTGCTGGCCGCGCTGGAGACGACGTGAGCGGCGCCTTCGACCCGCCGCCGGCCGGTCCGCCGGCCGGCTCGCCGTCTCCGGGCGCGCCGCCCCAGACGCTCGAAGCGCCGCAGCGTCCGGCGCGCCCCTGGCTCCGTCCGCTGCTGCGCGTCGCCCAGGTCCTCCTGGTGGCGGCCACCGTGTACTTCCTGGCCGCCTATCTGGTGCACTCCTGGGCGAGCGTCAAGGACTACGACTGGACGCTGCGCCCCGGGTGGCTCGCGCTTTCGGCCGTGGCGTTTCTGCTGTTCTACTTCATGCAGACCGTCTTCTGGTGGTTGTTGCTGCGCGGGTTCGCCCTGCGCAGTACGCTCCCGGCGGCCGCCACCACCTGGGCCAAGTCGATCCTCGCGCGCTACATCCCCGGCAACGTCTTCATGTACCTCAGCCGCGCCTGGCTGAGCCACGCCCAGGGGTTGCCGGTGGACCGGGTGACGGCCGCCATGGTGTACGAGCAGGCCCTCGGGGTGTGCTCGGCGCTGATCGCGATGGCGATCCTGTTCCCGTTCTGGGAGTACCGGCCCGGCGTCACGGCGCTGAGCCTCATCGCCATCCCGGTGCTGATAGCGCTTCTGCACCCCCGCGTGTTCGCCCCGCTTTCGGCCTGGGCGCTGCGGGTGCTGCGGCGGCCCCCGCTGGACGTCACCCTGGGCTTCGGCGCGGTGCTGGTGCTGTTGGGTTTCTTCGTGGTCGGCTGGTTTGTGGCCGGCGCGGGCGCGTGGCTCCTGGCGCGCGCCGTGACCGGTCTCGCCGTCGACGCGCTGCCGCTCGTCATCGTCGCCAACGCCCTGGCCTACGTGGTGGGCATGGCGGCGTTCGTCTTTCCCAGCGGCATCGGCGTGCGCGAGGCGGTGTTCACGGCGTCCCTCGCGAAGCAGCTCCCCGGCGGCGTCGCGCTGGCCTGGGCTCTGCTTCTGCGCGTGTGGGTGATCGTCATCGAGCTGGCCTTCGTGGGCCTGGTCGTGGCGGGCGAGGCGCTCCTGCGCCGAAGACAGGGCACAACGTGAGCGGACGCCGCGAGAAGGCGGCGCGGAGACGGGCCGCCGCCGGCACGGCCGCGGCCGGGCAGCGCGCCCCCCGGCCCTTCGCCCTCGCGCCGGTCAGCGAGCTGGGGGACGCCGAGCGCGCCCGGCTCTTCCGACGCAACGCCGTCTACGTCATCGTCGGCGCGCTGCTGTTCGCCGTGATCTATGCCCTGCTCTCGTGGCTCAAGTACCGCGCCTACATGGACGCCCGTTTCGACCTGGGCAACATGGTCCAGGCGGTCTACAACACCGCCCACGGGCGCTTTCTGGAGATCACCACCGGCGAGCTCAAGCCGCGGCAGATGTCGCGCCTGGGCGCGCACGTCGACCCCATCCTGGCGCTCTTCGCACTCCCCTGGCTCGTGTGGCCGAGCCCCGTGATGCTCCTCGTGCTGCAGGCCGTCATCGTCGCCACAGGCGCCTGGCCGGCGTATCGCCTGGGGACGCGGATCACGCGTGACCCGCGCGCCGGGGCGCTGTTCGCCGGCGCCTACCTGTTGTACCCGGCGCTGGGCTTCCTGGTGCTCAACGAGTTTCACCCCGTCGCGTTGGCCGCGCCGCTCCTCCTGTGGGCCTTCCTGAACATCGAAGAGGGCCGCTGGCTGTGGGCGCTGCCGTTCCTTGTCCTGGCGGCCGCCTGCAAGGAGACGGTGCCGCTGGTGATCGGTACGATGGGCGTGTACTTCGCGATCCGCAAACGCTCGTGGCGGCCCCTGATCCTGACGGCCGTGGCCGCCGCCTACTTCGTGGTCGCGGTGTGGGCGATCATCCCGCACTACAACGGCGGCCAGAGCGCCTTCATCGCCCGCTACGGCGACTACGGGCAGGGCGCCGGCGAGGTGGTCAAGACGGCGCTCACTCATCCCGGCCAGACCGTGGCCGACCTCGCCGCGCTCGACAACGTCGACTACTGGCTCAAGCTCCTGTGGCCCCTCGGCTTCACCTCTCTGCTCAGCCCGCTCACGGTACTCATCGCGGCTCCTGAGCTGCTTCTCAACGCCCTGTCGGCGACCACGTACCAGCGCCGCATCGAGTTCCACTACACGGCGCTCGAGATCCCCTTCCTCTTCGCCGCCGCAGTGCTCGGCGTGATGCGCCTCTGGCGCTGGCTGGGCGGCGGCTTCCGGCGCGCCGAGAAGGCCATGGTCGGACAGCGCGTGCGCCGCGAGACCCTGGCTCTACTGGTGCTGCTCGCGGCGCTCGCCGGCAACTACTTCATGGGGCCGCTCCCGTTCTCGCTGCCGGGCGCCGCCTACGACGGCAAGGACTACGCGCGGAGCGCTCACGACGCCGCGCTCGACGAGGCAGTGAACATGATCCCGGACGGCGCCAAGGTGTCGGTCAACAACAACGCCGGCGCCCAGCTCGCGGCGCGCCGGGTCTCTTTCGTGTTCCCGTACTTCGCCGGCGCCGACTGGGTGCTGGTGGACGAGAAGCACCCCTTCTTCTACGACAAAGAAGACCAGCAGATGCACCAGCTCGCGCTCGGCAAGCTGGTGCTCGACAACCGCTTCGTCTCGGTCTACGCCAAAGACGGGGTGTACGTCTTCAAGCGGGTCGCGCCGAACCCCGGGGCGCCGCAGGGCGGCGACGCGCCCCAGGCAGCGCCCACGCCCGGGGTCTCCCCGACGCCCTAGCCGGCCGCGGCGCTCAGGCTACCCAGCTGAACGCCGCGAACTTGGCGGTGAGCGCCACCAGCAGCACGAGCCCGACGATCACCACCACCTTGTGCGCGCGCGGCTTGTCGCGCGTGTACAGGGCCAGCGCCACGTACAGCGGAAACACGGTGAGCGTGAAGCGCGGGTACGACACCAGCGGGACGTCCTGCGAGGGGAAGAAGAGCGGATAGGCGAGCGCAGCCAGGGCATACCAGGAGTACGCGCGCGGCAGCCGCCGGGCGCCGTACCAGAGCAACAGAGCGGCGCCCACCAGAAAGACCATGTTGATGATGTTGGTGCCGGCGGTGCTGTACTCGGAACCCGGCCGGGGGACCTCCCAGAACACCCGGTAGAACTCGGCGGAGACGAGCTTCCGCAGCCCCCAGGCAAGCGTGATGACGGCGCGCGCCACGGTGTAGTTGGGGAAGGCGAAGCCACGCTCCCACTGCGCCTGAGCCGAAGAGAAGAGCAGGGGCTTGCCGAAGGCGAGGCTCAGATAGGCCATCCACACCAAGACGCCCTCCACCACCATGAGGAGGTTGGCGACGTGAGAGTCGGTGCGGCGCAGCTTCCACCCGCGCCGCTCGTAGTAGTAGTAGGCCATGGGAATGAGCAGCAGCACCCCGGTACTGCGGGTAAGCGTGGCCAGCAGCCCCATGACGCCCGCCAGGCGCCAATGGCCTTCGCGGGCGAAGACGAAGCAGGCGAGGGTCAGGACGAGGAAGAGCGACTCCGTGTAGACGGCCTGAAGGAAGAAGGACAGCGGGCCGACCGCGAGGTAGACGACCGCCCGGGAGGCCACCTCGTCGTCGAAGTCCGAGTGCACGAGCCGGTAGAGCAGCCACACGCAGCCGGCGTAGCAGACCAGCGAGATGACGACGCCGGTGATCACGAGGTTGCCGCGGAAGACCAGGCCGACGTAACGCAGCAGCATGGGGAACAGCGGAAAGAACGCGGTGCTGCCGTCGCTGTCGGCGTAGCCGCCGGTGGCGATCTTGATGTACCAGACGCCGTCCCAGTGCGCCCAGGGGTTCAGCAGATGGCCGAGCGTCCCGCGGAACACCTCGGCCCGCGCCGGGAAGCGCCAGCCGATGGGCAGGCTCTGGATGCCGACGAAGGTCGCGGCGACGAAGGCGGCGGCGAAGACGAGCAGGCGGCTGCCGGCGGCAACGGCGACGGCCCGCGCCAGCGGGCGCGTCGCCGCCGGGCCGGCAGCCGCCTGCTCGACGTCAGTCGGCAGCGCCGCTCGCCTCCCGCGCGGCGCCGAGCAGGCCGTCGTCGCGGAGCCGGCGGAGAATGGCGGCGCGCAAGTCACTGGCGACGTCGCGGCGCGCATGAGGGTCGCTCGCCCAGGCGTGCAGGCGAAGCGTGACCTCGCTCGCGCCCAGATCCTCTACGGTGACGCTGTTGCTCTTGCCGTCGGGCGCCGCCGCCAGGTCGTCGGCGATCGCCAGGACCGAACTGCGCACCGCATCGACGTCGCTCGTTATGGGGACGACGAAGTCGACGGCGACCATGCTCCCCTGCGAGCCCATCGAGAAGTTGTTCACGACCTGGCTGGCGAAGGCCTCGTTGGGGATGACGACCCTGCGATCGTCGGGCGTGCGGATGTACGTGTACGTGAAGCGGATCTCCTCGACGGTGCCGTACACGTCATCGACGCTGATGTAGTCGCCGAGGCGCACCGGCTGCGAGAAGGCGATCATCACGCCGCTCACGAGGTTGGCGAGCGGCGCCCGCGCGGCGATGCCGATGACGCCCGAGATGATGGCGGCGGAGGCGAGGATGGCGCCGCTGAGGGTCTGGAAGAAGGGAAACTGGAAGAGCGCCATGGCAATGCCGACGATGAGGATCGACGCCTGGATGATGCGGCGGATCATCACGTAACGCGTGCGGTCCGCGCGGCCCGGCGACTTGCCGAGCAGCTTGTTCATCGCCGCGTCGCGGCGCGCGAGGAAGAAGTCGACAACGCGCGCCGCGATGATGGCGATGAGGACGTAGACGAGGGCCTTGAACCACGAGGTCTGGTAGAACGCGACGGCGATCAGGCCCACGACGGCCGCATCCTCACGGGATGCCCGACGGTGAAGGCTCGGGCAGCGGCGAAGACGTGGGCTCTCGGGTGAGCTCCGAGGGCAGCAGGTCGTCGCGCACGTCGTAGATGACACGCCCGGTGTCGTAGTCGAGCAGCGCCACGATGGTGTCGGTGCGCTCCGAGATCGTGTCGATGACGCCCTGGACTTGCCAGATGAAGCGGTAGCTCGGAACGACGCTGCTTGTGACCACGCGTCCGTCGATGCCGTGCTGGAAGCGGTAGGGCCTGCCTGCGGGCACGAACAACAGCTGGACCTCGCGAGGGTCGACGGCGGTGCCCTTGAACACCCAGTCGGCCTTGCGCAGCGCCATGCCCGAGGTCTTGAGCTCGGCGTCGCCGGGCACGGCGAGGGCCGCGTAGGCGAAGCTCCAGCCGCGCCAGGGGTGCCGAATGAAGTCCCCCCGCTGGCTCGGCGCCGTGTAACGGAAGGCCACGAACGCGGGCAGCAGAAACACCACGAGCGCGGCGAGCACCACGGCGACGACCAAGAACCTCTTGCTGCGGAAGCGGATCAAACCGGGACCTCCGGAAGCCTGCCTGCGACCTGGCCCAAGGGTGTCAAATGTCACCGTCCGTGTCGACGACCGCGCCGTCCGGCAGCACGTCCGTGCGCGGGAAGACGGCGCGGGCGGCGGCCTCGAGGGCGGCGTAGTAGCTCTCGTCGTGCAGCGGGTTGAGGTGCATCGGCACGAGCCGGCCGACTCCCGCGGCGGCGGCCAGCCCGGCCACGGCGCCGGCTTCGCTGTGGGCGGCGTAGCCGGCCAGTAGCTCCACCGGCGTCTCGTCGGTGCGCGGGTCGGCGGCGTTGTACCAGGCCTCGTGCAGCAGCAGGCCGACCCCCGCGGCGAACTCCGCCGTCGCCGGATCGGTCCTGGTATCGGTGGCCAGCACGAAGGCGTCGTCGACGCGGTACGCGACGCTCACGTCCGAGTGCTGCTGGGCGCGCACGCATACGGTGTGGCCGGCGATCTCGTTGGCCCCGGCCACGACGGGCTCGAGGCGAACGTCAGTGAGCTCCTCCCAGTCGCGCGGGTTGTAGGGCCTGCGCAGCAGGCCCGCCACCGCGCGCTCGGGATCGACGCCGTTGAGCTCGGCCGCGGGGGCGTGGATCACGAGCCCGCGGCCCGGCAGCACGCCGGGCAGGTACGCCAGGCCGCAGACGTGGTCGAGGTGGTAGTGCGTCAGGAAGAGGTGCACGTCGCGGGCGCCGTCGAGCAGCGCCGCCTGGGCCGGCTCGCGCAGGCGGCGCAGGCCGGTGCCCGCGTCGAAGATGAAGAGGCTGTCTTCGGCGCGGCAGGCGAAGCAGGTCGTCTCGCGCCGCTCACTCGGCATCCAGCCGATCGTCCCCAAGAGAGTCATGCGCATAGGTCACTCGCCTTTCGCCGTGGCGTCGGCACAACGTGTGTGTAGTGTGCAGCATAACGGTAGAATCGAGACAGGAGACACCCGCTCACGGGATCTCCTCCCGGAGGGAGCTTGTCGTGGACGAGCTTATCTTCACCGTGTATGGCGGCCTCGAGCTCGGCGAGGTGAGCCGCAGCCTTTGGGAGCCGGCCGTTCCTCATCTGGCCCGCTTCGTGGGCGGCGGCGACGAGGGACCGGTGCTCGCCGCCATCGAGGATGTGGCCCGCAGCGCCGGCCTCAGTCAAAGCGCGCCGGTAGCCGTCTTGCTCAGCGAGTTCACCTGCGGAAGCAAGGCGCTGTGTGACGGCCTGCACGCCCATGGCACGGCCGAGGCGCGCGAAGCCCGCCGGCTTGTCCTTGGCCTCGAGAACGTAGTCCTGACACGCATCGCCACCGGCTACTCCGCCGGCCTCGAGGAGACCATCGTCCGCCTGCGGCGCGACGCCGCAGACGCGTCGCCGCTCGACCCCTCCACGGGCGCGATGAAACCCGATGAGGTCATCGAGCAGTTGTCGCTGGAGGTGAACCGCTGTCAGCGCATGGAGCTTTCGCTGGGGCTTCTCGAGCTCGCCCTGGAGGAGCCGGCCCGCGACGAGACCTCGTCCTGCGCGCGTGAGCCCTGTCGGGGGGTGCTGCACGAGGCGGGCGAGTGCCTGCGCGAGAACCTGCGCCGCTACGACAGCATCGGCCTCACATCCGCCGGCGGCTTCCTGCTGGTGCTTCCCGATATCAGCCGGCGCGGGCTGGCCGGCGCCGCCGAGCGCCTGCGGCGCGAGCTGGCTGCCTCCGTCGGCCCCTCCGCGCCGCCGCGCTTCTTGTTCGCCCTTGCGCACTACGACTACGTGGACGTGAACGCCGGCGAGATGCTCGAGGCGCTCGACCACAGCATGCGCCAGGCGTGCATGGTGCGCGAGCCCCCCACCTGGTCCTGAGGGCTCAGGCGTCGGGCGCTTCGCCCAGCGCCTCGGCGGCGCGCCGCACTATCTCCCGCTCGTTGGGATAGGTCATGAGCCGCAGCGCCTCGCGCAGACCCATCCAGCGGGCCTCGCTGACCTCGTGGTCGTGGTCGGACGTGTCGCCGCCGGTGGCGTGCATGAGGTAGTAGTGCACCGTCTTGTGGATGCGGCCGTTCTGTTCGCGCGAGTAGAACGAGTAGTCGATGGCGCCCAGCTCGGCATCGACCACACCGCTGACGCCGGTCTCTTCGGCGACTTCGCGCACGGCGGCCTGCGTCAGCGTCTCGCCGCTCTCGATGCCGCCCTTGGGCAGCCCCCAGACGGTGCGCCCGGCGGGCCGTATGAGGCAGACCTCGACGCCGGCGTCCGTGCGAACGACGACGCCGCCTGCCGATGTCCTTTCGCGTGGTCCGGTCACGGTCCTCGAGTGCTCGGGAGGCATGAAACGATGCCTCCCTAGTATATCGTTCTGAACGGCCGCGGCCGCACACGAGTGCCGCCTGCCGCGGCCGTTCAGAAGGAGGTCGCCGCGCGTGTTCGCCGCGCTCGGACGGTTCGTCTACAAGCGCCGCAGGGTCATCGTGCTCGTATGGGCGGTGGCCTTCGTGGCCGGCCTCGTGGCCACCACGCACGTGCCCGGGGAGCTCAAGGGCGGCGGCTTCACCGACCCCGACACGCCGTCCCAGCAGGCCCAGAAGGCGATGCAGGAACGGCTGGGCTTCGGTCCGGCGCGGCTCACGATCGTGTTCGCCAGCCCCAGCCTCGACGCCCGCGGCCCCGCTTATCAGGCGCAGGTGAAGACGGCCTTGGCGGGCCTCGACCGCGAGGCTTTCCCCAAGCTCCTCAGCGTGCAGACGGCCGCTTCCACCGGCGACGCGGGCTTCATCTCGAGGGACGGGCACGCCACCTTTGCCGTGCTCTCGTTCGACGCGAGCACCGAGCAGGTGCAGCGCATGATCCCAGCCGTGCGCGCCAGGCTGGCGCCGACCGGCCTCACCACGTATCTCACCGGCGACCCCGCCGTGTACGCCGACATCGAGCAGATCTCCGCCGAGGACCTGCGCACCGCCGAGGCGTACGCCTTGCCGATCGCCATCATCGTCCTCGTGCTCATCTTCGGGACCCTGGTGGCCGCCGCCCTGCCGGTGATCGGCGGCGGCATGGCCGTGACCGTCACGCTGGGCATGTTCTGGGTGCTTGCCCAGTTCCTGGACATCTCCGTGTTCGCGATGAACGTGGCCACGCTGCTGGGGCTGGCCGTGGGCATCGACTACTCGCTGTTCATGGTGGGGCGCTTCCGCGAGGAGCTGGGCGCCGGTCGCTCTGTGGCGGAAGCGGTGGAGATCACCGTGCAGTACGCCGGGCGCTCCATCTTCTTCTCCGGGCTGACCGTGGTGGTCGGCCTGCTCGGCCTCTTGGTCATCCCGTTCATGTCGATGCGGTCGATGGGTCTGGGCGGCGCTCTCGTCGTGCTCTTCTCGGTGCTCGCCGCCCTGACGCTCCTGCCGGCACTGCTGGGCCTGCTGGGCTCGCGCGTGGATCGCCTGCGCGTCATCAGGCGCTCGGGCAAGCAGGGGGAGTTCTGGAGTCGCTGGTCGCAGGCGGTCATGCGTCACCCCGTCCCGGTCGTCGTCGGGACGTTGGTCGTGGTGCTTCTCTTCGCCTGGCCGGTGCTGCACATCGAGAGGGAGATCCCGGGGGCGACCGTGCTCCCGCAGCGCTCCGAGTCACGTCAGGGCTACGACATCCTGCAGTCGCGCTTCGACGTGTCGGCGCTGTCGCCGATCTACGTCCTCGCCACATGGGGCGGCGGCACGGGAGCGCTCGAGCCGGCGAACCTGCGGCGGCTGCAAGAGTACGGCAAGCGCCTCCAGGCGATGCCGGGCGTCGAACGGGTGACGAGCATCGTGAACCTGCCCGGCATCGAGACGCCGGCGGCGGCGGCCCGCTTCTGGCGAGCCGTGCAACGGCCCGCCGGCTCCGGTCAGCAAGCCGCCGGCGCCGGCCTTCCCGGTCTGCTCCAAGGCCTGCTCGGCGCCCGGCAACGTGAGGCGGCGCTACGCTTGCGCTCGTTCACCACGGCTCCCGGCACGGCGCTCTTCCAGGTCGTCCCCAAGGATGCCCCGACCTCCGTGGAGGCGCAGGATCTCGCCGCGGGCATCTACGAGCAGCCTCCTCCGGGGGGCATGACCGTCCTTGTCGGCGGCACCTCCATGACGGCGTACGACTTCGTCCACACCCTCCACGAGCGCTTCCCGTGGATCATCCTGTTCGTGGTCTGCGTCACCGCCCTCGTGCTTCTCGTGCTCCTGCGCAGCGTGTTCCTGCCGGTCAAAGCGGTGATCATGAACGTTCTGTCGCTGCTGGCCGGCTACGGGGCCGTGGTGTGGATCTTCCAGTACGGTCATCTGCAGTGGCTCTTCGATTTCAAGAGCAGCGGCGCCATCGACGCCCTGCTGCCGGTGATCCTCTTCTGCACCGTGTTCGGCGTCTCCATGGACTATGAAGTGTTCCTGCTCACGCGCATGCGCGAGGCGTGGGACGAGACCGGCGACAACCTCCAGGCCGTCAGCTTCGGGCTCGCGCGTACGGGGAGCATCGTGACGAGCGCCGCGCTCATCATCGTGGTGGTCGGCGGGTCGTTCGCCTTCACGTCGATCCTGGTGACCAAAGCCATCGGCGTCGGCCTCGCCGTGGCCGTGGCTCTCGACGCCACCGTCATCCGTATCCTCATGGTGCCGGCGGTCATGCGCCTGCTCGGGCGCTGGAACTGGTGGATCCCGGACTGGCTCGACCGGCTCCTGCCGCGCATCGAGTAGCTTGAGAGGGTTGGGGAACAGCCTCGCCGCCCTCGGCGAACCCGAGTTCCGCAAGCTGTTCATCGGGCAGGCGACCTCGGTGGTCGGCTCCATGTTCCGCGTGGTCGCGCTGCCGTTCGCCGTGCTCGCCATCGGTGGCACGGCCACCGACATCGGCATCGTCGAGGCCGCGGGTCTGATCCCGCTGGTGGTGCTCGTGCTGCTCGGCGGCGTGTGGGCGGACCGCCTCCCTCGGCGCACGGTGATGCTCGCCGCGGACGCCGGGCGTACCGTGCTGCAGCTGGCCGCGGCCGCGCTGCTCGTTGCCGGCGTGGCCCAGGTATGGCAGCTCGCCGCCCTGCAGGTCGGGATGGGCGTCTGCGAGGCTTTCTTTGGCCCCGCCTACACCGGCCTCGTGCCCGAGGTCGTCAGCCCGCGGCGGCTGCAGCAGGCCAACGCCCTGCAGGGCCTGGTGTCCAGCGGCTCCATCACCCTCGGGGCCTTCCTGGCCGGCATGCTCGTGGCCGCCGTGGGCCCGGGGTGGGCGATCGGCATCGACGGGCTCAGCTACTTGGCGAGCGCGTGGTTCCTGCTGCGGCTACGGCCGCCGGCTTTCCTCGGCCGGCCGGGGGGGAAGGCGGCTCAGGCCGGCCCTGCCCGCGGCCTGGCCGGCGAGGAGCCGACCGTCGACGGAGTCGCCACGGCCGGCGGCCGAGCCTTCTTCCGCGACCTGGCCGACGGCTGGCGCGAGTTCACCAGCCACACCTGGATCTGGGTCATGGTGGCGGGCGCGGCTCTGTTTCTCTTCGCCATCCAAGGCCCGATCCAGGTGCTGGGCCCCATCGTCGCGCGTGACGTCTACGACGGCGCGCGCACCTGGGGCCTGACCTCGGCGGCGATGGGCCTCGGGCAGATCGCCGGCGGCCTGCTCAGCCTGCGCTGGCGGCCGCGCCGGCCGATGCTCGTGATCGCCGCCGGCATGAGCCTGACGGCGTTGCCGGTCGCCCTCTTGGCGCTCGAGGCGCCGGTGTGGATGTTGTACGTTGCGATGGCCACCGTCGGGGTGGAGTGGGGCCTCTACGATCCGTTCTGGCTGACCTGCATGCAGCGCGAGGTCGCCCCGGACATGATCTCGCGGGTGTCCGCTTACGACTATTTCGGCGTCCTGGCGTTCTACCCGGCGGGGCTGGCGCTGGCCGGGCCGCTGGCGGATGCCTTCGGCCGCTCGGCGTTGCTGTGGGTGAGCGCCGGGGTCGCGGTCTTCGTCAGCCTCTTCCAGCTGGCGTGGCGCGACGTGCGGGCAGCGCACGCGATGGGGCCGGCGGCGGAGCCTGCGGCTCCGCCGGCCGCCTGACGCGCCACCTCACAGCGCCTCGCCGGTCGCCTCCCATTCCGCGTACAGGCCGGCGTAGCGGCCGCCGGCCGCCACGAGCTCGTCGTGGGTGCCGCGCTCGACCACGCGGCCGCCGTCGATGACGAGGATCTCATCGGCGTAGCGCACGGTGCTCAGGCGGTGCGCGACGATCACGCTGGTGCGGCCGCTGAACAGCACCTCCATGGCGCGCTCGATGCGACGCTCGCTCTCGGCGTCCACGCTCGAGGTGGCCTCGTCGAGGATGAGGATGCGCGGGTCGGCGAGCAGCGCCCGGGCGAAGCTGATGAGCTGGCGTTGCCCGGTGCTCAGCGCCGATCCGCCCTCCTGGACCTCGGTGTCGTAGCCGTCAGGCAGCGACTCGACGAAGTCGTGCACGCCGACGATGCGCGCCACGCGCTTGACCTCGTCGGCGCCCGCGGAGGGACGGGCGAAGCGGATGTTGTCCAGCACCGAGCCGCTGAACAGAAAGGCTTCCTGCGGCACCACGGCGAGCTGCTCGCGCAGCGAGCTCGCCGTGACCTGCCGCAGGTCGTGCCCGTCGATGAGCACCGCCCCTGCGGTCGGATCGTAGAAGCGCGCCAGCAGCTTGATGACCGTCGACTTGCCGGCGCCGGTGGCGCCGACGAGGGCGACGGTCTTGCCCGCCGGGATCGTCAGGTCCACGTCATGCAAGACGGGCTTCTCCGGGTCGTAGCCGAAGGTCACGTTGCGCAGCTCCACCTCGCCGCGCACGTCCGGCAAGTCGACGGCGTCGGGGGCGTCGAGCATGTCGGGCTCGGTGTCGAGGACCGTGTAGATCTTCTGCACCGCGGCCATCGACGCCTGGAATGTGTTGTAGAGCTGGCTAAGCTGCTGCAGCGGGTCGAAGAAGCTGTTCAGGTAGCCGATGAACGCTACCAGTACGCCGATCTCGAGGGCGTTACCGCCGATGAGGGTGCCGCCGTACCAGAGCACGATCACGACGGCAGTGGCCGAGAGAAACTCCACGAAGGGGAAGTAGAGGCCGCTCTGCACGACGGTGCGCATGTTCACGTCGCGGTAGGCGGCGTTGGCCACGTCAAGCTTCGCGTAGTCGCTCTGCTCGCGGCGGAAGGCCTTGAGCACGCGGATGCCCGAGATGGACTCCTGCAGGTGGGCGCTCACGTCGCCGATCTTGTTGCGCACCTGGGCGTAGGAGCGGGCGGACTTGGAGCGGAAGACGAGCGTCGCCCCGATCAGTAGCGGCATGATGGTGAGGGTGGCCAGCGCCAGGCGCCAGTCGAGGATGAAGAGGAACACGATGGCGCCGATGAAGGTCAGCGAGTTGGTCACCAGCGAGGAGACGCCGTCGGTGACGAGCTGGTCGAGGGCGTCGATGTCGTTGGTGAGGCGGCTCACGATCCAGCCCGTCTTCTGGCGGCTGAAGAAGTCCAGCGAGAGCTTCTGCAGGTGGGCGAAAAGCTGGCGGCGCAGGTCGTAGATGATGTGCGAGCCGACCCAGCTTGTGAGGTAGGTCTGCAGGTAGCTGGCGCCGAGGTTGACGAGGCTGACGCCGATGAAGGCGACGATGACCCAGGTGAGCACGGTGAGGTCCTTGGCGCCGATGCCTCCGTCGATGGCCACCTTGAGCAGGAAGGGCACGGCGAGGCTGCTCAGCGTGACGGCGACCATGGCGATCACGCTGAACACGGCGCGGCGTCGGTACGGGTAGGCGAGCCGCGCGAGCCGCGCGAGCTTGAGCTCGCGCGCCAGGTGCACGAAGGCCCGCCAGCCGCGCAGATCCTCGAGGGTGGCGCCGCTGCCGTGTGGACCGGAGGCGTGACGGGAGGCGGTGGCCATCAGGCTGCGCCTCCTCCGCCGAGCGTCGCCGGTGCCCCGATCCTGACCGCGTCCAGGTCGCAGTGCTGCGCCTCGGCGTCGCCGAACATCTGCGCGTACAGGCCACCGGCGGCCATGAGCTCGGCGTGCGTGCCGTGCTCTTCGATGTGGCCGTGGTCGAGCACCACGACCTCATCGGCGAGCGAGATCGTCGAGGGCCGGTGGGCGATGATGAAGGTCGTGCGGCCGCGCATCACTGCGGTCAGCGCGGCCCTGATCTTGAACTCCGTCTCGACGTCGACGCTGCTGGTGGCGTCGTCGAGGATGAGGATGCGCGGGTCCATCACGAGCGCCCGCGCGATGGCGATGCGCTGGCGCTGGCCGCCGCTGAGCGTGAAGCCGCGTTCGCCGACGACCGTGTCGTAGCCCTCGGGGAGGGCTGCGATGAAGTCGTCGGCCTGCGCGGCCCGGGCGGCTGCCTTGACCTCATCGTCGCTCGCCTCCGGCCGCCCGAAGCGGATGTTCTCGGCGATCGAGGCGCTGAAGAGGAACGGGTCCTGCGTGACGATGCCGATGTGGCTGCGCAGATCGGCGGTCTGCAGGTCGCGCACGTCCTGGCCGTCGACGAGCACGCGGCCGGCGCTGGTATCGTAGAAGCGCGGGATGAGATTGGTCAGCGTGGTCTTGCCGCAGCCGGTATGGCCGACGAGCGCCAGGGTGCGACCGGCCGGGACGTCGAGGCGCACAGCCTCGAGCACCGGCCGGTCGACGTAGCTGAACCAGACGTCGTCGAAGGTCACCGCGCCGACGGGCGGCCCGCCGTCCGGGCCGCGCAGCGGCCTCGCGTCGGGCCGCTCCTCCATCTCCAGGGGCGCGTCGAGCACCTGGTACACGCGCTCGCCGCTGGCGATGGCGCGCTGCGCGAGGCCCGTGAGCCAGCCGATCACCTGGGCGGGGTACACGAGCATCATCAGGTAGCTGTAGAAGGCGACCAGCGAGCCCAGGCTCAGGCTCCCGTCGATCACCTGGCGTCCGCCGTAGTACAGCAGGAAGGCCACAGCCAGGTTGGGGATGAAGGCGATCAGCGGGACGTACTTGGCGCGTATGCGCGCCGCGGCCACGCTGGCCTCGAAGACCTTGTAGCTGCGGTCGCTGAACTTCTCCAGCTCGTCGTCCTCGCGGGCGAAGATGCGCACGATGCGCGAGCCCACCACGTTCTCCTCGGCCGTCGCCGTGACGTCGGCGATCTTCTGCTGCACGTCCTTGAGGATCGGCTGCAGGCGGCGGCTGAAGCGCACCGTGACCAGCAGCAGGAACGGCAGAAAGGCCAGCGACATGAGCCCCAGGCGCCAGTCGAGCAGCAGCAGGATGATCGAGACCGCGACCATCATCACGATGTTGGTGGCGAAGAACACGAGGCCGTAGCCGAGGAACATGCGCACGTTCTGCACGTCGGCCATGGCGCGGCTCATGAGCTGCCCGGTGGGCCAGCGGTCGAAGTAGCTGAAGGACTGCCGCAGCAGGTGACTCCACATGCGGTTACGCAGGTCGTACTCGATGCCGAGGCTCGACTTGCCGCTGGCGAGGCGGCGGCCGACGGCGACGATGAAGCGCACGACGGCGATCCCGAGGAGGGCGAGACCGTAGGTGACGAGCAGTCCCGTCTCGGCGCCGATGAGCGCGTTGTCGATGGTCAGCTGGATGATGCGCGGTACCAGCAGACCGAGGCCCATCTGGGCGAACGCCAGCGCGAAGCCCACGAAGGTGAGCCACTTGTAGTCGCCGAGCAGCTTGAGGATACGCCAGAAGACCTTCATCTGGAGGCTAGCTTACCCGGGGGCTAACCGGCCGCGCCGCACGCGACACGGCCCTCCGCGCGCCGGGTGTAGAC
>Ga0315276_10000334_pt1 | contig 39814 bp, 38 predicted proteins | sample YL17G05_0_MG_FD_204542 | JGI IMG/M metagenome (GOLD analysis project Ga0315276, IMG submission 204542) | Sediment microbial communities from Yellowstone Lake, YNP, Wyoming, USA - YL17G05_0 | ecosystem: Environmental > Aquatic > Freshwater > Lake > Sediment | place: USA: Wyoming | collected...
TAAAGACAATATTTGGGTAAAAAGACCGGGAACCGGAGAAATAAAAGCTAAGGATTATTATAGGGTTATTAATAAAAAAGCCAGAAGAAATATTAAAAAAGATAACCAATTAAAATGGGGAATGATTGATTATGAAAAAAAATAAAAATAGAAAAAAAATTGTTTTTATGACTGGAACTAGGGCTGATTTTGGTAAAATGAAATCCTTAATAGAAAAGGTTAAGAATTCTAATCTGTTCGAATATTATATTTTTATAACCGGAATGCATACTTTATCAAAATACGGTTTTACGTGTAATGAAGTTAAAAAACAAGGATACAAAAATATTTATATATATATGAACCAAACAACTACCACTGACATGGATACTATTTTAGCCAATACAGTGGTGGGGTTTAGTAATTTTGTAAAAGAGATTGCTCCAGACATGATTGTTATTCATGGAGATAGAATTGAATCTTTGGCTGGCGCGATTGTGGGTTCCCTTAATAATATTTTAGTGTCTCACATCGAAGGTGGTGAGCTTTCTGGTACAGTTGATGAGTCATTAAGGCATTCAATTACAAAATTATCACATATTCATTTTGTCTCAAATAAAGAAGCAAAAAAAAGGTTGATTCAAATGGGTGAAATAGAAAACAGTATTTTTGTAATAGGCTCTCCGGATATCGATATTATGATGTCAAATAATCTTTCAACTCTTCAAATGGCAAAAAGGAGATATAAAATTCCCCCCAATGAATTTAACAAGTATGCAATATTTATTTATCATCCGGTAACTACAGAAATTAAAACCCTAGAAAAGAACATAGAAGAGACCGTTTCGGCATTGATAGAATCTAATAAAAATTATATAGTAATTTATCCAAATAACGACAAGGGTTCAGATATAATATTAAAGGAATATGCAAGGTTTAAAAAGAAAAAGAATTTTAAGGTTTTTCCCTCAATAAGATTTGAATTTTTTTTAACGTTCTTAAAAAATTCTAAATTTGTAATCGGAAACTCTAGTGCTGGAGTAAGAGAGGCAGAAATATATGGTGTGCCCACTATAAACATTGGCAGTAGACAAAACGACCGCGTTAAAAATGGAGACATTATAAATATAGATAACAACAAGAAGGATATTCTTGGAGCGATCAACAACATTGAGAATGTAAAGATAAAGCCTGTTGGTTACTTTGGTAATGGAAATAGTAGCCAAAAATTTTATGAGATTATAACTAATGAAAAAATTTGGAAGATACCAATTCAAAAAAAATTTCAAGACTTAAAATGAATAAAAAAATAAATGGATAAAAGATTTAAAAATTGGAAGAAACCTAAAATTGAAGAAGGGAAACTAACGAAGTACAATTGGCTGGTTCAGAACAAATCAGGCCTTAAATTGGGTTATAAAACCGACATCGGAGCATTTACATATATTAATGCTCAAAAAGGTGTTGTTATAGAGGATTTTGTTCAAATCGGTTCCCACTGCTCCGTTTATTCTATTTCAACAATTGATAATAAAGAAGGAAAGATAGTTTTGAAAAAGAATTGCAAGATAGGGACGCATTCCGTGGTGATGCCTGGCGTAACCGTGGGAGAAAATTCAATTATCGGAGCCTTCAGTTTTGTAAAACAGGATATTCCAGCCAATGTTGTCGCTTTGGGCGTTCCGGCAAAAGTAATAAGAAAATTAAAAAATAAGAAATTTCGGTCAGCTAAGATATAATAATTACAGAATAATAATTTAGATTTCTTACCACGTTATGTTAAAGAATAAAAAAATTTTAGCGTTAATTCCTGCTCGCGGCGGTTCAAAAAGAATTCAGAGAAAAAACGTAAAAGATTTGGCGGGAAAACCATTAATAGCTTATATGATTGGGGCGGCTTTAAAAAGTAAATACTTGCCGAGAGTAATTGTTACTACAGAAAATAAAGAAATTGCCGAGATTGCCAAAAGGCAAGGAGTAGAAATAATCAAGAGGCCCAAGAGATTGGCCACCGACAAAGCGAAATCAATAGATGTGGTTCTTCATGCCTTAAACGTTTTAGAAATAAAAGGATATAAACCAGATATCGTAGTTTGGTTGCAGCCGACATCGCCATTAACCACCCACAAAGATATCGATAAAGCCATTGAAATTTGCATTAAAAATCGTTATCAATCGGTCTGTAGTGTTTGCGAGGCAGAACCATCACCTTATTGGTGTCTAAAATTAGAAAAAAAACATTTACGGCCATTTTTGGGCAAAAAATATCTCATTACCCAAGGTCAGGATTTACCTAAAATATATTTACACAACGGAGCAATATTTATTTCTACGCCAAAAACCATAAAGAAATATAAAAATTTTTATGCTTCAAAAATCCTACCCTATATCATGCCAAAAGAGAAAAGCGTGGATGTAAATGAACCAATAGATTTTTTATTAGCAGGATTATTGTTAAAAAAAAATAATAGATAAATTTATTATCGATATGGAAAAAAAAATAAACAATTGGAAATTATGGGAAAAAAATCTTGGTTATGGCCAGATGCTTTACCAGCGAGCAACCGGTAAACTCAAAGAGATGGAATCAGCAAGAGCTCTTTCTGAAATACTCTCTTTGTTTTACAAACCTAAAATGAAAGTTCTGGATGTGGGATGCGGGGCTGGCCACTACTTAAGAAGTCTTAGATTAAGGTTGGATAAAAATATAGATTATACCGGCGTCGATTCAACCAAATATTATATCAAATTAGCCAAAAAAGCTTTCGGTAAAAATCAGAAGTTTTTTTTCGGAGACATCCTTAACTTAAAATTTAAAGATAACGCTTTCGACGTTGTCATTTGCAATAATGTTATTTTGCACCTGCCGCCTCCTCCAACTAAGGCGATTTCCGAATTGATACGCGTTGCCAAAAAATACGTGGTGATAAGAACGATATTTGGGGAAATTAACTATATCATAAAAGAAGTGAGAAATCCCAACGACATAATGAAAAACCCCCAAAAAGGAAAAAAAATTCTGATTGCTCAAAATGGAGAACCACTCCTTTATAATTTCTTCAATATGTATACTGAGCAATATTTCAAAGATATCATTACCGAGATAAATAAAAATATTGAGATTAAGATTATTAAAGATAATGAATTTACCCAATTCGACAACAGGAAATTAGGTGGCAAGAGCGCTACCAGAATTATGGATGGCAGGCAGGTTTCCGGCAATTTCTTGCTTGATTGGAGGTTTATTATTCTTAAAAAGTAAACTTATGAAAATACCCGGAGCAAAACCTTATATTGAAGACATCCAAGAGATAACAAAAGACATCAAGAGAGTTTTAGAAAGCAGAAGATTGATACTTGGGCCTTATACAAGAAGGCTTGAGGAGATGTTTAGGGAGTACATCGGCGTAAAATACGCTATAGCCACAAGCAGTTGTACTTCAGCCTTGGAGATTGTTTTAAGGTATATAAACGTAAATAATAAAGAAGTTATAGTCCCAGCGAATACCTTTATCGCCTGTCCCAATAGCGTAATTTATGCTGGAGGCAAAGTGATATTTGCAGATACTAATAAAGACAGTTTCTGCATTGATTATAAAGATGTTTTAAAGAAAATTACGCCAAAAACAAAAGCGGTTATGGCGGTTCACTTAGCCGGTCTGCCGGTACCGGAGATATTTGCAATAAGGGCTCTTTGTAAAAAAAAGAAAATCTTTCTGATAGAGGATGCTTCCCACGCCCATGGTGCCGTTATTGACGGGAGGAAGGTGGGGAGTATAGGAGATTTTGGCTGTTTCAGTCTTTATCCCACCAAGATAATGACCAGTGGCGTGGGAGGGTTAATCACGACAAATAACAGGGAACTGGCGGATTTTGCCAAGAGCGTCCGCCATCACGGACAGGGCGAGAGCTTAGACAGAATCGTGAATTTTGGCAACGATTGGTTGATGGACGAGTTGAGCGCGGTTCTGGGCGTTTATCAGCTGAAAAGATTGGAAAAAAACGTTTCCAAGAGAAATAGAATAGCCCAAAGATACAGCAAGGGTATCGATAAAATAAAGGGCATCAGCCGCAATCCTGTCTCATCCAATGTCAGGCACTCTTATTATAAGTTTTTGGCAATGCTGGATGAAAAAATAAATAAAGAGGAGGTCTTGAAGAAGATGAGAAACAGGGGAATAGAGGTGGGAACATTGTATCCCTTACCCTGTTACCTCCATCCAATTTACAGAAAGCTTGGTTACAGACAGGGACTCTGTCCGGTTACCGAACATATTATGGCCCATCAGATATTTTTGCCAATGTTTGCGGAAATGAAAGATGTTGAAATTGACTACGTTCTTGATTGTTTAAAAAAGATCGTTAAAGATTACATTTAAAATGTTAAAAGACATTTCAAAAAAGATATTAATCACGGGAGCCGACGGTTTCCTAGGAAGCCATTTATCAAAAAGATTATTAGACGAAGGTTGCGAAGTTTATGGAATAGACAATACGGGCAATGGGGGACGGATTGAGAGGTGCGATGTAGGCAATTTTTCGGAGGTATTTGGAATTATGAAAAAAATAAATCCGGAGTTGGTAATACATCTAGCCGCCGTCTTGCCGAAAGAAAAAATAGAGGAATCATTATATTACCAAGTTAATGCCAAAGGGACATATAACATCCTTTCTGCAATGAAAAAAATTGGAATTAAAAAAATTATTTTTACTTCAACAATGAATGTCTATGGAAACCCAGAATATCTTCCGGTTGACGAAAAGCATCCCTTAGCGCCGACAAATACTTACGGGCTTACAAAATTAATGGCAGAATCTCTATGCAAATTTTTCAGCGATTATTACGGGATTAAAACGGTTGTTTTAAGATTTTCAGGGATTTTTGGACCGGGAAGAAAAAATGGCGCAATTTACAATTTTATAAACCAAGCTTTAGCCAACCAGACGATCAAAATTTTTTCTGATGGTTCCGATTTGTGGGACAGTATTTATGTAGACGATGCGGTGGAGGCGATTATTTCAGCTGAAAAATTGTTTGATAAATCGAATTTTGATTTTTTTAACATTGGTTACGGTAAAGGGATCAATATATTTGAGACAGCCGAGAAAATATTAAATTTAACCAGATCAAAATCCCAATTGGTAATCGAAAAAAAACAAACGCCCGTAAAATTTTATTTTGATATCTCAAAAGCGGAAAAAATATTAAATTTTAAGCCCAAAGATTTTAAGATTAGTTTAAATAATTTTATTAATTATCTTAAAAATGATTAAAAAGAAAATAATAATTATTACCGTAGCCAGAGCCGATTACGGTCATTTGAGACCCCTGATTAAAAAATTAAACAAGAACCCCAAGTTTAATTGTTTATTGTATGCCACCGGCCTGCACCTTTTAAAAGAGCATGGCTACACCCTTAAAGAAATTATTAAGGACAAATTTAAAATTGATAGAATTATTGATATAAAAATCAAACCAAAAAGTACTCCCTATAATATGGCTTATTCAGTCGGCTACGGAATTGAGAAATTTAGCAATGCTTTCAAAAAAGATAAACCCGACATGATTATAGTTATGGGTGACAGGATAGAAGTATTTGCAGTTGCCAGCGCTGCTTCCCTGATGAATATTCCAGTCGTTCATATTGGTGGAGGAGATACGGCTTATAGCGATATTGACAATACTTTGCGGCATAGTATCACCAAGCTTTCGCACATTCATTTTACCCACAGCAAGAAAAGCACAGAGACAGTTTTAAAACTCGGAGAAGAAAAATGGCGTGTTCATTGGGTGGGTGTTCTTTCTTTGGACACTATTTTAAAAATAGAATTCATTCCAAAGAAAAAACTGCTTTCTGAATTTAAATTTCCTTATAAAAATTATCTTTTAGTAGTATTTCATCCTACTACCACTGATAAATGGGAAGAATCAGGTTTTCGGATGGAACAGTTAATGGAGGCCTGTTTGGCAGTAGTAAAGAATAAGAATATGGGCATTTTGGTAATCTACCCCAATGCCTATGCGGGAGGAGCTAAAATAATAAAAGTTATCAATAAATACAAAAGAGCTAATAAGAACATTTATACCCTAAAAAACCTTCCTCACGAAAAATATATTTCTCTCTTGAAATATTCTTCAGTTTTAGTAGGGAATTCAAGCAGTGGGATAGTAGAGGCGGCTTCTTTAAAAGTCCCAGTAGTCAATATCGGAGACAGACAAAAATTTAGAGAGACTCCCCAGAATGTTATTAGAATCAGTTACAAAAAAGAACTTATTGAAAAGGCAATTAAAAAAGCTCTTTGTGATAAAGGATTCCAAAAAAGAGTAAAATTAGCTAGGAGTCCTTATGGTGACGGTAGGGCCAGCGAAAGAATTGTCAGGATATTAAATAAAATAAAGATAAACAAAGACCTATTATCAAAAAAATTTATTCAAGTATGAATATTGTAACTATTCACCAACCTGGATATTTGCCTTGGTTAGGATTTTTTGATAAGATGGCTCGGTCTGATATTTTTGTTCTGCTTGACGATGTTCAATTTGAAAAAAATTATTTTGATAACCGAAACAAAATAAAAACTTCTCAAGGCTGGGCTTGGCTGACTGTTCCGGTAAAATACAGGTTTGGCCAAAAATTAAACGAAGTGGAAATAAATAATGAGGAAAAATGGAAAGAAAAACACTATAAATCATTGTTGCTGAATTATAAGAAATCTCCTCATTTCTCCGATTATGTTTCATTTTTTCAAAAAATTTATGAAAAGAAATGGCAGAAATTAATTGATTTGAATATAGCTTTAATTAAATATCTAGCTAAGGAACTAGGCTTTAAGACAAAACTCATTAGGTCTTCAGAATTAAATTGTCAGGGAGAAAAAACAGAAAGATTATTGAATATTTGCCGAAAATTAAAAACTGATGTGTACCTGTCCGGTAAATTTGGGAAGAATTATTTAGACGAGGAAGCATTCCGAAAAAATAATATCAAAGTAATTTATCAAGATTTTCAACATCCGGTTTATCCGCAGCTTTACGGTAATTTTATCCCCGAACTTTCAATAGTCGATTTAATATTTAACTGCGGGCTTGACAGCCCCAGTATAATTTCAGGAAATAAAAATAAATGTTAATAGAAATAAAAAATATGAAGAAAGAAACAAAAAATATATATTCAAAGAAAAAAGAAATGGAAGAGTTTTTGAAAAATTTTGAAGGCATGCCCGACCGTCTACTTAAATATTCTGAAATATTGCTGGAAGGTAAGGATGCTTCCCCATATTGTTATCAAGACACAATGTCTTTCAGACGTCTGGCTATCGGTCTTACTGCCAAATGCAATGCGCATTGTTTCTGGTGCTATAGATTTGACCCCGAGTTCAAACATATTCTAGGAAAGGAACTTCCTTTCGAGAAACTTAAAAAGATAGTCAAGAATACCAAAGGAAAATTTAGAATGATTCATTTGGCGGGTCTTGGAGAACCGACCATGTATCCTCGTCTTTTTGACGCTATAAAACTCGTTAGGAAATTATCGGATAGGGTTAAAATTACTACAAATGCCAGTCTGTTGACTAAAGATTATATCGATAAATTAATCAAAAGCGGTTTGACTGATATTGAAATCAGCATTTGCACTTTCAGACAAAAAGAAGAGGAAGAATATCGGGGCATAAATTTAGAAGATGCCATAGAAAAAACCATTTATATCAGCAATAAAACGCCTTTGAATATTCAAGTTAATACTCTTGTTTCCAACTTGAATTATAAAATGTTGTTTTCTTTGGTCGATAAGCTGAAAAAGGCAAAGAAGCTTTCCATTCATACTATTCCTCTTTTTGAGTCTTATCAGTGTCGGAAGAACGGAGTGAAGAGAGTTTCTAATGAGAAATATTATGCCTTGTTGAAAAAAATAAAAAGTGACATAGATAAATATAACTTAAATTGGGAGATGTTTCCCTTACCGGAAGGCTCTGTCATAGATCCTATCATTGCGTTAAAACAAAAGAAAAATATCTGTTTCACTTGTTTTGAAGATCCTTATATAAGCGAGGACGGCGAACTTATACCTTGCGTTAGAACAAAACCAATGGGCGGGGTGGACGCTACGGTTGGTTTTGAAAAAGTTTGGAATCATCCCAGGATGTTAAAATTTAGAAAAAATATGCTTCAAGAGAATTATCCGTCTTTGTGCGGTAAATTATGTTATGTAAAAGAAAAAAAATAAAAATATGAAAATTCTAATAATCGCCTCCCATCCCGACGACGAAGTATTGGGTTGCGGAGGAACAATAGCAAAATATGCAAAGCGGGGAAATGAAGTTTATCTTTGTATTGTAACTAAAGCTTATACCCCCGACTGGTCAGAGGAATTTCTAAAGAAAAGAGAAGAAGAAATCGCCCAGTCTTCAAAAATATTGGGAATTAAAAAGACTTATTTTTTAGGTTTTCCAACCGTAAGGTTGGATACGATTCCTCAGCAAGATTTGGTCAGGTCTATTTCAAGAACAATAGAGGCAGTAAAACCCGATACAGTCTACATTCCCCACGGGGGAGATTTGGTGATAGATCATCGCTTGGTTTTTGAATCAGCCTTAGTGGCAACCAGGCCAAGACCAGACAATATTGTTAAAAAATTGCTATCTTATGAAACCCTTTCTGAAACTGAATGGGGTAGAGGTTTTAAAGAATTTATTCCCAGTGTGTATGAAGATATTACGGAAGAAATTAAAATAAAAATAGAAGCGATGAAATCTTATCAAAGCGAACTGAAAGAATTTCCTCATCCCCGCTCTTTAGAGTTGCTAGAAATTTTAGCGAAAAAGAGGGGGTCGGAAGCGGGAGTTATGTTCGCCGAGTCATTTATGTTGATAAGAGAAATATCATCATAATTTTAAAATATGGATAAAATAAATTCTATTACTTTACGCGGCAATAATACTATTAAGGATGGTATGGAAAGCATTACGAATAGCGGTTTAAGGGTTGTTTTAATAGTTGATGAAAATAAAAAACTTCTGGGGATAGCAACAGATGGAAACATCCGGAGGGCTTTATTGTCAGGAAAAGACTTTAACTCTCCAATTAAAGATATAATGGTTACTAATCCGATTACTGTCCAAGTGGGGACACCAGCCACTGCATTATTGGAAATAATGCTTGAAAAAAATATTTACGAAATTCCCATTATTGATAGCAATAACATCCTGAAAGACATTGCTTTATTTCATGAATTAAAAACTATTCCACTTTCCAGTCCAGATATTACTTATAAAGAAGTTGAAACAATAAAACAGGTATTAGCAACTCCCTTTCTCAGTATCGGACCAAAAATTAAAGAATTTGAAAAGAAAATCGCTGATTTTGTTGGCACTAAATACGCGGTAGCTGTAAACAGCGGTACAAGCGCTCTCCATCTTTGCATTAGAAGCTTTGATATAAAAGACGGAGACGAGGTAATTACCACGCCATTCAGTTTTATTGCTTCGGCGAATTGTATGCTTTTTGAAAGGGCAAAGCCGGTTTTTGTTGATATAGACGAAAATACTTTGTGCATTGATGCTTCGAAAATAGAAGAAAAAATTACAAAAAAAACTAAAGCTATTTTGCCGGTTCATATTTTCGGTCATCCGTGCGAGATGGAAAAAATCATTGAGATTGCCAATCTCCATAATTTAGTCGTCATCGAGGATGCCTGTGAAGCCTTAGGGACCGTTTATAAAGACAAAAAAGTTGGTTCTTTCGGCAACGCAGGCGTTTTTAGTTTTTACCCCAATAAGCCCATTACTACTTCTGAGGGAGGAATTGTCGTGACCAATGATGTTAATGTAGCCAGATTATGTCAGAGCATGCGCAATCAAGGAAGAGATGAAGAAGATAGCTGGTTGCATTATTCAAGATTAGGTTATAACTACAGAATGAGTGAATTATCGGCAGCCCTGGGAGTAGTTCAAATGGAAAGAGTTGAAGAAATACTTAGAAAGCGCCAAAGGATAGCTGCGCTTTACGACCAAAAATTGAAGGGAATCGAAGGAATTAAAACCCCCTATCTTTCTTCCAGCGTGACAAAGATGAGTTGGTTTGTTTACGTTATAAGATTGGATGAAAAAAGATTTTCTCGGGAGAAGAGGAATAAAATTATGTTGGAGTTGGAAGGTCAGGGGATTAACTGCCGAGATTATTTCCCCTCGATCCATTTAGAACCTTTCTACGCCAAAAATTTCGGTTATAAACGAGGTGATTTTCCAATTACCGAAATGGTTTCTGACTTAACAATTGCCCTGCCTTTTTATAATAATTTAGCAGAAAATGAAATTGATTATATCTGTAATAGTTTAAAAATTATATTAGATAAAATTTAAAAAAAATGGAAAAAAAAGGGAAAGTATTATTTATTGTTCATGACGTATACCAAGATGACAATTATCTTCCAATAGGGATTGGTTATCTTGTTGCCGTACTAAAACGGGAGGGTGTCGACGTTAAGGTATGTTCTCAAGATATTTTTCATTATTCAAATGAAGAAATGGCCAACCTTTTCTTAAAAAATGAGAGCTATGATTTAATTGGTATTGGGTTTTTAGCGGCGAGGTTCAAAGAGACAATATTAGATCTTTGCGAGACAGTAAATAAATATAAAAAAGATGCTTGGCTGGTTTTAGGCGGGCACGGTCCTTCGCCGATAGCAGAATATGTTTTAGAAAAAACCAAAGCCGATGTAGTGACGATAGGAGAAGCTGAGGAAACAATCATTGAACTATTGAAATCTAAATTATCGGGCGGAAGTTTATCCCAAGTGAAAGGTATTGCTTATAAGACTAAAGATGGAATTTTTGTAAACGAAAGAAGAAAGCCAATTATGGATTTGGACTCTCTTCCCCTTCCGGAATGGTCATTGTTCCCGATAGAAAAATATATAAATTCATTCCAGTTTTTCGGCGCTTCTAAGGACGATAAGACAATTGAAATATTGACGAGCAGGGGTTGTTTTAATAGGTGCAATTTTTGTTATCGAATGGAGTGGGGGATACGTTTCAGAAGCGTGGGCAATGTTATTAAAGAAATAAAATTTTTGAAAGAAAAATATGGGACAAATTGTTTTCTGATGTATGACGAGTTGTTTAATTTCCCAAAGAAAAGAATTTTTGATTTTTACGAGGCATTAAAGAAAAATAACCTTAAAATAAAGTTTAGTTGCAATGCCAGGGTGGATGTTTTTGATGAGGAAAGCGCTGTTTGTTTGAAAGAAAGCGGCTGCGTTTTTTTAAACTTTGGGTTTGAATCTTCCGACCAGAATGTTTTAAATCTTATGAAGAAAAATACTACAGTTGAACAAAACATACGAGCATTGGAAATAGCTAAAAAAGTAGGAATTGGAATAGGTTTAAATTTTATCTGGGGTAATAAAGGAGATACCGAAGAATCATTGAAAAATAACGTTAAATTGATCAAACAATATAATACCTATGACCAAATCAGGACGATTAGGCCGGTAACTCCATATCCAGGTTGCGAATTGTATTATGAAGCAATAGAAAAAGGTTTATTGTCGGGACCTGAAGATTTTTTTGAAAAATTTAAAAACTCGGATTTATTTACCGTTAACTTCACCGATATTCCAGAGGAAAAGTTCTACAAAATATTATTTGAAGCAAATAAAGAATTGATTATTGACCATTTCATGCACACCACAAAAGATATGCTAGCAGCCGATAAATTGATACAAGATTTTCACGATTTATATTTTAAGGGTGAGACTGGCTTTCGGGGAGCAAGGCATTAACCAATAAAATAAAAATGAAAAAAGAGAATATTTTTTATCCCAAAATACTGTTTACCACCGGCTTGCCAAATGTTTTCCGCGGTTTACATATCGCCAACCTCTATGAGATTGCTCAGGTTTATCCGGTTGTTTTATTGGCCGATGAGAACATAGATCGAGAAACAAAGGAAGTTCTTAATAAAAAAGAATTATTTCCAAAATTGGAAGAAATTATATTCTACCAAGATATTTTAAGTTTATCGCCTAAAAGTAATTACCGTAATTATAAATTAGCAAAGAAGGTTATCGAACAATATAGGCCCGATATTATCATAGCAAGCGATATGTGTCTTTTTCATTTGTATCTGTCACGATTTGCCAGAAAAATAAGGCCCATTCTTCATATTGCTCTTCAGGGGGGGTTGTCGACCAAGACCAAAGATATGAGATTACGTTCCTGTCTGATGAGCGCCCATCTCAAAACTCCATCATTTTTACCTTTATCAATCAGATTATTTTTGACTAAATGCAAAAGATATATTGCAGATTTCTTTTATTATTGGATCTTGCCTCTGACAGTGGGCCAATTACCTTTTTTGGGCAAATCAAGTTTTATATCAATAAAAGGGGCGCCTGGTCTGAGGTCTTGCGATTATTTTCTTCTCCGTTCAAAACGAGATTGTGATTTTGTCATCCAGGAAGACGAGGTATCTCCTGAAAAATTATACATCGTTGCTCATCCCTTATTACGCAAAGAAACGAGAGAATTCTTAAGAAAAAATTTTTTTGAAAACTCAGTAAAACAACACAAAAATAGTCAAAAAACCGTAACCATATTGTACTCAGGAGAAGAAGTAGAATTTAAAAGAAATGACTATTCTTTAATTTCTAAAAAAGAAATAAGAGAAATGAGATTGGAAGTTATTAGATTGGTGGCACAAATACTTAAAGACTGGCAGATTATCATAAAACCCCATCCTCTCACTGAAAATATTAATAAGATAAAGGATGCCATTGAAGCCATCGCCCCAAATATAAGGGTTGCAGAACAATCCGACCCCATTGATAGGTATATTGAAATAAGCGATATTATTATAGGACCAACCCCGTCTAGCACAGTGCTTTATACAGCCACAATTCAGCGTCCCGAGAAGATAATACTTTCATTGGATTTATACCAAGAGTTCCACGGCGATATTTACAAAGATGCCGAAGGTATCGAATATATCGATGAGAAAGAGAAATTTATTGATGTATTGAGAGAGATCCGAGATGGCAAATTCCGCAAAAAAAGACAAGAAATGAAATCAGAATTGGAACCAAATAAATTTCCCAATCTCGTTGAAGCAATAAAATATTTTTTGGTCCAGAAGACCTGAATATTCAATATGAAAGAAATTAGAAAAATTATAAAAAAATACACTCCCAATATTCTGAAAACAATCATTTTTCATATTTACACTAGATATTTGTATTATTTTAGGTATAAGAATATAGTCTCTAAAAACAAAGAATTAAAAGATAAATACCAGGGGAAAAGGATATTCTTGATTGGCAACGGTTCATCCTTGAATCAAATGGATCTGACTAAGCTGAAAAATGAATACACATTTGTTTTTGGCTTTTTCTTTTTGCATAAAGATTTTAAAGAAATTCGGCCGAAATTTTATTCAATGATGGATCCCCTCCAAAATCTGCCCAAAACCGGTCTTGGTCCGACGCTTTTTCGCGATACAGATAGGGCTTTTAAAGATATTGACGTAAAAGTATTCTTTAGAATAGATTCCAAAGAGTATATTGAAAAAAATAAGCTCTTTTTAAACAAAGACAAATATTACTTATTATTGGATCGGAGCGTCCCAAAGGCACTTATAATTAGCGATGATATATCAAAATATCATTCTTTCAGCGACGCCAGCATTTATAATGCCATTTGTCTCGCGGTTTATATGGGATTTTCGGAAATCTATTTAATAGGTTGTGATTACGACTTCATTTTGTACAAGGCTTTAAAACATTTTTATAACGATGAGCTCACGGGCGTGAAATCACCATTTATAAATGCAAGCAATTTGATATTGGCTGAAGAACTGGCTGACTATCTGAGAGGTATGGAAAAAATAAAAAAACATTTTGAGAAATACAAAGTAAAGATATTTAACGCCGGCATCGGGGGTTTCACCGACACCTTTCCGCGGGTTGATTACAATTCTTTGTTTAATTAGTATGAAAGAATTTATTTATAAATTAATACCCGGATTTCTAAAAATCGGCTATTACAAATTAAGGGGTAAACGACCCTGGTCTTGGGGTTACACGACCTTTAAATTTGATTATATTAAAAAAGCAATTTACGATCGGGAAATTTTGGGAAAATTTAAAAATTCAGATTTCTTGCCAAAGGGCTTTGGCTTCTCTCTCGACGAAAGAGCGGTTGAATATCCTTGGGTAATATCTAAAATTCTGGTCGGGAGCTGTAATTTTATGGATGCAGGCTCTGCTTTAAACCGTAAAGATATTTTAGAACACCCTGTTTTTAAAAATAAAAAAATTACTATTTTAAATTTAAATCCCGAACAAAATTGTTTCTGGCAGAAGGGGATATCTTATGTTTTCGGCGACATAAGGCAAATGCCGTTTAAAGACAGTTATTTTGATTTTATTACTTGTTTGTCAACCTTGGAGCATGTCGGTATGGACAACACTTTTTTATATGTAAAAGACCAGAGATATAAAGAGGAGAAACTTTTTGACTTTGAAAAAGCAGTTTTAGAATTAAAAAGGGTTTTAAAAAAAGGAGGCAGTATTTTTATTACTGTTCCTTTTGGAAAATACCAAAACTTCAACTATTTTCAGCAGTTTGATTCGTCCCGCATCGGCCGGATATTGGAGGTTTTTAAGCCTCAAAGTCATCAGATTAATTATTATAAATATGAAAAAGACGGCTGGAATATCAGCGATGAAGAATCCTGCAAAGATGTCGAATACTCCAAAATCCAAAAAAGTGATTTTATTGTAGCCGCAAAAGCAGTTGCCTGCATCGAGTTTATAAAATAATTTTTTAAAAATATATGAAATATACAACAAGAAAAACCTGCCGTCTTTGTGGATTTAAAAAATTAACCCCTATTTTATCTTTGGGAAATCTTTACGTTTCCACTTTCGTGAAAAGCAAGAAAGATAAAATAGTGAGAGCTCCCTTGTCATTAGTTTTTTGCGAAAATTGTAAGCTTTTACAATTAAAACATACTGCACCCCAAGAACTGCTTTATTCCCAACATTATTGGTATTGTTCTGGTCTTAACCCCGTAATTATTAATGATTTAAAAGAAATAACCCAGATAGCTCAAAAAATGGTAAAACTAAGAAAAGGAGATATCGTTCTTGATATAGGTGCGAATGACGGCACCATGCTTAAATATTATCCGAGTAGATTAATAAGGGTTGGTTGCGAACCAGCTAATAATCTTATACCAGAACTTAAAAAAGTTACTCCCTATATTATTCACGATTTTTGGAGCTATAAAGTCTGGCAAAAGAAATTTAAGGATAAAAAAGCAAAAATTATCACTGCTATAGGAATGTTCTATGATATGGAAGACCCTAATCAATTTATAAGAGATGCGGCTAAATCATTGGATGAAAAGGGAATATTTATTGCGCAACTTATGTGTTTGAGACCCATGCTTGAGAAAAATGACCTGGGAAACATATGTCACGAGCATCTTGAATATTATTCTTTTGATTCCTTAAAATTTTTATTCGAAAAAAACGGACTGGAAATCTTTAAAATTGAAGAAAATGATATTAACGGAGGGAGTTACAGGATTTTTGCCAGGCACTATAAAAAAGGAAGCATTAAGTTCAAAGAGAATTTTACAAAGAAAGATTACAAAGATTTTTACAGAAGAATTGAAAAAAATAAAAAACTCTGCATTGATTTTATCAAACAGGAAACAAAGAAAGGAAAGAAAGTATATGTCTATGGTGCTTCAACAAAGGGCAATACCATACTTCAGTATTACGGTTTAGATAATAGATTAATTGAAGGGGCGGCAGACAAAAGTCCGGAAAAATGGGGTAAATATACGGTAGGGACTTTGATACCCGTGGTGAGCGAGGAAGAGGCAAGAAAAAAAGCTGATTATTTTTTAGTACTTCCCTGGGCATTCTTCGATACATTTTATAAAAGAGAAAAAGTCTGGCTTAAAAAAGGTGGAAAGTTTATCGTTCCTCTTCCTTCTTTTCGAGTTGTCGGCAAATAAAAAAAATAATAATATTTATTTAAAAATATGAAAATTCCACCGCCTAGCGGCAAAAAAGCGCTTATTTTAGGAACCAACGGTCAAGACGGTTCTTATCTTACAGAAATACTTTTGGAAAAAGGGTATGAAGTTCACGGAATGCTGAGGCGTTCGGCCATCGGTAATACCAAAAACATTGAACATCTTTTACGGAATAAGGAAATATTTGAAAAAAGATTTTTTATCCATCGCGGAGACTTGGCTGATGCAACTTCCCTTTACAGGATTATTAATGAGGTTCGACCTCAAGAGATATATAATGAAGCAGATCAGGATCATGTCGGCTGGAGTTTTTCTATTCCCGATTATTCATATGATATAACCGGTGCGGCTGTGGGCAGGGTTCTTGAAATTGTTAGACAAATTGATCCAAAAATAAAATTTTTCCAGCCTTGTTCTTCCAATATGTTCGGAAAGGCTGTTGAAACGCCTCAGAATGAAAATACGCCGTTTCATCCCCAAAGCCCCTATGGTTGTTCCAAGGTTTTTGCTTTCATGCTGGCGAGGTATTATCGCGAGGCGTACGGTATGTTTGTATCTAACGTAATTTTCTACAATCATGAGTCTCCGAGAAGAACAGAAGAATATGTTACCCGGAAGATAACAAAAGCTGCCGCCATGATTGATGCCGGCCTACAGGACGAACTGGTCCTGGGCGACATAGAGGTCAAAATAGACTGGGGATATGCCAAGGAATATATGGAGGCGGCCTGGAATGTTTTACAGCAGGAAAAACCCGATGATTTTATTATTGCTAACGGAGAAGCTCATTCTGTCCGTGAATTTGTTGAAGAGGCTTTTGGACTTCTGAATCTAAAAGTAGAAAAATATTTAAAATTCGACAAAAGTCTTATTCGTCCGGCAAGCACGAGCGTGCTTATAGGGGATATTACAAAAGCAAAAAATACCTTCGGGTTTGAACCAAAAGTTAGATTTAAAGATTTGGTTAAGATTATGGTCGAAGCCGACGTCAGGGAACTAGGTAAAAATAAACCATTAAAATAATGACCAATAAAAGAGCAGGAATATTCATATATTACGAATGGCTGTCAGTTTCTCCGTCGCTTATAAGCACTATCCGCTTTTTAACCGAAAACGGTTATTCTGTTGACGTATTTCACCTGTACGACGATACAATCGATATTTTTAAACCAGAATCCGACAAGGTAAATTCAATAGCCGTTAAGTCGGGAAAGAAAAAATGGCTTACCTTGATATTATTTTTTATTGCCTCCATAAAGGGTACTATTAAAAACAAATACAGTTTTTTTATCGGAGTTGACCAAGAGGGGATAATAGTTGCCGGATTATTGGGGAAAATTAAAAAAGCTCCATACATTTATTATTCTTTGGAAATAATAACCAAGGAAGACGTTTTGAAAGAAAAAGGCATCAGGAGATTTGTTCTTCAAATCAGGAAGTCATTAGAAAATTATTTCAGTAAAAACGCCCAAATCACAATTACCCAAGATAATTATAGAACAGATGTCTTAGTTGAAGACAATAATATCAAAAAAGAAAGGGTTTTTATTGTTCCCAATTCTTATTATTTTACAATTAAAAATCCTTGCGATCGGAACGCTTTTAATATTCAAACCCCAGTTGATAAAAAAATTATTATTTATACCGGTTCAATAATACCGGAGATGGCAATTGAGGAAATAATAAATTCAATAGATTTGTGGCCGGAAAACACAGTTTTAATATTGCATGCACCCTATAAAACCGCTTATCTTGAGGAAATCAAACAACTTATTAAGAAAAGAAATATACAAAAAAGAGTGATTATTTCTACAAAACAGGTATCTTTTGAAGAGCTATGCTGTTTAATAAAAAAAGCAGATATCGGAATCAGTTTTTACCGGCCGGTAAACAAAAGTTTTGTATTGGGTCCCGCGGGAAAAGTAAGTTTTTATCTTTCCCAAGGAGTTCCTATTATTACGAATAAAATTCCAGCAGTAGTTGATCTTGTTCAAGAGTATAAATGTGGGATATGCGTGGAATCGGCAAAAAATTTGGGATATGCCATAAAAACCATATTGGATAATTACTCAGAATTTTCCGCCAATACAAAAATATGCTATGAAAACGATTTGGAATTTTCAAAATATTTTAAAAAAGTTCTTAAACAAGTAGAATCTTATGAAAAATAAAAATATAGAAATCATCAAAAATAAAGGAAAAATTTCAGCTATAATTATCTATAACGGCTATCATGTCGCCGGAAATACTTTTTTTACCCCAGAGAATTTTCCGCAGCAACTTGGCTTTTTGTCGCATAAAACCGGCAAAATTATCGAGCCTCACACCCATAGAGTTGTAAAAAGAGAGATTTTTTTAACCCAAGAAGTGTTGATTATAAAGAAAGGAAAAATCAAGGTAGATTTTTATGATTATAAAAGAAAACATCTCGGCCACAGAATTTTGAAGAAAGGCGATGTTATTTTGGTAACCGGCGGCGGGCACGGGTATGAAGTCATAGAAGATGTGGAGATGATTGAAGTAAAACAAGGCCCCTATTTGGGAAAAGACGATAAAGTAAGATTTAAAGATATAAAAAAACAAAAACATGATTCCAGTAAATGAACCATTATTTATAAGTAACGAAAAAAAATATTTAGCCAAATGTATTGACAGCGGCTGGATTTCTTCCGAAGGTCCGTTTATAAAAGAATTTGAAGAAAAATTCAGTTCTTACATTGGCAAAAAATATGGAATAACCGTTTCAAGCGGAACAGCGGCTTTAGAGGTGGCAATTGGATCTTTGGGAATTAAGCCTGGAGACGAAGTTATTATTCCAACGTTCACTATTATTAGTTGCGCTACGGCGGTATTGGCGTACGGTGGCACCCCGGTTTTTGTAGATTCGGAGCCAGAAACATGGAATATTAATGTTAATAAAATTGAAGAAAAGATTACTAAAAAAACAAAAGCGATAATAATTGTTCATATTTATGGTCATCCTTGCGATATGGACTCGATAATTAAAATTGCCAAGAAGTATAATTTAAAAATAATAGAAGATGCAGCTGAGGTTCACGGTGCCGAATATAAAGGAAGAAAATGTGGTAGCTTCGGAGACGTTTCTTGCTTCAGTTTTTACGCAAATAAAATTATAAGCTGCGGTGAGGGAGGGATGGTTTTAACTGATAATAAAAAATATAAAGAAAGGGCAGAGATGTTAAGAAATCTTGGATTTGAAAAAAAGAAAAGGTTTTATCATCATATTTTAGCTAGAAACTATAGAATGACTAACCTTCAGGCGGCAATAGGGGTTGCCCAGCTTAAAAATATTAAAAAATTAATAAAAATAAAGAAAGAAAATGCCCAAAAATATACGGAAAGATTGAAGGGAATTAAAGGTTTGCAGCTTCCCGTCGAAAAAGAATGGGCAAAAAATGTTTATTGGATGTACGGAATTGTCTTAAATGAATCTACTGGATTTAATGCCGAAAATTTTGCAATGAAATTAATTAAAGAAGGTATAGCTACCAGACCGTTCTTTTATCCTTTACATTTACAGCCAGTATTAAAAAAATTTATTAAAGCTGGCGGAAAATATCCAATTGCTGAAAGAATCGCCAAGCAAGGATTATATCTGCCGAGCGGGTTGGGATTAAAGGATTGGCAAATTAAAAAAGTCTGCGAGACAATTCGAAAATTATTAAAATAATATGCTGACAATTTTTACCATTCCCAAGTCCTTTCGAGGAAATATAGACGTTATTCAGAGAAATGCGATTAAAAGTTGGCTTAAGCTTTATCCGAAATGCGAGGTGATTTTATTTGGAGATGATGAGGGGGTAGCGGAGACAGCCAAAGAATTCAATATTTTACACATTCCAGAAATTGAGAAAACTGAGCTAGGAACACCCCTTTTAAGTTCGGCTATTAACTCGGCCCAAAAAATAGCGAAAAATGAAATTTTACTTTTTATTAATGCCGATATTATTTTAACAAAAGACATAATTCCAGCCATTCAGCAAGTAAAAATACCCCTATTTTTAATGAGCGGTCAGCGATGGGACGTTGACATAAACAAAGAAATTGATTTTAATGACTCTGATTGGGAAAAAAAACTAAGGGAACAAGTTAACAAAACGGGTAAGTTGCACGGACCAAAAGGTATGGATTACTGCGTTTTTCCGCGTAATTTTCCGAGCATCATCCAAATGCCGGCGCTTGCCGTCGGCCGGCCCGGTTGGGATAATTGGTTAATTTACCGCACCCGGTTTTTAAAGATACCGGTGATAAACGCCACAGAAGTAATTACGGTTATTCATCAGAATCACGATTATTCTCATTCACCTTGGGGAAGAAAGAAAAAAGTAGTTGGTCCGGAGTACAAGAGGAATATTAAATTGGCTGGGGGGTTCGCTAAAATGATGACCATGATGGATGCCGACTGGGTATTAACCCAAAAAGGACTAAAAAAACCTAATTTTCCTCGCCGAATTTTTTCCACAATTTCTTTATTTTATCCCTGGAGATTAATTTTGGCATTAAAAAGGCAATTATTATCTTAAGAAATTTAAAATAGGTATTTTAAAATGAAGAAAAGTTTTATTCCTGAAAAATTATATAAAAAAATTATTAAAAACATACCTATATGTTGTGTGGACGTGTTGGTTATAAATAAAAACAGGTTTTTATTAGTTCAAAGAAAAAAAGAGCCGGCTAAAGATAAATGGTGGTTTCCCGGAGGGAGATTATTGTTTAACGAAAGTTTAAAAGCTGGTTTAAAAAGAAAATTAAAAGAAGAATTGGGGATTAAAAAAATAAAAACGATTAAATTTTTAGCCGTGGGAGAAACAAAATTTAAAAAAGGATATTTTAACTTTCCAGTTCATTCAATTAATGTTACTTTTCTGGCAAAAATAGATGATTTTCAGGTAAAAAAAATTAATCTGGACATTGCTTACCATATAAAATATGAATGGTTTAAGAAGATACCGTCCAAAGTAGATTCTTATGTCAAAAATTTTTTAAAATTAGCCAATTTCAAATGATAAACCTTAGTAAAAAGAAAATTTTAGTAACAGGTGGAGCGGGTTTTATCGGGAAACATATTGTTAATAACCTCATTAAAAAACGAAATGTACCTAAAGAAAACATTTCTATTCCTGTTTTTGAAGAATACGATTTGAGAGAATTAGAAAATTGTAGGAAAACGGTCAAAAATCAAGATGTTGTTATACATTTAGCTGCTTTAACCGGAGATATTGAATTGCACAAATTGCATCCTGGCAGAATTTTTTACGATAATATTATAATGGGTGTTCAGCTTATGGAAGCGGCCAGGGTTGCAGGGGTTGAGAAATTTGTAGGAATAGGCAGCGTTACCGCTTATCCGGAAAAAGCCGATTCGCCGCTTAAAGAAGAACAATTATGGGATGGGTATCCGGTAAAAATCCACGCTCCCTATGGTTTTGCCAAAAAAATGTTATTGGTTCAAGGTCAGGCAGATAGAGAAGAATATGGTTTTAACGCAATTAATTTATTATTAACCAACGTTTATGGGCCTGGAACAAATTCTCAAAGCGGCTATGTTATTTCTTCAATCATTGATAGAATTAAAAAAGCCAAAAAAGAGGGCAAAGATTTTATAGAAGCCTGGGGAACAGGAAAACCAATCAGAGATTTTCTTTACGTTGATGATGCGGCTGAAGGAATTATTTCTGCAACTGAAAAATATGACAAGCCCGAACCAATAAACATAGCATCGGGGACAGTTATTTCAATTAAAAATTTAGTGGATTTAATTTGTAAATTAATGGATTTTAAGGGAGAAATTCGTTGGGACACAACTAGACTAGATGGTCAGCTGGAAAGAGCCATAAATGTTTCCAGGGCCGAAAAAGAATTTAATTTTAGCGCCGTAACGCCGCTCGAAGAAGGATTGAAAAAAACCATTGATTGGTATTTAAACACTAAAAAATAAACATTATTAATTATATGAATTCAGCTTTCTATGAAAAATAAAATTTCTAAAACAGTAAAAACTTGTCGGGTCTGCGGTTTCAAAAAGATAGTTCCGCTTATTTCTCTAGGAAATTTATATATTTCCGATTTTTTAGGTGATAAAAAAAATGATTCTAAAATAAATAGGGCCGGGAAGCAACCTCTTGAATTGGTAATTTGCGATCCTGATTCCGGGGGCTGCGGGTTGGTACAATTAAGGCACACTTTTTCTCCAGAACTGCTTTACAAAAATTATTGGTATCGTTCTGGCATTAATAGAAGTATGTCTGAGGCGCTTTCGGATATTGCACAAAAAACTGAGAAAATAGCAAAGCCAAAAAGTGGTGATTACGTTATTGACATCGGTTCTAACGATGCAACTCTATTCCGTTTTTATAAAACCAAAAATCTTAATCTTGTTGGTTTTGAGCCAGCCAGAAATCTTATACCATATGCAAAAAAGAATTGTCCTTCTGGTTCATATATTAACGGCTTTTTTGGTTTTAAAGACTGGCAGAAAAAATTTGACGGAAGAAAAGCAAAAATTATAACCGCCATCGCCATGTTTTATGACTTGGACGACCCCAACGAGTTTGTTTCAAGCGTAGTCAAGTGTCTGGATAAAAAAGGAGTATTTGTCATTCAGATGAGCTATTTGCCGTCAATGCTTCAGCAGAACGCTTTTGATAATGTAGTGCATGAACATTTGGAATATTATTCGCTTGCTTCGTTGAGTAATCTTTTAAAAAGGCACGGGTTGGAAGTTTTTGATGTGGAGTTGAATAATGTCAATGGCGGCAGTTTCCGTACCTATATTCAACATAAGGGATATAGATTAATAAGCGACCGAGTTCGCAAATTAGAAAAATTTGAAAAAAAATTAAAGCTGTCGAGCAAAAAAACCTACAAGGCTTTTGTCTCCAGAATCATTGCTTTAAGGAAAAAACTTTACAATTTTATTAAGGATGAAAATCAAAAAGGCAAAAAAACTTATGTTTACGGCGCTTCAACAAAAGGAAATGTTTTACTTCAATTTTTTAACATGGATAACCGGTTAATAAAAGCGGCGGCAGACAGGAATCCTGATAAGTGGGGAAAAAAGACAATAGGTACCTCCATTCCTATTATCTCTGAAGAACAGGCCCGAAAAGAACGTCCGGATTATTTTCTAATTCTTCCCTGGCATTTTTTGAAGGAATTTATCCAACGCGAAAAAAATTATCTCAAAGCAGGAGGAAAATTCATCGTTCCTTTGCCGCAGTTCAAAATTATCAGCAAGAAAGATTTATGAAGGATGTAATTATTATTCCGACCTATAACGAAAAAGAAAACATCGTCCAGATTATCTCGGAAATTTTTAAATTATTGCCGGGAATTTTTATTTTAGTCGTGGACGATAACTCTCCCGATGGCACAGCAGATATCGTTAAAAGTTTGCAAAAAAAATTCCCAAATTTATCATTATTATTAAGAAATAAAAAAGAAGGTTTGGGTAGGGCCTATATTAACGCCTTTGAAGAAATATTAAAAGATAAAAATGTCAAAAAAATTGTGATGATGGATGCCGATTTTTCTCACAACCCCAAATATTTAAGAGAAATGCTAAAAACAGCCGATAATTTTGATGTTGTTATTGGTTCTCGACATATAAAAGGAGGAAGAACAGAAGGCTGGGAACTGTGGCGGAGAATTTTAAGTAAGGGAGCTAATTTTTATTGTCGATTTATAATCCGCCTCCCAATTTTTGATTACACTTCTGGTTTTAACGTAATCAACACTGATTTTTTAAGAAAAATTAATTTTTCAAAAATTGATATTTCGGGATATGCCTTTTTAATAGAGCTCAAGTACTTATTATGGAAGGAAGGTGCATCTTTAAAAGAAATTCCAATAACATTAAAAAGCCGTCAAGGAGGAGAATCGAAGATTTCAGATCACATTATCGGTGAAGGAGTTTTGGCCCCTTGGAAAATGCTTTTTAAAAAAATAAATAAAAACTGTCCTTTGTGTAATAAAGAAACCGCTATTTTTTTTACCAAAAAAAATTCTTATAATTTTTATAAATGCAGTAATTGCGGTTTAATTTTTATTTTTCCCTTGCCTGAAAATCATTTAAAGGTATATTCTCAGGATTATTTTAGCGGCGCTAAAAAGGGTTTCGGATATGTTGACTATGAAATTGATAAGAAAGCGATGTCTTCAACCCTTAATTCTTATTTGGATAAAATAGAAAAATTCACACAGAATAAGGACAAATTATTGGATGTCGGTACTGCGACAGGTTTTTTTATGGAATTAGCAAAAAAAAGAAGCTGGAAGGTTCAGGGGATAGAATTTTCCGAGTATGCCGCCAAAAAGGCCAGAGAAAAAGGGTTAAACGTTAAAACTGGAACCTTGGAAAAAGCTGATTTTGATGATAACTCCTTTAGTTTAATTACTTTTTGGGATGTTGTTGAACATCTATCAAATCCAAAATTAACATTGTCGTCGGCTTACAGAATCTTAAAAAAAGATGGAGTGATAGCTATTAATACTCCGGATGCCGGAAGTTTTATTGCCAAACTTCTTAATAGGGGATGGTATTCAATGGTTCCGCCCGAACATTTATTTTTGTTTAACCAAAAAAACCTTAGCAGATTATTAAAAGAAATTGGCTTTGAAATATTATTTGTCGGTAAAATCGGGAAAAGATTTACTTTGCAGTATGCAACCCAGATATTTGCCAATAAACAAAAATCCTTTATTTTTACCTGGCTCGCAAAATTTTTCGGAAATAATTTTTTAGGCAGATTAATTATTCCGTTTAGCCCGCGAGATAATTTTTTTCTTTTAGCGCGCAAAAAATAATCCTTTAATAAAAAAAATGGCAGAGTTTTTTATACAAATGGAAAATTTATTCAAGAATAAAAAGGCTTTACTCCTGATTTTGTTTTTTCTCTTGTCGTTTCAGTTATTTTACAGTTTTCTTTATCCTACTCACGGCACAAATAGTATAAATAATAAAGCTTGGTTATCGCTTACAGAAGTCATTTCTCACAGAAAATCCCCACTTGACGTCTCGGAAAACTCACTCGTTGCCAAGGCTTACGTAATTTTTGCAAGATATTACGTTAATGCTGATGGGGGACAGTATATTCTTTTAGCCAATAATTTCCCCAATTATTATATTGGAAATAATCCCGTTATTTTAGACAGGCCTCTTTATTCTTTTTTAATCGCCGCAACCGCTTTTTTGCCTCGCTTATTCTTTGATTCTTACGCGACGCTTTTTGCCTCGGCCATTTTTCTTAATTTTGTTTTAGGATTTTTCTCTGTCGTATTGTTTTATTATCTTTGCGAAAAATTAATCAATTCCCGGATAGCAATTTTATCATCCTTACTTTTGATTTTTTCTCCCAGTTTTCATCTCTGGATTGTCCAGCCCATGCCGGAAATGTTTACAGTTTTCATGGTTATAGCCCCATTATATTTTTTATATAACTATATTAAGAATCCCTCGCGCTCGAAGCTTATAATTTTTTCCTTAATAATCGGAATGTTTTTGCTCGGAAAAATGCTTTTTTTCTCATCTATTTTTATTCTTATCAGCGCTTTTTATTTCCGGCGCTATAAAGAAGGAGTTATTTTTTTAATAATTCACTTGATTCCCTTGTTTCTTTGGTATTTATTTGTTATAAAAGCGCTTAAGATACCTTATTTTGTCAACGAAGTGGCGGATTACGGCGTTGGCACGTGGCTTTTTAATATTTTCCGCTGGCCCTGGTATAAAACCATGGAAATTTTTCTTAGTGTTCTTCCCAAATTTATCAGCATAGTAATTTACGGGTTTTTATTGCTGCCGGTGATTTTTGCCGCCATCGGCTTTAAAAAAATAACCTTTAAAAATGGAAAATTCTTTTGTTCTATTTTCGTACTTTCTTTTTTATTATTAATTTTTATGATGAACGCTTATTCTCCGCGCTACGGTTTTTGGATTTACCCTGTAATTTATCCCTTAGCTGTTTTGGGAATAGACAGAGTAGCCGATTTTTTAAAAAAATATAAGAATCCTGCCGAGGGCGGAAAACTTGATTCTTGCTTCGCTCGAATTAAAAATTGGTACGCCTATATTTTTTATTTTGTGGCATATTTTTCCATAATAGCCGTATCCAACGCTGATTTTTACAGATTTATTTCTTATGGATAATTTAAATAAATGTTATAATTATTTTCATTACATACATAACCGTACCCGCTGATAAATGTATCAAACTTTTTTAATTTTATTAGCTTCCGTTCTCTCTACCGTTGTTGCCCAGCTTTGTTTAAAAAAAGGCGTTTTGGATCTGGGAAATTTAAATATTTCTATTAACAGTTTTTTGGGATTAATTCCCCGTATTTTTCAAAATATTTGGTTGATGGTAGGGTTGTCTTTATATGGAATCAGCTTTTTGCTTTGGCTTTTTGTTATTTCTAAAATAAAAATGAATACGGCCTATCCGATCGCAACCAGTCTTAATTTTAGCTTGGTTGTTCTTTTTTCCTGGCTGTTTTTCAAAGAACAATTGTTTCCCATCCAGATTTTAGGCATTGCCGTTATAATTTTTGGAATTTTCTTGCTCTTAAAACCCTAAATATTATCTAAAAAAATGATCCTATCTGTTCTTATTCCCATTTACAACGAGAAAAATACTATTTTAGAAATTTTAAAAAGAATTGATTCGGTAGATCTTGGTGATATTTCTTTTAAAAAAGAAATTATCCTTGTAGACGATGGTTCTACTGACGGCACGCGCGATATTTTAAAAGGATTGGAAAATGAATACAAAATTATTTATCATTCTAAAAATCAGGGCAAGGGAGCGGCTATAAAAACAGGGCTTAATCATGTTTTAGGGGATTACGTTATTATCCAAGATGCAGACCTGGAATACGACCCGAAGGATTATAGAAAACTTTTGGAAACTGCACTAAAAAATAATGCCGAAGTTGTTTATGGTTCTCGGAGACTCAAACCCCAGAATAAATACTCGCACATATCTTTTTATTTAGGAGGTCTTCTACTTACCTGGCTGACCAAAATTTTGTACGGGATAGAAATTACCGACGAATCGACTTGTTATAAATTATTTAAAACAGAAACAATTAAAACGATACCTTTAAAATGTGAAAGATTTGAATTCTGCCCGGAGATTACGGCAAAAATTGCAAAGAGAAAAATTAAAATTTATGAAGTGCCGATAAACTATTATCCCCGGCACAAAAAAGAAGGGAAAAAAATAAAATGGAGAGACGGAATAGAAGCTGTTTGGGTTTTAATCAAAAATAAGTTCGTTGATTAAAGTTTTCTATGAACCATATAAAATCAATTTTAGCCTTTTTCTCCGGAATTTATAATAATGAAAGAAAATTATTAATCTTTATTTTCATTATTTCTCTTTTATTTTCCTTAATCTTTTTATTTTTCTTTAAAAATATAGGTCCTTCTGAACATAGTGTTCCAGGCACCGACTACACCTATTGTTATGAGCCAGTTGCTAATGACATTCTTCAGGGAAGGGGAATTCGAGTTCAAGAGTCGTTTGCTATTAGATACCCGCCAGGTTATCCAATTATTTTGGCGTCGATTTTTTGGCTGTCTCAATTAACGGGAATTAATAAACTAGAGGCGGTTGTTATATTTAACGTTATTATAATAGCTCTTACTTGTTGCATTTTGTTCCTTTTAATTAAATTGATTTTGGATAAAAAAATAGCCTTGATATCGGTATTTTTATGGACTACTTATCCTTTTAATTTGTGGTTAATAAAAAATCCCAATACGGAAATTCCTTTCATTTTATTATTTTATTCCGCGCTATTGGCATACGTATTAGCGTTAAGAAAAATTTCTTTTAAATTATTTTTACTTTCCGGGATTTTTCTTGGCTTCGCCTCTTTGGTGCGGCCGATTACTTTATTTCTTGCTATCCCTCTTTTGGTTTTAATATTTTTTATAATAAAATCAATTCCCTTTAGAAAAAAGCTTCTGCTTTCAATAGTTTTCTTAATAGGATATATTATTGTCATATCACCTTGGTCAATTTACGTATATTCAAATACGGGGAGATTGCTGCCGCTTTCTACGGGAGGATTCTCCGATGTGGCTGGCAATCTTACTTTTATGGTTAATAAAAGCAAAATAAACAACTGGGAAGAAGGGAAAATGAAGCTTCCCAATGATGTTGTGGCTTTAATAGAGAGATCAAGAGCCGCAAACGCGGTTGAACTTGGGGAAATAACATATTTTTTCTGGCAAGAAGCAAAAAGAAACCCAATTACTCTTTTAAAGCTAATAGGGATAAAAATAGGTAGGGCTTGGTATGCCACATCGGAAATGTGGTGGGAAAAACAAATCTTAATAGTTCAACTTATTTATCTCGTTCCCGCAATGGCAGGAATTATAATTTGGTTTAAAAAAATCAAAGAAAAAATATCATATTTATTATTTTTATTAATAATCATATTTTATTTTTGGGCAGTAACAGTTGCCGCGCTTTCCATTTTAAGATACATGATTCCGGTAATGGGACTTATTATGATTTTTTCAGCAATTACAATCGATATGATAATCGGCAGGCTAAGCAAATCTTTTTGTTACAGACCTTAAAGAAATTGTTACCGAATATTGTTAAAAAAAATCATTACCAGCAATACCATTTTTATCGTTATTTCATATAGTATCGTTAAGAAAAAAAGTAGTTAATTTTCAAATTCTTTCCATATATGGAGTTTTTTCCTAAAACAAAATCTAATCTGCCCTTGGTTTCAATAATAATTCCCTGCCGTAATGAGGAAAAATATATTAAAAGATGTCTTGAGTCCATAATTATCAATAATTATCCGAAAGAAAAATTGGAAGTTATTGTAGTTGATGGAATGAGCGAAGACAAAACAAGAGAAATTATCAAGGAATATAGTAAGCGGTATTTGTTTATAAAAATCATAGAAAATCCTAAAAAATTTACCCCCTTTGGTTTAAACATCGGCATAAAAGAATCTAAAGGAGAGATTATTGTTAGAATGGACGCTCATGCCGTATATGAAGAGAACTACATTTTTAAATGCCTAAAATACTTCGAAGAATACAAGGCCGATAATGTTGGCGGAGTGATTCGTACCCTGTCCAGCAAAAACAATCTTTGGGCAAAAGCCATTGCCATTGTTCTTTCCCATCCCTTTGGGGCCGGTAGTTCTTCTTTTCGGGTCGGTTCCCCAAAACCGAAGTGGGTTGATACAGTTTTCGGCGGTTGTTACAAAAAAGAAGTTTTTAAAAAAATCGGTTTTTTTAACGAAAGATTAATCAGAAGCCAGGATATTGAATTCAATCAGAGATTAAGAAAATCTGGTGGGAAAATACTTTTAGTCCCGGATATTAAGGTTTATTACTGCCCTCAGTCCACTTTTAAAGATTTTTTAAAACATAATTTTAACGACGGGGTATGGACTGTTTATCCGCTTAAATTCGGGATAAAAATTTTTTCCTGGAGACATTTAATTCCCCTGTTTTTTGTCTTAGGTTTGATTATTTTGTCAGAAATCTCATTTTCTTTGTTCCTGTTTGTAATTTTTTTCTATTTTTTAGCCAGTATTTTTTTCTCTTTCTTTGTTGCTATTAAAGAGAAAAACCCGGGCCTTTTAATTGTTCTTCCGATTGTTTTTGCCAATCGTCATTTCGGCTACGGCTTTGGTTCTATCTGGGGCTTGATTAAGACCATGATTTAGGTTGAAAAAATCAAGAAAATCATATATGATTAGTGCATATTAAATTAGCACTTTTTTTGATGGAACCAAGAAAGCAAAGGGAAATTAAATATTACGAAGAAAAAGCCCAGGAACAGATAAAAAACCTTTTCCAGGGCGGTGGTTCTGCCGATTTCGAAGGGTTCAATCCGGGCATTTTAAACAGCTTTTCCTTTTGCTATCAGTGGCTGGCAAAGAATTGCCGAGATAAAAAAGTTCTTGATTATGGGTGTGGAAACGGAATTCATACTGTCCAAATAGCGAAGATGGGTCCGGAAAAAGTAATAGGAATTGACCTTTCTGAAAAGTCGTTGGAAATTGCCAAGAAAAGAGCAGGTAAAGAAAACTTGGAAGGAAGAGCGGAATTTTTAAAAATGGATTGTGAAAAAATGGAGTTTCCCGATAAATATTTTGATGTTATTTTTGACGGCGGGACATTTTCTTCTTTAGATCTTAAAAAAGCCCTTCCAGAGTTGAGCAGAGTTTTGAAAAAAGACGGTAATTTGATAGGAATTGAAACCTTCGGCCATAATCCTTTCACCAATTTAAAAAGAAAAATCAATAAACTAACTGGAAAAAGAACCGGTTGGGCGGCAGAGCATATTTTAAAAGAAAAAGATCTGAAAGAGGCTGAAAAGTATTTTGACAAAATTGAGACTAATTTTTTTCATCTAGTATCTTGGATTGTTTTTCCCCTTCTTAAATTGCCTGGCAGTAAATTTTTATTAAAGATATTTGAAGCGATAGACGGTATGCTGTTAAAACCGCCCCTTTTTAAAAAATATGCTTTTAAGATAGTTTTTGTCTTTTCTCAACCGAAAAAATAATGATTAAAAGATTATTCGACATAATTTTTTCTTTTTTGGGACTGATAATTATTTCCCCTTTTTTATTGATAGTTGCTTTATTAATAAAAATTGATTCCAAAGGACCTGTTTTTTACAGGGGAGAAAGGATTGGGCGATTCGGGAAACAGTTCAGAATTTTCAAATTCAGGACAATGGTGGAAAATGCCGATAAAATCGGTGGCCCCTCAACAGCCAGCGATGACCCTCGCTTGACAGGAATAGGGAATTTTCTTAAGAAATACCAAGTTGACGAACTGCCCCAATTGATTAATGTGTTAAGAGGGGAGATGAGCCTAGTCGGGCCCAGGCCGGAAGTAAGAATGTATGTTGATATGATGACGGAAGAAGAAAAAAAGACAATCCTATCCGTACCTCAGGGAATGACGGATTTAGCATCGCTCTGGGATTTCCACGAGGGAGAGGTTTTAAAAGGGAGTTCCGATCCGGAGAAAATATATCAGGAAAAAATAAGACCCAAAAAAATCGAGCTTCAAAAAAAATATGCCCAGAACCATAATTTTTTCCTGGATTTGAAAATAATTTTAAAAACAATTCTTAAAATATTTTCCTAATGACAAACAATATTTCAAAAGAAATTCTCCTGAAAATGTACGAAACCATGCTTTTAATCCGGCGCTTTGAAGAAAGAGTGGGGGATTTGGTTTTGAAGAAAGAAATTAGGACCCCTTGCCATTTATATATTGGCGAGGAAGCAATTGCCACGGGAGTTTGTTTTGCTTTAAAAAAAGAAGATTATATTTTTGGCAACCACCGCTCTCATGGCCACTATATTGCCAAAGGAGGGGATATTAAAAAATTAATGGCGGAAATATTTTGTAAAAAAACTGGATGTTCAAAAGGAAAAGGAGGATCAATGCATATTATTGCTCCAGAAGTTGGTCTTTTGGGCACTCCGCCGATTGTGGCCTCTACTATCCCCATGGCCGTAGGCGCAGGCTTATCCTCGGTTTTAAAGGGCGATAAACGGGTTTCCGTTTCTTTTTTTGGAGACGGGGCAACCAACGAAGGAGTTTTTTATGAATCATTGAACTTTTCTTCTTTGAAAAAATTGCCGGTAATTTTTGTTTGCGAGAACAATTTCTATTCCACTCACATGCCGATTAATAAAGTGTTGGCTGATACCAACATTGCTAAAAAAGCAGAAGGATTTAATATGCCTGGTATTCAGATTGACGGCAATAACGTGATAGAGGTTTTTGAAACGGCTCAAAAAGCAATAAACAATGCACGGAAAGGGAATGGCCCGACCCTGATAGAGTGTTTAACTTATAGGAGGTGTGGTCATGTTGGTCCTAACGATAATGTTTTAGGTTGCCAGACGGATATAAGGCCGAAGGAAGAACTGGATTACTGGTTTAAAAAAGATCCCGTCAAAGTATTCGAAGATTTGTTGATAAAAGAAGGGATTCTTACCGATTCGGAGAAAAAACAAACAGCTGAAAAAATTGAAAAAGAAATAGAGGAATCTGTTAAATTCGCCAAGGAAAGTCCTTATCCAGAAGAAGAGGAATTATTTAAAGACGTTTTTAGGGTTTAATTGCGGAAATAAAAAATCCTCGTTGGAAAACGAGGTTTTTTAATTGGCGTTAAGAAAATTTTAGCTGATTTTATCCCAGCTAATCAATTCATCTTTTTGTATTTTCTCTTTGGTTTTTTTTCCGATAATCTGGTCGAGATGTTTAGGGAGAATTCCCGTTCCTGGTCTTTTGATAGTAATCATTTTTTCGGTAATTTCAGTACCGGGAGCAATATCAATTGCTGCCACCAAGCTTTTTCTGGCTACCTTAGCCACCTCTACTTCACTGGGGTTGGGTTTTTTAATCCCGTTACCCAAAGCTTCTTCAATATAGAGCTCTTTTAATAAATCATCAGGCCTTTCTCCCTGGGCTAATCTTTTTTCAATATTTCTTATACCCTCAACTAGGGCCTTTAATTCTTGGGGTTCCAGAGATGCTTTATGGTCCGGTCCGGGAAGATTTTTATCCAGGGTGAAGTGTTTTTCAATCATCGAGGCGTCCAAGGCCACGGCGGCCAAAGAAACTTTTATTCCTTCTGTGTGGTCGGAATAACCAGTAACGAGGTTAAACTCTCTTTTCAAAGTCAGCATCGCCCTCAGATTTACTTCATTAAGGAGTGCTGGGTAGTTGGTAGTACAATGAAGAAGAATTAATTGCTGGTTGATAGGTAATACCGTATCTACCGCTTCTTTTACTTCTTCTAAGACAGCCATGCCGGTGGAAAGAATGATGGGAAGATTTTTTTCTGCCATATATTTCAAAATCGGCAAATTGGTCAAGTCACCACTGCCAACTTTGATTGCTGGGCAGAGTTGGGCTACGAGATCAACATCTTCTTTTGAAGAGTGGGGTGTGGAAAGGAAAATTATGCCTTTTTGATTGCAGTATTCCCTTAACTTTCTAAAATCAGAGTAAGACAATTCCAGCCTTTTCAGCATGGCGCATTGGGATTCTTCCTGGCCTATATTTTGGATTTGGTATCTGGCTTGTTTTGCATCTGACGTGACGATTTTTTCCGCTTGGAACGTTTGGAATTTGACCGCGTCAACGCCAGCTCTTTGTGCTTCGTCAATCAATTTCTTGGCTAAATTAAAATCGCCATTATGATTAACTCCTGCCTCCGCAATAATAAAACAAGGATTTCCTTTACCTGTTAATTTTTCACCAATTTTAATAGTAATCATGAATCCTCCATTAATTTTAAAGGAACAATTTGTTCCTTTTTATATATTAACCGAATTTATCATATTTGTCAACAGTTGAATTTTTAGAGAATTTAACTATAATAGACCTATGAGAAAAATTACCTACGGCGAGGCAATCAGGGAGGCAACCGAGCAGATGATGGATAAAGATCCCAGTGTTTTTGTTTTGGGCCAGGGCGTAATTAGCCCCTGGTACGTGGGAAATACGGCCAACGGACTAGTTGAGAAGTTCGGCGAAAAGAGGGTAATTGATACCCCGGTTTCAGAAAACGGTATGACAGGGGTGGCGATAGGCGCGGCTCTCTCCGGCCTTAGGCCAATTTTGGTTTTTCCCAGAATGGATTTTATGTATTTGGCTTTTGACCAGATAATCAATCAGGCAGCCAACTGGCACTATATGTTTGGCGGGAATAAGAGTGTTCCCTTAGTCATCAGAGGAATTATTAATCGAGGAGGCGAGCAGGCAGCTCAGCATTCGCAAGCTATCCATACCATGTTTGCCCATGTGCCGGGATTAAAAGTTGTACTTCCAGCCAGTCCTTATGATGCAAAAGGTCTTTTAATTTCTGCCTTTGAAGACGGAAATCCTGTGGTTTATATTGATGACAGGTGGCTTTATGAACAAGAGGGTGAGGTTCCGGAAGAAATGTACAAGGTTCCGATTGGTAAGGGGATCATCAGAAGACAGGGTAAAGATGTTACCATCGCAGCAATTTCATATATGGTAAAGGAAGCAACGAAGGCAGCCGAATTATTGGAGAAAGAAGGAATAAGCGCGGAAGTAATAGATCTGCGTTCAGTTAAGCCGTTGGACGAAGAAATTATTTTAGAATCAGTAGAAAAAACCAACAGATTGGTTCTTGCTGATGTTGGTTGGAGAACAGGAAGTATTGCTGCTGATATCGCTAGTAAAGTTTATACAAAAGTCTGCAAAAAATTAAAATCTCCCATAGAAATAGTTGCTCTGTCCGATGTTCCAGCTCCTGCCAGTCGTGTTCTCGAAAAGAAATTTTATCCCAACAAAAACGATATTATAAAAGCTGTTAAAAAAACAATCAATAATGTTTAAAGTTCCTTTTGTAAATTATCCGCTTCAATACCGTAATTTGGAAAAAGAAATAGACGCAGCTATTAAAAGCGTTTTAAATAGGGGAGATTTGATTTTGCGTTCTGACGTAGAAGATTTTGAGAAAAAAATGGCTGAATTTTTGGAAGTAAAACACTTCGTCAGTCTTAATTCTGGCACCGACGCTTTGATTTTTTCTTTAAAAGCGGCTGGCATAGGGCAAGGAGATGAAGTAATTACTGTTTCCCACACTTTTGTTGCTTCAATAGCTAGTATTATTCATTGTGGAGCAAAACCGATTTTAATAGATGTAAAAGAGGATTTTACCATGGATGTGGGGAAGGTTGAATTAGTCATTACTCCAAAAACCAAAGCCATATTACCTGTTCATCTTAACGGCAGGATGTGCGACATGGAGAAATTGATGAAAATCGCTGATAGACATAACTTAGTAGTTATTGAAGATGCTGCCCAAGCCTTGGGCGCCAAATTTAATAACAGGATGGCAGGAACTTTTGGTATTGCCGGGTGTTACAGCTTTTATCCGGCAAAAATTTTAGGTACCTTGGGGGACGGCGGAGGAGTAGCCACCAATGATGAAAAATTTGCTGAGAAAATACGAATTTTCCGGGACCACGGCCAAAAAACCAAGACCGAAATTCTTTGTTTCGGTTGGACTTCAAGATTGGATAACCTTCAGGCCGCCGTTCTGAATGTAAAAATTAAACATTTAAAAGAGTGGTTAAAAAGAAGAAGAGAGGTAGCCGAAATATATAATAAGAATTTATTGGATGTTTCCGGTATAAAGCTGCCGTTTCCGCCCGATTCCGATGAAAAACATTTTGATGTTTATCAAAATTACGTTTTAAAAGCGGAAAGAAGAGACGAGTTGTTTCATTTTCTGAAAGAAAAAGGAGTGGAAACCCTTATTAAAGACCCTATTGCTGTTCATCATCATCCTGGTTTAAATCTTTCCCATTTTCATCTTCCTTATACCGAAGAATTGATTAAAAAGGTTATTTCTTTACCCATGTATCCGGAGTTGACCGACGAAGAGGTAAAATATATTATAAGCTGCGTCAAGGAATTTTATAAAAATGAAAAATAAGATTAAAAAAATTTTAAGCAATAAAAGACAGGCGGCAAGAATTTTGTTCTTTCTTTTTCTTGATTTTATCTTTATTTTTCTTTCCGTCTATTTGGCTTTTCTTTTGAGGTTCGAAGGAAAAATACCCAGTCAGCATTTCTTAAATCTTGAAGGAATGATATTCCTGACTTTATTTTTTTCCCTGCCCATTTTTTATTTCCTAAAACTCTATTCTTTTTCCTGGGCTTATGTCAGCGCCGAGGAATTAATTTCTTTGATTCAGGCCGCAAGCCTGGTCTTTCTGTTTTTATCCACATCCCTTTTTATCTTAAGAGAACAGCCTTTCTTTCTTGGTTTTCCCCGCTCCACTCTTTTTATAAGCTATTTTTTGATTATTCTGTTTTCCGGCGCCATCCGCTTTTCCAAAAGGATTTACCTTCAGTTGTTCCAAAAAGGAGATGAAAAAGAGAAAGAAAGAACTTTGATTGTCGGAGCCGGCGATGCAGGAGAGCAGATTTTAAGGAGTATTTTAAATTTTAAATTCGGTCCTTATCTTCCAATCGGCTTTATTGACGATAACCCGACTAAAAAAGGCATTTTAATTCATGGACTCAAAGTTTTGGGAAAAATCGATGAAATTCCTTTGATAGTAAAAGAAAAAAGAATAGAATGTTTAATTATCGCCTTACCTTCGGTCAGCAGGGAAACGATTAAAAAGGCGGTGGAGGAGGGTCGCAAGGTCGGCCTAAGAAAGATTAAAATCCTTCCTTCAATAAACGAAATAATGAGCGGAGCGGTAAAAATCGGCATTGGGGTCCTTCGGGAAGTGGAGATGGAAGATCTCTTAGGCCGGGAAGCCTTTGTTTTAGACCAAGGAGCTATCGAAAATTTTATTCATAACAAAAAAATCTTGGTTACCGGCGGAGCCGGTTCAATCGGTTCCGAACTTTGCCGCCAGACGGCAAAATTAAAACCATCCTTGTTGTTGATTTTAGACCAGGACGAAACTGCTATTTTTAATATTGAGGGGGAATTGAGGGAGAAATTTCCCAATCTAAAATTTATCTCTTTAATAGCCGACATTCAGGACAAGATAAAAATAAATCAAATTTTTAAAGAATTTCATCCGGACATAGTTTTTCACGCCGCCGCCTACAAGCACGTTCCTTTGATGGAGGAAAATCCAGAAGAGGCGGTGAAGAATAATATTTTGGGAATGAAAATAGTGGCCGATTCGGCACTGGAAAATCAGGTGGGTAAATTTATTTTCATTTCCACCGATAAGGCAGTAAATCCTAAATCAGTAATGGGGGCAAGTAAAAGAATGGGAGAAATGATTTGCCAGACATTAAACAAGAAAAACTCTACCAAATTTGTTTCGGTAAGATTCGGTAATGTTTTGGATAGTCAGGGGAGTGTCATACCCATTTTTAAGGAACAAATAAGAAACGGCGGGCCGATAAAAATTACCCATCCGGAAATGAAGAGGTATTTTATGACTACTCCCGAAGCCTGTCTTCTGGTGATGCAGGCGGCGGTAATGGGGCAAGGAGGAGAGGTTTTTGTTTTAGACATGGGCAAGCCGATTAAGATAAAGGATTTGGCTAGGGAATTAATACGTCTTTCCGGCTTGGAGCCGGATAAGGATATTGCCATTGTCTATACCGAGCCGCGTCCGGGAGAAAAGTTTTTTGAAGAGATTTTGACTGCCGAAGAGGGGATCATATCCACCGAGAACAAGAAAATTTTTATTGCCAAGCTTTCCGGAACCAACGAAGAAAAATTAAGAATAGGACTGGAAAAATTAAAAGCCGCAGCGTATAATAGAGACGGAATAAGCATAACAAAAACTTTAAAAGAATTAATTCCCACCTATGATAAATAAAGAAAGCAGGGAAAAAATCTATTTTTCCATTATTGAATGGGGAACTTATTTATCGCTATTCACCCCGTTGGTTTTTTTTAGGAAGTTTTTCTTCCCTTTTGTTGTCCCTAAAACTATTTTTTTCCGTCTGGTTGTTGACGTCATCTTCATCGCCTATATTTTATTGGTTGTTTCCAATCGCAAGTATCTGCCGAGAATCAGTGCTTTGACGACGGCCATTGTTATTTTTCTGGCCATTGCCGTCATCACCTCTCTTACCGGCATTAATCCGGAAAAGAGCTTTTGGAGCGTTTTTGAAAGAATGACGGGGCTTTTAACTTTTTTCCACCTCTTCGCCTTTTATATTGTTTTAAGCAGCGTTTTTAAAGAGAGAAAACAATGGGAAAGAATTTTAACCGTCGCCATGCTGGTTGGGGTTTTGCTTTGTTTCTATGTTTGGACGTCTGATGAAAGCTTTGCCAGGGGCGGCGGTACAGTCGGTAATACTTCCTTTTTGGCCGGTTACCTTCTTTTTGACATATTTTTCGCCATAATTTTCCTTTTTGTGAAAAAAGGCGCCTGGAAAATACTTTACGGGATATTTTCATTGATTTTAATTTTAGGATTGTTTGTATCGCAGGAGCCTTGCCGGGGAGCAATCGCGGCTTTTTATGGTGGATTAATTATTTTGGCTTTCGGTTATTTATTGTTTCTTCTTTTTTCTTCGGGCAAAAAATCGTTGAAAACCTTATCTTTCCTAATTCCAATTTTACTATTTTTAGCAGTGTTGGTTCTGCTCCAGTTTGATTTTGTTAAAGGAAAAATAATTGATGCTTGGCAGCGTTATGGTTCACCCTCAAGAACATTGGTTTGGAAAATAGGTTTTGACGGTTGGAAAGAAAGGTTCTGGCTGGGTTGGGGCCAGGATAATTTTAACGTGCCTTTTGCCAAGTATTTTGATCCGGCGCTCCCTTTGAGTATCGATGTCTGGTATGATCGGGCTCATAATATTATTTTCGACACAGTCGTTACTTCCGGGTTTCTGGGTTTAATAAGTTATTTGGCTATTTTCGCAACAGCCATCTTTAGCTTGATACGGCTTTTCTCTAAAGTATCTGAACGTAAAAATGTTTTTTTACCATTGGGCATGATTGCTGTTTTAATGGCTTATTTTTTCCAAAATTTCTGGGTTTTCGATATGATTTCTAGCTATTTTATGTTCTTTTTATCCTTGGCTTTTGTCAACTTTTTAATGCTTACTAGCAAAGAAGAACCAACAGCAGATTATTCGGAAAAAGAAAAACCAATCTATTCTCTAATCGGGGCAATTTTGATAATTATTTCCGTTTTTTCCATTTATTTCGGGAATATACAAGTGGCAAGGGCTTCAAATTTTACTATTCGAGGCATTAGCTTGCCCCTAGAAGAAGCTATTCAGGGCTTTCAAAAAGCCTATGAAATTTCTCCGACATCAAAAACCGAAGTTCCGGAACAATTTTCCAGAACAATTATTAATTTGGCTGTCCAGGCAGGGCAAAATCCGACCCAGCAACAAAAAGAAATTTTAACCAGCGGATTTAAATCAGTTGAAGAATATTTTCAAGAAAGTATTAAAAAAAGCCCTTTGGATTTCCGATTCTATCTATTTTTTGGAGAATACTACAGAAACGTTTATCAGCTTACCCAGAATAAAGAATTCATTAATTTAAGCGAGAAAGTATTAAGAAAATCCATGGAATTAAGCCAGAAAAACCAGCAGGCATATTGGAGCTTAGGACAAACGTTGATTATCCAGGGTAAAACAGACGAGGCTATAGATGCTTTTCAAAAAGCCGTTAATTTTGAACCTAGGTTTGCCCAGTCGCATTGGTATTTGTTTCTAGCTTCTAAATCGGGACAGAAATATGAATTAGCGTTTCAAGAACTTAAAAAAGCAGATGAATTGGGTTATGACTGGAAGAAAAGTTTAGACAATTCAAAACAGGTGGTTGATTTTTACCAAAAAATAGGAGATGTCGATTCTTTAATATTTATCCTTGAAGATGAGGTGAAGAGTTTTCCCGAAGATGTTTATCTTTGGCAGAATTTAGCCGATGCCTACGCTCTTGCAAACCAAAAAGAAGAAGCAAGAGAAGCGGCCCAAAAAGTTTTAGAATTAAAACCCGAGCTTAAACCCCAAATTAATCAGTTTTTAAAGGCTTTGGGATATTAGGGGTTGACATTTTCTGTCCAATTTGCTAATATTCAACCAGTGAGTGTTCCGCAAGGAACTCTACTAAGTTGACAGCAGGCTTCCCTCGAGCGAAGTCTGTTGTTTTTTTAGAAAACAAAAGAGGCGGACGAGTTAACTCCAAAACTAAGTTTTTAGTGAGTGCTGCCGTCCACCTCACTTATATTCTAAACCTTGTAATTAAATATTCAAGGATTATGATAGAATGTATT
>Ga0315276_10000335_pt1 | contig 39781 bp, 30 predicted proteins | sample YL17G05_0_MG_FD_204542 | JGI IMG/M metagenome (GOLD analysis project Ga0315276, IMG submission 204542) | Sediment microbial communities from Yellowstone Lake, YNP, Wyoming, USA - YL17G05_0 | ecosystem: Environmental > Aquatic > Freshwater > Lake > Sediment | place: USA: Wyoming | collected...
GCCGGTCGGCTAGCGACGGCATCGAGCGGACCAGCGTGGTCTTGCCAGTCTGTCGCGCACCCAGTAGGACCACGACGGGAGCCAGACGGCACGCGCGTTCGATGGCGGCCTGGGCGGCGCGAGGGAGGATGGGAGAACGGGTTGATGGGCTCATGGAGGCATGATAATCATACTAGTCGTGCATGGCAAGCTGCGATTCTCCGCCAGGAGAGCAAGCCGGGAGGAGGAAGACCAGGGCGGGGGCGCGCCCACTGAGTGCCGGGGACCCAAGATCGCGCCCCGCCCGCAGATGCTGAGCGCTGAACTCTGCTGGCGGAGGAAGGGGCTCCAAGGTGAGCACCTGCCTACTCGGCAGTTGTCTCTCCGTGCCTCCCGCGCACCGGGCCGTGTACCTGAATTGTGCCTGCTTGAAAGTCCTTACCTGTCCGCTCTTGTCCCCTCCTGTCCTCTCCTGTCCACAGGGAGGATTGGGGCTAACTTGAAGCGAAGGCGTGTACTTCGGTGCCCTGCAAGCTCATGCGACGACGGGCGTCGTCGGGCGTGGATACGCTTAAAAGGCAGGTGCTCTACCGACTGAGCTAACGGGTCATGGTGTTGCCGTACAAGAGATTGGAGAATCGGCCTCGAGAGCCGAAAGGTCAATTGTGCCTGATTTTGTACCTGATCTTTCGGCTATCCCGCGCGACTTCGCGCTCATTTCGAACATCCTGAAAGTCGATTGTGCCTGCTCTTGTACCTGATGCCGCCACTCGCAAGCCCACTTCGCGGCAGCGATTCCTCAGCGCCATGGGCCCTTCGGGGCCCAGTTCCGTGGGGAAGTATCGCCTGCCGCGAGCACCGTCAACACGGGAGCCACGAAGTCGCGGACGTCTTGAATCACGTGGCCGAGTTCGGCCTCCGAGTGTCGCAACTGTCCCCTCGTCACGAACGCCCGCCATTGCTGCTGCTTCTCCGCGTCCCTGGCGAACTCCTCCCGCAGAGCCAGCGGCGCTCCGGCGGGAATCTCCGTGCCTCGCCGCTCGAACGTGGCCCGGATCGCTCTGCCCAGCAACTCGCCGTCGAACTCGAACTCCTTTGACAGCACCCACAGGTCGTAGAAGTCCTTCATGCGGCTGTTCACCATGCCGAGGGAGACGATCGCCTCGAGCTTCTCCGAGACCACGGTGTAGCGCGTGTAGGCACGGACGTGCGGGGCCGGCAAATCCAGCAGGGTCGGGTAGTCGATCCACTCCGCAGCGGGCATGACCGCATCACCGAACCCAACGTCCATCTGCACGTGGATCACGGCTCATCCGAAATCGCCTGTCACGCGAATGCGGACACCGCCGTAGCAGTCCCCCTCGCGGATCTCTTCGGCCCTGACCGTCTTCGGATCGAAGACGATCGCGTCGTCGCCACCATCGACCACGGCGATCTCGCGAAAGACGCTGACCAGCCGACTCGGAGTCGGGTCACAAAGGCCGAGGAAGTCGACATCGCGGGTCGCGCGATGTGGGACTTCCGCCCAGGTGCCGACCAGCATCGCACCCTTGAGGATGAAGGTCTTGGTGGGGAGTCCTCGACATGCGGTAGAGCAGGCGCTCCACTCCGTAGCGGCTGAGCACGACCTGGAAGTCCTCGCCCCGCTGCCGCGCGAGCCGCAGTAGTTGCTTCCGCAGCTCCGCGGCCCGCGTGCCGGCACCGGGACGGCTCACGGAACGGCCTCGAGGTACGGCTTCATCACGCCGAGAACGCGGCACACGCGCGCATAGGTCCGCAGATCATCGCCGCGCTTGGGGTACTGGCGGCGGTAGTCGCGGAGCGCCTCGACCGCGACGTCCAGACCGATCTTGTGCCGGTACTTGAAGCAGTCGGCCACGGTCTTGGCGGGTCCGTAGAGACGAACCGTCACACCCTCGATCTTCCGGGACTCGATGCCCGCCGTGAGTGCCGCGCCCGAGAAGCGCACGACGCGCACCGGCAGATCGGTCACGCGCGGGCGACGGGCCTTCTCATCGAGTGCGATCCAGACCTGGTGGGGCAGCTGCGTGGTGAGTCCATGCATCCGGAGCGCCGTGAGCAGGCACACGATCCCGTGCGGCACCCGCTTGAGCACCGCGGCCACGGTATGCGACTCGGTGGCCGGGGCGTCGGCCAGCCGGTAGACACCGCGGGTCACCCGCTCTAGGACGCCGGCGGCAGTCAGACGCCGGAGCTCCGAGCGGTCGATCCTGGCCCCAGCGAGGTCGCGGGCTCGCACCAGCCCGTTCTTGCCCACCAGGGCGATAAGTGCCCGACTGGTCTTGGTCGCCATGGGCCCAGGGTGCCCCAAAACGTCGGGAGATGTCAATAAGTCCCGACACTTCGGGGCAGTGCGGTCGCGGGCGGCCGGCGGCTACCAATCGGGGCGCAGCACCTGCCTCGTAGGCAGGGCACCGTAGCCCATACGGTGGAGGTTGGGTGCAGCGGCTGCATCTCAGTCGTGACATCGCGGCCCAAGCGGGTGTCGTGGGCACGATAGACCTTGCCCATGCCGCCCGCGTCGAGCGGAGCGTGGATCCTGTGTAGGGACCGAGGCGAGTGTCGGGCGCGAGCGTCATCGTGCGCCATCCACGACGAAGAGTGTCGAGAGCGTGCGGTACTCGGAGTACGCGTAAATGTGCGGGTCGTCAGTCATGGTGACCTTGACCACGCGGCACAGCCCCGTGCGGTTCTCCGCGCCCAGCAGCATCACGGAATCCCGTTGCCCGGTGGCGAGGGTGACTCGATCCACCCTGCACGGGATCTGCCGCGGATCGTAGGCGTAGACCGACCGCCCGTCCTTGCTCCAGCGGGCGATCTCGTCTCTGGCCGTAAGACCGGCCACGGGACCGGGCGTTCCTCCTTCGACCGGGAAGGTCGTCCACGACCCGCCGCTCCCGCGCGCCAGTACCAGCCTCCCGTCGCGGGACAGGGCGCCGAAGTTGGTGCCTTCCGGTGTGACCGCGCGCGGCTGCCCGTTCGGAACATCCTGCACGTACACCCGCGAGCCCTTTCCTGGCTCGGTCCCGCAGAACACGATGCGCCGCCCATCACGGAACCACCCCGACCAGCCATCGTATGCCTGGATGTTCCCGCGCTCGAGCTTAACCGCCTCGCCGGCGCCGGTCGGGTAGAGCATGAGACGCATGGGGGAAGTCGGCACGAATGCCAGTACCCATTTGCCGTCCGGGGACAGTTCCCCTGCGGCGCCTTCACCGAGTTGCACCACCGGAGAGCCGTTCGTCCCGCGGAGACAGACCTGGTAGTTGACGTTGTGCTCGCCGCCAGCCTCGCAGAACACGATCGTTCGCCCGTCCGCCGAGAGGGCGGGATCGAGGGAATACTCCAGCCAGGACAGATCCCGTTCGCTGGTGGTCCCGGGCGGCCGGGCCACGAGCTTGACTCGGATGTCGTCCCGGGTGGCCAGCCAGCGCCCTTGCCGAGACACATCGTGGATGACCAGCGCGCCCGCGCTCTCCTGGGCGACGCGCCTCCTGCCCGAGAGCGCGACGGCGAAGACCCACCCGCCGACGCTGGCGCTCATCGTGCTGTCCGCTCCCGAGAAGTAGACCTGCCTACCGTCGAGCGACCAGGCGATCCCCTCTACCGAGGAGTACCCGGTGGACAGCTCGTTCACGTGGCCGGAGAGATCCGTCACCTTGATCGAGCCGCGGTCGTCCCACCTGGAGGGGTGATCGAAGAACGCGATCCGGTCGCCCCGCGGCGAGAATCGAACATCGCTCAGGTAGCCGCCCGATTCGCACAGGACCTTTCCGATCGGGTACTCGAGGCGGTCTCTGCCGCCGACCTCGCGGATGATCGCCAGGGCCGAGCCGTCGGGATTCCAGTCGGCATCCCGCACGTCTTCGAGCAGCTCCCGCGGGGCCTCCGCCCCGAGCGGCAGTCGTGCCAGCGTGCCGGTGAAGACACAGTGCGCGATGTGCCTCGCGCCCGTGAGCACCGCCAGCTCTCCGCTCGACGACACCGCCAGCAGGTGGGTGCGGCGCAATCCGAGCGGGCGCGGCGCGATGTACTCGGGACGGACCGAGAACAGCTCCGGCGTGTTCCCCTCCAGCGCCGCGCTGAAGACGATGCTCTGCCCGTCGGGCGCGAAGCGCGCGTTGAAGATCGGATACGGCTGAAAGGTCTTGGGAGTGAACGAAACGACGTGGGCTCCCGACTGGCGCGTCATGACCGCTACGGCCACCGCCAGGCCGATCGCAATGCCGAGAAAGCCGACGGCCAACCACTGCACTACGCCACGCCGATGGCGCGCCGGGGCGGGGACCGGAGCGCCCGCCTGCGATCCAGCTGCCACGATCCACTGCAGCTCGTGCATCATGTCGCGGGCGCTCTGCCAGCGGTCGTCGGGGTCCTTCATGAGACACCGCTTCACCACCCGCTCCAGCGCCGGGGGCGAGAGCGGCTGAAGCTCCGTGATCGACCGCGGCTCGTCCTTCATGATCGCCGAGATCAGCGAGGCCTGGCTCACCCCCTCGAACGCCCGCTTGCCCGTCGCCATCTCGTACAGCACGCAGCCCAGCGCCCAGATGTCCGTCCGCACGTCCGCTTCCTTGCCCTCGAGTTGCTCCGGCGCCATGTACTGGAACGTGCCGACAATTGTCCCCTCCGCCGTCAGCGGCCGACTGACCGTCGGCGACTCCGTCATCACGCCAGGGGCCGAGCCAAGCCCGTGGGCCCGAGCGAGGCCGAAGTCCATCAGCTTCGCCCCAGCCTTGGTCACCATCACGTTCCCGGGCTTGAGGTCCCGGTGCACCACGCCCGCACGATGTGCTCGGTCCAGCGCATCGGCGATCTGCGTGCCAAGCAAGAGCACTTCGGCCACCGGCAGCGGCCCCTTCTCCAGCCGGTGCGCCAGCGTCTCGCCCTCGAGCAACTCCATCACCAGGTAGTCAGTCTCGCCTTCGCGGCCGACATCAAAGAGCGTGCAGATGTGGGGATGGTTGAGCTGGGAGATGGTGCGGGCCTCGCGCTCGAAGCGGGCGCGCACCTCGGGCGAGGCGGCCAGGTGGGGCGGCAGGACCTTGATGGCGACGTCGCGCCCCAGGCGGGTGTCGTAGGCGCGATAGACCTCGCCCATGCCCCCCGCACCAAGCGGCACGAGGATCTTGTAGGGACCAAGGGTGCTGCCTGCGGCCAGCATGGGCTCTCCCTCAGCGTCGGGGCCAAGAACGCAAAGAAGCCAACCGAGACCAGATTACACCGCCCATGGGGCTGGTCAACGGGTCGGCAGGCCGGCCTGCTCGGCCGCGACTTCCGCCCGATCCAAGCGGCGCTGCCGGACCCGGGGGGTGAGCACCTGCCTACTCGGCAGTTAGCTCACCTCAGCGCTCGCGCGCGAGGTCGTGTACCTGATTTGTGCCTGCTTGAAAGTCCTTACCTGTCCGTTCCTGTCCCCTCCTGTCCTCTCCTGTCCGGAGGGCGAAATCGGGGCAACTCGCAGCGAAGGCGTGTACTTCGGTGTTCTGCAGGCGCATGCGACGATGGGCGTCGTCGGGCGTGGATACGGTAGAAAGGCAGGTGCTCTACCGACTGAGCTAACAGGTCACGGGGTGGCCGGGCAACAGGTTAGCGCAGGCGGCCAGCGAGCGCTACGGAGGCGATTGCGGAGGCGATTGCGCTCAAATCCTCGGCGAGCGCAGGCTGATTCACGCGGAATGCAGGCTTCAGGACGGTCGATTGTGCCTGCTCGTGTGCCTGCTCCCTTACCCGGCCCCGACCCAATCCTCAGCGCGCCATCCAGTTCCTGCACCGCCTCCGGAGGCTTATCCCTCGGGTATCGCGCCGGATTCCGGCCGATCGGCTCCCCAACCGTCACGTCCAATCAACGTGGCAGCGAATCGTGCGGGAGCGCATCTGCCTTGTAGGCAAGTACGCTGCAACCTGTCCAGCACGACGGTGGCGGCCACTTGCGGGGACAGCACCTTGATCGCCACGTCGCGCCCGAGGCGGGTGTCGTGGGCGCGGTAGACTTCGCCCATGCCGCCCGCGCCGAGCGGGGCGAGGATCTTGTAGGGACCGAGCGTCGTTCCTGCAGCCAGCATCAACGGTCTCCTCACGCGGGGGCCCTACTGGACGAGGCCGACGGCAGCGCGCCCCAGACTACCGCGCCCTCGGGTCACGTCAATGCCGGAGTCGCCGGCCGAGGGGACCGACCCGGGCGCCGGCAGGACGCTCATCGCACGAGCAGCAGCTTTCGGCTCTCGCTCGTGCCCGCCCGATCGAGGCGGTAGAAGTACACGCCCGCCGGCAGCGCCTGGCCCGCGGCATTCGTGCCGTTCCACCGCACCTCGTGCCAGCCGGCGCGCTGCGGCCCGTCGTGCAGCGTGGTGACGAGCCGGCCCGCAGCGTCGTAGATTCGGAGCGACACCGGGCCGTCCCGCCCCAGCCGGTAGGCGATGGTGGCCAGCGCGCCCATCGGGTTCGGGCGGTTCTGCAGCAGCTCGAGCGCGGGGGCGGACGGCGCCGCCGGCTCCACGCCCCCGGACGGCAGGTAGGTGGCACGCACGCGGATCAGGTCCAGGAATAGCGTGCCGGCCGTCTCCCAGCTCACCGTCAGCCCCACCGCGACGTGGACCCGGTCGCAGGAGCCGCTGTAGACGCGCTGATGGTACGAGTGCAGCACCCAGCCCTCGCGCGGCCCGTCGAGGCGCACGAAGTCCGTCTCCCCCTCCGGATCGAGGACGCCAACGCTGGCGACGGCGAAGTAGGCGATGTCGGGGTAGTAGCGGAACAGCTCGAAGTCCAGGTCCACGTCCACGAGCGAGTTGGGGTTCACGGCCAGCGCGCGCTCGAGCCAGATGGTGCCGTCGTCGCCGGTGCCGTCGAGGAACATCTCCATCGCGTAGTCGCCGTGATAGGCCTCAGCGCCCGAGCGGCTGAGGTAGAAGCACTTGGTGCCGAAGGCTGCGTACTGCCTCGGCACCTCGAAGTCGGTGTGCCACTGGCGCAGCCCCGGGGCTTCGAAGCTCTCGACGTCCTCCAGCACGCCGGTCACCGCGCCGGGGTCGGCGATTTCGAACTCGCGGAACGCGGCGTTGTTGGTCTCGTCCAGCTCGGCGACCGTGCCGGCCGAGTCCACGACGACGTGGAGGTCGTGGAGACCGCGGGCCGCCACCCAGGTCACCGTGACGAGCGAGGCCCCGTCGGTCGGCGGGACGCCGGACAGCACGCTCGAGCCGATGAACTGCCCGGTTCCCGGCTCGCCATCCCAGAATGAGACCGGAATCGCGACCGGCAGCGGTGGCTGCGGGCCCAGGTTGCGCACCCAGGCCTGCACGGCGACCGGCTGCCCGGGAAACGGCCGCGCCGGAGAGAGGCGCAGATCGGCGGTCGAGACGGCCAGATCCGGCGGCGCGACCACCCCCAGCGGGCTCGTGACCTGGGCGACGATGCGCGGACGCATGCGCTGCCCCAGGGTGAGCGGCGATGCGATCCGCACGTCACGGTACGAGCCTCTGGAGGTGATCTTGAGCGAGAACGTGCGGTCGCTCGCGACCAGCTCCTCCTGGAGATGGGAGGTGACGTCCACCGAGAGCGGCCCGCTGTCGGCGACGGCGTAGGCGCCGATCAGGTGCCAGACCGGCCACAGCCGCAGCGTGTCGGGATCGCCGAGACCGTAGCTCCACGTGTCGCGGTCCACGTGCCACACCAGGACCGAATCACCTGGCGCCGCCCGCTCGACGAACAACTCGAGGTGCGCCGCCACGATCCCGGAGACCGGCCAGTGCCAGTCCAGATCGAACTTGAGCAGGGCCTCGGGGCGGAGGCAGGCGTCGCGGTACTTCCACGCGCTCGAGTCCATCACCCGCACCCAGTCCGTCACGTGATCGCCGTCGAGGACGATGGTGTCGGCGGGGGCGGGTGCAGCGGCTAGGAAGAGGGTTGCGCCGAGGAGCAGGGCGCTCGCAGCGCCGCAGCCGGCGCCGCGGTGAACCGGGCGAGAGGGCCGACTTCGCATGGTGTCGTCCTCCTGCGGACGGGGGCCGCCGCGGGCGCTCGAGCCACGGCCGCGGCCCGGTCGAGCGGAGGCCTGTCTGCGAGAGGATTGTAGAGCGGCGGCGGCGGCGCGGCGAGCACGCTTCGGCCGGGGAACCGCACCGTCCGGAGGCGGCGGGCTCGAACGCGGCCACCCGTACCCGCGTCGGCCGAGGCTTCATGCCCGGACTGCAACGATCCATGACCTGCAGGACGTCCAGCCGAGTCCCTTGAATCGCCCCCGCTCAAGCCCCGGAAGAAGCCGAGCACTCACTGCAGTTGAATGCGTCGCGTCCTGGGGGTAGCTTCACGGCGCACTGGAACGCACTGAGACGAAGCCACGGTCTGCTTCATTTCCACATCTTGGGCACAGCGCGCTCGGTCGTACCCCTGTACGCTGCGCCGGACCTTCGACTCGTCATCGCCCGCGGGTCATCATCGCCGTCTCTCCGAGTCGGTGAGCCCCGCGAGCCATCAAGTCCACTCCTCGCGCGGGCCGTCCTGCCCGCCGCCGAGGGACTTCCGCGCGTCGCGGCACCCGCGCGGAGGCTGAGCCGCGCCTCTCGCCCCGTCCGCGGATTCGCGCACCAGGAGGTGTTTGCCCCATGCCCCGCGTCCTCAGCCTCGTGTTCCTCGGCCTGGCGCTCGCCACCGCCCACCCCCGTGCCTGCGCGCAGGGCTTCGCCTTGACCCGCCTCACGGACAACACCTGGGATGACCAGCCGGGCCAGGTGGATCGCATGCTCGTTCTGGATCTGGCGATGCGCCCGAACGCCGTGTTCGTCGGCAGCACCCCGGCCGGGCAGTGGGCCGTCTATCATGCATGGAGGCCGGACTCCTGGGTCGTCCAGCCGGCCGTGGAGGACCCCTTCGGGCTCTATTCGCCCACCCTGGCCAGTGCCCCGAGCGGTGCCGTGCACCTCACGTACTGCCGCTGGACGGACACGGGGACCTCCATCGATCACACCCGCATCCTCGAAGGAACCGTGGATCCGCCGGACCCGATCTGCCCGGCGGATCCCAGCCTGGCGATCCCGTCGGTCGCTGTGGGCCCCGACAGTGCGATCCACGTCGTGCTGTGCCAGAGTGACTCGATCTGCTATGTGCGGCGGGAGGAGACCGGATGGAGCCCGCCGGAGAGGCTCGCCGAGGGTCGATTCGCATCCCTGGCGGTGGGACCCGATGGCGAATGCCACGTGGTGTACCAGTGGATGGACGCAGAGCGGGTCAATAGCGTGTGGTACGTGCACGGTACCCGGGGGGCGTGGTCGTACCCGCAACACCTGGCGGGAGCCGACGGGCTGAGTGCGCGCTATCCGACCATCGCCGTGGACCTGGAGGGGCGCGTCCATGTCGCCTACGAGCAGTTCGTGCCGGATGACCGCCTGATCGACTACCTCGTCCGCAGCGCCGGTGTCTGGTCGGCCGCGGAACACGTTGCCTCGGGTGTGCAACCCGCCCTCGCCCTCGATGCGACGGGTAGCCCCTACGTGGCATTCTGGACGTTCTCGGCGTTCAACGGTGTCGCCGTGAGCCGCCGGTTGCCGGGACCGGTCTGGACGACGATCTCCGTCGATCCTGAAGCACGCTTTGGCTCCGAGGTGCCCTTGCGGCCCGGACTTGCCGTGGACGACGCGGACGACGTCCAGGTGGTCTACGACTCGCGCGATCCGCGCGGCGGAGACGACACCGAGATCTGGTACGCCACGGGGCAGGTCACGAGCGACGTCCCCCGAGCGGACAGCCCAGGCGGAGTGGAGCTCTCGTGCTGGCCGAATCCCGCGCGACGCTCGCTCGCGATCCGCTGGGTGCTCGCCGCGCCGGGCTGGTCTCGGGTCACCGTGTCCGACCTGTGCGGCCGTCATGTCCGGACCCTGCGGGAGGGCACTTCTGCGGCGGGGGAGTGCACCGCGACCTGGGATGGTCTCGACGCCCTCGGACAGCGGGTGCCCGCAGGTCTGTACTGGTGTCGCGTGAGAACCGAGCACTCAGAGGCGACTCGCAAGGTGGTCCTGATCGGGGACTAGCCGATTCGCGTCGCGGCGGCCCGTGCCACGTCAGAGCCAGGGAGTGCCGGGGGAACGGCGAGCGTCGTCCCTCCGCGACGTGTGGCGGCGGTCGTCCCTCGGCGCTTCACCCGGATGCCGGGGCACAGCGAGGCGCGCCGGGCACGCGCTGGCGACCGCCTTGGCAGCCAGCGGTCGCCTCGTCCCGGACTCCGCCTCGTGCAGGTGGCCCCTGTCAGTTGAGCACCTGCCTACTCGGCAGTTAGCTCAAGTTCGCACTCGAGCGCCAGGCCGTGTACCTGATTTGTGCCTGCTTGAAAGTCCTTACCTGTCTGCTCCTGTCCGTTCCTGTCCGGAGGGCGGAATTCGGGGCAACTCGCAGCGAAGGCGTGTACTTCGGTGTCCTGCATGCGCCTGCGACGACGGGCGTCGTCGGGCGCGGATACGCTTAAAAGGCAGGTGCTCTACCGACTGAGCTAACGGGTCACGGGGTGCCCGGGCAGAGGGTTACACCATCGGCGCGCGGACGAAGGCCGGCCAGCCTCGCTGCCACCCGGTCAGTTATAGGAGGAAGACCGAGGCGTGGCAACTGCGCTTCTCCGGCAGCGCCCGCACTGTCAGAAGAGCAACAGTTGGGGTGCACCCGCCGTGGGGTGGACTCAGGGCAAAGCCTGCATGCGCGCCGCAACCAGGATGGCGTACCAGTCCTCCCTGCCGAGCTCGAGGCTGTCGGCTCTCACCGCGTCCTGGATCCGGGCGGCATTCACGCTGCCGACGATCGGGATGATGCGCGCAGGGTGTCTGAGCAGCCAGGCCAGCGAGAGGACCGCGCGGCTGACGCCATGCTGCCTGGATTTGGCGTCGAGCAGGTCCATCAGCGCGCGCAGGCCCGGGGCGCGCGGGTCCTTCGGATCCACACGGCTGCCGTCACCCAGCAGGCCACCGGCAAGGGGGCTCCACGAGACCGGAGTGATGCCGTGCTCGAGGCACTGGTCGAGCGTGCCGTCCTCGAGGCAGTCGAGGCGCGCGAGGTGGATCTCCACCTGGTTGACCACGAGCGGCATGGGGCACGCACTGCGGATCATGGACAGGTACGACGGGCGGAAGTTGCTGACGCCGAACTCGCGCACCTTGCCCTGCCGCTTCAGGTCGCTGAAGGCCGCGGCGATCTCCTGCGGGTCGGCGAGGTAGTCGGGCCGGTGCAGCATGTAGAGGTCGATTCGGTCGGTCCCCAGCCGTTTGAGGGAGCCCTCGCACGACCTCACGATGTGCTCGCGGGAGAAGTCCCAGCGATGCGGGGCCGTCTCGTCGGGGTCCCCTCGCCAGCGGATGCCGCACTTGCTGGCGATCAGGACCTTGTCCCGCATGCTCGGGACGTCCTTGAGCACGCGACCGAAGATCTCCTCGCACAGACCGTTGCCATAGATGTCGGCGTGATCGAAGTGGGTGTAGCCGGCTTCGTACGCCGCCACGACCGCCCTGCGGCCTGCGGCCTCACGCTCCGCCGTCAGTTGGGCGCGGTCCGCGGTGCCGCTGATGCGCATGCAGCCGTAGGCGAGGCGCGAGGAAGCGAGGGAACTGCTGCCAAGCGGTTGCGAGTTCATGCTGTCTCCGGGGTGTGACGTCCGGGTGCCGGGACCCGGCGGATACTACAGCGGCCTGCCCGCGGCCGGGAGGCGGGTGCCGCCCCCGAGGTCCGGGGACACGTCCGGGTGCGGGGCGGGTGACCTCCGGCACGCCTCTGCGGGCCCAGCGGACGGGGGGATCGGGTCCCCCCGGGCGCACCACCGACCGAAGCCGTCTCTTGACACGCCCGGGGCTTTGTTCTTAGATTGTTCGGTGCCCAAACAAAGTGGGGTCGGCCCGGCGCGCCAGGCGCCGGCCCCCCCGCGCAGCAGACCCGCGTTCCCGGGCCGGAGGCCTCGAATGACCCTCAGAACCTCGATGCGGCTGGCCGGAGCCATTGCTCTGGTGATTCTCGCGACGACGGGTTGCAGCAGGAAGACGGGACTGCTCAAGCCCTGGCCCTTGAGCACGGACCCGATCGTCTTCCAGGACAACTTCACGGGGGCGGTGGACTTCTATCCCTTCGACACGTCCAAGCAAGACATCCTGAGCACCGACACCGAGAAACAGTACGAGGGCACGGGCTGCCTTCGCGTCACCGTGCCAGCCCCCGGCGCCGGCTACGCCGGCGGCGCCTTCGTGACGAAGCCACACAAGCCACGCGATCTCACCGGCTACAACGCGCTCACCTTCTACGCCAAGGCCAGCCGGGCCGTGACCATGGACGTGGCCGGCCTGGGCAACGACAACACGGGTACGTCGAAGCTCGAGGCGCGGCGGAACACGGTCCCCGTGACGACGACCTGGACCAAGGTCGTGATCCCGATCCCCCTCCCCGCGAAGCTGGCGCCGGAGCGCGGTCTCTTCTACTTCGCCGCAGCGCCGCAGGGCGGGGCCGGCTACGACCTGTGGTTCGACGACGTGCGGTTCGAGCGACTGGTCACGGTCACGAACCCCCGGCCGGCGCTGACGCCCCTGACGTTGAACACGTTCGTCGGTGCGACCGCGGGCGTCTCCGGCACGCAGACGACCTTCGACATCGGCCCGACCGACTCGGTCGTGGTCGGGCACATGTCCGGCTACTTCAGCTTCGCCTCGTCCGACCCCGCGGTGGCGACCGTCGCAAACGGCGCGATCAGCGTCGTCGGGGCGGGCACCGCGTCCATCACCGCCAGCCTCGACAACACGCTCGCGCGGGGCGCGATCACGGTGAACGCCGCCCCGTTCACGCCAGGCCACGCGCCGGTCCCGACCCTCGCCGCCGCCAAAGTCATCTCGCTGTTCAGCAACCGCTACACGAACCGCACGGTGGACAAGTGGTCGGCGGACTGGGACGTGGCCGACGTCACCAGCCTGAACATCGACGGCGACGACATCAAGCTGTACACGAACCTGGTCTACGCGGGCATCGAGTTCACCTCGAACACGATCAACGCCACGGCGATGACCCACTTCCACATGGACATCTGGGTCCCATCCGGTACGGTCTTCCGGGTCAAGCTCGTGGACTTCGGGGCCAACGGGATCTACGGTGGCGGGGACGACAGCGAGCAGGAGCTCACCTTCAACGCGAGCACCACGCCGGCGCTGGTGACCGGCAGCTGGGTCGGGCTCGAGATCCCGCTGGCGGACTTCACGAACCTCCTCGCGCGGGCGCACCTCGCCCAGCTCATCATCTCGGGCGACACGAGGACCGTCTACGTGGACAACATCTACTTCCACCGCTAGGCGCGCGGGAGGTGCGGGTGCAGACGAAGAGGACCGCGGCGACGAGACGGAGCGGCCTGCCGAGGACCGGGACACGGCGCGCGGCGCGGTCGCGCCGCAGCCCGCTCGTGGACTCGAACCTCCGCCTCATCTGGAAGGAGCAGCGGATCTCGCGGGCCGAGATCTCCCGCCGCACCGGCCTGTCGCGCTCGACCGTCTCCGAGACCGTGGACGCGCTGCTGCCCACCGGCCTCATCGCCGAGGTGGGCGTCGGGCCGTCGAACGGCGGGCGGCCACCGGTGGTGCTCGAGTTCCAGGACGACGCCTGCGCCATCCTCGGCGTGGACATGGGCGCGGCCCACGTGACGGTCGTCCTGACGGACCTGCGCGGCCGGGTGGTGGCGACCGAGCACCGTCTTCACGCCGTCCGTGACGACCCCCCCGGCACGCGCGCCGTCATCACGGAGCTGTGCGACCGCTGCCTGGCGCACTGGCCGCGCGTCAACCGGCGCCTGGTCGGCATCGGGGTCGCGGTTCCCAGCCCGGTGGACCCGCGCCACACCGACCACCTCTCCGAGGTGGTGCTGCCCGCCTGGCGCGGGAGCCTCGGGCTGGACGGACTGACCGAGCGATACGGCGTGCCCCTGATGGTGGACAACGACGCCAACCTCGCCGCGCTGGCCGAGCGCTGGTGGGGCGCCGGCCGGGACGTGGACAACTTCGCCTTCATCAAGGTCGCGACCGGCGTCGGCATGGGGGCCGTCATCAACGGCCGCATCTACCGCGGCGCCACCGGCATCGCCGGCGAGATCGGGCACCTGTCGGTGGACCCGAACGGCCTGCCCTGCATCTGTGGCCTGCGCGGCTGCCTGGCGACGCTGGTCGGCGCGCCGGCCCTGGTGGCGCGTGCGAAAGAGCTCCTGGCCGGGCGCCCGGACAGCGTCCTGGCCGGCGGCGAGCTGACCCTGGTCTCGATCGAGGACGCGGCGCTGGCCGGCGACGCACTGGCCCTGCAACTGGTCCACGAGGCGGCCGACAACCTCGGCCGCGCCGTGGCCGGCCTGCTCAACCTCATGAATCCCTCGCTGGTGATCCTCGGCGGCGGACTGGCGCGGCTCGGCGACGTGCTGCTCGAGCCGCTGCGCGAGACCATCCGTCACCGCACGCTCATCAGCTCCCTCGTCGCCTGTGAGATCCGCACCAGCGAGCTGGGCGGCCAGGCGACGGCGGTGGGCGCCGCGACGTCCGTCCTCAAGGCCGCACTCGCCAATTCGAGTCTCTTCCCCACGGTGGTCCCGAGCAGGAGCCGACGATGATCCAGCGCCCCGGCGCTTCGCAGCGCCATCTCGTGGTCGTCCTCGTCGCCCTCGCCCTCGCCCTGACCGCGGCTGCCTGCCGGCGCGACGCGACGGGCCCGAAGCTGGCGCCCCTCGTGCTCCTCTGGCAGGACGAGTTCGACGGGCCGGCCGGCCAGTCACCTGACTCGACCAGGTGGGGGTACGACATCGGCACGAACTGGGGGAATCTCCAGCTCGAGTACGACACGAACCGGCCCGAGAACGTCTCGCTCGACGGCAGCGGCCACCTCACCATCGTCGCGTGCAGGGAAGACTACCTGGGAAGCGCCTACACCTCGGCGCGCATCACGACGGAGGGGCGCTTCCAGCAGACGCGCGGCCGCTTCGAGGCCCGCCTCAAGCTGCCGTCGGGCCAGGGGCTGTGGCCCGCCTTCTGGCTGCTGGGCGCGAACCACCGCTCGGCCATCTGGCCCGCCTGCGGCGAGATCGACATCATGGAGTACCGTGGCCAGGAGCCGCGCGTCGTGCTCGGCAGCCTGCACGGCCCCGGCTACTCGGGTGGCGGCGCCGTCACGCACCGCTACGAGATCCCGCAGGGGGCCTTCGACACCGACTTCCACGTCTTCGCGGTCGACTGGGACGCCGACCGCATCCGCTGGTCGGTGGACGGCACCACCTACGCCAGCGCCACCCCCGCCGACCTTCCGGCCGGGATGACCTGGGTGTTCGGCCACCCGTTCTTCATCATCCTGAACGTGGCCGTGGGCGGCAGCTTCGTCGGCGGCCCGGGCCCCGGCACCGTCTTCCCGCAGACGATGACGGTGGACTACGTCCGCGTCTACGCCCCGGCACCGTGACCCGTCGCGCGCGGTCGCGCCTGGCCACGTGCGCCGTCGCGCTGTTCCTCGCCGCCACGGCGGCCTCGTGCAGCCGTGAGCGGCGGCCGCCCCCGCCGGGCGTGCTGATCGTCTCGCAGGAGCAGCAGGCCTCCTGGGTCCGCAACTTCAACCCGCTGTCCACCGCCACCGCCGCGCGCTGGCCGACGCTGGCCGGCGTCTACGAGCCGCTCTTCGTGTTCAACAGCGTGCGCTCCGAGTACGTGCCGTGGCTGGCCGTGGCGCGCGAGTGGCGCGAGGGGAACCGCGTCCTGCGCCTGACCACGCGGGACAGCGTGCTGTGGTCGGACGGGCGCCCCTTCACCGCGCGCGACGTGGCCTTCACCTTCCAGCTGCTGCACCGCTTCCCGGCCCTCGACCGCCGGGGCGTGTGGGCGTTCCTTTCCGACGTGCGGGCCCTCGCTGAGCGCACGGTCGACTTCCGGTTCCAGCGCGACTTCATCCCGGGATTCGACGAGCTGGCGGCTCAGCAGATCGTGCCCGAGCACGTCTGGAAAGACGTGGCCGATCCGGTCGCCTTCCCCAACGAGAATCCGGTCGCGACCGGCCCCTACACCGAGGTGCGCGTCTTCCAGAACCAGGTGTACGAGCTGGGCCGCAATCCGCGCTACTGGCAGCGCGGCCTGCCGAAGGTCGAGGCGCTGCGCTTCCCGGCCTACCCCGGCAACGACCGCGCCAACCTCGCGCTGGTCTTCGACGAGGTGGACTGGGCGGGGAACTTCGTCCCCGCCATCGACCGGGTCTACGTGAGCCGCCGGCCGAGCGACCACCGCTACTGGTTCCCGCTCACGGGGAGCAGCATCCTCCTCTACGCCAGCACCGGGCGCCCGCCGTTCGACGACGCGCGGGTCCGCAAGGCGATCAGCATGGCCATCGACCGCGACCTGCTCGTGGACGTGGCGCTCTACCGCTACTCGCGCCCCGCCGACGCCACCGGCCTCAGCGACGCCTACGCCTCGTGGCGCGACTCGACCGCCGTCGCCGGCGGCGACTGGGTGCGCTTCGACGTCGCCCGCGCCAACACCTTGCTCGACTCGGCTGGCTGCCGCCGCGGCGCGGACGGCGTGCGGCGCCTGCCCGACGGCCGCCCGTGGCGCTTCGAGGTCCTCTCGGTCGCCGGCTGGTCGGACTGGGTGCGGGCCGCCCAGGTGATCAGCCGCGGGCTGGAGGCGCTCGGCATCCGCGCCGCAGTGCGCACCTACGACTTCAGCGCCTGGTTCCAGCGCGTGCAGGCGGGCGACTTCGACCTCAGCCTCGGCTGGTCCTTCGAGGGCCCGACCCCGTACCTCTTCTACCGCTGGCTGATGTCCTCGGCGACGGTGAAGCCGGTCGGCGAGGCCTCGATGGGGAACTGGCACCGCTACGGCAGCCCGGCGGCCGACCGGGCGCTCGCCGCCTTCGAGCGCGAGCCCGACCCCGCGCGCCAGCGGGAGCTGGCGAACGAGCTGCAGCGCATCTTCGTGGCCGAGGCCCCGGCCATCCCGCTCTATCCGAACCCCTCCTGGGCCGAGTACAGCACGGCGCGCTTCGAGGGCTTCCCGTCGCAGGAGCGGCCCTACGCCGACCCGTCACCCAACAAGTTCGACCGGGGCGAGTGCCTGCTGGTCCTGCTGGCCCTCACGCCCCGCCCGGAGACACCGTGAGGTTCCTGCTCCGCCGCCTCGGCTTCTACCTGCTCTCGGCGTGGGTGGCGCTCACGATCAACTTCCTGCTGCCGCGCCTCATGCCGGGTGACCCGGCCTCGGCGCTGTTCGCGCGCTTCCGCGGCCGGCTGGGCCCGGAGGCCATGCAGGCGCTGCGCGAGACCTTCGGCCTGACCGAGGCGCCGCTGTGGAGCCAGTACCTCACCTCGATGGGCCACGTCCTGCGCGGCGACCTCGGCATCTCGGTCGCCTATTTCCCGTCGTCCGTGTCCGCCGTGATCGGCACGGGGCTGGTCTGGACCATCTTCCTCGCCGGCTCCGCCGTGCTCATCAGCTTCGCCATCGGCACCCTGCTCGGCGCGGTCGCCGCCTGGTGGCGGCGCGGCTGGGTGGACACGTGGCTGCCCTCGGCCCTGGTCTTCGCCGGGGCCTTCCCCTACTTCTGGCTGGCCATGGTGGCGCTCTACGTCTTCGGCTTCGGGCTGGGCTGGGTCCCGCTCGGCCACGCCTACTCGGACGACCTCGCCCCGGCCTGCTCGCTGGTCTTCATCGCCGACGTCCTCCGCCACGCGGCGCTGCCCATCGGCACGATGGTGCTGGGCACGCTGGGCGGCTGGCTGCTCTCGATGCGCAACACGATGATCACGGTGCTCGGGTCCGACTACGTGAACCTCGCCCGCGCCAAGGGGCTGCCGGCCGGCCAGGTGGCGTTGCGCTACGCTGCGCGCAACGCCCTGCTGCCGAGCGTCACCGGGCTGGGCATGTCGCTCGGCTACGTGCTGGGCGGCTCGCTGCTGACCGAGATCGTCTTCTCCTACCCCGGCCAGGGCTACCTGCTGGTGCAGGCGGTCCGCAGCCAGGACTACGCGCTCATGCAGGGCATCTTCCTCGTCATCACGCTGGCGGTGCTGGGTGCGAACCTGCTCGTGGACCTCGCCTGCCTGTGGCTCGATCCGCGCATCCGGGAGTCGGCGACGTGAGCGGCGCGGGCGCGGTCCGGGCCACCGGGGTCGCGGCCTGGTGGGGCGCCATCCGCCGCGACCGCAAGGCGGCGGCCGGCGCCCTGCTGCTCGGTCTCTTCGTCCTCGTCGCCGTCGCCGGCCCCTGGTTCGTCGGCGACCCCAAGGCGCTGGTGGGCATCCCGCTGCAGCCGCCGTCGGCCGCGCACTGGCTCGGCACCACCGGCCAGGGGCAGGACGTCCTGGCGCAGCTCGTGGTGGGCACGCGCGTGTCGCTGGCCATCGGCTTCATCGTCGGCATCGCCGTGGTGCTGGTGGGGGCGCTGGTCGGCGTCACCGCCGGCTACTTCGGCGGGCGGGTGGACGGGCTGCTGTCGCTGCTGTTCAACGTCTTCCTGGTCATCCCCGGCCTGCCGCTCGCCATCGTCATCGCCGCCTACCTGCCGTCGGGGCCGGCGACGCTGGCGCTGGTGCTGACCGTCACCGGCTGGGCGTGGAACGCCCGCGTGCTGCGCGCGCAGGCGCTGTCGCAGCGCCAGCGCGACTTCGTCGCCGCGGCGGTCGTGGCCGGCGAGTCGGACTTCCGCATCATCACGCGGGAGATCCTGCCGACCATGACCTCGCTGCTCGTCGCCCAGGTCATCGGCAGCACGACCTACGCCATCGGCGCCCAGGTCGGGCTCGAGTTCCTCGGCCTCGGCGACGTCTCGGCCGTGACCTGGGGGACGAACCTCTACTGGGCGCAGAACGACTCCGCGCTGCTCACCGGGGCGTGGTGGACCTTCGCCCCCACCGGCCTGTGCGTGGCGCTGGTCGGCTTCGGCCTCACCATGCTGAACTCCGGCTTCGACGAGATCACGAACCCGCGGCTGCAGCTCGAGCGCGCCTGGCGCGGATACCTGGCGGCCCGGGGGCGCAAGGCGACGCGCTCGACCCCGGTGGTGACGGACCGTGGCTGAGCCCCTGCTCTCCGTCCGCGACCTCTGCGTCGACTACGTCACCGACCGCGGGCCGGTGCGCGCCGTGGACCGGGTCTCGCTCGACCTGGAGCGCGGCGAGATCCTGGGCGTGGCCGGCGAGTCGGGCAGCGGGAAGTCCACGCTCGCCCAGGCGCTGCTGCGCATCCTGCCGCCGCCGGCGGTGATCACCGGCGGCGAGGCCCGCTTCGAGGGCCGCGACCTGCTCGCCCTCGACGAGGGCGAGCTACGCGAGCTGCGCTGGAAGCGCATCTCGATGGTGTTCCAGAGCGCGATGGACGCGCTGAATCCGGTGATCACCGTCGGCGAGCAGATCTGCGATACGCTCCATGCTCACAGCAGCGTCACCGCGCGCGGGGCACGAGAGCGCGCGGAGGATCTGCTGGAGATGGTGGGGATCCGCCGGGACCTGTTCGACGCGCACGCCCACCAGCTGTCGGGCGGCATGAGGCAGCGCCTGGGCATCGCCATCGCGCTGGCGCTCGAGCCCTCGCTGGTGATCCTCGACGAGCCCACCACCGCGCTCGACGTCATCGTCGAGCGGGAGATCCTCGAGCACATCCGGGCGCTGCAGCGCCAGCTCGGCTTCGCGGTGCTCTTCATCACCCACGACCTCTCGCGGATGCTCCAGTTCTCGGACCGCGTGGCGGTCTTCTACGCCGCCCGGCTGGTGGAGGTGGGGCCCGCCGCCGAGCTGCGCGGCGCCCCGCGGCACCCCTACACCCAGGGACTCCTGCGCGCCTTCCCCTCCGTGCACGGCGGCACCGTGGAGTTGACGAGCATCCCCGGCGCGCCGCCCAGTCTCGAGAACCCGCCCGCCGGCTGCCGTTTCCACCCCCGCTGTGGGCGGGCGGTGGACCTCTGCCGCGAGCGCAGCCCGGAGCTGAGACGACTCGGCCCGGGCCACTCCGCCGCCTGCCACCTGGCGGAGTGACCCGGGCCGCGTCCAGCCCTGGCTCCTTCTAGATCGACACGATCACGTAGGTCCGGATCTCCCACTCGCTGCCGTGCGGCGGGTCGGTCGCGTTGTCGCCGGGGTCCGCGACGTAGCGCGGCGAGCGGCTGTCGAGCGAGCGCCAGGTGGCGCGCATCCCCAGCCGGGTCTGCGTCGCCTGGCGGTCCAGCCACTGCGGCGAGCCGAGCGTGCGCGACAGGTCCGCCATGAGCTGCAGCGGATAGGTGAGGTTGAAGTCGCGGTGGTAGTCGTACGGGCCCCAGTCGTTGGCCTTGAGGTAGGCCGCGAGCGACGTCGCGCCCCAGCCGACCCGGACGTCGGCGCCGTGGCGGCGCACGAGCCGTTCGCCCGAGCCGTTCACGTCGTTGCCGTTCGGCTCGCCGTTGCCGACGTAGGCGTGCCCGACGAGGCGCAGGCCGGCGCCCACCCGCGACGCCACCCGCCCCGACAGCTCCCACAGCCCCCACTCACCGGCCGCCGGGTGCCAGCGCCGCGGCGGCGGCGACGAGGGGAAGGCGTAGGTGGTCACGCCGTCCTCGGCGATGAAGATGCTGGCGTCCTGGCTGGTGGGCAGGTGCCGGACCGCGAGGCCCATGCTGCCCGCCAGGCGCGCGTCCTCGCGCACGTCGTTGTCCCAGGCCCACAGCCAGGTGGCCGGCGTCGGGTCGTAGGTCACCATCAGCTCGCCGCCGATGGTCTCCCGGTTGCCGCGCACCGCGAACGGGTCGTCGAGCACGTTGCGCAGCTCGCCCGGGCTGCTGGACGGCAGGCCCGCGGGCATCGGCCCGACGATGGGCTTCTGCCAGAGGAAGTTCGGCCCGACCTGGAAGTTCCCCGTGTTCCAGGTGAGGCCGGTGAGGAAGTTCGTCTGGTTGCCGGCGCCGGTGTCCTTGAGGTTCCAGCCGGTGAAGGTGAGCGTCGAGGTCGGGCCGCCGTCGGCGACTAGGCCCATCGCGGCGCCCTGCGCGTACCAGCGGAAGCGGCCCCGCTCCACCGTCAGCTTGGCCTTCGCGCCGAACGCGTCCGAGTCCAGGACGTGGTCCTCGAGGATGTCGTAGCCGCTGCCCGACCTCTCGGCGACCTGGAAGGCGTCGCCGGCCTTCGTGCCGCCCGACCAGATGCCGCCCACCTCGAGCACCGCGGGACCGCGGCTGGCCTTGAGCGCCAGCGTGGCCTTGCGCGTCGGCGGCTGCGGGACCGCGACCGAGCTGGTCACCCTGGACTGCTTCGAGATGTCGTCCTGGTACATGCCGGTGGCGTCGAACGGGCCGACGCGGCGGCCGTACTTCACCAGCACCGCGGGGTTCGCGCCCCACCACAGCTGCGGGCCGAAGGCCACCTTGAGGCCGCGCAGCGCACGCTTGCCGCCCAGCTCGAGGCCGATCGGGGCGTCCGCGCCGTAGGTGTCGATGTTCGGGCCGTAGTTGGCCTCGCGGTACAGGCCGAAGAAGTCGCCCTCGTAACCCCAGTGGAAGTGGCCGGTGCGGTAGAAGCCGTCCAGCAGGAACCAGCGGTCGTCCCACGAGACGGTGGAGCGGTACACCTTGACCCGCTCGATCCCGCCCAGCTCGAAGGTCCCGCTGCTCCCCTGCACGGTCCGGGTGCGACCGCGCTTCTCGTAGAAGATCTCGTCGATCGGGTTCCCGGGGACGTTGCCGAGCACGTTGAGCGAGAGCGTGCCGGTCACGTTCCCGGCGGGCTGGGCCTGGACGTCCACGTAGAACGACTCGAGCCGGTCGAAGCCGGTGAAGGCCGGCAGTCCCTCCTGCGGCGACGAGGAACCCGGCGTGGTGGTGCGGTCACCGCCGGTGCTGTAGGTCTCGTACTGCAGCCGCAGGCCGGTGACCTGCACGCGCCCGAGCGACTGCGTGACCAGGCTGGCCTGGTCGCCGCGGGCCGCGAGCGCCGCGGTGGCCGGCGTGACGCCGGCGAAGTGGGCGCGGATGGCGGCGAGGTCCGTCCCCGGCGCGTAGGCCGGCAGCGTCCACGCGTCCCGGAGGGCGTAGTAGGCGGCGCGCGGGTAGAGGTCGAAGAGCCCGCGGGAGTCCGGCCGGCCCTTCGCGCAGATGCCCCACCACTCCTCGTTCATGTTGTTCTCGCCCTGGGCGAAGTCCTCGGCGTACCCGCCGTTGGGCCACGAGGCGTTCGTGTCGTGGATGTCGAGGCGGCTCTCCTGCCCGAACTTCCACCAGCCGTCGCTCCACTGGAAGACGACGCCGCCGATGGCGTTGCCCACCCGGCCCTTGCCGGCCGACTGCTCGTAGATCTCCTGCCACTGGCCGATCAGGTAGCGCGCCTGGGTGGCCTGGTCCTCGCGCATCTCGCGCGCGTTGAACGCGTCGGCGCCGAACTCGGTGAACAGCACCGGCAGGCCGAGCTTGTCCTTCACCACCTGGAAGAGGTCGCGGGCCGAGATGCCGCGGTAGCAGTTGGTGCCGAAGATGTCGAGCCCCCTGCACTCCTGGGCGATGATGTCGATGTACTGCACGTCGCCGTTGGCCATCGCGACGGTCACGCCGGGGTCGTGGTCCTTCACCGCCTGAATCACCTCGCCGAACAGCGAGTACAGGTAGCGGGCGCGCGCGGCGTCGCGCTCGCCCTGCGGCAGGGCCTCGACCTCGGCCGACTTCCACACCAGCCCATAGTTGTTCTCGTTCCCGAGCAGCCACATGAGCACGCCGGGCACGCCGCGGAACTCGTCCACGTAGCGCACGATCTCGGCCTTGATGGCGGCGCGCATGCGCGGGTCGGAGTAGTCCACCGACGGGTACCACACGCCGTCGAGGTTGAACCCGTACCGGCCGACCGTGTGGTTGATCACGGTGAAGATGCCGTAGCGCTCGTAGATGTAGCGGACCCAGCGCGGCGGGACGCCGACGTACTGCCGGATGGCGTTCACGCCCATGGCCTTCAGCAGCGGCATCTCGCGGGCCAGCGCGGCCTCGATGACGTCGTCGGGCTGCGTCCACAGGCTGTAGTTGTAGTTCTGGCCGATGGGGACGTAGTCCCAGTTCATGCCGTGGACCATGAAGTCCCGCCCGTCCACCTGGAGCCTCGCACCCGCGCCGTCCGAGACGACGCGCACGTCGGCCCGGGCCGCGGGGGCGCCGGACTGCGCCAGGACCGCAGCCGGGGCCAGGGCCAGCAGGGCGGCCAGCAGGCCGGCCACCCGGAGACCGGGGCTCGGTCGGCGCTGGTCATGCTTGATCGAGCTCACGGAATCCTCCTCGACAGGGGTTGCTGCGCAAGGTCGCCCACCGCGTTCGCGGCGACGACTTGACGGTACCAGTGTGCGCTGTCCTTCGGCCTGCGCCGCTGCGTGGCGAAGTCGACGTCGAAAAGACCGAACCGCCTCGCGTAGCCGTGAGCCCACTCGAAGTTGTCGATCAGCGACCACGTGAAGTAGCCCGCGAGCGGCACGCCGTCGGCGATGGCGCGGCTGGCGGCGGCCAAGTGGCCGCGCAGGTACTCGATCCGGCGCTCATCGGCGATACGGCCCGTGGCGTCGGCCTCGTCCGTGTAAGCCGCCCCGTTCTCGGTGATGTAGATCTTCGACGGCCGGTACTCGCGCTGCAGCCGCAGGAGCATGGAGTGGAGCCCCTGCGGGAAGACCTCCCAGCCCATGTCGGTCAGTTCCCTCTCCGGGACCATCCGCACGGCGACGGGCTCTCCGGCGGAGTCCGCCCGCACCACCGTGCGGCTGTAGTAATTGGCTCCCAGGAAATCGAGCGGCACCGCGATGGTCTGCAGATCGCCCTCGCGGACGAACGGGAGATCGGGGTCCTCCAGGTGGCCCAGTCGGACCCGGTCCGCGACCGCGTCATCAGGATAGCGGCCGTGGAACAGGGGGTCGAGGTACCAGCGGTTGAGGGAGCCATCGAGCCGGCGGGCAGCCTCGCCGTCCACCTGGCTCGTCGTGGCGGGCGAGACGGGTGAAACGAGGAGCACGATGCCGACCTCGGCGCCCGGGGAATTCCGGCGCACCACCTCGGTCGCCCAACCGTGCGAGAGCAGCACGTGATGTCCGGCGCGCAAGGCCTCGGCCGGGTCGCGGTGGCCGGGGGCATGCGCCCCCTGCTCGTGGCCCAGGGTCGCGACGCACCACGGTTCGTTGTGGGTCGTCCAGTGGCGCACCCGGTCCCCGAGCCGCAGGCTGACTGCGTCGGCGTACTCCGCGAAGGCTTCGGCCGTCTCTCGCGCGCCCCATCCGCCCCGATCCTGGAGCGCCTGGGGAAGGTCCCAGTGGTAGAGCGTGACGGAGGGCCGGATGCCGGCTTCGAGGAGGGCGTCGACGAGGCTGTCGTAGAAGTCGAGACCCGCCGGGTTGACGGCGCCGCGGCCCGCGGGGACAACCCGCGGCCAGGCGACGGAGAATCGATAGGTGCCAATGCCCAGCCACTTCATCAGGCTGATGTCTTCCCGCCAGCGGTGGTAGTGGTCGCACGCAACGCGGGCATCCGAGCCGTCGGCGATCCGCCCGGGGCTCGCGGCGAAGCGATCCCAGATCGACTCGCCACGCCCATCCTCCTGGGCGCCGCCCTCGATCTGCTGGGCGGACGTCGCAACGCCCCAGAGGAATCCGTCAGGGAAGGAATGCTCGGACATCGAAGGTCAACTCCCGGGCGCGGGCGCGCCCTCAGGATAGAGGTGGCAGCGAACGTGGCGGCTGCCGGCCACGCGCGGCCCGGGCTCGACCGTGCGGCAGAGGTCGAGCACTTCGGGGCAGCGGGAGGCGAACGGGCATCCCTGGCCCGCCCCGTCACCCGCCGTGGCCGGATTCCGCTTCGCGACCGGCCCGGTGCGCCCGACGTCGGCGATCGAGGCCAGCAGGGCGCGCGTGTACGGGTGCATGGGCTCGCGCACCACGTCGGCGCTCGGGCCCTCCTCCACCACGCGGCCGCGGAACAGCACGAGGATGCGGTCGGCGAGGTAGCGGGCCGAGGCGAGATCGTGGGTGATGAGCAGGATGGCGAGCCCCCGCTCGCGCTTCAGTTGCACCAGCAGATTGAGCACGCCGGTGCGAATCGAGACGTCGAGCATCGAGGTCGGCTCGTCGGCAACGAGCAGGTCGGGGTCGACCGCCAGCGCGCGGGCGATGGCGACGCGCTGCCGCTGACCACCGGAGAGCTCGTAGGGATGGCGGTGCAGGAACTCCTCCGCCGGTTCGAGACCGACCGTGCGCAGCAGCTCGACGGCGCGCGCGCGCACCTCGCCCGCCGCGGCACGGCGGTGGCGCAGCAGCGGCCGCGCCAGGTGGTGCTCCACGTCGCGGGCGGGATTCAGCGCGCGCCCGTGGCGCAGCAGCGGCCGCACGAGATGGTGCTCGATGGTGTGGACGGGGTTCAGCGAGCTGAAGGGGTCCTGGAAGACCATCTGGACCCGGCCCCGGTAGCCGAGCGAGGCCCGCCGCGGCTCGCGCGCCAGCACGTCCACGCCGTCCAGCAGGACCTCCCCCGCATCCGGTTGCTCGAGGCGCAAGACCATGCGCGCCAACGTGCTCTTGCCGCTCCCCGATTCCCCGACCAGAGCGACCGCCTCACCCCGCCGGATCCGGAAGGAGACGTCCTCGGCCGCGACCACCCGGCTGGCCGCCGAGAAGAACCCCCTCGAGACGAAGGTCTTGCGGATGCCTCGCAGTTCGAGGAGGGGCTGCGGAACGGAGTCGGCGCTCGCTGGCATGGGGTCTCCGACCAGGAAGAAGTACTTTGTTCAGTTGCCGAACATAGTGTATTCTCATCCTGCGGTTGTCAAGGGGTCAACGGGTCCACGCCGCGGGCCCAGTCACAGAATCCACAGCGAGCCGGCAACCCCCGCGGCGCCCGTCCCCACCAGGGACCTCGCCCCGGTTCCGAGGCATCGAGAGATCGGCTCACGCGAAAGGAGACGGAGATGGCACGCCGCGCAACCCTGGTCCTCGCCGCAGCCCTGCTTTGCCTCGCTCCCGCGGTCGGTCAGGCCGCGCTGTCGTCCTACCTCGGGACCTTCGAGGGGATGACCGTGGGGGAGATCGGGCAGCCCAACTCCCTGAGCAGTGACGGCTGGCTCGTCTACGGCAACGTCTTCACGTCGGCCCACGTCTACATGTACGGCTACGGTCCCTTCCCCGCCCCCAACGACGGCGCCGCGTTCTGCGCCGTCGCCGCGGGCGAGGGCGGCGACCCGCAGGGCACGAACCAGCTGAGCATCTACAGTGACTACAACAATCAGGGGGCGCACACCGCCGGCAACCTCGTCGAGGCCAACGTCTATCACGAGCAGACGGTCTCCGCCGCCGACGTCGGCAACACCTGGACCTTCCAGTTCGACGCCAAGCTCGGCAACCTGGCCGGCGGCAGCACGGCCCTCGCCTTCATCAAGACGATCGACCCCAGCGCCGGCTACGCGATGACCAACTTCTTCCCCGTGAACACGACCGCCATCCCGGCGACCTGGAACACCTACAGCATCTCGATCGCGGTGGACGCCGGCCTCGTCGGCCAGCTCATGCAGTTCGGCTTCTCGAACACGGCCACCCTCAACGAGCCCTCCGGCGTCTTCTACGACAACGTGGTCTGGCACCAGACGGCGGGCGCGGACGTCCCCGGCGGGCCCGGCGCCAACGGCCTCGCGCTGCAGACCGCCGCGCCGAACCCGTTCCAGCGCTCCACGCGCATCGGCTTCGCCCTGCCGCAGCGCGGTGCCGTGGACCTCGGGGTCTTCGACATCACCGGCCGCCGCGTCGCCACCCTCCTGCGGGGCGTGGCGGAGCCGGGGCAGCACTCGGCGACTTGGGACGGCCGGTCCAGCGACGGCAGCCTTGCGCCGAGCGGGGTCTACCGGTGCGTGATCCAGACGGCCGCGGGCCGTCAGGCGCGCAGCCTGGTGCTGAGCCGATGACACCGCGGGCGGGCGTCGTCCTGCGCGGCGCCCGCCCCGTCCTTCGAGTCCCCCGGCCATCCCGCGCGGCCGACGCCGCGCGCGGAGCGGCCTGACGCGGAGCCCGGGATGCCCCACACGAGAAGTCCGCTGATCGCCATCCTCCTCGTGGCCTGCGCGATCGCGGGCGCACGCGGCGCCGCCGCGCAGTGCACGCCGATGAACCCCAGCTTCGAGATCGCCGGCTCCGGGACCCGCTTCGCGGGCTGGAACCAGTACGGGACCACCGGCGCGTCCACCGAAGCGATCCATGGTTCGGTGGCCGCCAGGGTCTCCGGGCTCAACAACGGCACCTGGGACTTCTCGCGCTACTGGCAGCAGATGGAATGCGCGGTGGGCGAGCAGTGGACCGGATCGGTGCACGTGATGCACCCCTCCAGCCGTCCGCTCACCGGGTTGTCCAAGGCCCTCGTCAACATCGAGTGGCGGGACAGCGGCGGGAACCTGATCTCCTACGACTCGTTCACTGCCGCGGATGCCTCCACCCCGACCGACGTGGGCCGGGTGTTCACGTTCCAGACCCAACCGGCGCCAGCCGGGACCGTGGCGCTGCGACTCCTGGTCGGCGCCCAGCAGCAGCCCGGCCAGCCCGTCCCGGACGTGATCTACGACCAGGTCACGCTCTACAGCCTGGCGCCGCCGACGGTGGAGGACGCGCAGTGGGGCGACTTCCCCAGCGGGCGCACCGTCACCTTCGCCGGCCGCACCTGGCGAGTGAAGGGCCCGGGCTACTACGGGCCCGGCCCGAGCTCCTACGGCGCCACCGCCGACTTCGTCTGGGTGGACACCGACGGCCGGCTGCACCTGACCATCAAGAAGGTCGTCAACACCTGGTACTGCACCGAGGTGACGCTCGTGGACCCGCTGGGCTACGGCGACTACGTCTTCACGACGCGCGGGCGTCTGGACACGCTGGACCCGCGGGCCGTGCTCGGCCTCTTCACCTGGGAGTACGGGCAGTGCTACGACGCCGGCTTCCTCTGGTGGAACCCCTACAACGAGGTGGACGTCGAGATCAGCCGCTGGGGCACACCGGGCAACGCTCTGGGGCAGTTCGTCGCCCAGCCCTGGGACTGGTCCGGGAACCTCGACCGCTTCGACGCGACCTACAGCGACAACGAGGTCACCAGCTACGCCTTCCGCTGGCTGCCCGACCAGGTCGAGTTCCGCGCCTGGCGGGGCGGCCCCGCGGAAGAGGCCACCTCGGCGTCCATCCACTCGTGGACCTACACCGGGCCGCACATCCCGCGCCCGGAGCAACCGCGCGTCCATATGAATCTGTGGCGCTTCAACGGCACACCGGCCACGAACCAGGAGGTCGTGTTCGACGCGTTCACGTTCGTCCCGGCCGGGGGCGTCCTCGCCGTGACGCCCCCGGCCGGGACCGCCTCCGCCCTGCTGGCGTCCCGTCCGAACCCGTTCGGCGCGAGCACCACGATCCGCTTCGTCGCTGCGAGGAGCGGCCGCGCCGAGATCGCCGTCTTCGACCTGCTCGGCCGACGCCAGCGCACGCTGCTCGACGGCCACGTGCCGGCCGGCGAGCGCGAGGTCGTCTGGGACGGGCGCGACGACACGGGCGCGCGGGCGCCGGCGGGCGTGTACTTGTGCCGCGTCCGGACGGACGATATCGTCCAGACGAGACGGATGATCCTCGTGCGGTGACGCCGCCGGGAGTCCCGGCGGCATCCGAAGGACGTGATCGCCCATGCGCTCTGGCTTCTCCCTGTCGCTTGCCGTCCCCCTTCTCCTCGCCCTCTGCGCCGCCGCCCACGCCGGCTCGCCACGGCCGGCCATTCCGCCCACCGGGGGCGCGTTCGCTCGCCAGGCGCCGTTCGTGACGCGGCCCTTCCTGCCCTTCATCGGCGAGCGCTGGGTCGGGAACGCCATCGCCTACGGCCCCCACCGTGACGGCCAGTACCCGGGCGGGCCCTCTCCCACCCGCGCGCAACTGCGTGAGGACCTCCACCTGATGGCGCGGCACTGGAACCTGCTGCGCATCTACGGCTCGGTCGGCTGGCCCGACACGATGCTCTCGGTCATCCGCGAGGACCGGATCCCCCTGCGGGTCATGCTGGGGACCTGGGTCGAGCCCGAGCAGCGCCGCGACTCGACCGGGCGCGTCCTCGAGGAGCTGCCGCGCGGGAAGGCGGCCAACCGCGCAGAGCTCGAGGCCGCGATCCGCCTGGCCGCGAAGTACCCGGAGATCGTCATCGCGCTGTGCGTCGGCAACGAGACGCAGGTGTCGTGGTCGGCGCACCGCGTCCCGTACGGGCTGCTCGTCGGCTACGTGCGCGAGGCGCGTGCCCGCACGAAGGTGCCGGTGACGACGGCGGACGACCTCGACTTCTGGAAGGAGCCCGCGGGGCACGCGCTGGCGGAGGAACTGGACTTCGTCGTCACGCACATCCACCCGCTCTGGCGCGGGCAGCAACTCGACGACGCGGTGGAATACACGGGCAAGGCCCATGCGGAGCTGCGCCTGGCCCACCCCGGCAGGACGGTCGTGCTTGGGGAGACCGGCTGGGCGACCAGCAAGATCGCCACCGGCGACCAGGGCAAGCTCATGAAGGGCGCCGTGGGCGAGGCCGAGCAGGCGGCGTTCTGCAGCGCCTTCGCGGCGTGGGCGGAGCGCGAGCGGGTCGTGACGTTCTTCTTCGAGGCCTTCGACGAGAACTGGAAGGGCGGGCCGGACCCCGGCGAGGTCGAGAAGCACTGGGGCTTCTTCCGGGCGGACCGCACCCCCAAGCCGGCCGTGCCCGCCGCGGGCCGCTAGCCGCGATGACGCCCTCTCCTGCGCCGCGACCGAGTTCCGGCGCCCGCCGCCGTCGTGGCGGCACGAAGCCCGCCGCCGCGTCCGGGCCCTCCGGCGGGTTCGTCACGCTGGACGGCGAGGCGTACTACCGCATCTCCGCCTGCGACCGGATGCCGCCGTTCCTGATGAGCGTCGCCAGCGACTCGGACCTGTGGATGTTCGTCACCTCGGGCGGCGGCCTGACCGCGGGACGGCGGGACGCGGACGGCGCGCTCTTCCCCTACGAGACGGTGGACAAGCTGCACGACGGACACCACCACACCGGCCCGGTCACGCTGCTGCGCGTGCGGCGCGCGCGAGGGTCGGGGATCGCGTGGGAACCGCTCTCCGCGCACTCGGCCGAGGACCCGCGGGTCGAACGCAACCTGTACAAGAACGTGCTCGGCAACCGGCTCGTCTTCGAGGAGGTCCACCACGGCCTCGGTCTCGCGTTCCGCTACCGCTGGACCGGAAGCGACGGGCTGGGGCTGGTGCGCACCGCCACGCTCGAGAACCTGGGCGACAGCGCCGTCACGGTCGAGCTGCTCGACGGCCTGCGGAACGTGCTGCCCTGGGGCGCCCCACTGGCCCTGTACCAGCAGTCGAGCTGCCTCGTGGACGCCTACAAGCGCTCCGACCTCGACCCGGAGACCGGGTTGGGGATCTACTCCCTGACCACGGAGATCACCGACCGGCCGGAGCCGGGCGAGAGGCTGCGGGCAAACGTCGTCTGGTGCCACGGCCTCGGTGAGCCGGAGGTGAGCCTGTCGCTGCACGCCGTGGCCGCGTTCCGCCGCGGCGATGCCGTCCCGCGCGCGAGCGTCCTGACCGGCGCCCGCGGCAACTACCTGGCCGCCGCATCGCTCGAATTGGCCCCCGCGGCGCGCGCGCGGTGGCACGTCGTCACCGACGTGGGCCGTAGCCACGTCCAGATTGCCGCCCTGCGCGCCCGCCTGCGCGCGGGAGGGAACCTCTGCGCGTGGATCGAGGCCAGCCTGGACGAGGCCGGCGAGAACCTGCGCCGCGACGTGGCCAGCGCCGACGGCCTGCAGCTCACCGGCCACACCGAGGCGTCGGTCCACCACTTCGCCAACGTCCTGTTCAACAACATGCGCGGCGGCGTCTTCGCGCGGAACCACGACGTCCCCACCGCCGACCTACTCGACCTCGTCGCGACGCGCGACCGGGCGGTCGCGAAACGGCACCGGGCCGCGGTGCGGGCGCTGCCCGCGCAGCTGCCCGTGGCGGAGCTGCTCCGCACCGTCGCCGGCTGGCAGGACCCCGACCTGCTGCGGCTCTGCTACGAGTACCTGCCCATCACCTTCGGCCGCCGCCACGGCGACCCGAGCCGCCCCTGGAACCGGTTCTCCATCCAGGTGAGGAACCCGGACGGCAGCCGCGCGCTCCGCTACGAGGGCAACTGGCGCGACATCTTCCAGAACTGGGAGGCGCTCTGCACGAGCTTCCCGGCCTTCCTGCCGGGCGTCATCGCTCGGTTCGTCAACGCCTCCACGGCGGACGGCTTCAACCCCTATCGCATCGGGCGCGACGGCATCGACTGGGAGATGCTTGATCCGCGCGATCCCTGGGGCCATATCGGCTACTGGGGCGACCACCAGATCGTCTACCTGCTCCGTTTCCTCGAAGCGTCGTCGCGCTTCGTCCCCGGCACGCTCGAGGGCCTGCTCGGGCAGGAGATCTTCTGCTACGCGGACGTCCCGTACCGCCTGAAGTCGTACGCGGAGATCGTCGCGGACCCGCGGGCCACCATCCTCTACGACGCCGAGCTGGCCGCGCGGATCGAGGGGCGCGTCGCGGCCGTCGGGACCGATGGCAAGCTCGTCCGCACCCGGACCGGCGCGGTCCTGCACGTCAACCTGCTCGAGAAGTTGCTGGTCCCCGCACTCTCCAAGCTCTCCAACCTCGTCCCCGGCGGCGGGATCTGGATGAACACCCAACGGCCCGAGTGGAACGACGCCAACAACGCGCTCGTCGGCAACGGCGTCTCGATGGTCACGCTCTTCTACCTGCGGCGCTACCTGTGCTTCCTGGAGCAGCTCCTCGCCCCACAGGGCGACGTCCGGTCTCCGGTCTCCCGGGAGGTGGTCGCGTGGTTCCGGCGGCTCCACGCGGGCCTGCTCGGGGAACGCGCGCTGCTCGACTCGGCGACGCTGACCGACCGCGATCGGAAACGCCTGATGGACGAGCTGGGCGGGGCGTTCTCCGACTATCGCGAGGACATCTACACGCGCGGGTTCTCCGGCGGGAAGGACGACCTGCCCCTTCCGGAGGTCGTCACGTTCTGCCGCTGCGCGCTCGAGCATTTGGACCACGCCATCCGCGACAACCGTCGCGAGGACGGCCTCTACCACTCCTACAACCTGCTCGAGATCGCGCGCGACGGCGGGAGCGCCACCCTGCGCCGCCTCGACGAGATGCTCGAGGGCCAGGTCGCCGCGCTCGCCTCGGGCGTGGTGGACCCACTCGAGGCCGTCCACCTCCTCGAGGGCCTGTTCGCCAGCCGCATGTACCGGCCCGACCAGCGCAGCTTCATGCTCTATCCCGAGAAGGAGCTGCCGACGTTCCTCGTGCGGAACCGGGTGCCCGAGGCAGACGCGCGCGCCGTGCCGCTCCTGCAGGCGCTGCTGGAGGCGGGCGAGCCCTCGGTGCTGGAGCGCGACGCGGACGGCGTGTGCCGCTTCCAAGGCGACCTGCGCAACGCCCCCGATCTGGCCGCGGCCCTGGGCCGGCTCGCCGGGCAGGAGCGCTGGCGGGAAATGGTGGCGAGGGACCGGCAGGCGGTACTCGACCTATTCGAGGCGGTCTTCCGCCACCACGCCTTCACCGGCCGCTCCGGCAGGATGTACGCCTACGAGGGACTGGGCTGCGTCTACTGGCACATGGTCGCGAAGCTCCTGCTCGCGGTACAGGAGATCGTCCTGCGGGCGAAGCGCGAAGGGCAGCCGGCGCCGGTCCGCGAGGCGCTGGCGCGGACCTACTACCGAATTCGCGCCGGCCTCGGGTTCGAGAAGACGGTGGCGGAGTACGGCGCCTTCCCCACGGACCCGTACTCGCACACACCGGCGCGCGGCGGCGCGCAGCAGCCGGGGATGACGGGACAGGTGAAGGAGGAGATCCTCACTCGCTTCGGCGAGTTGGGCGTAACGGTGGAGGACGGCCTCGTGAGCTTCCGTCCCACGCTCCTCAGGCGGATCGAGTTCCTGAGCGAGCCGGGCACCTATCGCTGCTACGACCTCGACGGCACGCCCCAGACCATTGACGTCCCCGCGGGAGCCCTGGCCTTCAGCTTCTGCCAGGTGCCCGTCGTGCTCGAGTTGTGCGAGGGCGCGGGCTGGGTCCGCGTCACGATGCGCGACGGGACGACCTCCACGCGGCCCGGTGACCAACTGGACGCCTCCGTGAGCTGGTCCCTCTTCGCTCGACAGGGCGTCATCTCCCGGATCGACGTCGGCGTGCCGGAACGCGCACTCTGTCGTCTCTGACTCCGCGCAGCTGTAATCATTTGTCACACAGGGTTTTAAGTCGACTCACCACTCACAAAGAGAACCGGCGGTGGCCACACTCGGACCCAGAGAAGAGGCGAAGAAAGACTTTGTTCTCTCAGCGAACATAGTATATGCTAGTGTCACGTGAGTCAGACGATGCGTCCCTCGTGGAACGACACGCGTCGCCGGACTCGCAACCCCGCCCCCGCTTCACGAGTTGTCCTCAGGCAAAGGGAGGAAACGGCAATGCGGAATCCGGTACTCAAGAGTGTCGTTCTCGTGGCGCTCGCGGTCTTCGCTCTGAGCGCGGGGATCGCCGGAGCCGACGTCACGGTCACGGTCGATCCCGCTACCCTGACAAACGGGTACATGAACGTGTTCGATCTCGGCAACAACTACCAGTGGGGCTCGGGGTGGGCCCCCGTCGACCTGACCGCCACCTGGTCCGGCAGCGACGTGACCCTCGGCCCGAACAGCATCGGCGACCCTGATCCGTATTGGTACACTCCGAGCGGTGGACCGGGAGCCGCCGGCAACAAGATCATGGAAGCCAATCTGTACGCGGAGCCGGTGGGATCCCTGCCGGGGCAGACCGTGACCTTCGTCGGGTGTGTATATTCCAACACCTTGACGGCCGCTCACGTCGCCACCGCATTCATCAGGGACTTCGCCCCTGATTTCTCGTCGTTCAATGCCACCATCATCCCCCTGCCCACGTCTGGGCAGTTCACCCTGTCCTTGGCCACCGTCAACGACCCGGCGCGCCATGTTCAGTATGGATTCCAAGTCAGAGGCGCGTGCGTCTGGGTTACTGATCGGGGTCCGTTCGGGTCGGCTACAATCGGCACGGAATCGGCGACCCCGGCCCAGAAGACGTCCTGGGCACGTCTGAAGTCTCTGTATCGGTAGGACACCGCTCAAGAACCGGCCCCGCCGCCAGGCGGGGCCGGTTCGGTGTCCAGGGCCAGGAACCAGGGGTAACACCATGCGGAAGCTCCTCGTCGTGGTCGCGCTCGCGCTCGCCAGCTGTGGTCCGGTGCACGCCCAGGTCGGCAGCCTGATCTGGGCGGACGACTTCAACGACCTCGACCACTGGCTGAAGATCACCGGCAACGGCAGCTGGGGCTGGGGCAACGGCGAGCTGGAGTACTACCGGAGCGAGAACGTCGACATCGCGGACGTCCCCGGCGAACCGGGCAACAGGGCACTGCGCCTCGTCGCGAAGCAGGAGAGCGGCCCGGGCATCGTCGACCAGTGGGGCAACCCCCTCAACTACACGTCGGGCAAGGTGGTCAGCAAGTCGTTCGTCACCGTGAGATACGGCATGATCGAGGCCCGCGTGCAGGTGCCGGACCTCAATCTGGGCGGCTGGCCCGCCGTGTGGATGCTCGGCACGGCCAACATCGGATGGCCCGGCAGCGGCGAAGTCGACCTGATGGAGATGGGCGCCAGCAAGGCGTTCCGCGACCTGCACGACACCCACAATGGTGGCAACGGTCTGAACAACTCGACCGTGAACCAGATGGTGGGCGCGAACGCGATCTGGCAGGGGACCTCGGGCACGGCGAGCCTGGCCTACGACCCGGCCGACAGCTACGACCGGCCCTACTACAGTTACTCCCCCGGGCTTACCGGCCGCTTCCTGATCTACCGGATCTACTGGGACGAGAACTCGATGCGCTTCACCGTCGTGGACGGCGGTGTCGAGCACGACCTGTACACGCAGCCGTTCGTGTTCGGCGCCGACGCCGACGAGTTCCGGCAGCCGTTCTACCTGCTCGCCAACCTCGCCATCGGCGGCGCGTACACCGACGCCTACCGCCTGGGCGACCCGGGCAGCGGCCTGCCGGTCTCGATGCCCTTCCCCGCCACGATGTACGTGGACAACATCCGGGTCTACCAGTGGAACGGCCAGGGCGAGGTCACGCTGGGGCCGCCCACGGCGCAACTCGGCCGGTTCGGGCTCTACACCGACACGACGCCGACCAACGCTTCTCTCGTGCCGGGCGTCTCCGAGGACATCTACGTCTGGGAAAGCACGCTGGTGAACGGCACGATCGCGCCCTACGAGGGAAGCAACGGCCTCTCGTGGACGACCAACGGCAAGGGGTGGTTCGGCGCGGGCATCATGTCGCGCCAGCCGGTGAACCTGTTCGATCTCGGCGACGGCACGCTCAAGTTCAGGATCAAGATCCCCGCGAACGTCACGTTCAAGATCGGGGTGATCGATTCCTGGGGCAATCAGTACTACGTCCAGTTCCCCGCGAACCAGACCAAGTACGGCCTCGTGCGCAACGGTGCCTGGGGCCAGGCGTCGATCCCGGTCAGCGACCTGCGCGGCACGGCCATCGATCTTCGCATGCTGAGCTACGAGTTCGTCATCCTCGAGGAGAATGGCACGGCCTGCGAGTTCGCCCTCGACGACATCTACTGGGAAGGTGGCTCGGTCTCAGGAGTGGATGATCCCAGCGTCACGCCCAGGGCCGCCGCGCTGCTGACGAACGTGCCGAATCCTTTCTGCACCAGCACGGAGCTGCGCTTCGAACTGCCCGCAACCGCCCCTTACGAGATCGAGGTCTTCGACGCGGCCGGGAAGCGAGTGACCGGATTCCGCGGCATCGGCAGGGCCGGCGCGAACGCGGTGCGGTGGAGCGGCCGCGACGACCAGGGGCGAAACGCCAGCCCGGGCGTCTACTACTACCGGCTGGTGTCGGGCGGGCGCTCGGCGAGCCGGAAGGTGGTGCTGCTGAAGTAGTACGCGTCTCCTGGCGTCGGCTCGGCCGTGCGACCTGTGGACCGTTCGCTGCCTGCTCGGTCCGGAGGACACGGCTCCAGAGTGACGTCGTAGCCGCCCCCATCAAGGTGACCACCCAGGAGTGGGGAGTTCGGCCTTCTGGGCGCTTCGCGAAGACAACCGACGGCATACGGCCAGGAGGTCTGGGGGGCCGTGCCCTGTCGGGCGGGACACGAAAAGCCGCTGGGCACCCGCGCCCAGGCCCCCAGCTCATCGCGGACGCGTGCAGAGCATATGGGGTCGTGAGCACCTGCCTACTCGGCAGTTGTCTCACCTCGGCGTCCGCGCGCCAGGACGTGTACCTGATTTGTGCCTGCTTGAAAGTCCTTACCTGTCTGCTCCTGTCCCCTCCTGTCCGCTCCTGTCATGAGGTCGGATTGGGGCTAACTCGCAGCGAAGGCGTGTACTTCGGTGTCCTGCAGGCGCCTGCGACGACGGGCGTCGTCGGGCGCGGATACGCTTAAAAGGCAGGTGCTCTACCGACTGAGCTAACGGGTCACGGGGTTGCCGGACAACTGGTTGCAGAATCGACCCGGACGGCCGAAAGGTCAATTGTGCCTGATCTTGTACCTGATTCCTCGGCTATCCCGCGCGACTTCGCGCCTATTCTGAACCCCCACTCCCGTCTCCAGGAAACCCCGGTGACGACCGCTTGCAGCCTAACGCCTTGCAGCAAAGGGGACAATGCGCACGCTCCCGCCGTGTGGCGACAGCCCACGGACCCCGTGCTCGTTTCCGGGCCCGAGTCCGGCTGCAAGACAGGGCTTGCGTGGCGCACTCACCATATGCATAATCTCTCCATACGGTGAAGCGGAGGCAGGGATGCCGAGGTGACTACAGGGCGTTCTGGGCAGAATCCACGGGCTGGCAGATGCGCGGAAGGTCCGTTTCACGCACAAGGCCCTCCGAGAGCTCGGCACGCTCGGCCTCGGCCTGGACGAGGACGACTGCCGCGAGGTGCTGCAGAACCTGTCGGCTGCCGACTTCGCCGACCGCATCGATTCGGAGATCACCGGCGAGTGGATGTACGTCTTCAAGCCCCGGGTCGCGGGCACGGGCCTGTACGTGAAGCTGATCCTACGGAGTGACTGCGTCATCGTCTCGTTCCATGAGGAGGACACCGAAGATGGCAACCAGGACTCGGCGTAGGAGCACGGAGCACCTGGGCGGGCGCTCCAAGCCCGCCCTCCCGGACGACGCTTGTCCGAACTGCGGCACCGTCATGCGCGAGCGCAAGGCGATCCTGCGGCTCCCCATCAACGGTGAGGAGATTGGCGTCCCCAGCGCGTCCCATCTTCGTTGCCCCAAGTGCCACGAAGTGGTCCTGCGCATGGACCAGGCCCGCCAACTGCGCGAACGCGCCCTGGAGGTCTATCGAGCGCGGTACCACCTACTCTCGGCCGGCGAGATTCGGGCGATCCGCGAGAGATACCGTCTGACTCAGGTCCAGCTCGCGCGCTTGCTGAGACTGGGCGCCAACACGATCTCGCGCTGGGAAGCCGGCCGGAATGTGCAGACGGCCGCCATGGACGTGCTCCTTCGACTCATCCGCGACATCCCGGCGAGCCTCACCTACCTGAGGAAGCACGCGGCCTGACCAGGCCCGAGGGTGGTGCCTGCGGCGAGCATCGAGATCCACGTCTCCTCACTTCAGGCCCTCGACCAAGAACAGGTTCGTGAGCGACCGGAACACGGTGTAGAAGTAGACGTCGCCGTCCTGTGCGATCACCGCCAGGTAGGGGACGCACGCTCCCGCCCGATCGGGCGGCTGCAGCACCTTCCACGGAGTCCGACTTCGCGAAGCCAGATCACTTGTCAGAATCGGCTGGCCAATTCACTTGCTAACAACATGGGAGCGGTTGCGCCACCTGCCGTCGCGCCGGTCCGACCCCTGTGGCGGGGCGTCAGTCGCTCCAGGGTGTCCCCTCCAGCAACTCGATGGCCCCCTTGCAGTGCTCGAGCACCTCCGCTGGCACAGCCTTTCTGTCGAGCACTCCCACGACGATGGCTCGCGCAACGGCGTACTCAGGGGGCCCCGAGTGGTACCTCTTGAAGAGCCCCCGCGCCGGACCTTGGTGGAAGTCATGGATCCGCTCGGTGAGTTCGCCGCTGCTGAGCTGGCCGGCTCGCCACTCTTCGAAGGCGGCAGCGACGGGCAGCAGGGCCCGCTGCAACTCCTCTTCGTGCGCCACCGCAGATAGCCTCCGCAGGGCGTGCTTCACGGACTTCGTGGGCTCGCGCAAGGTCGGTCTGCCGCCAGGTCGCCGTTGCGTGGTCTCGTCAAGGCCGCAGTTCGGCAGGCAACCGCGAGAGCATCGCCTCGAGGATCTCGCGTGCGAGGACGAGCGCGCTGTGCGCTTCCTCACCGGCCGGTTCCTCAGGATCCCCCGGGTATCGGAACACCCACGCGAACACGCTCAACCGCTCAGCCCGGCGACAAACCGGCTCGAGGCTCTGATCCTGCCCGACGCAAAGCCCACCGACCACCGCCAGATCGTGGGTCTTCCCAAAGGACCGGTCGTGCCAGGTTAGGAAGCCCTTCATGGCCTTCTCTGCCGTCTGCTGGCAGTGAAAGACGACTTCCCCAAGCAGGGGCGGGTTCGCAGCCAGAAGAACCTCTGCCGCCCGTAGATCGCGGGCGGCCTTCGTGAACCATGCCCGCGTTTCCGCGACTCGGGCCGGCTCAGGCTGCATGCAGGAGCTTCCCTTCCCGCGAGACAACCGCGGGGAGCGAGGTCTTGACGTGGGCCCGCTGCTCGAACTCCTCCCGGGACCACACGAGGATGTCTGCCGAGATGTCCAGCCCCCAGACCAGGCTATGCGCCTGCTGCGCGACTCGGTAGGCGGGCCCTTCCAGTTTCGGAAGGATCATGAGGAGGTCGTAGTCGCTGTCGGCATCCGCTTCGCCGCGCGCCCTCGAGCCGAATAGGTAGAGACGCTCCGGCTGAAACGCATCCACAAGCCGACGGACGAGTTCAGCGAGCTTGGAGTCGCTCTCAAGGATGTCCGGTTTCATGATCATGGCCGTCTACGCCCTCCCAGAGCGTGTCCATCCTCCCACGACTGCACGCGAGCATAGCAGACGGCTCAGGCACCCCGCACTCGCCCAGACGCCTCTGGAACATGTGCTCGGAGCAAGAGGCGCTTGTGGCCCCCCACCGGATCCCACCGGCAAAGTCCGGCAGAGCACCTGCCTACTCGGCAGTTGTCTCACCCCGGCCTCCGCGCCCCTGGCCGTGTACCTGATTTGTGCCTGCTTGAAAGTCCTTACCTGTCCCCTCCTGTCCCCTCCTGTCCGCTCCTGTCCGGAGAGCGAAACGGGGACAAGATGCAGCGAAGGCGTGTACTTCGGTGCCCTGCAAGCGCATGCGACGACGGTCGTCCTCGGGCGTGGATACGGTAGAAAGGCAGGTGCTCTACCGACTGAGCTTACGGGTCACGCGTCTGCCGGACAGCAGGTTAGCGCAGCCGGATGGTCGGCGCTACGGAGCCCGCTGGGCCCCGTCTTTCAGCCATCCCGCGCGGATTGGCGCTGAACTCGGGCGTTCGGAAGGCCGATTGTGCCTGCTCGTGTGCCTGGTGCCGCCATAATCCACGGCAGGGCAGCTGGTTCTGGCAACCTATCCGGGGGCTTGTTCCTGCCAGCACCGCGCTCGATGGGCGAGCACAGCTCGCAGTAGCACGCCAGGGGTCCGTATGCGGCTCCTGGCTGATCTGAGTTCCGGGCCTTGTGGGCGGGTGCCACATCCGGGTGACGGGGCGCGCCGTCA
>Ga0315276_10000336_pt1 | contig 39719 bp, 36 predicted proteins | sample YL17G05_0_MG_FD_204542 | JGI IMG/M metagenome (GOLD analysis project Ga0315276, IMG submission 204542) | Sediment microbial communities from Yellowstone Lake, YNP, Wyoming, USA - YL17G05_0 | ecosystem: Environmental > Aquatic > Freshwater > Lake > Sediment | place: USA: Wyoming | collected...
TGCTTCCGTAATACAGCGGCTACACGCTCGCGGACATCCTCTTCGACGAGCCCACCGTCTTTCTGGACGGCAGGACCAACGTGGAGTACCAGCCCGAGAACTACACCCGTCAGTATTACGGAAGCATGACGTTGCGCACGGCCCTGGAGGAGAGCCGGAACATCGTCTCGGTGAAGCTCATCAACCAGGTGGGCTACCGGAAGAGCATCGACTTCGCCTCGCGCATGGGGATCCGCAGCCGCCTGAATCCCTACCCCTCCCTGGCCCTGGGAGCTTCGGAAGTCTCCCTCTGGGACATGGTCTCCGCCTACTCGGTCCTTCCCAACCAGGGGATCCGGGTGGAGCCCCACATGATCCGCCGGGTGCTGGACCGCGAGGGGAACCTCCGGGAGGAGACCCGCCCGGAGGTGCAGGAGGTCCTCCGACCCGACATCGCCTATCTCATGGCCTACGCTCTGGAGGGGGTGACCGAGACCGGAACCGGCGCGGCCGCCCGGGTGCTGAACCGCCCCATCGGCGGGAAGACCGGGACGACGGACGACCTCTCCGACGCCTGGTTCGTGGGATTCACGCCGAGCCTGGTGGCGGGGGTCTGGGTGGGCTTCGACCAGCGAAGGAGCCTCGGCGTGGACGAGACCGGGGCGCACGTGGCCCTTCCGATCTGGATCGACTTCATGCAGAGCGCGCTGAAGGACCGCCCGGTGGAGAAGTTCACCCGGCCCGCCAGCATCAGCTTCGTCCCCGTGGACCGGAAGACGGGGCTGAAGGCCGGCGTGGAAAGCCGCTGCCAGCCCATCATCCTGGAGGCCTTCCTGCGGGGGACGGAGCCCACGGCCCGGTGCTCCGAGGCGGACCACTTCCGAATCTCCCTGCCCTACTACCTCCAGCGGTTCCAGTTCAACCGGCGCCAGGAAATCCGCATCGACGGCGAGGGACTGCGCCGCCTGCTTCAGCAGGGGGCCGGCGATCTCTCGCTGTCGGAGAACGGGAAGTCGCTGATCCTCCGCCAGGGGGGAGTCGAGAGGATCATCCCGCTGGACATCGGGCGCCGGGACCTCCGGCAGGTGATGGAGGGCCTGAAGGAGGGCGCGGAGGGGACGGGAGGAAGCGGCGGAACAATCCCGGGGGTCGAGCCGCCGCGCCGGGCGGGCAGGGACGGCCGGGATGCCACCCTGATTCTGATCAAGTACGACTGAGGGTGGAGACCCCCCGGGCGGTCCAGTGAGAGTTGAGGTACTTGCGGGCGCGCAGCTGGCCCGCGAACCGCTCCTCCCGCGGCGTCACCTCGGCCACGGCCCATCCTGCATGGAAGGCCTCGCCCAGCCCGCGCGCCAGCGCCAGGGCCACTTCCTCGAAGGCCGGCTTCCGGCCCATCAGCAGCCGCAACGTGGTCCATCCGCTCCGCTCCCCCCGCCGCCCACCCGTGGCCTCGTCGAAAAGTTCCGGGTTGGCGTCGAGGAGGATCGAGCCGTGCTGCAGGGACGCTCCCCTCCTCCGCACCTGGGCCGATCCCACCACCTTGCGCCCCTCGAAGGTGATCTCGTAGCTGGAGGCCCGGGCGAAGCACTGCTCGGGACGGGACGCCCGGGGCAGTCGCGGCGCCACGATCCCGGAATCCGGCTCCACGCCCAGAAGGGAGAGCCCGGCGGCAATGCCGGACGCGATCCGACGGTAGGACTCGAGAAGCGAGCCGGCGAATGGAGGCTCCCGGGTGGGACCCACCAGGCAGTAGGTCACCTCCCGGTCGTGGAGGACGGCGGCCCCGCCGGTGGGGCGCCGCACCACCGGGATTCCGCGCTCGCGGCAGAAGTCCTCATCCACGGCGCGCAGCGCGTCCTGGAAGCGCCCCAGGGAAAGGGTCGGGACGCTCCAGCCGTAGACGCGCAGCACGGGGAAGGTCCCCTCGGCGAAGCCTCCCTGGCGGCAGCTCTCCAGCAGGGCCTCGTCCAGCGCCATGTTGCGGAAGCCGTCCTGGGGCGGATCCAGGATCAGACGCCAGACGGGGGGCGGTCCGGTCATTCCGGGCCCCGGATCTCTTTTCGAGCAGCGACCAACGAGGCTCCTCGCTCCGCCCGGCACGCCGCCGGGGGCGTCAGCTTTCGATCTGGGCCTTCTGAAGCTTGCCGCTGAAGTCCACGTAGATTGCCTTCCATTCCGAGAAGATCTCCAGGGCCGTGTCCGCCGCCTCCCGGTGGCCGTTTCCGGTCTGCTTGGTGCCCCCGAAGGGAAGATGGATCTCCGCGCCGATGGTGGGGGAGTTGACGTAGAAGATTCCCGTGAAGAGGTCCCGCATGGCGATGAAGGCCCGGTTCACGTCCTGGGTGTAGATGGAGGAGGAGAGGCCGTACTTCACGCCATTGACGATCTCGATGGCCTGGTCGAGGCTGTCGCAGGGGATGACCGAAAGGACCGGGCCGAAGATCTCCTCCTGGGCCAGGCGCGTCTTCGGGTCCACGTCGCTGAAGACGGTCGGGGCGAAAAAGAACCCCCGTCCCAGCTCGCCCTTGGTGAGGCGCACTCCGCCGCAGACCAGGTTCGCCCCCTCGTCCCTTCCGATCTGCACGTACTCGGCGATCTTCTTCACCGCCGCCTCGTTGATGACCGGCCCCACGTCCACGGTCTCGTCCAGCCCGTCCCCCACCTTGAGGCTTCTGGCCCTCTCCACCAGCTTCTCCACGAACTCGGCGTAGACCTTCTTGTGGACCACCGCCCGGCTCGTGGCGGTGCAGCGCTGGCCCGTGGTGCCGAAGGCGCCCCACAGGACCCCGTCCAGGGCAAGGTCCAGCCGGGCGTCGTCCATGACGATGACGGCGTTTTTTCCACCCATCTCCAGGGAGCAGCGCTTGAAGAGCCGTGCCGCCGACTCTCCCACCCGCCCGCCGATCTCGGTGGAGCCTGTAAAGGAGATCAGGTCGATTCCCGGATGCTCCAGAAGAGGTGTGCCCACGCTCTCTCCGGAGCCGGTGACAAGGTTCACGACTCCGCGGGGAATCCCCGCCTCCTGGCAGACCTTCACGAGATGGTAGGAGCTCAGGGGACTGTCCGACGCCGGCTTCAGCACCACCGTGTTTCCGCAGACCAGCGCGGGCATGAGCTTCCAGGACGGTATTGCAACGGGAAAGTTCCAGGGCGTGATCAGGGAGCAGACACCGATCGGCATCCGGACGGACATGGCGTACTTGCTGGGGAACTCCGAGGGGACCGTCCTGCCGGCCATCCGGCGCCCTTCCCCGGCGGTGTAGTAGGACATGTCGATCCCCTCCTGCACGTCGCCGCGGGCCTCCTTGAGGATCTTCCCCATCTCCCGGGTCATCTCCCGCGCGTACTCCTCCTTCCGGCGGATCAGGATCTCGCCGACCTTGTAGAGATACTCGGCCCTCCTGGGAGCGGGAGTGAGGCGCCACCTGCGGTACGCCTCGCGCGCCGCCGACACCGCCTGGTCCACGTCCTCCGCCGTGCTGTCCTGGAAGAAGCCGATGATCTCCGAGTGGTCGGCCGGGTTCCGGTTCTCGAACACCCTGCCCGAGGTGGAGGCAACCCACTCCCCGTTGATGAAATTCCGGTACGTCTTGGCTTCAGCCATGCTCACCTCTGCTCCCGCGCCGCCCCGGCACGTCGTAAGTATCTCTTTCATTTTAGGGCAATTGAGGCCGTACAGTATCAAATGGGATTCCGCACTGTCAAGAAGAGTCGGGCGTGCCGTCCTGCCCCTCGCAGAATCGGCTCGAAAAAAAACGCCCGGCAGCCGGCGCGGGCGATTTTGCTCTCTCGTCGTGAGGTGGGGGGGTGGTTGGAGGATTTCCTCTTACGGGGTTCGATGAGCCTGCTTCGGCTGCCGGTTCCAACTTCTCTTTAACTTCGGGGAGCCGCAAACCCTTCGGAATCGCTTTTCACTTCCGGCGCGGCTTCCGCGAGTGCTCATTCCCTTAGCAATAAGATTGCCAGAAGGCCGGCGCAGGGTGTGGCCTCCCCGGATCTCCCCCAACCGACTGATCCGGTTGAGAATACCGGGGAGGGACCTCGGCGGTGCGCGGGCGGCGGCAGCGGCCAACCTGGCCGGTCCCGTTCCCATTTTGGCGCACTGTGTCCCGGTATGGAGTCGTCAACCCCTGCGCAGGGGACCGGCCGGAGGGAGGAGGCGATCGAGCCGCACGCGGGAAACCCGGCTCGGCGATTCGGGATGGGCCGTTACGAGGGATCTCCGGGAGCGCTCCTCAGCCAATCCGCTTCCTCAGCTCGCGGATTCTGGAGGCAACGTCCCGGTAGTTGGAGTTGATGCCGTAGACTTCGGAGAAAAAGGCCAGGGCCTGGCCGTAATCGCCCTTCTCGGTGTAGAGGTCCCCCAGGTCGTAGCGGAGGCCCTGATACTTGTCCTCGGAGTGGCCCGTGCTCTCCAGGGCCTTCCGGTACCACTTGATGGCCAGGTCGGTCATTCCCTTTTCCTTGAAGCAGATTCCCAGGATGCTGCAGCACTCCAGGAAGAGCTTGGGATCGCGGGAGGCATACTGGAACTCCCCGATGGCCTCGTCCAAAAGCCCCATCTCCTTGTAGGCGATCCCCAGGTTGTAACGGGTCTCGTAGTCCTCCTCCTCGACCTGCTGATCCACCTTTCTCCGGAAGGCCTTGAAGATCTCGTCGATGCTGGCCTCCTCGCCTCCGGAGATTCCGGCGGCCGCATCCGACGCCGCCTCGCCGGGCCCGTCCAGGACCTGGGCTTTCAGCTCCGCGCCCAGATCGAAGAATCCATCGTCCGGAGCCGGCGACGCTCCCTCCGGGGAGGGCGCCGGCTCCTCCTCGGCGACGGGCCTCTTTCCGAAGGCCCGCTCCACGTCCATGTCCACGTCCCCTCCATGGTCCTCGGGGGACTCGACGGCATCGGTGGGCCCGAATTCGGCGAGACGCGCCCGGCGCTTGACCACCTCGGGATGTCCCGGGGCCGAGCGCTCCATCACCGAGAGGACTTCCGCGGCCTCCTCCACGAGCCTCTGCTCCAGGTAGAAATCGAACTGGCTGGCCTTGTCCGGGTCGAAGGGGTCCGCGGCCTCCTCCCCTTCCATCTCCTCGTCCACCAGCTCGATCACCAGATCCTCTTCCGCCTCTTCCGTCACCAATGCGCTGACCTGCGCGGGGGAGAGGGGCGCGCCCGGCACCGGAGCGGCGGCAACGGGGACTTTCTTCTCGGGCTCCCCGGAGGGGTCCGGCAGATCCAGGTCCAGGTCGAGATCCAGATCGAGGGGGGCGGCCGTCCCGGCGATCCCGGAATCGAACGATGCGGGTCCGTCGGAGATCTCGGGGATCTCCGCCGTCTCCTCGGAGACCGCCCCGGAATCGAGCTCCCGCACCTGCCCTTCCACTTCCAGGGCCTGCTCCTCCTCTCCCCGGGACCGGTGGATCTCCGCAATCTTTCTGCAGACCGCTGCGGCCTCAGGTTCCTCCCCGTCCTCGGAGTGGATTTCTTTCATTTTCCGGAGGGATGGGATGTGCTCGGGGTACCGGCCCAGGATCGCCCGGAGCTGCTCCCGGGCCTTCTCCCCCAGGCCGTATTTCAGGAAGACCTCCGCCTCGGTGAAATGCTCGTTGACGAAATCCTCGTCGATCTCTTCCTGGACCGGCTGCCCGCGCATCTCCTGGATCACGCTCTTGCCGGCATAGGCCGCGTCCTGGTTCTCCTCGTCGCCGGTCTCCGGAGTCTCTGCAGACTCCGCCGCCGGCTCGGCCTCCGCCTCGCTGAGGATTTCCATCCCCCCGACCTCGTCCTCACCCGCGTCCTCGCCCAGGTCCGATTCCAGGACCACCACTTTCTCCAGCTCGTCCAGGGTGGGAACGGTGGCGGGAGCGGCCTCAGCCGGGCGGGGGGCGCCGACCCCCCGGTGGGCATCCAGCCGGGGGCGAAGCTCCGCGATGGCGGGGTTCTCGGGCGCCAGGTCCTGGAGACGGTCCAGGAAACGGGCGGCCCGCTCCCAATCCTCTTTCTGGCAAAGCAGACGGGCCAGCCTCTCCGTGGCCGAGGTCATGCCGTCCCGGTCGGAGGCGGTCGTCCAGAGATCCAGGAGCTTCTCGAGGACGTCCGGGGACTCGGGACGGATCTTGAGTGCCTGCTCCAGAAGCGCCGCGCCGGGCGCCGGGCCCAGGTCCCGGAGCACCTCTTCGGAGGCCGCCATCAGCCGGGACAGGGCGGAGTCGGAATCTCCCCGTGAGTGGTGGAAGAGCGCTTCGCCCTGTGCCAGGGCGGCACGGTCCTCGCCGCGCTTCGCCGACTGCTTCAGCTTCTCGAAGTCGGAGGTCCGGTCCATGCAGAGGTAGCTCTCGGCCAGCATCTGCAGGTACTCGGGAACGGCCGGGTTCGCCTCATGGAGCGGTTCCAGGATGGAGACCGTCTCCTGGGGGTCCTTCTCGCCGGATTTCAGGGTTTCCGCGATCCGCGTGTGGATCTCATGGCGGCCGGGCTGCAGGCGGACCGCCTTCAGGAGGATCTTCAGCGCCTCGTCGTTCATCCCCCGCTTCCGCAGGTCGTCGGCCGCCGAGACGAAGCCGTCCACCGCCTTCCCCGAATCCCCTTCCTTTCCCTGAAGGTCCGCGAGGATCACGCGCACCTTCAGGTTGTTCGGCTCCATGGCCTGGATTTTCTGGAAGAGCTGGATGGCCTTGGGCTTCTGACCGGCCTTGAGATACTGCTCCGCCAGGCCCAGGAACTGGGTCCGGGCCTCGATGACCAACCCCTGCTTGGCGTAGAGATCCGCAAGCCGCTCGTTGGCTTCCGTATGGGCGGGATCCAGCTTCGTGATCTTCTTATACATGGCGATGGCCTTGAGGTGAAAGCCGTCGCCTGCGTAGAAGTCCGCGATGCGCATGAACTGGCGGATGGCCTCCTTGTTCTTGCGCAGCCGCACGTAGAGATCGCCAATCCGGTTGATGGTGTTGACGTCCCGTGGGTTATCGTCGGAGAGCACCGTGTACTGCTTGATGGCCTCCTCGAGCTTGCCCTGGCGGACCAGCTTGTCCGCCGACTCCAGGAGCTTGGTCCGGCTGGGAGCCATCTCAGCTCTCCTCCCGGAACAAGGGAGGCTGGACGCCTCCGAACGTCCGGCGGTGGAGCGGCGTGGGACCCAGGACGGACAGCGCCCGCAGGTGCTCCTGTGTGCCGTAACCCTTGTTGGACCGGAACCGATAGGCGGGGAAGAAGGTGTCGAAGTCCCTCATCATCTCATCCCGGAAGACCTTGGCGAGGATGGAAGCGGCGGCGATGGAGAGACAGAGCCGGTCTCCGTGGATCAGGCTTCGCTGGGGCAGATCCAGCCCCGGGAGAACCAGGGCGTCGATGAGAAGCACATCCGGCGACTCAGGCAGGGCGGCCACCGCCGCCGTCATGGCCTGCCGGGTTGCTTCGAGCACGTTGATCCGATCCACCGTCTCGGCCTCCACAACTCCGAAGCCATAGGCCACGGCCGAGAGCGCGATCTCCCCGAACTGCTCATTCCGGCGCGCCTCGGAGAGGAGCTTGGAGTCCCGGACGCCGGGGAGCACCGAGGAGCGATCCAGGATGACCGCGGCCGCCACCACCGGGCCGGCCAGAGAGCCCCGGCCGACCTCGTCCAGGCCGGCGATGCGGCGGAACCCCATCCCTCGCAGCGCGTCCTCGTGACTCCAGTCCATTCCGGCAGCGCCCGGCTCAGACGTACTTCTTTTCCTGGATCCGCGCCGATTTCCCGCGCCGCTCCCTGAGGTAGTAGAGCTTGGCGCGCCGGACGCGGCCATGACGCGTGACCTCCACCTTCTCCAGAATGGGCGAATGGAGCGGAAAGATTCTCTCCACCCCGACGCCGCCCGAGATCTTCCGAACGGTAAAGGTGGCGCTCACACCGCCGCCCCGCCGGGCGATGGCCACCCCTTCGAAAATCTGGATCCGCTCCTTCTCCCCCTCCCTCACCTTCACGTGAACCTTGACCGTGTCGCCCACCGCGAAAACAGGGACCTTCTCCCTGAGCTCCCGCGCCTCCACCATCTTCACCCAGTCCATGACGCCTCTCCGTGCTTGGGGGTTGACCGACTCCATGGGGCGGCGCCTATCGCTCGCCGCCGTTCTCCGGCACCGCAATCAAATCGGGCCGCTTGGCTTCCGTGTTCTTCAAGGCCATCTCTCGCCGCCAGCGCCGGATCTCGGCGTGGTTTCCCGAGAGCAGTATCTCCGGAACCGGGTGACCCCGGAAGAGGGCCGGCCGGGTGTATTGAGGGTACTCCAGGACCCCGTCGCTGAAGGAATCCTCCTCCGCGCTCCTCTCACCGCCCAGAACGCCGGGGATCAGGCGGGAGACCGAGTCGATCACCACCATGGCCGCCAGCTCGCCACCCGTCAGGACGTAGTCCCCGATGGAGATCTCCTCGTCCACCAGGAATTCCCTCACCCTCTCGTCGACCCCCTCGTACCGGCCGCAGATCAGGAGGAGTCTCTCGCAGTCCCGGGCCAGCCGTCGGGCCTTCTCCTGGCTGAAAGGCGTCCCCTGCGGGCTGAGGAGGACCGATCGGCTCCGCTGGGCCGGGTGCTTCGCAAGAATCGTCTCCACCGCCTCGAAGATGGGGCCGGGGATCATGACCATGCCACCCCCGCCGCCATAAGGGGTGTCATCAACCTGACGGTGCCGGTCGTGGGCGTAGTCCCTGAGGTCGTGGAGCCTCACTTCGATCAGGCCCTTCTGCCGGCCCCGCTTCAGGATGCTCTCGGTGAGCGGCCCCTCGAGCATCCCCGGGAAGATGGTCAGGACATCAAATTGCATCGAGTTCCAGCAGCCCTTCCGGCGGGTCAATCTCGATGATCCCGGCCTCCGGGTCGACCCTCTTGCAGATGGAGCGGGCGAAGGGGATCAGATGCTCCCGGCCCCCCTGACCGCCTACCAGGAGCACGTCGGTCCCGCCCGTCGAGATGACCTCCCGAACTCTCCCGAGAGAGCGCCCTCCCGGTCCCAGAACCTCGAGGCCCACCAGCCGGAAAATATAATAAGTGCCCTCGGGAAGGTCAACCAAATCCTTGCTTTGTAGCAAGATATCCGACCCGACGAGCACGGCCGCCTCTCCGGCGCCCGCCACCCCCTCCAGGCAAAGAACCACCTTGTCCCGATAGACTTCGGCGCTCTGGAGCGAGAACTCCCTCTGGACGGCGCCCTTGCGCAGGGCCACCTGCTGCCCCGCCCGGAAAGGGTTGGCGCCCCTTCCCACCAGCCGGGCCGTGAGCAGACCCCGCGCTCCGCGCAGGGTGGCGTTCCGGGCGACCTGGATCCACCCCTTCTCGGCCGGCCTCTCCCCTTCCGGGCTCAAGGGCTAGTCCAGGATCTGAAGGTGAAGGCGCCTGTCGAGCTTCTCGCCGGCGAGCAGGACGAGGGCGCGCAGGGCCCGGGCGGTCCTGCCCTGCCTTCCGATGACCCTGCCCAGGTCCCCCGAAGCCACCCTCAGCTCCAGAACGGCGGAATCCTGCTTGCGAACCTCCGAGACCGCCACCTGCTCCGGGTGGTCCACGAAAGCCCTCACCACGGTCTCCAACATCTCCTTCACGTCGCGTTCCTCTCCGGACATCCTCCGTCCTCCTGCAGCGGCTGGCTCAGGGCTGGGCGATGCGCGCCCGTTCCAGCAGCTTGCGGACTGTGTCCGACGCCGAGGCCCCTTTCCGGATCCAGGCCTCGGCCTTGGCCACGTCCAGATTGAGCGTGACGGGATCGGTCTTGGGATCGTAGTGGCCCAGGTTCTCCACGAACTCGCCGCTGGGCCGGTTCCGGGAATCGGAGAGGACGATTCGATAGAAGGGCTTGCTCCGACTGCCGGCCCTGCGAAGACGGATCTTCAACATGACTTCTCCTCCAACTGGGGTGACACGCCGGTTTGCGGCGTCATTTCTTGAAACCTCGGGCGAGGGACTTCAAAGACGGACGCGGACCGCCTCCGGAGAAGGCGCGCATCATCCTCCGCGCCTGCTTGAACTGTCGGAGGAGCTCGTTCACCTCCTGGACGGATGTGCCCGAGCCCCGGGCGATGCGGCGGCGCCGGCTCCCGTCCAGCATTTCGGGACGGCGCCTCTCCCGATCGGTCATGGACCGGATGATCGCCTCGGTGCGGACCATCTTCCCTTCGTCCACCTCACCGCCCGCCATGTTCTGAAGACCCGGGATCATGCCGATGATCTCCTTGACCGATCCCATCCGCCGGATCTTCCCCATCTGGTCCAGGAAGTCCTGGAGTGTGAACTCCTGGCGGCGGATCTTCTTCTGGATCTTCTCCGCTTCCTCCTCATCGAAGGCGCTCTGGGCCTTCTCCACGAAACTCAGAACGTCCCCCATCCCGAGAATCCGCGACGCCATGCGGTCGGGATGGAACACCTCCAGGTCGGCGGACTTCTCGCCGGTGCCCACGAACTTGATGGGCACCCCGGTCACGCTGCGCACCGAGAGGGCCGCTCCGCCCCGGGCGTCTCCGTCCAGCTTGGTCAGGATGATCCCCGAGAGCTTCACCCGGCGATGGAACTCGACGGCGCTGCGCACCGCGTCCTGGCCGGACATGGAGTCGGCCACGTAGAGGACCTCGGCCGGCTCCAGCCGCTCCACCAGGGCGGCCAGCTCGTCCATCAGCCTCTGGTCGATCTGCAGGCGCCCGGCGGTGTCCACGAGCAGGTAGTCGCTGCCCGACTGCCTCGCCTCGAAGACCGCCCTTCCCGCCAGATCCACCGGATCCTCCCCAGCGACGGCACAGCAACGGACCTGGACACCGCGGGCCACCGTGGCCAGCTGCTCGCGGGCCGCCGGGCGGTGCGTGTCCACCGAGACCACCATGGGCAGGTGACCGCGGTCCTTCAGGTGCTTCCCCAGCTTCCCCGCCGTGGTGGTCTTTCCGGATCCCTGCAGCCCGCACAGCACGATGACGGTGGGAGGCATGGAAGAGGTCCGGAGCTTCTGGCCAGGCCCTGAAAGAAGCGCCTCCAGCTCCTCCCGCACGATTCCCGCCAGCTGCTGCCCGGGGGACAGGCTCTTGAGGACCTCCGTTCCGACGGCCCTGCTCCGGACCCTCCCCAGGAACTCCTGGACGACCTGGAGATTGACGTCCGCCTCCAGGAGGGCCATCCGGATCTCCCGGAGGCCCTCGGTCACGACGACCTCGGTCAGGTGTCCCTGGCTGCGCAAACGCCGGAGCGTCCCCTGGAGCCTCTCGCTGAGCTGCTGAAACATTCCGGTCCCGTCCGAGGCTTGCGCTTGAAAACCGGGCATTTTATAGCGTTTAGCTACGGAGTGTCAATGAATTCCGGATATCCGCGGACGGCCTCACACCAGTGACAGGATGTGCCCCAGCTTCTCTTTCTTGGTCTTGAGGTAGCGGAGGGTCTCGCTGGACGGGGGGATTTCCAGGGGAACGCGCTCCACGATTTCCAGTCCGTACCCCTTCAGGCCGACGAACTTCACGGGGTTGTTGGTGAGGACCCGCAGCCGGCGCGCTCCCACGTCGCGGAGGATCTGGGCGCCGATGCCATAGTCCCGATAATCGGCCTTGAAGCCCAGGCTGTGATTGGCCTGGACCGTGTCCTCTCCCTGGTCCTGGAGCTCGTAGGCCCGGAGCTTGTTGACCAGGCCGATCCCCCTCCCCTCCTGGCGCAGGTAGACGATGACTCCCTTTCCCTCCCGGGCGATGCTCTCGATGGCCTTCTCCAGCTGGGGGCCGCAGTCGCAGCGGGTGGAGCCGAAGACATCGCCGGTGAGGCACTCGGAATGGACCCGCACCAGCACCGGCTCGTCGGGAGTGATCTCCCCCATGACCAGGGCGAGGTGGTTCTTGGGCTCGATGTCGCTCTCGTAGACGATGATCCGAAACTCCCCGAACCGGGTGGGGAGCTTCGGCTGGGCTACGCGCCGCACCAGGTGCTCATTGCGCACCCGGTAGCGGATCAGCTCCGCTATAGTGAGGACGCGGATCTGGTGCTTCTGTGAGAACTTCAGCAGGTCCGGGATCCTGGCCATCGTGCCGTCTTCCTTCAGGATCTCGCAGATGACGCCCGCCGGCCGCAGGCCCGCCAGCCGGGCCAGATCCACAGCGGCCTCCGTCTGCCCCGCCCGCTTCAGGACCCCGCCGTCCTGCGCCATAAGGGGAAACATGTGGCCCGGACGCGCCAGATCCTCGGGGCGGGTGGCCGGATCGACGGCGGCGCGGACGGTCTCGGCGCGGTCCGCGGCGGAGATTCCCGTGGAGACCTTCTTCCCGGCCTCGATGCTGACGCAAAAGGCGGTCTGGTAAGTGGAGGTGTTCTCCTCGACCATGAGGGGGACCTGCAGCTCCTGAAGGCGCCGCCGGGTCATGGGAAGACAGATGAGGCCCCGCCCGTACCGGGCCATGAAGTTGATGATCTCCGGCGACACCTTCTCCGCCGCGATGGTCAGGTCGCCTTCATTCTCCCGGTCCTCGTCATCCACCACGATGACCATCCGTCCTTCGGCGATGTCCCGGACCGCTTCCTCCACCGTGGCAAAGCCGGAGCGGACCGCCCGGACCTTGCCCGGTCCCGAGGCCGGGGCTTCCGGCTGTCCTCTACTGCCCTTCGTCCCGCTCTCCTTCATGGGTCCTGTCCTCCCTGCCCGGACACCGACCCCGCCGGTCTCCACCCCTCCAGGAGGCGCTCCACGTATTTGGCCACGAGGTCGACCTCCACGTTGATCCTTCGCGGGACCTTCCACTCCCCGAGGGTCGTCTCGGACAGCGTGTGGGGGATCAGGGCCACCTCGAAATTTCTCCCGTGGAGGGAAGCAACGGTGAGGCTGACCCCGTCCAGGGCGACCGATCCCTTCTCCACCAGGTAGCGCTCCAGTCCTTTCGGCGGGGCCACCCGGATCCGGAGCCCGTCCCCTTCCGGGCGGACATCCAGCAGCGTCCCCACTCCGTCCACGTGCCCCTGGACCAGGTGCCCCCCCAGCCGGTCGTTGGCCCGGACGGATAGCTCCAGGTTGACCCGGCTCCCCACCGGCCGCTCCCCCAGGACGGTGCGGCGCAGCGTCTCGAGATGGATTTCCGTTTCGAACCAGCCTTTCCCGAGCCGGACCACCGTGAGGCAGGTCCCGTCCACGGCGATGCTCTGTCCCCGCCGCAACCGTCCGGCCATGGCCCCGCAACCGATCCGCAGGACGGCCCCGCCCTTTCCCGATGTCAGGCGCTTCACGACTCCCGTGCGCTCCACCAATCCCGTGAACATCAGCGAAAAATCTCCTCCAGAGGCTTCAGGTATCCTTCCACCAGCAGATCGGGGCCCACCGGCGTCCACTTCCATTCCCAGATCGGGACGGCTCCCGACAGGCCCTCCGCCGACCATCCGGCAAAGGCGGGCATTCCGGTCTCCCCCAGGATGCGGGGGGCGACGAAGAGGGCGATCCGGTCGCCGACTCCGGCGGCCAGCGCGCTCCCCAGCACCCGGCCTCCCCCTTCCACCAGGACGCTCCCGACCTGGCGCTTCCCCAGGTCCTCCAGGACCGACCGCCAGAGGAGGGCCCCCGGCCCTCCCTCCACCTCCGCCACCTCCACTCCCGGGCGCCGCCGGAGCCTCTCGCGGGCGGCTGGCGAGCCTCCGGGCAGGGTGTAGACGACCGTCCGGCCCCCGTCGGCGTTGGAGAGCAGCCTGGCCGACGGAGGGATTCTAAGCCCCGAGTCCAGGACCGCCCGCAGGAGCGGCTTGCCGGATCCGTGGCGGGCGGTGAGGAGCGGGTCGTCCGACAGCACCGTGTTGATCCCCACCAGGATGGCGTCGTTCTGGTACCGGATGCGCTGCGCCTCGCAACGCGCCTCCTCGGAGGTGATCCAGCGCGACTCCCCGGAGGCGGCGGCGATCCTTCCGTCCAGGGTCATGGCCGCTTTCAGTACCACGAACGGGACGCCCCGGGTCACGAACTTCACGAATTTCTCGTTGAACCGGAGGGCCTCCCCTTCCAGGATTCCGCTCCGGACCTTCACCCCCGCCTCCCGGAGCCTCCTGAACCCTCCTCCATTCACGCGGGGGTCGGGGTCGGTCATGCAGGCCACCACCTCGGCCACGCCGGCGAGGATGATGGCCTCGGTGCAGGGAGGTGTCCGTCCCTGGTGGACGCAGGGCTCGAGGTTCACATAGAGGGTGCAGCCCCGCGCCTCCCCCCCCGCCGACTCCAGCGCCTCCACTTCGGCGTGGGGGTCGCCGGCCCGCCGGTGATACCCCTGGGCAAGAATACGCCCTTCCTTCACCAGCAGGGCCCCCACCATGGGATTCGGACTCGTCTCCCCCTCCCCCAGGCGGGCCAGGTCAAGGCAGGCGGCAAGGTAGCGCCGATCCCGGTCCTCCGGCGCCCCCGCTTCCATCGCCGTCTCATTCTCCCGTGACAGAGACCTTCTCGGCGAAGATCCCGTCGATGTATGCGTCCGCGTCGAACTCCACCAGGTCCTCCACGGTCTCCCCCACTCCGATCCAGCGCAGGGGAATTCCCAGGTCCCGGGCGATGCCCAGCGCCACGCCCCCCTTTGCGGTCCCGTCCAGCTTGGTCAGGACCAGCCCCGTGACTCCGGAGGCCTCCAGGAACTTCCGCGCCTGGGCGACCCCGTTCTGCCCCGTGGTGGCGTCCAGCACCAGGAGGACCTGGTGCGGCGCCTCCGGAATGCGCTTCCGGACCACCCGCACCACCTTCTCAAGCTCCTGCATCAGCGGCTCCCGGGTGTGCAGCCGCCCGGCGGTGTCGATGATGAGGAAGTCGCAGCCGCGGGCCAGGGCCGCCTCCATGGAGTCGAAGACCACCGCTGAAGGGTCCGCGCCGGACTGGTGGCGGATGAGATCCACTCCGGCCCTGCCGGCCCAGATGGCGATCTGCTCCACGGCCGCGGCCCGGAACGTGTCGGCGGCGCAGAGGAGGCCCCGCCTCCCCTGGCGTGCCCATCGCGCCGCCAGCTTGCCGGCTGTGGTGGTCTTCCCTCCTCCGTTCACGCCCACCAGCAGGACCACCTCCGGACCCCGGGCGGCGGGGACCGCGACCGCGGGCTTCCCGTCGAGAAGGATCCGGCGCATCTCGTGCCGGACCAAACCGCTGAGATCACCCCAATCCTTCACCTCGCGCCCCGGCGCCGCGCGCCCCAGGGAGCGGATCACTTCCGCGGTGAGGGAAGGCCCCACGTCCGCCTGGATCAGCAGCGCTTCCAGCTCATCCAGGAGATTGCCGTCCAGGCGGGCCGGTGCGCGGACGAGGTCCTTGATGCGGCCCAGAATCCCGTCCCGCGTTTTTCCCAGCCCCCGCAGCAGTCTCGTCAGGGTCCCGCCGCCGGAGGTCTCTTCCGCCGGCACCGGGTGCCCTTCCCGGGGAGAAGGCATGGAGGAATCAATCCTTTCCCGGCGCCGCCTTCCGCGCCAGATATTCCCGGGCCCGGTCGGCCTCGGGGCTGTTCGGCTCGAGGGCGACGACTTTCTGGAAGCTCGTCCGGGCGTCCTCGCTCCTTCCCGTCTCGGCATAGGTCTGGCCGAGCCCGAAGTACCCCTTTGCGTAAGCGGTGTTGGCCTCGACGGCACGCCGGAATGCGTCCAGGGCCTCCGGGTACCGCTTCGCATCCAGATGCAGCGTTCCCAGGTTGTACAGGATCTTCTCCGGGCTGGAGTAGGTCCGGTCCTTGAGGGCCTCCTCGAAAGCGGCGCGGGCCTCGTCTCCCCGTCCCGTCTTCATGTAGACCGCTCCCAGCGAATTGCGCGCGTCGGTCAGGTAGGGATTGAGCTTCAAGGCCTCTTCCATCTCCTTCTCGGCGCCTGCAAAATCGCTGAGCAGCAGGAAGATGACACCGAGGAAGGCGTGGACGTCGGCGTCCTTCGAGTTCAGTTGCAGGGACTTCTTGAGATTCTGGATCGCCTCCTGGTTCTTTCCCTCGGAGAGGTTCGCCTGGCCCAGGCGGAAGTACTGCTCCGCCTGCCGGTCCGACGGCTTCCTCCCCGGCGGCGTCGAGGCGCACGCGGTCAGGAAAAACCACGAGAGGATCCCTGCGGAAAGGAGCCGGCCTTTGCATCGTGTCATGGGAGTTCTCCGGGAGGATGCCGGGGAGGAGGACGACGCGAAACCCTTGTCCAAGCGAACATTCTAGAAAGGGCCGCGCGGTTTGTCAAAACGGCCGGAACCTCAGCCGCGCCCCCGGAAGAAGCTCCGGAGGCGTTCCATCAGCCCCGCCGGAGCCGGGGCCGGCTCCGGCGGAAGCTCCCAGGGCTCCCAATCCGCCCCCCGGCAGACGGACAGAGGCACGTCGGCCACCATCTGCCTGGCCCGCTCCATCCCCACCACTTCCGCGGCGGCGTCCCGGGCGCGGCTGAGGACCGGCGGCCGGTAGATCGCGTCGTGGGCGTCCGACGAGATGACGTGGACCAGGCCCCTCTTCAGCAACCGGAGGGAGAAATCCTTGGTCTTCTCCCCGAACCCCCCCAGGAGGGCGGCGGCGGTGATCTGACTGAGGCACCCGAGCCGCACCAGCTTTTCCACGCGGTCCATGTCCGCGGTGAAATAGGCGATCCTCTCCGGGTGGGCCAGCACCGGCGTGACCCCGGCCATCTTCAGATGGAAGACCGTCTCCTCCACCCTCAGCGGCATCTGCTGGTAGGGAAGCTCCAGGAGAATGTACCGTCCCGTGTTGCCGAGGGTGCACACCTTCCCTTCCCGGAGAGACGCCACGAGATCCGCGCTGAGGTAGACCTCGGCCCCCTCCACGATCTCCACCGGGATCGCGGCCTCCCGCAGGGCCAGGCGCAGCTCCGCCACCTTCTGGCGGATCGCCTCCGGAGTGTTGTCATATTGCCCCGGCTTCTGGTGGGGCGTCGCCACGAGGGTCGATACGCCGTCCTCCAGCGCCACGCGGCAGAACTCCAGGGACTGATCGAGGTTTTCGGCGCCGTCGTCGATGGCCGGCAGAACGTGACAGTGCAGATCCACCATCATCGTCTCACTCCCACGAATCCTCCCCCTTGAGGGGGCGCCTGAGCAGGGCCGCCACCGCCTCCCGGGCCGAGCTCCCGCCCCGGAGGATCGAGTCGACGCCGGCGGTGATCGGCATCTCCACCCCGAGGCGTCCTGCCAGAAGGAGGGCGGCCGAGGCCGTCGGGATTCCCTCCACCGCCATCTTCATTCCCGAGAGGATCTCCGCGAGGGGCTCCCCCTTTCCCAGCCGGACCCCCACCGAGCGGTTCCGGCTCAGGTGCCCCGTGCAGGTGAGCACGAGGTCCCCCATCCCCGCCAGCCCGGCGAAAGTGGAGGGGGAACCGCCGCAGGCCACTCCCAGCCGGGTGATCTCGCTCAGGCCGCGCGTCATCAGGGCGGCGGCGGTGTTGGATCCGAAGCCCAGCCCTTCCACCACGCCGGCGGCCAGGGCGATCACGTTCTTCAGCGCGCCCGCCATCTCCACCCCCACGATGTCCCGATTGGTGTAGAAGCGGAAGGAACCGTGGCTGAGGTCTTCCTGAAGGATCTTCGCCTCCTCCAGGTCGTCACACGCCAGGACGCCGGCGGTGGGATCTCCCCGCGCCACCTCCCGGGCGAAGTTCGGCCCGGAGAGGACCGCCAGGCACCGGAGGTCCCTGCCCACGCATTCCCGCGCCACCTGCGACATCCGGAAGCCCGTCTCGGGCTCGATCCCCTTGGTGGCAATCACGAGACGCGCCTCCGGCGCCAGGTGCGGCGCCGCCGAGCGAAGGACCTGGCGGAAGTGGCGGGTCGGGACGACCCAGAGCACGAGATCCGTCCCGGAAACCACGGTCGGGAGGTCCTCGGAGGGCCGGATGGAATCGGGCAGGGCGAAATCCGGCAGATAGACGGGGTTCTCCCTCCTGGCCATCATCACCCCGGCCAGGCCCGGGTCATAGACCCAGAGAGGGACCTGGAATCCGGCCTTCGAGAGGTGCAGGGCGAGGGCCGTTCCCCAGCTTCCGCCTCCCACGACGGCTGCCGTCCGGAAGGGTGCGTTCATCGCTTCCCCGCCCCCATCTTTGGCTCGGTCCCCGAGAAAAGGCGCCGGATGTTCTCGGCGTGACGGAAGACGATCAGGAGGGAGGAGGCGAGGCCGGCCAGGACCAGGGCCGGCGCCGCCTGGAAAAGCAGGAGGATCACGGGGAGCGATGCCGCGGCCAGGATGGAGCCGGCGGAGACCCGTCGGGTCGCCGCCACGGCCGCCAGGAAAAGCGCTCCCGCTCCCAGGGTCGCGCCCGGAGCCAGGACCAGGAAGGCCCCCAGACCCGTGGCCACCCCCTTGCCCCCTTTGAATCTCAGATAGACGGGAAAGACGTGGCCCGCCACTGCGGCCAGCCCGGCCGCCATGGCGACGCCCGGCTGCCCGGTGAGTCTCCCGGCCCCCCAGACCGCGGCGGCCCCCTTCCCCACATCCAGCGCCAGGGTCAGGACTCCGGCCCAGGGACCGAGGGACCTCGCCACGTTGGTGGCGCCGATGTTCCCGCTTCCCACTCGGCGGACGTCCAGCCCCCCCGCCAGCCGTCCCAGAAGCCACCCGAAGGGGATGGCCCCGACGAGGTACGCGGCCACCACCGCCAGCACAGCGAATCCCGGGGATGCAGCCGCCATCAGCCGGCCTGACCCACCAGGGGAAACGACTGCAGCGCCTCGTAGCGCGCTCCAGCAGGTTCAAGATGGCTCTCGAACATCACGATCCGATCCACGGGAAGAGGTCCGAGATCCTGTGCGCAGGAGATCTCCAGAAAATCCCTGTCCAGGGGCCGGGCGCCCGGGCGAAAGCGCCCCAGGGTGAGATGGGGATGAAACGGCCTCGGCTCCCCGGGAAGCCCGGCCGACACCACCCGGCCTTCCACCCAGTCTGCGAGCTTCGCCAGGGGAGCGGCCTCCTTCGCAGCCACGAACAGCACCCGCGGTGCGCCCCTCGGTGGAAACGTCCCCAGCCCTCCAATCCCGACGGAGAACGGAGGAGAGGGAACGCCGGCGGCGAGGGCCCCGGTGAGTCGATCCGCCGTCTCGGTGGAAACTTCCCCGCAGAAGCGAAGGGTCAGGTGGATTCCTCCGGGATTCACCCACCGGATTCCCCGGACCCCATCCCGGGCCAGGGAACCCTGGATGGCGGCGATTCCCGAGCGAATGGATTCGTTCAAGTCCACCGCGAGGAAGATCCGCATTCAGGCTCGCGCCCGGGGGGAAGACCTGTCCCGAGGAAGCAGCACTCTTCTCACCAGGTCCAGGGCGATGGCCGCCGAGTGGTTCCTCACCTTCTCGCGGTCGCCGGGCAGGAGGCGATGCAGCGTCCGGTATCCTGCCGGCCCCACCACGGCCCAGTGGACTGTGCCCACAGGCTTTCCGGGGGTGGCGCCTCCCGGGCCGGCGATGCCGGTCACTGCGACCGCAATCCGGGAGCCGGTCAGCGCCGCCACTCCACGGGCCATGGCCAGTGCCGTGGGGCGGCTCACGGCCCCGTGCCTGCGCAGGATCTCACCGGAAACAGAGAGGATCCGCGTCTTGGCGCGGTTATTGTAGCACACGGCTCCGGCCAGGAAGACCCGGGAGGATCCGGGAACGGAGGTGAGCCGCGCCGAGATCAGCCCCGCCGTGCACGACTCGGCCACGGAGAGGGTCCAGCGGCGCCTCGACAGAAGACGGAAGACCACTTCCTCGAGGCCCTCTCCCGACGCGGAGACCAGGTCCCGCCCCAGCCTTCGCGCCACGGCGTCCCGGCACCGCCTCACCAGACCGGGGGCCCGTGGCCCCCGTGCCCGGAGCTGGATGGTGATCTCCCCCGGCGAGGCCAGCGTGGTGACCTCCACCTCGGGAAAGCGCCGGACCACCGGAGCGATCCTGCGATCAACCCGGGATTCCCCCTTTCCGGCCGTCCGCAGCGTGGCGGTGGCGATCGGGCCCTCCCCCAGGCGCCGGAGGCGGGGGAGAAGATCCTGGAGCATCCGCCGCATCTCCCCGAAGACCCCCGGGAGGACCAGGATGGCGCCCCTGTCGTCGGCAACCCAGATCCCGGGGGCGCTTCCCGTCGGATTCTTCACGATCTCCGTCCCTTCGGGAATCAGGGCCTGCCGGGCCTGGTCCCGGGTGCATGGGATGCGGTGTCTCCGGCACCAGGCACGCAGGGTCCGGTAGGCCGCAGGATCCCGGCGGAGGGGACGCTCCAGCATCTCGCTCAGCGCCTCCCGGGTGCGATCGTCCCGCGTCGGGCCGATTCCTCCCGTCACGAGGATCAACCGTGGCCGCCGCCGGGCCTCCATGAGCGCCTGGGCGATCTCCCCGGGATCGTCGGAGACGACGCGGCGGGACTCCACCTCCAGCCCGGCGGACTCCAGCACCGGAGTGATCTTCTCGCTATGTGTTTCGCGGCGGCCGGGGCGCAGCAGCTCGCTCCCCACCGCCAGGATCAGCGCTTTCACTCTCCTCCTCCGGACTCAGGTTCGCGATGGCCTCCATGAGCCTGCTGGAGAAATCCTCGATCGCCTCACGGTCCCTGCGCTTCTTCTTCCCCGATTCAAACCGGACGGCCTCTCCGAAGCGCACCCGGACCCGCCCCGGCACGGGGAACCAGGTCCCCGGCTTCCAGGCGTCCCAGGCTCCGTGGATGTGCGCCGGGATGACCGGAACGCCCGATGCGGCCGCCAGGAGGGCCGCTCCGGGCTTGGGCGGGTGAAGGACGCCGTCCAGGCTGCGCCCCCCTTCCGGAAAAATTCCCACCAGGCCGCCCCTCCTCAACCGGAAGAGCGCCTGCTTCACGGCCCGGGGATCCCCTTCATCGGCGCGCACCGGAATGGTCTGCATCCCCCAGTAGAACCAGCGCAGCCGCCACCAGTCGTACATGGACTGGAGAACGATGAAGTGGATCCTCCGGGGGCAGGCGGACCCCAGGACGATGGGGTCCAGAAAGGAGGCGTGGTTCGCGACGATCAGGGCGGGGCCCCTCGGGGGGACGTTTCCGGCCCCTGTCGTCCGCAGGCGCAGGTAAATCCGGACCAGGGGGCGGAAGAAAAGTTTGACGAAGACGTAGAACATGGAACTTTCAACGGCCGCCGGGGGCGGGAGGGGACGGCCCGGCGGACGCCCCCGGCTCCCACTGCTCCGGCATGACGATGGCGCCCGAGACCACCAGCTTCACCCCATCCTCCACCGTCAGGGGCAGGGTGATGAGCTCCCTGCACGGCAGCACGGCCACCCAGCCCGAGGTGGGATTGGGCGTCGTGGGAAGAAAGACGGCCGCCATCGGCTCCGAGCCGAGGGCCGGAAGGACCGGGATCTCGTCCCGGGTCACGAAGCCGATGGTGTAGACCCCCCTGCGCGGATACTCCACCAGGACGACCCGGGTGAAGCTCCTCTTCCCCTTGGGGTTCAGCGCATCCATGAGCTGCTTGCTTCCGCCATAGACGGCCCGGACGATCGGGATCCGGAGCATGAGCCTGTCGAAAGCCGCCAGGAGCCTCACGCCGATCAGGTTGGCGCTGAGCAGGCCCGTCAAATAGATGAGCAGAATCGTGATGATCAGGCCGATGGCGGGCGTCACGTAATGGAAGAACGCCGGCTTCCCGAAGAGGGGCACCCCGGTCAGGAGCAGGGCCTTCCGGACCCACGGGGTGATGGTCCCGTCCACCAGATGGAACAAGACCGTGAGGAGCCAGACGGTGATGAAAAGGGGGAGCAGGATCAGCAGCCCCGTCAGGAGGGTCTGGCGCAGGTGACGGCCGATGCCGCGGGGTTGATCCTCGGCCACATTCACTCCGATCCGCCCGGCGGGCCGCCCACCACGCCCAGCTTCCGGGAGAATTTCAGGAAGTAGTCGGCGCCGGAAAGGAGCGCCAGGACCACCACGACCCACAGGGCGGCCTGCCCGAGGAAGAAGTAGGCCCCCAGGTACTTCCGGCCGACGATGAGGAGGACCACCGCCACCACCTGGCTCACCGTCTTGTACTTTCCCCAGATGGACGCCCCGATGGCAATCCCCTGGCTGATGGCGACGCTCCTCAATCCGGTGACCGCGAACTCACGCCCCACCACGATGACCACCATCCAGGCGGGGGCCACGCCAACCTCCACCAGCGAGATGAAGGCGGCGGACATGAGGAGCTTGTCGGCGATGGGGTCCAGAAGCTTCCCCAGCGTCGTCACCTCGTTGCGCTTCCGGGCGAGATAGCCGTCGAGGAAATCGGTGAGCGAGGCGAGGAGGAACACCACGACGCCCAGCGTCTCGTTGTCGATGTGGGCCCCCGCAATCCTGAACTGGGGCTTGGTCAGGATGACCACCACCACCAGCGGGACGAGGAAGATGCGGGTGACGGTCAGCCAGGTGGGAAGGTTGAGCACGGAGCCGTTTGAAGGGATGGCATCCTCGGGGTAGAATGCGCTGCGTTTCCCAATTCATCTCAGCACTGCGGGCCGAGCGAGAGGAAAAATAGCACAATGCCGATCCGAGGGTCAATTCAGGGGAGTCCTCCTCAGGAGCCCCCCCTCTCCGCGGAAGAGCGCCCCATCCGCTTCGGCACCGACGGATGGCGCGGACGGATCGCGGAGGAGATAACCCTCGCGGGCATGAGGCGCTGCGCCGCCGGAATCTCTGCCTATCTCCGGGACGCCGGAAAAGCAGGGACCCCCGTGGCGGTGGGATACGACGGGCGGTTCCTCTCCCCCCGTTTCGCCGCGGAAGTCGCCGCGGTGCTCTCCAGGGACGGATTCGTCCCGATCCTCAGCCCGGAGCCGGTGCCCACCCCGGCCCTGTCCCTCCGGGTCGTCAGCGCCGGCGCCTCCCTGGGCGTGATGATCACCGCCAGCCACAATCCGCCCGAGTACAGCGGACTGAAGCTCAAGGACTCCGACGGGGGGACGCTGGAGCCGGAGCAGACCGAGCGCATGGTCCTGCGAATCCCCGCCGTCGATCCCTCTCCGGCCACCGGGGCCGATCTTCCCCGGCATCCTTCCTTTCTTCCCTCCTACCTCCGGGCGATCCGGGAGCGCGTGGCCATCCGGGAGATCCGCTCGGCGCGGCTCCGTGTCGTTGCAGACTCCATGCACGGGATGGGAGGCGTCCTTCTGGACCGGGCCCTGGCGGGCGGCAGGAGCCGGGTCCGGACCCTGCGCGACCGGAGCGACCCCCTTTTCGGAGGGAGCAACCCCGAGCCCATCGCCAGAAACCTGCGAATGCTCCTCCGGACCGTCCGGAAGGACCGGGCGGCGGCGGGCTTCGCCACCGACGGCGACGCCGACCGGCTCGCCGCCTGCGACGAGCGGGGCCGGTTCCTCTCTCCCCTCACCCTCCTTCCGGTGCTGGCGCTCCACTTCATCGGGAACCGGGGCGAGCGGGGGGGGATCGCCAAGACCTTCGCGGGCTCGCTCCGCATGGAGCGCATCGCCCTGCGGCACGGCCTCCCATTTCACGACCTGCCGGTGGGCTTCAAGCACGTGGCCCGCCTTCTTCGGAAGGACGAGATCCTTCTGGGAGGCGAGGAGAGCGGAGGCTTCGGCTTCCGCGGATTCATTCCCGAGCGGGACGGGATCCTCTCGTCGCTCCTTCTCCTGGAGGCCATGGTCCTGTCCGACCTGCCCCTCTCGGGCCTGGTGGCGCGCATGGAGAAGGAATACGGAAGATACAGCTACGACCGGATCGATCTCGTCTGTCCCCCCGAGGTGGGGCGCCGGATCGCAGCGAGGCTCGCCGAGGCGCCGCCCCGGGCGATCGCCGGGATGCGGGTCACGGAGGTCAACCGCCTCGACGGCGTGAAGCTGATCTTCGGCGAGGACGGCTGGCTGCTGTTCCGTCCCTCGGGCACCGAGCCGGTGCTCCGACTTTATTGCGAGGCCCCCACCCGCGCCGCGGTGAGCGCGGCCCTCAGGCAGGCAGAGCGTCTGGTGACCCGTTAGTGTCCCGGCTCCGCGCCGGGGGCCGGGGAGGTTCCTTCCAGAGGGGCGCCACCCGGGTCGCCGGCCGCCGGGGCCGCACCCGCCACGCCCGGCACCTTGCTTCGCATCGCCTCCTGAAGATAGATCGGCACCTGCCGATCCACGATCAGGATGTTGCCCGCGAAGAAGGCCGCCAGGGACGCCGCCACGCCCCAACGGCGCAACCGTCCGCCGAGGCTTGAAGGAAGCAGAAGGTCCACCAGCGGGGCGGCACAGCAGATCACGAAGACGGCCCATACCGCCGGCCGGCTTCTTTCGGCAGCGGCCGGGAGGAGGTGATAGAAGGTGGTGGCCAGGGCCGTGACCGCGAAGAGGAAGGCCCGGGACAGATCCCTCTCCTCCCACCATTCGGACAGGAACTTCCCTCCCGCCAGGCAGAGGAAGGGATACAGAGGCAGGCGATACCAGCCGTAGACGCCCCGGGTGTCGGCGGTGAGGCAGACGACGAGAAAGTAGAGCCCCAGCGGCGCGAGGACCCTTCGGTGGGGGCCCAGCGCCATCCACGCGGCGGCTATGACGAGCCACAGGTACCAGCCCGTGCCGAACTGGAGCTCCACGATCCGCGAAATCCCGGCCAGATCCAGCAGGGTCCTCACCGCCACCACCTTGGAGGCCTGGAGCCCCAGGACCGTCGTGAAGGTCCCCCAGCCGTAGAGGGCGCCGTAGGCCAGGTAGGCCAGCACCGCCGCCGCGGCGGTCGCTCCCACCACCGTCACTCCCTTCCACCGCCGCGACGCCCCCAGGAGAAGGAGAGCCACCGCCGGCACGGCGACTCCGGTGGCCTTGGCCCAGATCGCGCCGAATCCTGCGGCGGCGATCCGCAGAAGATCACCCCTCCGGCCTTCCCGGATGTACCTCTCCAGCCACAGGGCCTGGAGCAGGAGGAGCGGCGCGAGAAGGTTTTCGGCCTTCACGAGCCGATTGCCCAGGACGATGGTGGGGAGGGTCGCATACAGCAGCGCCCCCAGCGTTCCCGCGAGAGGGCTCCCCAGCAGGCTCCACCCCGACCTCGCCACGAGGTAGATGGTGAGAAGACCCAGGAAGATCGGCACCAGGCGCATTCTCCACAGCGTGCAGTCCAGCATCTGGTCCGCGCCCAGAAGCGTCGAGACTCCTCCCACCAGGAGGGAGAATCCGGGAGGGTGATCGAAGTAGGGACGGGCCAGGTAGTACGGTGCGCCGAACCAGGAAAAGGGGACGACCTCCTCCCGCGAATAGATCCAGGGGTAGAAGGTCCAGGCCCGGGGAGTCCCCTCGTGGAGAAGGGACCATCCCTCCCATCCATGCTGGTACTCGTCTGCAGTCTCGTTCTGGAACGGGATGAGGTCGTACTGGTGCAGCCGAAGGGCCAGGCCCAGGACCAGGATGGCGGCCAGGGCCACGCCGTGCCGGTGCCTCTCCACGAACCAGCCCAGGGAGCCCGCTTCCCGCCTGCGTCTCCAGATCCATCCCAGGGCGGCCAGCCATCCACCTGCCAGCGCCACCCCGGCTCCCGCGACGGGGAGCCTTGTGCTCAAAAGCGCCCTGGAAGGAAGCAGCGCCGAGCGCGGAACGACCACTCTCGAGCCCGTGCCCGGCACTTCCCAGAGAAGGCGAATCCTCGGCTCCTCGTCGCTCCGGCGATAGGTCAGATCCAGGGTGTGCCAGCCGGAAGACAGGTCCGCGGCCGACCCCTCCGCCTCCTTCCCATCCTCCGGTGATAGCGGCCGTCCGTCGAGGAGCAGGCGGACCCTCCCCGCCGCCTCCACGTGGAAGCGGTAGCGACCCGCCTCCGCACTATGAAGCAGGCCCGTCCACCGCACCTGGAAAGGCGGCAGGGCGGAGGGGATCCCGAGGGTCCGGAGGTTCCAGTGCTGGTAGAAGGGCTGCCGGAGCGGTTCGGGCGCGGGGAAGTCCACGGCGGGATCGGTCCGTTCATGGATCGGGACCAGCGCCCCCGAATCGGCCTGAACGGAATAGACGGCCCTCAGCCCTCCCCGGGGCATCAGGAGGAGCAGGGAGGCCAGGCCCCACACGAAGAGAAGGGAGATCTGGGCGATTCTCCTTCCCCCGTCCGAACCTGCCCCCTGGACTGCCATGTCTGCTCCGAATGAGTCGCCCGCCGGCCGTCGCGGAGAATCAGGGCGGGATTCTATCCCAGAAACCCGGGCCGCGACCCCGGGCCGCATCCCTTGCCCGGCGCCGACTTCAGGGGCCTTCTTTGACGGGATCCGCGCCGGACGCCAGGATTCGGGCATACGATTCGAGGAACTCTTCGGCTACCAGAACGCCTCTCCGAAGAAGTTCAAGCGGGACCTGGAGCAATCCGCCGACGGCCCGCCTTCCGCTCCCGGCAGGCACTGATTTCCGCCTTCTCCCGCCAGAGACAACGGGCCGGGCGGCTCTTCCCTCCCTTCCAGATTCGGCTCGACTCCGACAGGAGCCTTCGTTTTTCGCCCGGGGAGAGAAACGAGGCCCGGATCGACTCCATGTGAATCCGGAACAACGACGCCGGGGAAAGCCCCAGGCGCCGGTGGGCCGAGCGGTATTCCTCCGCCAGGCTGGTGCGGAAAAGGGAGGGATCATCGCTGTTGAGGGTCACACGGAGCCCCGATCTCACCATCCGCGGCAGCGGGTGGCACTCCCAGCGCGGGACGACCCCGGTCCGGAGATTGCTGGTGGGACAGACTTCCAGAGGGACCCTTTCCCGCCTCAGCATCCGGACCACCCCCGGATCCTCTCCGGACCTCACGCCGTGGCCGATCCTCTCGGCCCCCAGCCATTCCACCGCGTCCCGCACCGACCGGGCGCCGCCGAACTCCCCCGCATGCGCCACCGTTCGCATCCCCAGCCGCCGCGCCTCGCCGTACAGACCTGAGAAATCCCTTGCGGGGACCGACTGCTCGTCCCCTCCCAGGCCGATTCCCAGCACCCTCTCCCCGCCCGCCCGGGCGCATTCCAGGTTCTCCTCGCAGCCGGCGACTCCCCACTGCCGGATTCCGTCGAGAATCCAGCCGATGGCCGGCCCTCCTCGGCGCTCCCCTTCCTTCGCCGCCGCCTCGATGGCATCCAGGATTTCCAGAAACGGGAGCCCCCGGCGAGTGAAGATGACGGGCGAGAAGAAGACCTCCGCCGCGACGACTCCCTGGCGGCGGAGGGAGCGGCTCAGGTCGCCGGTGACGGCGGCCAGGTCCTCCGGGGTCCGGAGGGCGCGGGTCACCATCGCGAAGTGCCGCAGGAATTCGGGGAAGCTCCGGTGCCGGAAGAGTACCGCGGGATCGGCGGGAAGATCGGGGTCCCTTCCGGGCCGGTCCCACAGATGACGGAGCCGCGCCAGAGAAACGCTCCCCTCCAGGTGCAGGTGGAGCTCCACCCGGGGCAGCCGCTCCAGGCGCCGCATCAGGCGGCTCGACATGCGAAGGCCCCTCGAAACCAGGCCGGCAGGCTGTGGAGTTGCGCTTCCGGGGAACCCCCCGGAGGTCCCGTGGACCGGGAGCTAGTCCCGTGCCGGCTTCGGGATCGGGCTGTCGCTGAAGACCAGGGCCCCGTCGCCGGAGACGGTCCGGTAGATCCGGATCTTTCGCGCGGAACGGGGCGTCCCGGCCTCCGGAGATTTCCCCGGGGAGGACGCCCGGGGCGCCTTCCCGGGGCGCCCGTAGCCGGACATGACGCGGTCCACGTAATTCACGGTCTCCCGGAACCCGGGCACTCCCCCCCTGTCCTGAACAATCTTCTCCCCCGCGTTGTAGGCCGCCAGGGCCAGCACCAGGTCTCCCCCGAACAGGTCCAGGAGGTAGCGAAGGTACCGGACCCCTCCGAAGATGTTATCCACGGGGTCGAAGGCGTCCCGCACCCCGAAGCGGCTCGCGGTGGAGGGCATCAGCTGCATCAGGCCCCGGGCCCCCTTGGGAGAGACGGCCGCCGGATTGAAGTTCGACTCCGCGGCGATGACGGCCCGGACCAGGTTGGGATCCACGCCGAATTTTCTCGCCGCGAGCCGGATTGGCTCGGAGTAAAGTCCCGGCGGCGCATCCCCCGAGCCGTGGGGATGGCCCGAGATCAGGTAGGTGTGATAGCGCCCGCTGCCGGGCGCGTTGGTGAGCCGGATCGTTCCGTCCTCTCCCGTCTCGTAGTAGATGGAATCCGCCTGGACGCGGGAGGCCCCGGAGAGTGATAGAAGCAGGCAGGCCGCCGCGACCGCCTGGAGAAAAAACCTCCGGCGCGCTCCGGCCCCGCTCATTTCCGCGCCTCCATCAGCCGTTGCACCACCTCCGGGGCCCTCTCCAGGACGCGCCGGACCCCCTCCGCATTGGAGCGGCCTCCGGCTTCGGCCAGATCGATCCGACCTCCCCCCCTGCCGTCGAACTCGCGGGCAAGCTCTCCCACGATGGCCCGGGCGTCCAGCGCGGGAGTCAGCTCGCGGCTGACCGCCACCAGCAGCATGCCCCTGTCGGGCTCCGGGTTGGTCCCCAGGACCACCACGCCACGCTCCATCTGCCCCCGCTGGCGGTCGGCCAGCTCACGCAGACCTTTCTTGTCCATCCCCTCCACGTAGAGAGGGAGCACCTTGATGTCCCCCACCTCGTGGATCCGGCTTTCCGCCCCGCCGCCGCCCGCCGTGGCCAGATCGAGCCGCAGCTTCTCCACTTCCCGCCCCAGGGTCCGGTTCTGCTGGATCAGCCTTTCCACCCCCTCCGGAACCGCCGCACGGTCGACGTTGAAAATCTGCTGCAGCTGGGCCAGGATCGCCGTGTCCTCCCGGAAGCGCCGCAGGGAGGATTCCCCGCTCAAGGCCTCCACCCGCCGCACTCCCGAGGAGATGCCCCGCTCCCCGGTGACCTTGAAGAGGCCCAGCTCGCCGGTGCGGCCGGTGTGGGTCCCCCCGCAGAGCTCGGTGGAGAAGCCGCCGATCCGGATGACCCGCACGCTGTCACCGTACTTCTCGCCGAAGAGGGCCATGGCTCCCGTCGCCAGGGCGTCGTCCAGGGGCATCTCGTCGGAGCTGACGGGCAGGTCGGAGAGGATTATCTCGTTGACCAGGTCCTCCACCTGCGCCACCAGCGGTGGAGCCACGGGGGCGAAGTGGCTGAAGTCGAACCGCAGATGATCCGGGGCCACCAGGGAGCCCGCCTGCTTCACGTGGGTCCCGAGCACCTCCCGCAGCGAGGCGTGCAGGAGGTGGGTCGCCGTGTGATGGCGGGCCGTCTCGGCGCGGCGGATGGCGTCCACCTGCGCCGTCACGAGATCGCCCGTCCTGAGGGCACCCGCCTGCACCCGCACGGCGTGGAGCCGGACCCCCGGCGCAGCCAGATTGCAGTCCAGCACCTCCGCCCGGCCCTCCGCGCCCGTGAGATGGCCCACGTCGCCCACCTGGCCTCCGGCCTCGGCGTAGAAGGGGGTCGAATCCAGCAGGACTTCGCCGGACTCCCCCTCCCGCAGGACTTCCACCCGCCGCCCGCCGCTGAGGAGGGCCAGGACCCGGCACCCGTCCGCGGACAGCCTTTCATATCCGACGAAAAGGGTCGGGCGCGCTCCGGCAAGGCCGGCATCGCCCCCCTCCGCCGCCACGGACGCCCCCTTCCAGGACTTGCGGGCCCGGATCCTCTGTTGCTCCATCTCCTGCTCGAAGCCGGCGTTGTCCAGGGTGAAGCCGAGGCTTTCCGCCTCGTCCACCATCAGGTCCAGGGGGAGCCCGAAGGTGTCGTACAGCCGGAAGGCCTCGGATCCGGGCACCTGCGTCTCCCCTTTTGCCTTCATCTTCGCCACCAGTTCGTCGAACAGGTTCAGGGCGACGCTTAAGGTGGCCGCGAAGCGCTCCTCCTCCCGCAGGCAGACCTGGGACACGAAGTCCCGGGACTCCACCAGGGCCGGGTAGGCGGCGGCATTCAGCTCCGCCACTTTCCGGGTGAGGTCGTGAAGGAAGGGTTCGCGGGTCCCCAGCATCCGGCCGTGACGGATGGCCCGGCGCAGGACGCGCCTGAGGACGTACCCGCGGCCGTCGTTGGCGGGGATCACGCCGTCGGCGATGAGAAAGGTCACGGCCCGCACATGGTCGGCGATGACCCGCAGCGAGACGTCGGAGGCGGCCGAGGCGCCGGGAGGGACGCGGGTCAGCCGGGACCCTTCCTCAAGGATTTCCCGGAGCAGGTCGGTATCGTAGTTGGATTCCACTCCCTGCAGCACCGACGCGACCCTCTCCAGCCCCATGCCCGTGTCCACTCCCGGCGCCGCCAGCGGTCGCAGGGTCCCGTCCTTCTGCCGATCGAATTCCATGAAGACCAGGTTCCAGAGCTCCATGAAGCGGTCGCAGGAGCACCCCACGGTGCAACCGGGCCTGCCGCATCCGCGCCCGGCCCCGCGGTCGAAGTGAATCTCGGAGCAGGGACCGCAGGGGCCCGTCTCCCCCATGGACCAGAAGTTGTCCGCCTCGTCCATCCGCAGCACGCGGCCGGCCGGGAGGCCCGCCTCCCGGACCCAGATCCGGAACGCGTCGTCGTCCTCCCGGAAGACGGTGATCCAGAGGCTCGCCGGATCGAGTCCGTAGACGCGGGTCATCAGCTCCCAGGCCATGGGGATGGCCTCGGACTTGAAGTAGTCCCCGAAGGAGAAGTTTCCGAGCATCTCGAAGAAGGTGTGGTGGCGCGGGGTGCGGCCCACCTGCTCCAGGTCGTTGTGCTTCCCGGAAACCCGGAGGCACTTCTGCGAGGAGCAGGCGCGCCGGTAGCTCCGCATCTCCCGCCCGAGGAAGATCTCCTTGAACTGGTTCATCCCGGCGTTGGTGAAAAGGAGCGTCGGGTCGTTGGCCGGAATGAGGGACGAGCTGGCGACCACCTGGTGCCCGCGTTCCTCGAAAAAACGCAGGAAGGCCCTCCGGATCTCCTCCCCCTTCCAGGGTCCCTGGCACCTTGCCATCCCTCTTCCTTTCGTTGAACCGCGCCGGAAACGGACCGGGCGCTCCTTCCCTGTCCCCTCCCGGGAGAAGGGCAGGAAAGAAGAACGGCCCGGCGACCGCCCGGGAGACGTCAGCTCTTGCCGAACTTGGCTCGCGAAAGCTCGAAGGACGGGTTCGCCTGGGGCCGATCTTCGGCGCTCCGGAGCGTCCCTTCCATCTCGCCACGGGCGGCATCGGCCGCGGACTCGATCCCCTGGAGCTTCAGCTTGAACTCCTCGGGATTCGTGCAACGGCGCAGCGCCTCGTCCATGGTGATGAGCTCGCGCTTGTAGAGAGTGTATATCGACTGGTCGAAGGTCTGCATGCCGTACTGGGAGGTGCCCGCCGCGATGGCATCGCGGACGAGCTTGGTCTTCTCCTTGTTCTCAATGCAGTCACGGATGTAGCCCGTGGTCCTCAGGATCTCCACGGCCGGGACCCGTCCCCGGTCGTCGGCCCGGGGAAGCAGCCGCATGGAGATGACCGCCTTGAGCACCACCCCCAGCTGCAGGCGGATCTGCTTCTGCTGGTGGGGCGGGAAAACCGAGATGATCCGGTTCACCGTCTCGGTGGCGTCCAGAGTATGCAGGGTGCTGAGCACCAGGTGGCCCGTCTCCGCGGCGGTGAGGGCCGTCTCGACGGTCTCGTAGTCGCGCATCTCACCCACGAGAATCACGTCCGGGTCCTGTCGGAGGGCGCTGCGAAGGGCGCCGGAGAAGCTCTTGGTGTCCACCTCCACTTCCCGCTGGTTCACCAGGCTCTTCTTGTCCCGGTGGAGGAACTCGATGGGGTCCTCCACCGTCATGATGTGCTCCGTCCGGGTGCTGTTGATGTAGTCGATCATGGCGGCCAGGCAGGTGGACTTTCCCGACCCGGTGGTACCGGTCACCAGGATCAGCCCCCGGGGCTCGTTGGCGATGATCTCGATGACCGGGGGAAGCAGGAGTTCCTTGAACGTCAGGATCTTGGCGGGAATGACCCTGAGGACCAGCCCCACCGTGCCTCGCTGCTGGAAAATGTTGACGCGGAACCGCCCCAGGCCCGGGACCGAATAGGCGATGTCGACCTCATAGTGGTCCTTGAACTTCTGCTTCTGCCGGCCGCTCATGATGGAGAATGCCATGGCGATGCTGTCCTCCTGGACAAGCCGCGGCAGCTCAGCCAGGGGAATCAACTTTCCGTTGACGCGGATCACCGGATGGCTGCCGACCTTGAGGTGGAGGTCCGAGGCCTTCCGTTCCGTTGCGATTTTCAGCAGGTCGTTGATTTCCATCCGATTTCTCCCTGGGTATCCTGAACGCGCGTCGGAGAATCTAGGGCCCCAGGGCGATGAAGTCAATAACTAGACCTTTGTTATGAGCGTCTTATCTTCTCTCGAAGGGGCCCTCCGTCCCCGGTCGGACGCCCAGATCCCCGGCCAGGAACTGGAGGAGGGCCGTCGAGACAATGGCGGCCGTCTCGGTCCGAAGGATCCGGGGCCCCAGCCGCAGGGAGAGGAAGCCTGCCTCCCGGAAACGCCTGATCTCCCCGGCCGACCAACCCCCTTCCGGCCCCACGGCCACCGCCACCTCGCTCGCGGCGGCTGCCCTCCGAATCGTATCCGCCGCTTCCGCGGGACCCTCGGGGTCCAGGACGATCCTCATCTCTCCCGCAAGGCGCGCCAGGACCTCCTCCAGCCTCCGGGGCTCATGGACGAGGGGAATCCGGGTCCGGCCCGACTGCTTGCAGGCCTCGAGGGCCACCCGGCGCCACCGGCCGATCTTCTTCTCTTCCCGTCCCGGGGCCGGCCTCACGTCGGCATGCTCCGAGTACATGGGCTGGATCTCGCTCACCCCCAGCTCCGTGGCCTTCTGGACCACAAGATCGAACTTCTCACCCCTGGAAAGGGCGGCCACCAGCATCAGGCGGAGATTCGACTCCCGTTCCCGCGGCTCCTCGGCGCCCAGGATGATCCTTGCCTCGCCCCGGGACAGCCCGGCGATCCTTCCGGCAAAGCCGCGCCCCTGGCCGTCGAAAAGGGAGATTGCGTCCCCGACCTCGAGCCGGAGGACTTTCCTCATGTGGTGATATTCCTCGCCTCCCAGGAGGACCACCTGGCCCGTCTCCCGGATGCCGGGAAGAAAGAAGCGGGGTGTCATGCTGAACCCGGAGAATGCCGGAGGGGGGCGGACCGTTCAGGCAAAGAAGTCCTTGACCCGATCCACGAAATCGCGGCTTTCGAGGCTGGGCTCCTCCCCCTCCAGCTCCGCCAGCCGGCGGAACAGGTCTGCCATCTTCTTGTGGTCGGCGCGGGAAGCCCGGGGCGTCACCACCCGGAGGATTACGTACAGGTCCCCCCGGGCGGAACCGTTGACCGACGACATTCCCTTCCCCTTCAGCCTCAGGGAGGTCCCGGTCTGGGCCCCCTCCGGGACCTTTATCGTCTCGACCCCGTCCAGAGTACGAGCCATCACCTCCCCGCCCAGGAAGGCGCACGAGAAGGTGATGGGAAGCTCGCAATAGAGGTCTCGGCCATCCCGCTTGAAAGTGGCGTGCTCCGCTACATGGACCACGACGTAGAGGTTGCCCGGAGGTCCGCCGCGGATCCCCCCCTCTCCTTCTCCCGCGATCCGGAGCTGGCTGCCATCTTCCACGCCCGGGGGGATCCGGATCCGGATGGTGCGTTCCTTCCTCAGGCGGCCGGCCCCCTGGCAGGAGGCGCAGGGCTTCGCGATGATCCGTCCGGATCCCCGGCATCGATCGCAGGTGCGGGAGACGCTGAAGAAGCCCTGCTGCAGGTGGAGCGTCCCCCGCCCTCCGCAGAGGTCGCAGGCCACCAGCGACGAGGGATCCGCCGCGCCGGTGCCACGGCAGGTGGAGCAGGTCTCCAGCCTCGGCACCTGGATGGAGTGCTCCGACCCGCGATGGGCCTCCTCCAGGTCAATTCTCACGTCATAGCGCAGGTCGGCGCCCCGGTGCGGCTCGGTCCGGCCGCGGCGGCCTCCCCCGAAGAGATCTCCGAGGCCGAACAGGTCCCCCAGGATGTCGCCGAAGTCGGCAAAGATCTCCGGATCGAACCCGCTGAAACCGGTGGGGCCCACTCCCCGGTGCCCGAAGCGGTCGTAGCTCTGCCGCTTGGCGGGATCGGACAGGACCGAGTAGGCCTCCGCCGCCTCCTTGAACTTCTCCTCGGCCTGACGGTCTCCCGAGTTCTTGTCGGGATGGTAACGGATGGCCAGCTGTCGGTAGGCCTTCTTGATCTCGGCCTCGCCGGCGTCCCTGGGCACACCGAGGACTTCGTAGTAGTCGCGCCTGCTCAAGGGTGAGGACTCCCGGACGGACAACCCCCGGCCGCCCCCGCGGCCGGCATTTCCCGAACCTTCCCCTCCTCCCGACGGCGGGAGGAGCTACCGCAGCGCCTTCACGCCTCTTCGGTCGCGGCCTTGCCCCCCGACGCCGGGTTGAAGAGAATCACCTCCGTGAGGACGGCGGAGGCCTCCCCGAGCCTCTCCAGGCACTTGGTGCTCTCCGAGATGGAGGAACCCTGGAGCGCCTTCTTGGCGTTCTCCAGGATGCGCTTCACCGTCCCCTGCTTCTCGTTGTCCAGAAGGCTGCCGAACTCGGTGAAGCTCTTCAGGTTCGACTCCAACAGCCCTTCCAGACGCGCCTGAATCCGATTCAGCTCCGCCTTGCGATGGTCGGCCTCGGCGTGCTTCCTGGCGTCATCAATGATCTCGGTGATCTCCTTCTCCGAGAGCCCGCCGGAGGGAGTCACCAGAATCTTCTGCTCCCGGGCCGTGGCCTGGTCCCGGGCGGAGACATGGACGATCCCGTTGGAGTCGATGTCGAAGGTCACCTCGATCTGGGGGACCCCCTTGGGCGCCGGCGGTATTCCGACCAGCTCGAACCGCCCCAGGGACTTGTTGTAGGAGGCGATCTCCCTCTCCCCCTGCAACACGTTCACTTCCACCTTCGCCTGGTTGTCCACCACCGTGGTGAAGATCTTTCCCTTCTTCGTGGGGATGGTGGTGTTGCGCTCGATCAGCTTGGTGTACATCCCGCCCCGGGTCTCGATTCCCAGGGAGAGGGGCGTGACGTCCAGCAGGATCATGTCCTTCACTTCCCCCTGGAGAATCCCGGCCTGGATGGCGGCCCCGATTCCCACCACCTCCTCGGGGTTCCTGTCCCGGCTCGGCTCCTTGCCGAAGATGGAGCGCACCATCGCGATGACCTTCGGCGTGCGGGTCTGGCCGCCCACCAGCAGGACCTCGTCGATGTTCTCGGGCTTCAGGCCCGCCATCTTCAGGGCATCGAGACAGGGCTTGCGCGTTCTCTCCACCAGGTCGTCCACCAGCTCCTCGAATTGCTCCCGGGCGAGGACCTGATTGAGGTGCTTGGGCCCCTTGGCGTCGGCGGCGATGAAGGGAAGGCTGATCTCGGATCGGTTCTCCAGGGAGAGCTCGCACTTGCTCTTCTCCGCCGCCTCCTTGAGGCGCTGGAGCGCCAGGCGGTCTTTCTTGAGGTCGATCCCTTCCTTCTTCTGGAACTCGTCCAGGAGCCAGTCCACGATCCGCCGGTCGAAGTCCTCCCCTCCCAGGAAGGTGTCGCCGCTGGTGGACTTCACCTCGAACACCCCGTCCCCCAGCTGGAGGATGGAGACGTCGAAAGTGCCGCCCCCCAGGTCGTAGACCGCGATCTTCTTCTCCGATTGCTCGTTCAGCCGGTAGGCCAGGGAGGCCGAGGTCGGCTCGTTGATGATCCGGGAGACCTTCAGCCCGGCGATCCGGCCGGCGTCCTTGGTGGCCTGCCGCTGGCTGTCGTCGAAGTAGGCCGGAACGGTGATGATGGCCTCGGAGACCTCGTCCCCCAGGTGCTCCTCGGCCATTTCCTTGAGCTTGGCCAGGACCATGGCGGCGATCTCCGGCGGCGAATAGTCCCGGTCCCGCACCCGGACCCGGACGTCCCCGTTCGGGGCCTCGGTCACTTCATAGGGGAGGAAGCGGATGGCCTGCTGGACCTCGGGGGAATTGAACTTTCTCCCGATGAGACGCTTGACGGCGTAGATGGTGTTCCTGGGATTGGTCAGGGCCTGGCGCTTGGCGATCTGGCCCACCAGGCGCTCCCCCTTCTCCGTGAACCCCACGATCGACGGAGTGGTCCTGCCCCCGTCCTTGTTGGGGACGACTTGGGGCGTTCCCCCTTCAAGAACCGCTACGCAGCAGTTGGTGGTTCCCAGGTCGATCCCGATGATTTTGCCCATGTCCCGCCGTGGCCTCCTCGAATCTCCAGGTCAGGCCTACGCTTCCGACCGGCTCCCCCCCTTCACCGATACCCGGACCAGGGCCGGACGGAGCAGCTGCCCTTGAAAACTGTAGCCCTTTCGAAGCTCCTCCAGGACGATCCCTTCCTCGATCCCTTCCTCCACCCGGGTCTCGACGGCCTCGTGGAGGTGAGGATCGAAGTGTTCGCCCAGGGCGGCGATCTCTTCGAGACCCTCGCGGGCCAGGATGTCCACCATCTGCTGGAACGTCATGGACACCCCCTGATGGAAGCCTTCATGGGAAGCAGGAGGCTGACCGGCCAGGGCCCGGCGGAAGTTGTCCAGGATCGGCAGGAGGCATTGGAGGATGTCCATCCAGATCCGGCGCCGGGATTCCTCCCTGTCCCGCTCCATCCGCTTCCGGGCGTTCTCGAACTCGGCCTGCTTGCGCAAGAGCATGTCATAGAGCTGCTCGCGGGTGAATGGGATGGAATCAGGAGGCCCGGCCGGCACAACGCCCACCGGCCCGGGCTCCCTCCCGGAGGCGGAGGTCTCGTTTCCCTCGTCGAGACCCACGACTTCGAGGATCTCGATGGAGTCGTCCTCTTCCGGCGGGAAGCTCTCAGTCTCTGGCGACGAATCTTCCTTCATGCTCTTGGACTTGGCCCTCAATCCCGGTAACGATTGACCCGCGCGTAATATAGGTCAGGAGGGGGGGGCGGTCAATATTTTGCTGAGGAGTTTGGAGATGTAGTCCACGAGGGCGATCGCCCGTGCGTACTCCATCCGGGTCGGACCGAGAATCCCGAGCACACCCGCCTGGCGGTCACCCACCTTGTAGGGGGAGGCGACGAGGGAAAAGTGGGCCAGGGTCGGATCCGGATGCTCGGAGCCGATCACCACCCTCAAGCCTTCGGAATCCACCACTTCATCCAGGATCTTCACCAGCTTGCCCCGGGCCTCGAAGGTCTCGAAGATCCGGCGCATCTCCTCGATGTCGGCAAAGTCCGGCTGCTGGAGAATATTGGACCTCCCCTGCACGTAGACCTGCGTCCCGACCTCTTCCTGGGAGTCCAGGAACTGGACCCCGAGAGTGATGGCCCTGGCCAGAAGGCTGTCGAAGGCGGCCTTCTCCTCCTTCATCTTCGCCAGGAGAGATTCGCGGATCTCGGGCAGGGTCTTTCCCTGGTACTCCGCCACCAGGTATCGTCCGGTGCGATCCAGATCCTCCTGCGTGAGCTCCTCGGAGATCTGGGCGATTCGGTTGTGGATGACTCCGGCCCGGTCCACCAGGATCGCCAGGATTCGGTGAGGGCCCAATGACACGAACTCGATGTGCCGGAGGATCGCCCGCGTGTGGTTCGGGCAGACCACGAAGCCGATCTGGTGCGTCAGGCGGGAGAGGAGGCGCGAGATCTCCTCGAGCGCCTCGGGCATGCTCCCGGGGCGATTGATCGCCTCCGCCACCTTGTCCCGGTCCGATCGGGGGATCTCGGTCCCGGTGAGGAGACTGTCCACGTAGTACCGGTACCCCCGGTCGGTGGGGACCCTCCCCGCGGAAGTGTGGGGCTGCATCAGGTATCCGGCCTCCTCCAGGTCGGCCATGATGTTCCGGATGGAGGCGGCGGAGAGCCCCTCGGGGTAGACCTTGGAGACGGTCCGCGATCCCACCGGCTCCCCGCTCTCGATGAAGCTGCGGATGACCTCCCGGAGCACTTCACGGTCTCTTCTATCCAGTTCCGGCTCAGCCACTTGGAGTACACCTCAACATTGGCACTCGAAACACTCGAGCGCCAATCTAGCAGCCTAGCGGGATCCCGTCAAGGCCCCGGGGCCCTTCTCGTTTCGCTTCTTGAGCAGGTAACCTCGGATGAGCTCGTCCAGGTCGCCGTCCAGGACCCGGTCCACGTTTCCGATCTCGATGTTGGTCCGGTGGTCCTTGATCAGGCGGTAGGGTTGAAGAACGTAGGATCGGATCTGGCTCCCCCAGGCGATTTCCTTCTTCGCTCCCTCCAGCGCGGCCCGCTTCTCATCCTGCTCCCGCTCGGCCATCTCATAGAGCCGGGAGCGCAGGACCTTCATGGCCACGTCCCGGTTCCGGTGCTGGGATCGCTCGTTCTGGCAGGAGACCACGATGCCGCTGGGCAGGTGGGTGATGCGCACGGCGGAATCGGTCACGTTCACGTGCTGCCCGCCGGCTCCGCTGGATCGGTAGGTGTCGATGCGGAGTTCCTTGTCCTCGATCTTGATCTCGATTCGGTCGTCGATCTCGGGGCTGACGTGGACGGAGGCGAAGGAGGTGTGCCGCCGCGCGGCGGCGTCGAAGGGGGAGATCCGGACGAGCCGGTGGACGCCGCTTTCCGCTTTCAGATATCCGTAGGAGTTCGTCCCCTCGACGAGAAGAGTGGCCGACTTGATCCCGGCCTCCTCCCCCTCCTGGTACTCCAGCGTCCGGACTTTGTAGCCCTTCCCCTCGGCCCACCGGAGGTACATCCGGTAGAGCATCTCGGCCCAGTCCTGGGACTCGGTGCCTCCCGCGCCCGGGTGGATGGTCAGTATGGCGTTGCAGCCGTCGTTCTCCCCGGAGAGCATCATGGAAATCTCGGCCCGCTCGATCTCCTTCTCGAGATCGGCCGCGGCCCGCCGGAGATCCTCCTCCACCTCCTCCCCTTCGCGGGCCAGATCCAGCATGACCTGGGCCTCCTCCATCCGCGCGACGAGCTTCTTTCCCTCCTCGATCTCCTCCTGCAGGCGGGTGCGGCGCTGCAGGGCCTTCTGGGCGGCCGCCTGGTCCTGCCAGAAGTCGGCGGACCCGGCCTTTTCCTCCAGCTCCCTCAGCTCCGCGGTCTTCTTTTCCAGATCAAAGATGCCTCCGGAGATCCGACATCCGGGCCAGGAGCACCTGCACCCGGCCGGAAATCTCTTCCAGCACCAGACCGCTAATCGCCAACTTTCCCCCCCCTCATGGATCGCGGCATCATCCCAGAACCCGCTGCCAGAGCGGCCGCCGCGAGTATAACACACAGGATCGGGAAGACATCCCCGGCCCGGGTGTAGGCGGTCCTGCTGCGCATCGGGCTCACTCTTCCCGTGAGCACACCGGTCTCCTCCAGGCGGGTCCTCCCCAGAACCCGTCCCCGGGGATCCACGATGGCGCTGATGCCGGTGTTGGCGGCGCGGACCAGGTACCGCCGGTTCTCCACGGCCCGCAGGACCGCCATCTGGAAATGCTGGTAGGGGCCGGAAGAGGTCCCGAACCAGGCATCGTTGGTCAGGTTGGCCAGAAGGTCCGCGCCGCGCCCGGGGAACCGGCGGACCAGCTCGGGGAAGATCATCTCGTAGCAGATGCCCGTTCCCACCGAGAGGCCTTCGGAGGGCACCACCACCGGCTTCCCGCCGGGAATGAAGTCCCCGATGGCCCCCTGGGCCATCCGGTTCACGAAACCGAGGAGAGGGGCCATGGGAACGTACTCGCCGAAGGGAACCAGGTGCATCTTCGCATAAATCTCTCCCCAGCTCCCATCGGGCCGGATCAGGGCGGCGGCGTTCAGGGGCCTCACCTCGTTTCCGACCCTCCGATAGTCCACGGTGCCGAACAGGAGCGACGCGCCGGTCCGCCTGGACAGCGACTCCATCCTCTCGCGATAGGGGCGGTCCGGTGTCATCCCCGGCCGACCCTCCTCCT
>Ga0315276_10000337_pt1 | contig 39604 bp, 36 predicted proteins | sample YL17G05_0_MG_FD_204542 | JGI IMG/M metagenome (GOLD analysis project Ga0315276, IMG submission 204542) | Sediment microbial communities from Yellowstone Lake, YNP, Wyoming, USA - YL17G05_0 | ecosystem: Environmental > Aquatic > Freshwater > Lake > Sediment | place: USA: Wyoming | collected...
CAGCCCACGAGGTAGCTGCGCCAGATGCGGCGGAAGCGCTCGTCGAACCTCTGCGGCGCGAGCGCGTGGATCTCGCTCCAGCGGCTCTCGAAACGCTCGGCCCAGGCGTCGAGCGTCGGCGCATAGTGGCGGCGCAGGTTTTCGACGTCGACCACTTCGAGGCCGTTGCGCTCCATCGCCACCAGCACATCGGCCAGGCTCGGGATCCAGCCACCGGGAAAGACATGCTTGCGGATGAACAGGTCGGTGTCATAGCGCCCGACGTGGCCGATGAAGTGCAGCATGCCCAGGCCCGCGGGGCGCAGAAAATCGGCATGGGCCTTGATCACCTCGTCGAGCTGGTCACGGCCGGCATGTTCGAGCACGCCGATCGACACCACTTTGTCGTAGGTGGCGTCGACCTCCCGGAAGTCGGCCTCGCGCACCGTGAGCTGCGCCGCCAGGCCGCGGCGCTCGATCTCGCCGCGCAGCCAGTCGACCTGTTCCGTCGTCGCATTGATGCCGGTGCCGAGCGCACCCAGCGTTTCGTGGGCGCGGAACATGAAGCCGCCGAATCCGCAGCCGATGTCGACGAAGCGTTCACCGCGCGCGAGACGGATCTTGCGGCAGACGTGGTCGATCTTGTTGCGCTGCGCCTGCTCGAGCGTGGTCGTGCCCTCGCTCCAGTAGGCACAGGTGTACATCAGCAGCGGGTTGTCGAGCCAAAAGCGATAGAACTCCGCCCCCAGTCCGTAATGCGCGCGCGCGTTGATCTTCGCCTGTGCCGGGCTGCGGTTCGAATAGCGCCATTCGTGCAGGCCGTTCTCGACATTCGTCAGCATGCCCAGGCGCGGAGCGAGGTCGGCCGCGAGGCCGGTCGCAAACGCGGCGCCGAAGTCGCCCTCGACGTCGACCTGTTCGTCGAAGTACGACTCGAGCAGGCCGATATGGCCGCGCGTCAGCGTCGCGAGCAGCGCCGCGTCGGTGCGGAACACGAGCGTGAACGCCGGCTCGCCACTCCCGCCGCGGTACGACGTGCCGTCGGGCAGCACCGCGGCGAATCCGCAACTGGCGCGCGCGCCGAGCGCGTCGACAAAGCTTTGCACGAAAGGCGGCATGGCAGGCGGCTCAATGGAGCATTGGGGTTGGGTCTCGGCTTGCCCGATCTTCGCGGATCTGACTTCGCGCACCAGTTCGCCGACAGTCTGCCTCTCGACCGCAATTGCGCTGCGTCAAGGCGCGTCGCAGCGTCCGCATTGGGTTGAACCTGTTCCAGGTTGTTGACGTTGAACGCGGGAACACCGCAGCCATCGCCATGCGCGCAGCAGGCCATGCCGAGATCGACCGTCCTCTCGCGCTGCGCGGCCGGCGGCTATCGGCCGCCCACGCGATCACGGATGGTCGGACACCGTGTCCATCTGCGCGCACCAGGCTTCGATGTCGTCCAGGCCGACGCGTCCGGAAACACCGCCTGCAATCCGCAGGCTGGGCCGCCAGCCGCTGCGCTGATGCAGTCCGGGGCCGATGGCGATCGCGCTTTCGATTGCGGCGTCGGCGAAGTAGTCGCTGCGCGTCACGACCACCGGAATGTCGGCGGCACGCGCTGCGGCCACGCCGCCGGGTGAGTCTTCGATCGCCACCGCCTGAAGCGGGCCGATGCCGAGTGTGCTCAACAGGCGCAGGTAAACCTCGGGGTCGGGCTTCTTCGAGCGCACGTCTTCACCACAGACGACCGCGGCGAACCAATCCTCCCATGCCGCACCGAGATGGGTCTGCATCAGGGCCTGGACATTGCTGCGGCTCGTCGTCGTCGCGATGCCCATGCGCACGCCGCGGCTGCGGCATTCATGCATCAACTCAAGCACGCCCTCGCGCAGCGGGATCTTCCCGGCTTGCACCAGGGCAGCGTAGAAGGCGTTCTTCTTCGCGTGCACTTCGCGCACCAGGGCTTCGCGCTGGTCGGCGAGCACCGGTGCGTCGGACCTCGACTTCATGTCGTGCCGCAGGCGTTCACGGCCACCGGTGATGCGCAGCAACTCGCCGTAGCGCGCTTCGTCCCAACGCCACGGCAGAGCGCAGGCCTCGAACGCGAGGTTGAATGCGACGCGGTGGCCGTCGCGTTCGCTCTCGGCGATGACGCCGTCGACGTCCCAGAGAACCGCCTCGAGTTTGGCCATGAGGCTCAGGCTCCGATTCTCGTGAGGGCGTGGGGGCGGCGCTGCGCCTGCGGGCTCGGTCTCTGCGCAAGCCGGCCGGCGAGCACATGATCGGCCACTTGCAGCAGCGTCTCGAACACCCGCTGCGGGCTCGCCTCGGTGATCGGCACCCCCGCGTTGTAGCCATAGGGCACGGCCCATGCGGCCACACCTGCGCTGCGCGCGGCGGCGATGTCGGTCGCCGAATCACCCACATGCGCGGTGCGCTCGAGGCTGACACCGAGACGGGCCGCGACGTGGCGCAACACGCTGGCGTGCGGCTTCTTCTCGGGAAGGGAATCACCGCCGATCACCAAGTCGAAGTGGCGCGCCAGGTCTGTCACTTCGAGCAAGCGCTGGGCGTGGCGCAGTTCCTTGTTGGTCACACACGCGAGCCTTACGCCGGCGCTTTTCAGGCTGACCAGCGATGCCTCGCAACCGGGGTAGCACACGGCCAAGCTGCCGGTGGTGGCTGTGAGGTAGCGATCCATGCTGGCAAGCACCGCATCGGGCCGAACGGTGCGCGCCAACGAAGGCTGCTCCAGCAGGCAGCGCGCCAGCAGTCTGAGCATCAACTCGCGCGCTCCAGCACCGATCAGGTTCGTGATCTCCGCGACCGGGCGCCGCGGGATGGCGTTCGCTTCGAGTGCGAGATTCACCGCTTCGGCGATCTCAGCCGCGGTGTCGACGAGCGTGCCGTCGAGGTCGAAACTGATCAGGTCGTAGGCCATGGGTCGAATTGCGGACAGCTCAGTTGCTGGAGTGCAAGAGGCTTTGCTGCGCGTCGCACAACGATTGAACCAGATCGGCCAGTTTCAGTGGCGTGAGGCCGAAATGTTCGTAGAGCTGGGGGCCAGGCGCTGACTCGCCGAACGCATCGATTCCGAGCGCCGCGCTGCAACCGTACTGGCCCCACCAGCGTGTCACGCCGGCCTCGACGCCGATGCGCGCCATGCCGCGCCCGAGCACGGCGTCGCGATAGACGGGGTCCTGGCGGTCGAACAGCGTCGACGAAGGGATCGACACGACGCGCACGGGCAACTCGCGCGCGTCGAGCAGGGCTTGCGCGGCGATCGCGAGCGAGACCTCGGAGCCCGTCGCAAGAATCACGCCGCGTGCACCCTTGCGCTCGCTCAACACATAAGCACCGCGTCGAATCGCAAGCACCTGCTCGGGAGTTCGCGATTGCGCCGGCAGGTTCTGGCGCGACAGCAGCAGCGCCGAAGGCCGATCGGCCTGGGCCAACGCAAACGTCCAGGCCGCCGCCGTCTCGGCGGCGTCGCAGGGGCGCCAGACATCCAGGTTGGGAATCAGGCGCAGGCTCGCCGCATGTTCCACCGGCTGGTGCGTGGGTCCGTCTTCGCCCAGGCCGATCGAGTCGTGCGTGAAGACGTGAACCACGCGCTGCTTCATCAGCGCCGCCATGCGGATCGCGTTGCGGCTGTAGTCGCTGAAGGTCAGGAAGGTGCCGCCGTAGGGAATGAAACCGCCGTGCAAGGCGATGCCGTTCATGACCGCGGCCATGCCGAACTCGCGCACGCCGTAGTTGATGTGGCGCCCGCCTGCCTCGCCGCCGCGCACCGCGCCGCAACCCGGAAAATCGGTCAGGTTCGAAGCCGTCAGGTCGGCGCTGCCGCCGAGCAGCTCGGGCATCTTCGGCGTGAGCAGCGCGAGCACTTGTTGCGACGCCTTGCGCGAAGCCAGGGTCTCGCGCGACTGGCCGAACTCGGCCATCGTCGCGAGCAGGGTTTGTTCAAAGTCGTGCGGCAAGTCGCCCTTCATGCGCCGCTCGAACTCATCGGCCAATTCCGGATATGCGCCACGGTAGGCTGCAAAGCGCTGCTGCCACTGCGCCTCGCGCGCTGCGCCCAGATCACGGGCATTCCAGCGTGCCGCGATCGTCGCCGGGATTTCGAACGGCGCATGCGGCCAGCCGATGGCGACGCGCGCGCTGCGGATTTCATCGGCGCCGAGCGGCTCGCCATGCGCCTTGGCGCTGCCCTCGCGCGCTGGCGAACCCTTGCCGATGGTGGTGCGGCACACGATCAGGGTCGGCTGGTCGCTCGACATCCTGGCCTGCGCAATCGCCTGCCCGACCTCTCGCACGCTGTGACCATCGAGTGGCCCGATTACGTTCCAGCCGTAGGCGCGAAAGCGCGCCGGCGTGTCGTCGACGAACCAACCCTTGACGGCACCGTCGATCGAAATGCCGTTGTCGTCATAGAGCGCGATCAGCTTGTTCAGCTTCCACGCAGCGGCGAGCGCGCTGGCCTCGTGGCTGATGCCTTCCATCAGGCAACCGTCGCCGAGGAAGACGTAGGCGTGGTGGTTCACGATGTCGTGACCGGGCCGGTTGAACTCGTCGGCAAGCAGTTTCTCGGCAAGGGCAAAGCCCACCGCGTTGGCCAGGCCCTGCCCGAGCGGCCCGGTGGTGGTTTCCACGCCTGGCGTCAGATGGACCTCGGGATGACCCGGGGTCTGGCTGTGCAGTTGGCGGAAGCGCTGCAGCTGCTTCATCGGCAGGTCATAGCCGGTCAGGTGCAGCAGAGCGTAAAGCAGCATCGACGCATGACCGTTCGAGAGCACGAAGCGGTCTCGATCCGCCCATTTGGGGTTCGACGGGTTGTGGCACAGATGCCCGGCCCACAGCGCGACGGCGATCTCGGCCATGCCCATCGGCGCCCCGGGGTGGCCGGAATTGGCCTGCTGCACTGCGTCCATCGCCAGTGCGCGCAGCGCATTCGCCATTTCGTCGCGCTCGCCGTTGTCGGCGCGGATCACGCGCTGGTTCGAGTTCGTGCCCATGTCTGTGCTCGCGGGTTCAACCGAAATCAAAGGGCGCCGCGAGCGCGCTGGCGGCGCTCCATCATGCGCCAGATGTAGGGCGTGAAGATGAGCTGCATCGCCAGCTCCATCTTTCCGCCGGGCACGACGATGGTGTTGGCGCGCGACATGAACGAGTTGTGGATCATGTTCATCAGGTACTGGAAGTCGATGCCCTTCGGGTTCGCAAAGCGGATCACGACCATGCTTTCGTCGGGCGAGGGAATGTCGCGCGCGATGAACGGGTTGCTCGTGTCGACGCAGGGCACGCGCTGGAAGTTCACATGCGTGTGCGCGAACTGGGGGCAGATGTAGTTCACGTAGTCGGGCATGCGGCGCAGGATCGTGTCGGTCACGGCTTCGGTGGAATAGCCGCGCTGTTTCTTGTCGCGCCAGAGTTTCTGGATCCACTCCAGGTTGATCACCGGCACCACGCCGATCAGCAGATCCGGATGGCGCGCGATGTTCGCCTCGGGCGTGACCACGGCACCGTGCAGGCCTTCGTAGAACAGCAAGTCGGTCTCGGCGGGCAGCGCCTCCCAGGGCGTGAAGGTGCCCGGCTCCTGCTTGTACGGCGCGGCTTCGTCGGCGTTGTGCAGGTACTTGCGGTGTTTGCCGGTACCCGATTCGGCGTAGGAGTGAAACAGTTGCTCGAGTTCGGCGAACAGGTTGTTCTCGGGGCCGAAGTGGCTGAAGTTGTGGTTGCCCGCTCTTTCGGCTTCGGCCTGGCGCAGCTTCATTTCCTTGCGGTCGTAGCGGTGGAAGCTGTCACCCTCGATGACCGCCGCTCTCACCTTCTCGCGGCGAAAGATGTCCTCGAAGGTGCGAGTCACCGAGGTGGTGCCGGCACCCGAGGAGCCGGTGATGGCAATGATGGGGTGGCGTTCTGACATGTTCAGGTCTCCTGCCGGGCCACGCCGAAGAAGGCCTTCGCCCCCTCAATGGGCCGCGGACGTGATGCGATTGGGGCTTGCACTTCTAGTCCCTGAAGAGGCTGCGTTCGGCGAACAGCGGCGTGCCGTGGTCGCGGGTCGCGGGATCCTGGTGGTAGCGCTCGATGCGCTCGACCTCGTTTTTTGAGCCGAAGATCAGGCCGATGCGCTGGTGCAGCGCGCTCGGCCGGACGCTCAGCATCGGCTGCCGGCCGGTGCTGGCGCGCCCACCCGCCTGTTCCATCACGAAGCCGATCGGGTTCGCTTCGTACAGAAGGCGCAGGCGCCCGTTCTTGCTCGCATCCTTGGTGTCGCGCGGGTACAGAAAGACACCGCCGCGCATCAGGATGCGGTGCGCTTCGGCGACCATGCTGGCAATCCAGCGCATGTTGAAGTCTTTGCCGCGCGCACCGGTTTTGCCGGCGAGGCATTCGTCGACATAGCGCTTCACCGGCGGCTCCCAGAAGCGGCTGTTCGAGCTGTTGATCGCGAACTCTTGCGTATCGGCCGGCACCAGAATGTTCGGATGCGTCAACACGAACTCGCCCAGGTTCGGGTTCAGCGTGAAGCCCGCCACGCCGTTGCCCACGCTCAACACCAGCATCGTCGCGGGACCGTAGAGCGCGTAGCCGGCGGCGACCTGGGTCGCGCCGGGTTGCAGGAAATCGGCCTCGACACAGTCGCGTCCGCTGTCGACCACATCCTGCGGCGCGCGCAGGATCGAGAAGATGCTGCCGACCGAAACGTTGACGTCGATATTGCTGGAGCCGTCAAGCGGATCGAACACCAACAGGTACTTGCCACGCGAGTACGAGGCCGGGATCTGTTTGGGATCATCCATTTCTTCCGACGCCATGCCGGCGAGGTGGCCGTTCCACTCGTTCATGCGGACGAAGATATCGTTGCTCAGCACGTCGAGCCGCTTCTGCACCTCGCCTTGCACGTTCAGGCCGCCCGCTTCGGGCTGGGGCACAGCCGCCAGCCCATCGCCGATGTTGCCGAACGAGACGATGCGCGATATGGCCTTGCAGGCAATCGAGATGTCGAGAACGAGCGCGTTCAAATCGCCGCTGGCCTGCGGGAAGCGGCGCCGCTGCTCGATCAGGTAGCGGGTGAGGGTCCAGCGTTGCGACAGGGGCATGGGGTTCTCCGAAGCCGATTCACGCGACGCTGTCGCGAAAGACGCGGCTGGCGCGAATATCGGAAGGATCGAGCGTCGTCAGGTCGTCACGCGTCAACTCGCGCTCGCGATTCGCGAACAGGCGGCTCGCCTGGCGCAGGCGCATGCGGTCGAGCGCGTTGCGCACGCTGCGCGCGTTGGCAAAGTGCGGCTGCGCGAGACGCCGCGTCAGGTACTCGCCGAAAACCTCGCGCGCGCCCTCGCCGAAGCGATAGTTCATGGCGTCCAGCATCTTGTCGGCAATCTGCACGAGTTCGGGGTGGCTGTAGTCGGGAAAGTCGAGATGGTGCGCGATGCGCGAGCTCAGTCCCGGGTTGGACTGGAAGAACGTGTCCATGCGGTCCTTGTAGCCGGCGAGGATCACGACCAGGTCGTCGCGCTGGTTCTCCATCACTTGCAGCAGGATCTCGATCGCCTCCTGCCCGTAGTCGCGCTCGTTCTCCGGCCGATACAGGTAGTAGGCCTCGTCGATGAAGAGCACGCCGCCCATCGCCTTTTTCAGCACCTCCTTGGTCTTGGGCGCGGTGTGGCCGATGTACTGGCCGACCAGGTCGTCGCGTGTCACGGCGACGAGGTGGCCTTTGCGCACATAGCCCAGGCGGTGCAGGATTTGCGCCATGCGCATCGCCACCGTCGTCTTGCCGGTGCCCGGGTTGCCGGTAAAGCTCATGTGCAGCGAAGGGTTCTGCGCCGCCAGGCCCATGTTCATGCGCAGCTTGTCGATCACCAACAGCGCGGCGATGTCGCGGATGCGTTGCTTGACGGGTGCCAGGCCGATCAGGTCGCGGTCGAGCTCGTCCATCACCGACTCGACCTGGCTCTCGGCAAGCACCTGCGCGACCGTGCGTGCGCTGCTCGCGGCCACGCCAGGCGCAGCCGGCTCAATCACGGGGGCTGACGAGCCGGGGATCGAGTACAGCGGAACGCTGCCCATCACGTGCCCCCGGAAAGGACGTTCGCAGCGCGCAACTCGCGACGCATCGCGTCGATCACGCATCTGTAGTCGGGCTGGCCGAAGATGGCGCTTCCGGCGACGAAGGTGTCGGCACCCGCTTCAGCGACGCGCCGAATGTTGTCGACCTTGATGCCACCGTCGACTTCGAGCCGGATGTCCCGCCCTGACCTTTCAAATTCGCGCGCAATCAGCTTGCGCGCCGCCGCGCACTTGCGCAGCGCCGAGTCGATGAAGCCCTGCCCGCCGAAGCCCGGGTTCACGCTCATGATGAGGACCAGATCGAGCTTGTCGATGGTCCACTCGAGCACGTCCAGCGGCGTCGCCGGGTTGAACACCAAACCCGCCTGGCAACCTTCAGCGCGAATCAGCTGCAGCGTGCGGTCGACATGCTGGCTCGCTTCGGGGTGGAAGCTGATCAGGTCGGCACCGGCCTTCGCAAACGCAACTGCGAGCGCATCGACCGGCTGCACCATCAGATGCACGTCGAGCAGCACCTTGCTGCCGTCGGCGCGCACGCAATGCGGCCGAACCGCCTGCGCGACCGCCGGGCCGATCGTCAGGTTCGGCACGTAGTGGTTGTCCATCACGTCGAAGTGGATCCAGTCGGCGCCCGCGGCGATGACCTCGCGCACCTCCTCGCCCAGGCGGGCGAAGTCGGCGGACAGGATCGAGGGTGCGATGCGGAACATGGGCAAGACGCCGGCTCGATCAGTAGCGCTGCGATTCGGGCTTGTCGGTGGCGTAGCTGTGCACCGTGTAGCGCAGCTGCCGACCCGCGCCCTCCTGGCGCACCAGGCCGAAGCCGGGCTCCGCCTGCGGGCGATTCACGATGAAACTCATCGCGATCGACTCCACGCCACGCGTCGAATCGAACGCCATGAGCCGGATGTAGGCGTTCGGGAAGGTCTTGCGGCAGCGGTTCAGCTCCATCAGCACGACGCCGGCGTCGGAGTCGTTCGCCGGGCCGCCCCGGGATCGACTCACCCCCCCTGCGGACCGGCCCGGCTCGCTGAGCCCTGGGGGCGCTTTCAGGTCGAACATCGGCATGCCGAACATTTCCCAGTAGGTGTTGCGCGGGTGCGGGTCGTCGGTGTATTCGACGCTCCAGGCGTAGCCCTTGGCCAGGCCGTAGTCGATCTGCATCGAGATTTCGGCGTCGGTCAGGTCGGGCAGAAAGCTGAACTGGCCCTGCGTCACGCGGCCTGTCGGGTTCGTCATCATGGTCTGCGGCTCCTTGGGGTCGGTTCGAAACGCCAGGCGTGCGGCGGCGATTACGCCGACGCTGTCGGCGTGGCGGCGTAGTCGCTGGTGTCGGTGGACTGGTAGTTGAAGCTGATTTCACCCCAGGTATCGAGCGCCTGCTTCAGCGGCAGGCAGGTCAACGCCGCCTTGCGCAGGATCTCGGGGCCCTGCTCCAGGATGTTCTTGCCCTCGTTGCGCGCCTTCACCATGCACTCCAGCGCCACGCGATTCGCCACCGCGCCGGCCTGGATGCCCGCCGGGTGGCCGATGGTTCCGCCGCCGAACTGCAGGATCACGTCGTCGCCGAAGAGGTCGATCAGCTGGTGCATCTGGCCGGCGTGGATGCCACCGCTGGCCACCGGCATCACCTTCTTCGTATCGCACCAGTCCTGGTCGAAGAACAGGCCGCGCGGCAGGTCTTGCTTCGTGTAGCTGTCGCGGCACACGTTGTAGTAGCCCTGCACCGTCATCGGGTCGCCTTCCAACTTGCCCACCGCGGTCCCGGTGTGCAGGTGGTCCACCCCCGCCAGCCGCAGCCATTTGGCGATCACGCGAAAACTCACACCGTGGTTCTTCTGCCGCGTATAGGTGCCGTGGCCGGCGCGGTGCATGTGAACGATCATGTCGTTCTTGCGCGCCCAGTTGGCCATGCTCTGGATCGCCGACCAGCCGATGACGAGGTCGAGCATGATGACCACCGAGCCCAGTTCCTTGGCGAACTCGGCGCGTTCGTAGATGTCTTCCATCGTCGCGCCGGTGACGTTGAGATACGAGCCTTTGACTTCGCCGGTCGCCGCACTCGCCTTGTTCACGGCGTCCATCACGTACAGGAAGCGGTCGCGCCAGTGCATGAAGGGTTGCGAGTTGATGTTCTCGTCGTCCTTCATGAAGTCGAGCCCGCCCTTCAGGCCTTCGTAGATCACGCGGCCGTAGTTGCGCCCCGACAGGCCGAGCTTGGGCTTCGTGGTCGCGCCCAACAACGGGCGGCCGAACTTGTCGAGCCGTTCGCGCTCGGTGATCAGGCCGCAAGGCGGGCCCTTGAACGTCTTGACCAGCGCCACCGGCATGCGGATGTCTTCCAGGCGCGCCGCCTTCAGCGGCTTGAACGAAAAGACGTTGCCGATCAGGCTCGCCGTGATGTTGGCGATCGACCCTTCTTCGAACAGGATGATGTCGTAGGCAACCCAGGCGAAATACTGGCCCGCAATGTTGGGAACGGGCTCGACCTTGTAGGCCTTGGCGCGGTAGCTGTCGCAGGCGGTCAGGCGATCGGTCCACACCACCGTCCAGGTAGCAGTGCTCGATTCGCCGGCGACCGCGGCTGCGGCCTCGATGGGGTCCACGCCCTCCTGCGGCGTGATACGGAACAGGCACAGCGTGTCCGTGGCCTTGGGCACGTAGTCGGCGTCCCAGTAGCCCATCTGGCGGTACTTGAGAACGCCTGCGCTGTAGCGTTTCTTGGCATCGGTGATCACGCCTTCTTCAACGGGTTTGTTCATGCGAGCTCCTGCGGACCTGGTGACCTGCGGGCGGCGACTGCCCACGGCGTGCAACGAATGTATTTGCGCAATCAGTTAAAGAATAGTCAGACTTTCTTCACATTCAGATAAGCTCGAGCTGATCTATGAACATCACGTTCCGTCAACTACGGGTTTTCGCTGAGGTGGCGCGACTCGGCAGCATGGCCAGAGCTGCCGAGAGTCTGCATCTCACCGCGCCGGCGGTTTCGATGCAGATCAAGGAGGTCGAGACCCAGGTCGGGTTGGCGCTGTTCGATCGCCATGGCCGACAGGTGTCGCTGTCAACCGCCGGCGAGTACTTCGTCGTGCACGCACGGCGCCTGCTGGCAAATCTGAAGGACGCCGAGGACTCTATGGCGCGCTTCAAGCACCTCGACCACGGCCTGCTCACGATCGGCATCGTCAGCACCGCAAAGTACTTCGTGCCGCAACTGTTGGCGCGCTTTCATGAAGAACACCCGGGCGTCGACGTCCGCCTGCGGGTCGTGGGCAATCGCGAACAACTGGTCGCGATGATGCAAAACGGCGAAGTCGACCTGGCGGTGATGGGGCGCCCACCCAAGGAGTACGCAACGCGCTCGGAGTCATTCGCTGCGCATCCGCTGGTGTTCGTCTGCCCGCCGGGGCACCCGCTGCTGCGCATCGGGCATCCGCCGGTTGCAGCGCTCGAGCCTTATTCGTTCATCGTGCGCGAGCACGGGTCGGGCACACGCGCCGCGATGGAATCGTTCTTTGCCGAACACCGCTTCGAGCCGCGCATCACGATGGAGATGTCGAGCAACGAAACCATCAAGCAGGCGGTGATGGCCGGCATGGGCCTGGGCTTCGTCTCGCTGCACACGGTGGGCCTGGAGGTGCGGAGCCACTTGCTCTGCATCCTCGACGTCGAAGGCACGCCGATCATGCGCACCTGGAACATCGTGCGCCTGCAATCGAAGCTGCTCTCTCCTGCCGCGGAGGCGTTCCGCTATTTCATCATCGAGCACGGGGAAGCGCACCTGCTGGAGCACGATCGGGCACTGCTGCAAGCGCCGCCGCAGGCGCCGCGTCGCGGCGAATGACGCACCTGGATGGACAAATCCGTCGGCAAACGGTGATCGCGGCTTGAACCTAGAAACCGCAGTTGACCGCTTCCCACCGCTGGCTACACCTCATGAACACTGAGACCTATACCCACAACGACCGTCACCATTTGGGTGAGACCGCTACGCACCCGATTGCGCCGCGCTACGGCACGCTGGCCGCGTTGCTCCACCTTGCAGGCCGCGCCAAGCCGGGGGCTTGGCCCTTCGCCAGGCACAGCCAGTCCACAGGACTGTCTGTGTCCGGGCTCAGCCTCGCGGGCATGAGCCCGCAGCGTCGTCGCGCCTTGCCAGCGCACCGCATCACGGCCCACTCGGGCGCGTCCAACTGCGGTTTCTAGGTTCAAAAGAGCGGAAAGCGACCTTGCCGCGAGATCAATGCCGAAGATTTCGAATCCATTGCGCTGAGAAACACCGAATTCAATGCATTCACCGATAGGCACTACTGGAGGTCAATTGAGCAGACCTTCCTTAACCGTTCGGCACGTTCCGAGTTTCGATGCCCAAGCTCTTCGACGATCGCCTGAAGTTGTAGGCCGTTCGGTTGGCCACTTGCCATGTGCTCCAGTTCTTCAATGCTGGCTCGGAAGTAAGTGCGACTCATACCGCCTGAAGTGCCTGAAGGTGCGCGAAGGCGACACAGGGCACCGGCAAGCGCACGAGGTCGATGTGGGCCTGGCGCAAGCCACCCAGAGCCACCAGGGCGGTGCGGTTGGGCAACAGGAACTGAACTTGGTCGGTCATCGGCAGCGGTACGGCTCCGGTAAGGCGCGTTGTTGATCTCGATCACCGACTCACGCCGACGACAACCGAGCGTCGTACAGCCACTTGCGAACCTTCGCGGCTCGAACGGCGCCAATCTCGGAGTGCGCTGGGTTGATCAAGACGTTGAACTCCTCGGGCACGATGACCGAAGGCACCCGTGCGAGTAGCGTCGCCTTCGAAGCAATCCAGCGGGCGCCCCAATCCAGCGATGCGGCTCCAGCGGGCTCGGCGTCCCAGCCAATCAGCTTTGCCGGTGCGACGGTCGCGGCTGCCTTCCACGCGCTGCTCGGCACGTCGATGCGCACGAGGTAGCGATTCAGCGGCAAAGGCGTGCTTGCCAGGTGAACAACGGTCTCCAAGCACGCAAGCGAGCGCGAGGTCGATGAATAGACCACGGGCGTGCCCACGCGATTCCAACGGCCTCCGGCACGTTCGGCGCCAATGCCTGAAAGATCGTGAGCCTCGTAGTCCGATGTGTCGGCAGCAATGCGCCACAGCGTCACCTGTGCACTCAAGCGTAGGTCCCGGCCTGCATTTGGGCGATCAGGCCCGCCACCAGTGCCCGACCATCGGACGTATCCATGAACTCGCCGGGCTCCTTGCCGCCAAGCGCCTTGTTTGGCTGCTGAAGCCACTGGGCAGTCCACAACGCAGCGTTGAAGCCGACCGGATCGCCGGACTCCGCGACAACCTTTTCCACCTGGCCGACCAAGCGAACGATGCCCAAGGCACGCTCGCTCTCATCCTGGTTGAGCAACTCTCCCGCCTGCACCTTGCGGTTCGCGGTGGCTCGCGCAATGCCGAGCCATCCGTACAGGCGCTCGCGGCTCACCTGCATATCCTCGGCCAGCGTCGTCAACAGCTTCGCCGGCAGCCCGGCCTTGACGATGCCGATCCGGTCCAAGTGACCTACGTCGTACAGGGTCGCGTAGGCTCGATCCTTCTTGCCCGTCAGCACCCGCTGCAACGCAGGACGCCAAGCGCCTTCGATAGGTCGAGTTTGAGTAAGCATAGGTCGCTCCGCCAGAAAGAGCCTTTAGCGTAACTCATTTGAGCGACAGGAGCAAGTGGCGGCGTCATCAGTGGCGGCGTCATCGGCATAGCGGTACGCTCGCCGCCGGCTGTGGACAATATCACGTGTCCATCGGCACAGCGGTACATCGCCAAAGCCACCCGCTCGGGCCATGCGCCGTTTCGCATGCCAAACGGCAGCATCATTGCCCGCGCGTCGCTCTCCGCCTCGGCACAGCCGCCACCAGGTATCAAGGACTTACGGGCTTGTTCCTGGCTCCCCGACCTGGGCTCGAACCAGGGACCTACGGATTAACAGTCCGGCGCTCTGAGGAAATTCAAACGCCTTTCTTCTCGACCATGACCCCCTGGTACGGCACTCAGCAGGCTTGACGCTGCTGTTGGATTGCGCTGCGACCCGGTGAGTGTCGACGGCGACCCGATGAGTGTCAACGGCACCGCCGAACTTCGTCTCGCTGCACACCGTGGGCCTGGAGGTGCGGAGCCACTTGCTCTGCATCCTCGACGTCGAAGGCACGCCGATCATGCGCACCTGGAACATCGTGCGCCTGCAATCGAAGCTGCTCTCTCCGGCCGCGGAGGCGTTCCGCTACTTCATCATCGAGCGCGGCGAAGCGCACTTGCTGGAGCACGATCGGGCGCTGCTGCAAGCGCCGGCGCAGGCGCCGCGTCGCGCTGAATGAAGCATCACGAATGGAATAATGCTCCAAGGCTGCCCGCGACACACCTCCCATGAACCTGCATCAGTTCCGCTTTGTCCAGGAGGCGGCCCGGCGCAACCTCAATCTCACCGAAACCGCGAAGGCGCTGTTCACGTCGCAGCCGGGTGTGTCCAAGGCGATCCTCGAATTCGAACGCGAGCTCGGCGTCGACGTCTTCGTGCGCCACGGCAAGCGGCTGAAACAGGTGACTGAACCGGGACAGCAGGCGCTGAAGGCGATCGACATCATCTTGCGGGAGGTGGGCAACCTCAAGCGCATCGGGCAGGAGTTCTCGCAGCAGGACAGTGGCACGCTGTCGATCGCCACCACGCACGGCCAGGCGCGCTACTTCCTGCCCGCGCCGGTGGCGAACCTGCGCCAGTGCTTTCCAGGCGTCAACATCGTCCTGCACCAGGGGGCGCCGCGTGAAGTGGCACGCATGGTGATCGAAGAAGTCGCCGACCTCGGCCTGGCGACCGAAGCGCTGGAGGACACCGAGCAAATCGTCAGCCTGCCCTGCTACGACTGGCAGCATGCCCTGGTGATGCCGGCCGGCCACGCCTTGGCGGCGCTGGAGCGCATCACCCTGGAAGACCTGGCGGCGTTTCCCCTGGTGTCCTACCACCCTTCATTCAGCGGCCGCACAAGGCTCGATCAAGCCTTCGCCGCGAGAGGCCTGACGCCCAACATCGTGCTCGAGGCGATCGACGCCGACGTGATCAAGACCTATGTTCGGATCGGTCTTGGCGTTGGCATCGTACGGGCAGGCTGGGCGATTGCGGCGTATCCGGTGCGTCATTCGACCCGGATTTGATCTCACCCACCAGTCGGGCCATCAAGGCGAGTTCGTCGGTGCCGGGCAGGCGGCGCACGCCGGGCGTGAGCGTGGCGCCCATGAAGTCGTTAGCGTCGCTGCTGTGCGCGATGCCCAGTGCATGGCCGTATTCGTGCAGAAGGACAGAGAGCATGTCCATCTTGCCGGCGGCGTCGGAACCCGCCTTGGCGATCCATTCGTTGGGGTTGGAAGTGGGGAGGAACTCCGAGTTGTCGGCGGGGGTACTGTCAATGAACAAACCGTGGTCGGCAGCGTCGGTGTCCAACCTGATCGCATTATCTGTGGTTTGGCCGACGGCGGCACCAGCGAGGTTGCTGAAGGAAATGGTTGTGCTTGTCAAGGTGAACGGGGTGTCGGAAAGCCATCCGGCAAATGTATCGTCTTGCCCAAGTTCTGCCAATTTTGTGTCGGCTTCTATGGATCCGCCTGCGTACCGGCTCGCTTGGATCTTGAAGATGACCTCGACCTGTTTGCCTGCGCCATTTTCCAAAATGAAGTGTGCGGTGTCGGTGCCGATTCTGGGCGGCGTGTACCAGTAGTCGCCTTCACGCGCGTAGGGCTCGGTGTTTTTTACCAATTTGCCCTCTGGCATCTTGAGGAATTTCGTAATCTTGCACTCCGGCCCCCAAGCACCAGCTTGTTTGGCTTCAATGTCCAGGCAGACGCAAGCCCGCTGAGCAAATCCAACTTCCTGCGCGAACAGGCTAGTCTTACCCTTGACCCGCTTGTCAATGCTGTATTCAACAGGATCATCAATAGTCAATCTTGGGATTCCCAGCGGCCCAAGACTTTCGTATTGATAGAACTGCGATTTGAACCCTTCTGGATCTCTTAGCGCACGGTCGAAATATTTCAAAAGGTTTTTGTCATTGCGTATCCAATTCGGCTGCGTTGCGGCCGGAACGGGCTGGGAAATTGTCTGGGCCGCTATCACACTATTGACGGCGTTATCGAGGTTGTAAGGGAGGTCGAACATGGCGGTGTTTTCTCCTTCGGTTTCAGCCATCAGGTTGTTGCTCGTAGTAATTGGCTTCAGGACAGAGGATAGGAAATTCAAACGCCTTCTTTCTCGACCATGGCCCCCTGGTACGGCACTCTGCAGGCTTGACGCTGCTGTTGGATTGCGCTGCTACCCGATGAGTGTCGACGGCGACTCGATGAGTGTCAACGGCACCGCCGAAATGCGTCTGCTATTGGGGTCGTCTACGGGTTGTCCATGATCATCAGGCTGCTTCGATCGGTCCCAAAAAGTCTCGGGCGCAGCCGCCCCCTGGGCGCCGAGCGCGGAGCCGCTTTAACGGGGATTTTTTCGGGCGCATTCAGGCCGCTTGAGGATAGGAAATTCCAGGCGCCGCGTCGCGCTGAATGAAGCACCACGAATGGAATAATGCCCCAAGGCTGCCCGCGACACACCTCCCATGAACCTGCACCAGTTCCGCTTTGTCCAGGAGGCGGCCCGGCGCAACCTCAATCTCACCGAAACCGCGAAGGCGCTGTTCACGTCGCAGCCGGGTGTGTCCAAGGCGATCCTCGAATTCGAGCGCGAGCTCGGTGTCGACCTCTTCGTGCGCCACGGCAAGCGGCTGAAACAGGTGACCGAACCAGGACAGCAGGCGCTGAAGGCGATCGACATCATCTTGCGAGAGGTGGGCAACCTCAAGCGCATCGGCCAGGAGTTTTCGCAGCAGGACAGTGGCACGCTGTCGATCGCCACCACGCACGGCCAGGCGCGCTACTTCCTGCCCGGACCGGTGGCGAACCTGCGCCAGTGCTTTCCCGGCGTCAACATCGTCTTGCATCAGGGTGCGCCGCGTGACGTGGCACGCATGGTGATCGAAGAAGTCGCCGACCTCGGCATCGCGACCGAGGCGCTGGAGGACACCGAGCAAATCGTGAGCCTGCCCTGCTACGACTGGCAGCATGCGCTGGTGATGCCGGCCGGCCACGCCTTGGCGGCGCTGGAGCGCGTGACCCTGGAAGACCTGGCGGCGTTTCCCCTGGTGTCGTACCACCCTTCATTCAGCGGCCGCACAAGACTCGATCAAGCCTTCGCCGCGAGAGGCTTGAGGCCCAACATCGTGCTCGAGGCGATCGACGCCGACGTCATCAAGACCTATGTTCGGATCGGTCTTGGCGTTGGCATCGTCGCCGAAATGGCGGTGCGCGACGAGCCCCCGGCCGAGCTGGTGTCGCGCCCGCTCGGTCACCTGTTCGGTCGCAACATCACGCGCATCGCCTTCAGGCGCGGCGCTTACCTGCGAAACTACGTCTACGCCTTCGCCGCAATGCTCTCGGACCGGCTGAGCCGCCCGCTCCTGGAACGGGCCATCGCCGGCGAAGGCCAAGACTTCCAACTCTGACCTCAGCGCCATGCACCGCGAGCCGATCCCGATTCCGATAGCGATCCCGAACCGCACCCCGTTCGTCCCAAGCCGCCTGCCCCAGGTGGGCACGACGATCTTCAGCGTGATGTCGGCGCTGGCGCTGGAACGCGGTGCCGTGAACCTGGGCCAGGGTTTCCCGGATTTTGATTGCGACCCTGCGCTTCTCGACGCTGTGAACGACGCGATGCGTGCCGGCCTGAACCAGTACCCGCCGATGGCCGGCGTGCCCGCGCTGCGCGAAGCCGTGGCACAGAAGATCGAGGCGCTGTACGGCCACTGCTACGACGCCGCAACGGAAATCACGATCACCGCCGGCGCGACCCAGGCGATCCTGACGGCGATCCTGGCGATCGTGCATCCGGGCGACGAAGTGATCGTGCTCGACCCCTGCTACGACAGCTACGAGCCCAACATCCTGCTCGCCGGCGGCGTGCCGGTGCACGTGCCGCTGACGCCGGGAAGGTTTGGCCCCGACTTCGCGCGCATCGCGGCGGCGATCACGCCGCGCACGCGGGCATTGATCGTGAACACGCCGCACAACCCGAGCGCCACCGTCTGGTCGGAATCCGACATGCGGCGCCTCGCGGCGCTGCTGCGTCCGACCGACATCGTGCTCATCGCCGACGAGGTCTACGAGCACATGGTGTTCGATGGTGCCTTGCACCACAGCGTGGCGCGATTCTCCGAACTCGCAGCGCGCGCGTTCCTGATCTCGAGCTTCGGCAAGACGTATCACGTCACCGGCTGGAAGATCGCCTACGCCGCCGCGCCCGCCGCGCTGATGGCAGAGTTTCGCAAAGTGCACCAGTTCAACGTGTTCACCGTGAACACGCCGATGCAGCACGGCCTGGCGCGCTTCATGGCGCAGCCTGCGCATCACCTGGGTCTGGCAGCGTTTTACCAGCGAAAACGCGACCTGTTCCGCGCCGGCCTGGCGAACACACGCCTGCGGCTTCTGCCGAGCCAGGGCAGCTACTTCCAGTGCGTCGACTACTCCGCAGTCAGTGACCTGACCGAAGAAGCGTTTTGCCGCTGGCTGACGACCGAGATCGGCGTCGCCGCGATTCCGTTGTCGGCGTTTTACCCCGGCGGTTTCGAACAGAAGCTCGCGCGCTTCTGTTTCGCCAAGAAGGACGCGACGCTGCACCAGGCGCTCGAGCGCCTGGCGAAGTTGTAGCGCTGGAGCGCCTGGCGAAGTTGTAGCGCTGGAGCGCCTGGCGAAGTTGTAGCGCTGGAGCGCCTGGCTCACCGCCGATAGCCGGCATCGCTGCGATCGAGGCGGCGCAGCAGCCCTGGCCAGGTCAGCGCGCCGCCGCCGGCACCCAGCGTCACCAGGCGCGCCTGTTCCATCGCGGTTTCGATGATGCGCGGGTCGACTCGAATCAGCCCCGCGCCACCGGCCTGCGCACGGACCTGGATGGTGCAGACTGTCTCGAACAAATACATGTTCAAGAAGGCGTCAGCGATGCTCGGCCCGACCGTGAGCAGACCATGGTTGCGCAGCATCAGGAAGGAGTTGCTGCCCAGGTCGCGCACCAGGCGCGGCTTTTCGTCGTCGCGCAGCGCGACGCCTTCATAGTCGTGGTAGCCCAGGCTCGCCAGCACAAAGATCGATTGCTGCGAGATCGGCAACACGCCGTCGCGCTGCGCCGAGACGGCAATGCCGTTCAGCGCGTGCGTGTGCAGCACGCAGACAGCGTCGTCGCGCGCCTCGTGGATCGCGCCGTGGATCGTGAAGCCTGCAGGGTTCACCGGGAACGGCGAGTCATCGAGCTTTTCACCGCGCAGGTTGATCTTCACCAGGCTCGAAGCGGTGATCTCGTCGAACATCAGGCCGTAGGGATTGATCAGGAAATGGTGCTGCGGCCCGGGCAGGCGCGCGCTGATGTGGGTGAACACCAGGTCGTCCCACTTGAACGCGGCGACCAGCCGGTAGGCGGCGGCGAGGTCGACGCGCAACTGCCATTCTTCGGCGCTGACGCGGTTTCTGAGGTCGGGGATCTGCAGACTCGATTCGCTCATGCCGGGCTCCTGCTCAGGGTTTGCAATCGCGCAACAGTATCATGCTGGCGCGCCTCACCTCCGACGCTCGCCGCCCATGGACGCCTATTCCGGAACCAAGCCCGTTGCCGACCAGCACGCCTTCGAGGTCGGGGCCCTGCAGTCCTACCTGCGCCAGCACCATGATGGATTCGACGGCGAACTGCGCGTCGAACAGTTCAAGGGCGGCCAATCCAACCCAACCTTCAAGTTGATCACCCCCGAGCGCGCCTACGTCATGCGGTCCAAGCCCGGGCCCGCGGCGAAGCTCCTGCCCTCGGCGCATGCGATCGAACGCGAATACAAGGTGATGCGCGCGCTGCAGGGCAGCGGCGTGCCGGTGCCGCGCATGCATCTGCTGTGCGAAGACGAGGCGGTGATCGGCCGCGCCTTCTTTGTCATGGAGTTCGTGCAGGGCCGCGTGCTGTGGGACCAGTCGCTCGCCGAATTCGACAAGGCCACGCGCAGCGCCATTTACGACGAGATGAACCGCGTCATCGCAGCGCTGCACAAGGTCGACTTCGCCGCCGCCGGATTGGCCGACTTCGGCAAGCCCGGCAACTATTTCGAGCGCCAGATCGCGCGCTGGAGCAAGCAGTACGCCGCTTCGATCACCGAACCGATCGAAGCCATGGACCGGCTCATGGCCTGGCTGCCGGCGAACATTCCCGACAGCGCGCGCGACCCGACGCAGGTGGGAATCGTGCACGGCGACTACCGGCTCGACAACCTGGTGTTCCACGCCCGCGAGCCGCGCATCGCCGCGGTGCTCGACTGGGAACTGTCAACGCTCGGCCATCCCCTGGCCGACTTCAGCTACCACTGCATGTCGTGGCACATTGCGCCTGGAATGTTTCGCGGCATCGGCGGCCTGGACTACGCCGCCCTGGGCATTCCGGACGAGCGCCAGTACGTGCGCCGCTATTGCGAGCGCACCGGCCGCATCGCCCCCGGCGGCGAACCCGATGCGGTGATGGCCGACTGGAATTTCTACATGGCCTACAACCTGTTCCGGATGGCGGGTATCTTGCAGGGCATCGCCCGGCGTGTCGTCGATGGCACCGCGGCCAGCGCGCAGGCGCGAACCTCGGCCGCAGGCGCGCGCCCGCTGGCCGAGATGGGCTGGAGAGTCGCTCAACAGTAACCCGCGCGGGCCTTTGCCTGGCGCGGCCGATTCACTTCAACCAAGAGGGTTCGTTCCATGGACTTCAGTTATTCCCCCCGCACCGAGGCGCTTCGCAAACAGCTGCTGCGCTTCATGGACGAACATATCTATCCGAACGAGGCGGCGATCGGCGCCGAGATCGAAGCGAATACCTTGGCGGGCAAGCGCTGGACGCCGCTCGAGACGATCGAAAAACTCAAACCCAAAGCGCGCGCGCAGGGCTTGTGGAACCTGTTTCTTCCACCGAGTGCGGACGGCTCGAAAGGCGCCGGCAGCACCCACGGCTCGGGTGGCACGGGCCTGAGCAACCAGGACTACGCACCTCTGGCCGAAATCATGGGCCGCGTGCCCTGGTGCAGCGAAGTCTTCAACTGCTCCGCGCCGGACACCGGCAACATGGAGACGATCGAACGCTACGGTTCGCCCGAGCAAAAGCGGCAATGGCTCGAGCCGCTGCTGGACGGCAAGATTCGCAGCGCCTTCGCCATGACGGAACCTGCCGTTGCGTCGTCCGACGCGACCAACATCGAAGCGCGCATTGTGCGCGACGGCGATCACTACGTCATCAACGGCCACAAGTGGTGGACCTCGGGCGCCGGCGACCCGCGCTGCAAGGTCTACATCTTCATGGGCAAGACCGACCCGGACGCGCCACGCCATTCGCAGCAGTCGATGATCCTGGTTCCCGCCGACGCTCCCGGCATCAAGGTGCTGCGCGCGCTGCAGGTGTTCGGCTATGACGACGCGCCGCATGGCCACATGGAGGTGCGCTTTGAAAATGTGCGAGTTCCGGCGAGCAGCATTCTGCTCGGCGAAGGGCGCGGCTTCGAGATCGCGCAGGGCCGGCTCGGGCCCGGGCGAATTCACCATTGCATGCGGCTGGTCGGCCTGGCCGAGCGTTCACTGGAGCTGATGTGCACGCGTGCAACGCGCCGCGTCGCGTTCGGACGTCCGATCAGCGACCAGGGCGTCACGCGCGAGCGCATCGCCGAAGCCCGATGCCTGATCGAGCAAGCCAGGCTGCTGACGCTGAAAGCGGCGTGGATGATGGACGTGGCCGGCAACAAGACGGCGAAGGCGGAGATCGCGATGATCAAGGTGGTCGCGCCGAACATGGCCGGCAAGGTGATCGACTGGGCGATGCAGGTGTACGGCGGCGCCGCGATGTGCCAGGACACTCCCCTGGCCTACTTCTTCACCGCGGCGCGCACGCTGCGCTTTGCCGACGGCCCGGACGAAGTGCACCGCAACGCGATTGCGAAGATCGAACTCGGCCGGCACAGCTGAGCAACCCAAGCCTGGAGTCCAGCCAGATGATCGACGTCTATTCATGGGCCACGCCGAATGGCCACAAGGTCCACATCATGCTCGAGGAATGCGGTCTGGAGTACCGCGTGCATGGCGTGAACATCGGCACCGGCGAGCAGTTCAAGCCGGAATTCCTGGCGATCAGCCCGAACAACAAGATCCCGGCCATCGTCGATTCCGACGGCCCCGACGGGGCTCCGATCTCGCTCTTCGAGTCGGGCGCAATCCTGCTCTATCTGGCTGCGAAGACGGGCAAGTTCCTGCCCGAGTCGATGCGCGCGCGCTACGCAGTTCTGGAATGGCTGATGTTTCAAATGGGCGGCGTCGGGCCCATGCTCGGCCAGGCGCACCACTTCCGGATCTACGCGCCGCAGCAGATCGAGTACGCGGTGAACCGCTACACGAACGAGGCCAAGCGCCTGTACGGCGTGATGGACAAGCGCCTGCAACACAACCGCTACATCGCAGGAGCGGAATACTCGATCGCCGACATCGCGATCTTCCCCTGGCTGCGTTCCTGGAAGAACCAGGGCATCGACTGGAGCGACTACCCTCACCTGAAAGGCTGGTTCGACGAGATCGGCGCGCGGCCAGCGGTGCAGCGTGGCGTCGCGGTGCTTGCCGATCTGCGAAAGCCGCTGATGGACGACAAGGCGCGCGACACGCTGTTCGGAGATCGGCAATACGAGCGACGTTGAATTCGACGCGGCTCAAACCTCGACGCTCGAGCCGTGCTCGGGAACGGCCACAGGCCAGCCGAGCTCGCTCTTGATGCGAAGGCGCAACGCGTCGGCCGCGGCCGGTTCGCCGTGCACGACAAAGGTCTTCTCGGGCGGCGCGTCAATTGCGCGCAGCCAGTCCATCAACTCGTTCGCGTCGGCGTGGCCGGAGAACCCCTCCAGATGGCTGACCTCGGCCTTCACGGCGATGAATTCGCCGTGAATCTTCACCTCCTTCGCACCCGCAATCAGGTTCGCGCCGCGCGTGCCGCCGACCTGGAAACCGGGGAAGACGATGGCGTTGCGCGGGTTCGGCGCCATCGCCTTCAGGTGGTACAAGACGCGCCCGCCGGTGGCCATGCCGGCGGCCGAGATCACCACTTTCGGCCAGCGCAAGCGCGTCAGGCGTTGTGATTCCTCGGGCGTCGCGACCAGGCTCACGCCCTCGGTCAGCGCCGCCGCTTCGCGCGCCGTGATGCGCAGCAGCTTGTGGTACCGCTGATAAAGAGCCGTCGCTGCCGTTGCCATCGGGCTGTCGAGGAAGATTCGCACTTCGGTCGGAATTTCGCCTGCCGCCTTCAGGCGTTGCAGCACCAGCAGCAACGCCTGCGCGCGACCGACCGCGAACGAGGGCAGCAGCACGCTGCCGCCGCGGTGGGTTGTCGTGCGAACAATGGCGCCCAGCCGCGCCTGCACGTCTTCAATCGGGTGCAGCCGGTTGCCATAGGTCGATTCGATCAGCAACAAGTCGGCGTGAGTGATGCGCCGCGGCGCCGGCATCAACAGGTCATCGGCGCGGCCCAGATCCCCCGAGAACACCAGCGTGCGCCCGCCAGCGCCCAAGCGCAGCGCATTCGCCCCGAGCAGGTGACCCACCGGCGTGAAGCCGATGCTCGCGTCGCCGATGCGCACGCTGCGACCGGCAGGCACCGCGATCATCTTCGCGATCGCGGACTTTGCCTCCGAGACGTCGTACAACGGCAGCGCCGGCTTGTGGCGCGACCAGCCGCCGCGATTCGCGCGCCGCGCGTCTTCTTCCTGCAGGTGTGCGCTGTCGAGCAGCAGCACCTCGGCCAGGTCGCGTGTAGCCGCCGATGCATACACCGGCCCCTTGAAGCCGTGTTTGACGAGCGCGGGCAGCCAGCCGCTGTGGTCGAGGTGGGCGTGGCTGAGGACCACGGCGTCGATGCTGCCCGGCAGCACTGCCGGCGCGGCCCAGTTGCGCTCGCGCAGCAGCTTGAAGCCCTGGAACAGACCGCAATCGAGCAGCACGCGAGCACCGCCCGCGTCGACCAGGTGCTTCGATCCGGTGACGGTGTCGGCTGCGCCGAGGAAAGTGATTTTCATCCGCTGGCCTGGGTCGGGAATCGCTCTGGCGCGGCGGCGCCGCCGCGCAGCCGATACGCAAGCACCGCGCCGAGCAAGGCAAACAGGACGCCGCCCAGTGCCAATGCCGGGTCCCCTGGCAAGCCGAGTTGGGGCACGACGGAGGCGGCGAACAGGATCGCAGCCCACGCGATCGCGGCACCGGCAAGCAGCCAGGCAAACGCACGATTCCCCTGCTGCGCGTCGTGCGCCGCGGCCGCGTAGCGATAGCGCTGCAGCATCAGCAGGTTGCCGACCACCAATGCGCCAAGTGTCGCCAGGCGCGTCCACTCGGCAGCGAGGCCGGCGATGCGGGTCAGCGCAACCACCATGACCAGGCCGAGCAGCGCAAGCAGGCCGATGCCCAACGCGCGCAGCACCGACGCTGCCGACACCAGGCGGACGTGCGCCTGCCGCGGCGGCCGGGTCATGCAGTCGCTCGCTTCCGGTTCGGCCTCGAACACGAGCGAACACGCCGGGTCGATGAGCAACTCGAGCAGCACCACATGCAGCGGCAACAACAGCACCGGCCCGCCGGCCAGCACCGGCAGCAGCGAGGCGCCGACGATCGGCACATGCACCGCGAGCAGGTAGCCCACCGCATGGCGCAGGTTGCCGAAGATGCGCCGGCCCATGCGCACCGCGCCGACCAGCGCGCCGAAGCTGTCGTCCAGCAGCACCAGCGACGCCGCCTCGCGCGCCACATCGGTACCGCGCTTGCCCATCGCGACGCCGATGTCGGCAGCACGCAGCGCACTCGCGTCGTTCACGCCGTCACCCGTCATCGCGACGATCTCGCCGCGGCGCTGCAAGGCGCGCACGATGCGCAACTTGTGTTCGTGGGAAACACGCGCGTAGATTGCGGTATGCGCCGCGACGCTGTCGAGTTCGGCATCGGACATCGCGCCAAGCTGCGCGCCGCTGACCACGGCGCTGCCGCCTTCGACGCCAGCTGCGCGCGCGATCGCGGCGGCGGTGGCTGGGGCATCGCCGGTGATCATGACGACGCGCATGCCCGCCTCGCGGCAGGTTGCGATCGCCGCCGGCACGTCGTCGCGCACCGGGTCAAGAAAGCCGAGCAGGCCGCACCACTCCAGGGGCAGCGCATGCGGCAGCTTGCCGCCCGAATTGGCGCCGCCCGCGGGCGCGGCTTGCGGCTCCGCGCTCGCGCCTTGCGGATGGGCCCACTCGGCCCTGGCCACGCCGAGCACGCGCAGGCCTTGAAGCGCAAACTGCTCAGCCATCGCGTTGACGCTGGCCAACATTGCGGGGTTGAGGTTGCAGCGCGCCAATACCGCTTCGGGTGCGCCCTTCACCGCGAGCACACCGCCACCCGCATCAACATCTTGCCACCACTGGCTGAACATCGGGCGCTCGGCCGCGACGCCCTCGCGTTTCAGCAGGACGCCGCTCGGCGCGGGCTTGCCGAACCAACCCTCGATCAGTTGCAGCAAAGCGCGGTCCATGGGTTCCAGCCCGTCATTCGTGCTTGCCAGCGCCGCGGTTCGCAACAAGGGTTCGAAACGCAAGTCGGCATGGCCCTCCTGCACCCACATGGAAGCATGCGGCGTCGCCAACACCAGAAGCTGCATGCGGTTGTGCGTCAATGTGCCGGTCTTGTCGACGCACAACACCGTCGTCGTGCCGAGGGCCTCGATCGCCTGCTTCTCGCGCGTCAGCACGCCGCGCTGGGCGAGCCGCCACGCGCCCAGTGCCAGCATCACGGTCCAGACGACGGCGAATTCTTCGGGAATGATGGCCATCGCCAGCGTCAGCCCGGCGAGCAGGCCTTCGACCCACGACCCGGCGCGCTGCGCGTACAGGAAGGCGGCGACGATGCAGCTCAACGCGGCGAAGGCGGCGACGCGCGCGACCACCTGTTTCAGTTCGGCCTGCACGCGGCTGGTCCGCACTTCGATTTGCGCCAATGTCCCGCCGATCTTGCCCAGTTCGGTGCGCGCACCGGTGGCGCTGACGATCGCTACCGCGTCGCCCTGCACGACGAGCGTGCCGGCATGAACTTCGTTGCGCACCGACTTCAGCACCGGCGCCGATTCACCGGTCAACATCGATTCGTCGATCAGCAATCCGTTCACCTCCACCAGCCCCGCATCGCAGGCCAGGCGGTCACCCTCGGCGATCAGCAGCCTGTCGCCCCGCACCAGATCCTGGCTCGCGATGTGCAGCACGCGACCCGACCGCAACACGCGCGCGCGCGGGCTCGACAACTCCTTCAGCGACTCGAGCACGCGCTCGGTGCGATAGTCCTGGACCACGGAAATGGCAGCGACCGCGACCACCGAGGCGAGCAGCACCAGCGCATCGCCGAGGCTGCCCACCAGCGCGTAGACGCCGGCCGTGGCGAGCAACAACAGGAACATGGGCTGCGTCAGCAGGCCGATTGCGATCTGGCCGATGCCACGCCGTCCTTTCGGCACGATTCGGTTCGGCCCGTCGCGTTTCAGGCACGCGGCAGCTTCTTCGTCGCTCAGGCCCGGCGCTGGTTCAGGGTTGTGCATCGGTTCGACTGTCGGGCCCAGACCCGGCGCCGATCTTGATCTGGATCAGGCTGACTCCCGCTGATTCCCGCTGATTCATACTGATTCACGCTGATCCAGGCGCGTGGTCCGAAGCGCAACCTCGCGCCGACGCTGCAAGCATGCACCAGGCTCCGATACAGCGATGGCGTGAATCCTGGGCAATAGCGGCGGATTCAGGGGAGCGTCGTTTGTCCCACGTCAAACCGCCGACCCCCCAGCGACGCACACTTCGCGCCACGACCCGCAACCCGATGCACCTGCACCCCGACTTCGCCCCGCTGCTCGAGCGCAGTGGCCTTGCGCCGCTGATGCTCGGTGGGCGCAGGCTGCTGCCGATCGTGCAGGGCGGCATGGGCATCGGCATCTCGGCGCACCGGTTGGCCGGCAGCGTGGCGGCGCTGGGGGCAGTGGGCACGATCAGCTCGGTCGATCTGCGCCGCCACCACCCTGACCTGATGGCGCGCACGCGCGGCATCGGCTTCGGCCCCAACGCCAAGGCGATCATCGATTGCGCGAATCTCGAGGCTTTGCAGCGCGAAATCGTGCTGGCGCGTGAACTCGCCGGCGGGCGCGGCCTGCTCGCGATCAATGTGATGCGCGCCGTCGGCCAGTACGCGCCGAGCGTGAAACGCGCGCTTGAATGCGGCATCGACGCGGTCGTCGTCGGCGCCGGCCTGCCGCTCGATCTGCCCGAACTCGCTGCCGAACACCCCGGCGCGCTGCTGGTGCCGATCCTGTCCGACGCGCGCGGCGTGCAACTCGTCGTGAAGAAGTGGGAGCGCAAGAAACGCCTGCCCGACGCGATCGTGATCGAACATCCGCGCCTGGCCGGGGGCCACCTCGGCGCGGCGCGCATCGAAGACCTGAACGATCCGCGCTTCGAGTTCGAGAACGTGATTCCGCAGGCGCGTGCATTCCTCAAGGCTGCCGGTTTCGAGCGCGAGGTCCCGCTCATCGCCGCCGGTGGAATCCGCAGCCACGACGATATTGCCCGGGTCCAGGCGCTCGGTGCGGCGGCGGTGCAGATCGGCACGCCGTTTGCCGTCACCCTCGAGGGCGACGCGCACCCCGAATTCAAGCGCGTGCTGGCGCAGGCACGCGACGACGAGATGGTCGAGTTCATCAGCGTCGCCGGCCTGCCGGCACGCGCCGTGCTCACCCCCTGGCTCGCGGCCTACCTGAAGGCTCAAACCAAGCTCCAGGCCGTGGCCCACCCCAAGCCTCGCTGCACTGTGGGCTTCGACTGCCTGGCGCAATGCGGGCTGCGCGACGGGTTGCCTGGCTGGGGCCAGTTCTGCATCGACCAGCAGCTTGCCGCCGCATTGCGCGGCGACACGAAGAAGGGCTTGTTCTTCCGGGGCAGCGGCGAGTTGCCGTTTGGCGAGCAGATCCGCAGCGTGCGCGAGTTGGTGGAACACTTGCTCTGCGGACCGACCTCCAGCAGCGGCTCGGGCCCAGGCGCGCCTGTTGAGGAAACGCACGACCTGCCGCACTCTCCTCAAGCCCGGGGGCCTCGCATGGGCCCCTTCGTGGCCCTTGGGGTGGACGACGCAAGGCCTCGGCCTGAGGGTTCTACCCACCGCTTGATGTAGATCACGACTGCGTGCGGCCGGGCCTTGGCATACTCGTGCCGATGTCTCCCTCCTTCGTTGCCGCCAGACCCGCCGAGGTGCTTGAAGCAGACCGCGGTCCACGCTGGGCGGCCGATGCTCACGACGCACGCCTGGCCAGCGCGACGCTGCGCCTGTCCGGCCTGCACTGCGCCGGCTGCGCCGCGAGCGTCGAGGCTGCGCTTCGAAGCGACGCTGCAGTTCGCGACGTGTCGGTGAGTCATGCGTCGCAGTCGGCGCGAGTGCGGTTCGATTCGCAACGCACCAACTTGAATGCCTTGCTGCAAGTAGTGCGCAGCGCCGGCTACGGCGCTGCGCTCGATGAGGCGGACGCGGCGCGCGAGTTGCGTCGCAGCGAAAGCCGCCTGGCTTTGTGGCGAGCCTTCGTCGCAGCGTTTTGCGGGATGCAGGTGATGATGCTTGCCCTGCCCGGCTATGTGGCAGAGGCCGGCGACATCGCTCCCGATTTGACGCGCCTGCTCGACTGGGGTGCCTGGCTGTTGACAGTGCCGGTGCTGCTGTTCTCCGCAGCGCCGTTCTTCAGCGGCGCGTGGCGTTCGCTGCAAGTGCGTCGCATCGGAATGGACGTGCCGGTGGCGCTCGGCATCAGTGTCGCTTTCATCGCCAGCAGCGGCGCGGCGCTGAACCCGGCAGGGCCATTCGGCCACGAGGTCTACTTCGATTCGCTGACGATGTTCATCAGCTTCCTGCTGATCGGCCGCTGGATCGAGATGCGCATGCGGCACTGGGCGGCCGAGGCGCTGGAGGCGGCAACGGGCGTGATGCCACAGACCGCGCTGCGGCTTGGAGCCGACGGACTCAGCGAGGCAGTGCCGATCGACCAGTTGCGAGTGAGCGACATCTTGCGGATTGCCGTCGGCGAAGCATTTCCAGCCGACGGCGTGGTCATCGAAGGACGCAGCCACGTCGACGAGTCACTGCTCAGCGGTGAGTCCAAGCCGGTGCCCAAACTGCCCGGCATGAGCGTCATCGGCGGCAGCATCAACCTCGGCGCGCCGGTGATGATGCGGGTCGAGCGCTGCGGCGCCGACACGCGCTACGAGGCGATCGTCGGCTTGATGCGCGACGCGGCCACGCAGCGCCCGGCGTCGGCGCGCTGGGCGGACCGCTGGGCCGGGCCGTTTCTGTGGACCGTGCTGCTGCTGGCGGGACTGGGCGCGCTGGTGTGGAGTTTCATCGACCCGCAGCGCGCGGTGTGGGTCGCGGTTTCGGTGTTGGTCGTGACCTGCCCTTGCGCGCTGTCGCTGGCCACGCCTTCAGCGCTGCTCGCCGCGGCGCAGGCACTGGCACGACGCGGCGTGCTGCTGCGGCGCATCGACGCGCTCGAACCGCTGGCGGCAATGCAGCGCCTGTTTCTCGACAAGACCGGCACGCTCACGACGCAAAGACCACGCCTTGCGCGCATCGAGCGCCTGCCGGTGTGCGCCGATCTCACCGAGCCGGAACTGCTGCGCCTGGCCGCGTCGCTCGGCGCATGGTCGCACCACCCGCTGTCCATGGCACTGTGCGAGGCCGCCCCGCCCGATCGCCGAGCCCAGGCCTGGCGCGACGTGCGCGAACAGGCCGGCGCCGGTGTCGAGGCGATCGACGTCTTGGGCCAGCGCTGGCGGCTGGGCAATGCGCGCTGGGTGCTTGGCGCCGCCGGGGTCGTGGCGTTGCTGCGGGTCGGCGACAGCGCGGACGTCGACAGCGCAAACGTCGACAGCGCAAACGTCGACAGCGCAAACGTCGACAGCGCAAACGTCGACAGTGCAAACGTCGACAGTGCAGACGTCGACAGCGCAGACGTCGACAGCGCGGACGTCTTCAGCGGCGAGAGCCCGCGCGCAAGCGCCGCGCAGGGCGTGCGCGTGAGCCTTGGCCGCGAAGGCGCAGTCCTGGCGCACTTCATCTTCGACGAAACCCTCGCCGACGGTGTGGCGCAGGCGCTGGCTGCGCTGCGCGCCGACGGCATCGCACTGACACTCCTGTCGGGTGACGCGCCGGCACGCGTGCAGCGCCTGGCGCGGCGCCTGGAAATTGATGCGACCCAAGCCATCGGCGGCGCCACGCCGGAGCGCAAGTTGCTCGAAATCGAAGCCGCGCAAGCACGTGGCGAGTCGGTTGGAATGATCGGCGACGGAGTCAATGACGCACCGGTGCTGGCGCGCGCCGACGTCTCGCTCGCGATGGGCGAAGGCGCGCTGCTGGCTCGGGCCAGTGCCGATGCGGTGATCGTCTCGAATCGCCTCGCCGACGTGGTGCAGGCGCGCGCGATGGCCAAGCGCACGCTGCGCGTGATTGCGCAGAACATCGCCTGGGCCGCGACCTACAACGCGGTGTGCGTGCCGCTCGCATTGTTCGGCTTGCTGCCGCCTTGGGCAGCGGGGCTGGGCATGGCCGCGAGTTCGTTGCTTGTCGTCGGCAATTCGCTAAGATTGCAGCACGCGCTACCATCGCCGCGCACTTCGGGAACCAGCGCTTGACTCGTGGAAGAAGGACACCGGCCTGCGCCGGCATCACGCAATGGACATCCTCTACCTCTTGATCCCACTGTCGGTGTTTGCGATGTTCGGCGTTCTCGGCATCTTTGCCTGGGCGCTGCACGCGGGCCAGTTCGACGACCTCGAGCGCGAGGGCGCTCGTGCCTTGTTTGATCCGGAACAAGGCAGCATTGGGACCAGCACCGAAAAATTGCCGCCATGCCATTGAATCCCACCCCCGCCTCGACCTTCCACGACAACACGGTACGCCTGTTCGCCTATGCCGCGGTGCTCTGGGGCATCGTCGGCATGCTCGTCGGCGTGCTGATCGCGGCACAGCTGACCTGGCCCGAACTCAACTTCGGCATTCCCTGGCTCAGTTACGGCCGCCTTCGTCCGCTGCACACCAACGCGGTGATCTTCGCGTTCGGCGGCTGCACGCTGTTCGCCACCAGCTTCCACGTCGTGCAGCGCACTTGCCAGGTGCCGTTGTTTGCGCCCAAGCTCGCCGAATTCGTGTTCTGGGGCTGGCAGGCGGTGATCGTCGCCGCCGCGATTTCGCTGCCCCTGGGCTACACCCAGGGCAAGGAATACGCCGAACTCGAGTGGCCGATCGACATCCTGATCGCTGTGGTCTGGGTCTGCTACGCGATCGTCTTCTTCGGCACGATCGGCGTGCGCAAGGTGCGCCACATCTATGTCGCGAACTGGTTCTTCGGCGCCTTCATCCTGACCGTGGCGTTGCTGCACATCGTCAACAGCGCGGCCATTCCAGCCGGCTGGATGAAGAGCTATTCGGCCTACGCCGGCGTGCAGGACGCGATGGTGCAGTGGTGGTACGGCCACAACGCGGTCGGCTTCTTCCTCACGGCCGGGTTCCTGGGGATGATGTACTACTACATCCCGAAGCAGGCGCAGCGCCCGATCTACAGCTACCGCCTGTCGATCGTGCACTTCTGGGCCCTGATCTTCACCTACATGTGGGCCGGGCCGCATCACTTGCACTACACCGCCCTGCCCGACTGGGCGCAGTCGATCGGCATGCTGTTCTCGCTCGTGCTGCTCGCGCCGAGCTGGGGCGGAATGATCAACGGCATGATGACGCTCTCGGGCGCGTGGCACAAACTGCGCGACGACCCGATCCTGAAGTTCCTCATCGTCTCGCTGTCGTTCTACGGCATGAGCACCTTCGAGGGGCCGATGATGTCGATCAAGACCGTGAACGCGCTGTCGCACTACACCGACTGGACAATCGGCCATGTGCACAGCGGCGCGCTCGGCTGGGTCGGCCTGATCTCGATGGGTTGCCTGTACCACCTGATTCCGCGCATGGTGGGTCGCACGCAGATGCACAGCGTGCGCGCGATCGAGCTCCATTTCTGGGTGGCGACACTGGGCATCGTGCTCTACATCGCCGCGATGTGGATCGCCGGCGTGATGCAGGGCCTGATGTGGCGCGCGGTGAACGCCGACGGTACATTGGTCTACAGCTTCGTCGAGAGTGTCAAGGCGACATGGCCGTTCTACTTCATCCGCTTTGTCGGCGGCGTGCTCTACCTCGGCGGCATGGCGATCATGGCGTGGAACGTCGTGATGACGGCGCGTTCCGGCCGCGTGGCACCGATACCGGTGCCGGTCATGCCGAGCGCCGCGCGGGCGTGAGTCAGAGGGAATCGACATGAGCGAAGTTGCAAAACCTTCCGGCCACGAGCGCATCGAAACCAGCAATCTGCTGATGATCGTGCTCATCCTGGCCGTGGTCGCAGTCGGCGGCCTGGTCGAAATCGTGCCGCTGTACTTTCAGCGCTCGACAACCCAGCCCGCGCCCGGCGTCAAGCCCTACACCGCGCTGCAACTCGCGGGGCGCGACGTCTACCTGCGCGAGGGTTGCTACAACTGCCATTCGCAGATGATCCGGCCGCTGCTTGCCGAGACCTTGCGCTACGGCACGTATTCCAGGGCCGGAGAGTTCGTCTACGACCACCCGTTTCAGTGGGGCAGCAAACGCACCGGGCCCGACCTGCACCGCGTCGGTGGCAAATACAGTGATGAATGGCAGCGCCTGCACCTGAACAATCCGCGCGACCTGGTTCCCGAGTCGAACATGCCGGCGTATCCATGGCTCGAGAAAACGCAGGTGGCAAGCCAGGAGATGGCGCAACGCATGACCGCGCTGCGCCGGGTGGGCGTGCCCTACAGCGACGAAGAAATCGCGAAGGCCGCGGCTGACACTGCCGGCAAGACCGAACTCGACGCATTGGTCGCTTACCTGCAGGTGCTCGGCACCGCGGTGAAGTGAACTGGAATGAATGGGAATGAACCGGAGCTTTGGCGCATGGACCTGAACCTGATCCGCAGCATCGTCACCGTGCTCGCCTTTGTCGTGTTCATCGCGATGGTGCTGCGCGTCTGGCGCGCGGCGAACCGAGAGCGCTACGCCGAGGCTGCGGCGCTGCCCTTCGCCGATGAGCCGGTGTCCGTGCCCAAAGCTTTCCCCAGCGGCGACAGGGCAACTGACCTGGCGGCGAAAGTGCCACCCCGTACTCGATACCTGGCCGGGAGCAACAGCGTTCCACAAGAGGTGGAACCCGGCTCTGCGCTGCATCAAACAGGAAGCGCTGCCAAATGAGCGATTTCATTTCCTCCGGCTGGTCGATCTACGTCGGCGCTGCCACCTTGCTCGGGCTCGTCGCCTGCCTCGCGCTGCTGTTCTTCGCCGCACGCCGCAGGGTGGTGATGCGCGCCGACGGCACGCCCGATGAAACCACCGGCCACACCTGGGACGTCGACCTCACCGAATTGAACAACCCTCTGCCGCGCTGGTGGATGTGGCTGTTCGTGATCACGGTGCTGTTTTCGTTCGGCTACCTGTGGCTGTATCCCGGGCTGGGCAGCTTCGCCGGGGCGCTGGGGTGGACGAGCACAAGTCAGCACAGCGACGAACGCAGCAAGACCGCCAAGGCATCGGCGCCGTTGTATGCGCGGTTCGCGGCGCTGACACCGGAACAACTCGCCGCCGATGCACAGGCGATGGGCGTGGGCGAGCGGCTGTTCGTGAATCACTGCGCCGCGTGCCATGGCTCCGATGCACGCGGCAGCAAGGGCTTCCCGAACCTGACCGACAACGACTGGCTGTGGGGCGGAACGCCTGAAGCGATCGCGCAGACGATTTCAAACGGCCGCCAAGGCATGATGCCGCCGATGGCCGCGGCAGTGGGCAATGCCACCGATGTGCGCAACGTCGCGAACTACGTGCTGAGCCTGTCGGGCAGTGCCCACGACAACATCGCGGCGCAACTCGGCCGCGAAAAATTCGTCATCTGTGCGGCCTGCCACGGCGCCAAGGGTGAAGGCAACACGGCCCTCGGCGCACCGAATCTGAGCGACAAGGTGTGGCTGCACGGCTGGGGCGAGGAATCGGTGGTCGCCATGATCACGCAGGGCAAGACCAACGTCATGCCGGCGCACGCCGAACGCCTGAGTGCCGAGCAGATCCAGGTGCTGGCCGCCTACGTCTGGCAACTTTCGAGGTCGGCGACGAAGGCGCCTCAGTGAGCCGTGTCGTGCCGATCGTGCCGGTCGCAGCCGCCGGCGCGGAAACGACCGTCTGGCTCTACGAAAAGAGCGCGAAACTGTATCCACGCGCCGTCAGCGGGCGCTTCGCGCTCTGGCGCTGGGCGTTGGTGCTCGCGACGCAAGTCGTGTTCTACGGCCTTCCCTGGCTGCAATGGAACGATCGTCAGGCGATCCTGTTCGACTTGGCGTCGCGGCGCTTCTACATCGGTCCCTTGGTGCTGTACCCGCAGGACTTCATTTACCTGACGGGCTTGCTCCTGCTGGCTGCGTACGCCCTGTTCCTCTTTACCGCGGTGGCGGGGCGCCTGTGGTGCGGCTACGCCTGCCCGCAAACCGTGTACACCGAGATCTTCATGGCGATCGAACGCTGGTTCGAGGGCGACCGGGTGCGCCGCCAACGACTCGATGGCGCACCCTGGACGCTCGACAAGATGTGGCGCAAGGCAGGCAAACACGCGCTGTGGGTCGGCCTCGCGCTGTGGACCGGTTTCACCTTCGTCGGCTACTTCACACCGATCAAGCAGCTGTGGGCGGAGTCGTTCACCCTCGACTTCGGCCCGTGGGAATGGTTCTGGGTGTGTTTCTACGGTTTCGCAACCTGGGGCAACGCCGGCTTCATGCGCGAGCAGGTCTGCAAGTACATGTGCCCGTATGCGCGCTTCCAGAGCGCAATGTTCGACCGCGACACGCTCGTCATCGGCTACGACGTGGCGCGCGGCGAGCCGCGCGGTTCGCGAGCGCGCAACGTCAGCGCCAAGTCCGTCGGCAAAGGCGACTGCATCGACTGCTCGCTGTGCGTGCAGGTCTGCCCCACCGGCATCGACATCAGGGCTGGCCTGCAAAACGAATGCATCGGCTGCAGCGCGTGCATCGACGCCTGCGACGGCGTGATGGACAAGATGGGCTCCCCCCGCGGCCTGATCCGCTATGCCACCGAAAACGGCATCGCCCGCGGCTGGAGCAAGGCGCAGATGTGGCGGCGTGCCGCCCGGCCGCGGGTACTGGTCTACAGTGCGATTCTGTTGATCATTGTCGGCGGCCTGGCTGCGAGCCTCGCATTGCGCACGCCATTCAAGGTCGACGTCGTGCGCGACCGCGGGGCACTGGCGCGAGTCGTCGGCGAAGGTTTCGTCGAGAACAGCTACCGGCTGCAGATCATGAACGCCACCGAGACGGTTCAGCGCTACCGTGTTGGCGTCGACGGCCTGGCCGGTGCGGTGCTGGCTTCGAGTGCAGAGATCGACGTCGGCGCTGCGCAATCGCGCTGGATGCCGGTGGCGCTGCGCATCGCGCCCGACGCGGCCGCAGCGGCGCGCAACGGTGTGCACCCGGTGCGTTTCACCATCACCGCGACCGGCAGCGGTGCGTCGCTGGTCGAAAAATCGACCTTCGTCGTGCCGCGTTGACCCCCTTGCCACGACCTCTGCCCAGGAGACCTGCATGAGCAACCGCAATACCCCGTCCGATGATGAACCCGGCCCGAACGAGCCCTGGTGGAGCGTTGGCATGGTCTGGTTTGCGCTCGCCGGTCCGGCCATCGTGGTCGTGGCCGGCCTGGTCACTGCAGCCATCGCCGTGCATGGCGCGGATCCGGTGCTGCGCGTCGAGCCCTCGGGCGCAGCGGCCGCGACTCCCGCAGTGCAGGCTCGGAATCACGCCGCCACCGCCGGGCGCAAGGAGTAGCACGTGAACAGCTTCGCGGTGCGCGCACTGACGGTGCTGTGGCCGGCGTTTCTGATGGCCGGCGTGGCTGAAATGCTGGTCTTCGGGTTGGTCGATCCGAGCGACTTGCGCTGGTTCGGTGGCGAGACGATTGGTTTGAGCCGGCAGGCGATCTATACGCTCGCGTTCCTGATCTTCTGGGCGCTGATCAGCGCCGCCAGCGCCATCACCGCGTGGCTGTCCGCAGCGCGAAACTGAATTCACTTGCGCACGCGTCAACCAGGAGCGTGTCCGAACTCACGCCTCCCGGCGCGACACCCTGCTCCCGCGCCTGATCTCCAGGCAGCTCTGCTTGCCCGACGCCGAAGCACTGGCAGATTGACCCTACGTACGATTTCACGTACGCTATGGACATCGAGGAGCCCCCCATGACCACCCTCACTGCCAGCGAAGCCCGGGCCAGCCTGTACCGGCTGATCGACGAAACGGCCGCATCCCACCAGCCGATCCTGATTGCCGGCAAGCGCAGCAGCGCTGTGCTGCTGTCGGCGGAAGACTGGCAGGCCATCCAGGAGACGCTGTACCTGTTGTCGGTGCCCGGCATGCGCGAGTCGATCAAGAAGGGCATGGCCGAGCCACTGGCCAAGAGCGCCAAAGAGCTGCGCTGGTGAGTTGGTCGGTGCTGTTCGCGAAGCAGGCCGTCAAGGACGCTCGCAAAATTGCCGCCGCCGGCCTCAAGCCCAAGGCGCAGGGCCTGCTCGACGTGCTGCGCCAAGACCCGTTGCGGAACCCGCCGCCGTTCGAGAAGCTGGTCGGCGACCTCGAGGGCGCCTACTCCCGGCGCATCAACATCCAGCATCGGTTGGTGTACGAAGTGTTCAAGGCCGAGCGCACAGTGCGCGTGCTGCGCATGTGGACACATTACGAATGAGCCGCCTGAACCGCGACGCGAAGCGAGACTGAAAGCCAGCTCGAATCGGAAGCGTTGCGCTGGTTGACCGAGGTCGTGATCGCAGGGCTCGCGTTCGTCAAACCCGGTATTCGCCTGAATTGAGCAGGATCAAGAGCGAGCCGACGCCGTTTCGACATAATCGCTGACGTCATGTCCGTTGCCGCCGCTGCCCCCATCCTTTCCGAGACGCTGCTGCGCCGGCTCGACGTCTCCGGCCCGCGCTACACGTCGTACCCGACGGCCGACCGCTTCGTCGAAACCTTCGGCGCCACGCAGTATCAAGAGGCTCTCGCGCAACGCGCGTTGCAGGCGCCTTCAGGCCCGAATGAAGCGCTGTCGGTCTACGTGCACATTCCGTTTTGCGAACAGGTCTGCTACTACTGCGCGTGCAACAAGGTCGTCACCAGGCACCATGAGCGTGCCGGTGAATATCTGCAGGCAATGCAAACCGAGCTCGAACTGCAGCTCGCCGTGCTTGGCCGCGACGCACCTCTTGAGGAAACGCACGGCCGCCCGAAGTTGCCTCAACCCCCTCGGGGGGCTGAGCCCGCACCGAGTGAGCGCCTGCGCGCTCACGAGTGGCTGGCGAAGGCCACCGGGCTTGCAAGCCCGGTGGCGGCCGACGCGCCGCGTCGGCCTGGGGGTGCACTATCGCAGTTGCACTTCGGCGGCGGAACGCCCACTTTCCTGTCGGATACCGAACTCGACTCGTTGATGGCGCTGCTGCGGCGCTCGTTCAGCTTCCGGCCGGGCGCCGAGCTGTCGATCGAAGTCGACCCGCGCACCGTCGATGCGCAACGTTTGACGCATCTCGCAGAGCTGGGCTTCAACCGGCTGAGCTTCGGCGTGCAGGACTTCGACCCCGACGTGCAGCAGGCGGTGCACCGCGTGCAACCGTTCGAATCGGTGCGCACGCTGATGCACGCGGCGCGCAGCATCGGCTTCGATTCGATCAACGTCGACCTGATCTACGGCCTGCCGCGCCAGACGCCGCTGTCGTTCGAACGCACGATTGCGCAGGTGGGCGGGCTGCGGCCCGATCGCATCGCGCTGTATGCCTATGCCCACTTGCCGCTGCGCTTCAAGCCGCAACGGCGCATCCAGAGCAGCGACCTGCCGCCCGCGGGTGACCGGGTGCAGATGTTGGGTGCAGCCATCGCCGGCTTCCAGGGCCTGGGCTACGCCCACATCGGCATGGACCACTTCGCCTTGCATGACGATGCGCTCGCGCTCGCCAAGCGCGAGGGCCGGCTGCACCGCAACTTCCAGGGCTACAGCACGCAGCCCGACTGCGACCTGATCGCGCTCGGCGTGTCGGCGATCGGCAAGGTCGGCGCCTGCTACAGCCAGAACGTGAAGACGCTGAGCCAGTACTACGACGCGCTGAACCAGGGCCGCCTTCCGATCGAGCGTGGCCTTGGGTTGAGCCGCGACGACCTGTTGCGGCGCGACGTGATCATGGCGCTGATGTGCCAGGGCCGGGTCGAATTCGCAATCATCGAGCAGGCGCATGGCATCACGATGCGCGACACGTTCGCCACGGAACTCGAGCGCCTCGAGCTGCTCGCCGAGCAGGGCCTGGTCGAGCTCTCGCCGCATGCGATCCAGGTCACGCCCCTCGGATGGTACTTCGTGCGCGGGGTCGCGATGGTGTTCGACCGCTACCTCGCTGCGAACGCGGTGCGCGATCGTTTCTCGCGAATCATCTGAAGCGGGTCGGGCGCCGGCCGGCCCGAGCCTGGGCGGCAGAAGGCGCCAGGAACCAAAGCGCTCAGCCCGAGCTTTCCATCGCGGTCTCATACCGCCCCTGGCACGCCGCGGCATTCAGCCGAGCGCGTTTGAGCAATGCGCTCTGGCCGTCTCGAACCCGGGAAGCCTGCCCGCCCCAGGCCTTCAATGCCGGGTCGAGCAGCGCACGGCCGTACGAAAAACTCAACGGCCAGGGCTGAACGCCGCAGCGGTTGATTGCGTCGAGGTTGGCGCTCGCCTGTTCGGGCGTTTGCCCCCCGGAGAGAAAGTTGATGCTCGCCACGGCCGCCGGCACGGTGCGGCGCAGCACGCGCAGCGTCGCCTGCGCCACCTCGGAAGGGGTTGCTGCCTGGGCGTGGGCCTTGCCCGGCAGCACCATGCTCGTCTTCAGCAGCAGGTGTTCGAGCACCACGCGCTGGTCGAACAGCGCCTGGAAAACTTCATGCAACACGGCTTGCGTGACCTCGGCGCAGCGCGCGAGCGAATGCGCGCCGTCGATCAGAACCTCGGGCTCGACGATGGGCACGACGCCCTGCTCCTGGCAGATCGCCGCGTAGCGCGCCAGGGCATGCGCATTCGTCTGCATCGCCGCGCGGCTCGGCAAGGTGTCGGTGACGTTGTAGACGGCGCGCCACTTGGCGAAGCGTGCGCCCTGCTGCTTGTAGCCCGCAAGCCGCTTGCCCAACCCGTCCAGCCCCTGTGTGATCTCGTCGCCCGGCGCCAGTGCGAGCGCAATCTTGCCCGCATCCACCTTGATGCCCGGCACCAACCCCATGCGCGCCCCGAGTTGCGGCAAGGGCGTGGCGTCGT